>Ga0116129_1001643_pt1 | contig 12099 bp, 12 predicted proteins | sample June2015DPH_17_2_FD_89732 | JGI IMG/M metagenome (GOLD analysis project Ga0116129, IMG submission 89732) | Peatland microbial communities from SPRUCE experiment site at the Marcell Experimental Forest, Minnesota, USA - June2015DPH_17_10 | ecosystem: Environmental > Terrestrial > Soil > Wetlands...
CGCATAGCCGGATGGCAAGATCCGACTTGCCAGAGCCGGTGGGACCCATGAGCAAAATCGCGCAACGGCGCGGCGCCGGACGGCTCATCAGCGGCCGCGCAGGAACAGCCGGTCCAAGTCCTGCAGCGACAGCCGCACCCACGTGGGACGCCCGTGATTGCACTGGTCAGCACGGTCGGTTCCCTCCATGTCGCGCAACAAGGCGTTCATCTCCGGCACGCTCAAATTCCGCCGTGCACGCACGGCCGCATGACATGCCATGGTGGCAAGCAAGTGGTTGATGGATTCCTGCACGCGTCGCGACTGCCCTAGCTCGGAGAGATCGGACAACACGTCGCGCACGATGCCGGCAGGATCGCGCCCCGCCAACAGACTTGGAATGGCGCGTAAGCTGAGGCGGTCCGGCGCCCTGCGCTCGAGGACGAAGCCCAATTCCGCGAATTCCTGCGCGTGCGTTTCGGCAACATCGGCCTGTGTCGGGGTGACTTGCAGCATTTCGGGGAGCAGCAGCTGCTGCTGCGCCGTTTCTCCCGCCAGCAGCTTCTTCATGCTTTCGTAGACGATGCGCTCGTGCGCGGCATGCATGTCCACCAGCACCATGCCGTCTGCTGATTGCGACAGTATGTAAACGCCATGCAGCTGCGCGATCGCAAACCCTAAGGGCGCATCCGTGGCAGCCGTAGCCCCTTCCGCCACACCTTGCGCCACGCTCTGGGGCACATTTTCGGCCGGGCTCGCTGTGCTCTGCGCCACGCTGTCCGCCGGCGCGAGGAAAGCGCGATAGGCATCCACAGCACGCGCGCTGGGCGCCGGTGGCAGATGGAAGCGCGCCTGATGCGAGATTGGGTGCTGCTGATCGGCTGACTGCGGAGTCGCATAGGGCTGGTTCATGGTTGCCGGACCCGCTCCGATGAGCCAGGCGCTATGGCCGCTGCCCGCCGACGCAGCACTCGGGCGGGTGTCGGCCAGCGCCCGCTCCAGGGTGCGGAACACGAACTCGTGAATGCGGCGCGAATCGCGAAAGCGCACCTCGAGTTTCTGTGGATGGGCGTTGACGTCCACTTGCGTCGCATCCATGTCCAAGTAGAGCAGGTATGCGCAAAAGCGCCCATGAAACATCGTGTCCTGATAGGCCAGGCGCACGGCGCCTGCCAGCAGCTTGTCGCGCACGAAGCGGCCGTTGAGGAACGAGAACTGCAAATCGGATTGGCTGCGCGAGAACGTCGGCAACGCCAGCCAGCCGGACAGCCGCAAATCATCGGAGTCGTAGCGCACCTCCATGACATGCGCGGCAAAGTCATCGCCGCAAAGCTTCGCCACGCGCTGCAGCCGCTCGGCCGCGGAGACCGCGGGCGGCAAGGTCCAGATGGTCTTGCCATTGTGCAGCAACGAAAAAGCGACATCGAAACGCGACAGCGCGAGGCGCTCCAGCATGCGTGCGGTGTGCTGATATTCCGTCGACTCGCTGCGCAGGAACTTGCGCCGCGCCGGTACGCTGAAAAAAAGATCCCGCACCTCGACGCTGGTGCCCGGCGGATGCGAGGCCGGTATTGGCGCCGACACGGCACCGTCGTGCACCGCGACCGACCAGGCATGCGGCTGCGGCGCCGCGCGCGACAGCAAGGAGACGCGCGCGATCGAGGCGATGCTGGGCAATGCCTCGCCGCGAAACCCCAAGGTAACCACGCTCGCCAAGTCCTCGAGCGAGGCAATCTTGCTGGTTGCATGCCGCGCCAACGCCAAGGGCAGTTCCGCAGGGTCGATGCCGATGCCGTCGTCCTTGACGCGGATCAGGCCGCAGCCGCCGCGCTCCAATTCGACTTCGACTCGCCGGGCGCGGGCGTCGAGCGCGTTCTCCACCAGCTCCTTGACCACCGATGCGGGTCTTTCAATGACCTCGCCTGCGGCGATTTGACTAATGAGAGTGTCGGGGAGTAACTGAATGGGCAATGGCGACCTCGCGTCGCTCATTTTCGCACAAGCCTAGACGCGGCGGGCGCAGGAAATGTCGACTGCCGTCGTTTGCCGGCGCGGTCAGTTGCCGTCGTCGCCGCTCGCGCTCAGTTGCCGCCGCCGCCGCTCGCGCTGGTAAGCACCTCGCGCGGCGCGTTCGCACCGGCCAGCTGCGCGACGCGGGTGCCCGCGGGTGGATTGGCATAGAAGTAGTCGTGCACGCCGCGATCAATGGCGGCTGCCAGCTTCGCTCGCTGCGCCTGGGTGCGCAGCCGCTGCTCCTCCTGCGGGTTCGAGATATAAGCCGTCTCGACCAGCATCGAGGGAATATCCGGGGACTTCAGCACCATGAAGCGCGCCTCCTGAACCTGCAGCTTGCGAACCTCGCCCGCTTGGGCGAGCTGGTGCAACACATGCTCCGCCGCTGATTGACTGGCGCTCAACGAGGCGGACTGCGACACATCCAGCAACACCGAGGCCAACACGTCGTCCTTATCGTCGAGGGACACACCGCCGATGAGATCGGAGGCATTCTCTCGTTCGGCCAACCAGCGCGAGGCCTCGTCGGTGGCACCGCGCTGCGAAAGGATGTACACCGACGAGCCATCGATGCTGCGGTCACGGGTCGAATCGGCGTGTATCGACACGAACAGGTCGGCCGACTGCGCACGCGCTCGGCGCATGCGTTCCCGCAAGGGCAGGAAGTAGTCCCCATTGCGGGTCAGAATTGCTCTCATGCCCGGTTCGGCATTGACCCTTGCATACAACTCCTTGGCGATGGCCAGCACCACGTCCTTCTCGCGCAAGCCGTTCTTGCCGATCGCGCCCGGATCTTCGCCACCGTGACCCGGGTCGATCGCAATAATGAGGTCGCGCGATTCATGGGGAGCGTGCACAACCTTGACGGCTTTATCCGCCGCCCAGACCGCTTTTCCCGCCGCCCGGACAGCTTTTCCCGCCGGCGAACCGAGATCGATGACCAGCCGGTAGCCGTAGCGATTGTTGGGTTTTGCCAGAAAGCTCTTCGCCTGACTGGGCCGCGCCAGATTCACAACGATGCGCAGCTGTCCAGGGCGAGGCGTCAGACGCACATCCTTGACCGCTCCGCTGCCCTTGGCCGTGGTGCGCACGCCCTTGGCAAGACGGCCGCCGGGGACATCCAGCACGACGCGTTCCGGACCGTGCATGACCGCCAACCTGTGGGGGGCAGAGCCCGATAGGTCCAGCACCACCCGCGTATTGTCCGGCGCCGCCCATACTCGTACATCGCGAACGTCGACGGCGTGCGCCGATGACCAAGCCAGACTCGTCACGACGAGGGCGCCGGCAATCCGCAGTGACAGGAATCCCATGGGCAATAAGTTAACGCCACCGCAGAGTATTTTTCAAGTTATATTAGAGACATAGGGAGTTAATCTAGTGTCATCTCCCAGGTTATGCAGCCAGCGCTCGCCGCTGGTGCTCAAGCTTTGCAGGTGCGCCGAGCGGGCTTCTCCCTGGTATGTCAAGCGCAGCGCCACATCCGGCCGCGGCACGGCGGCAGCGCCCTTCTCGGGCCATTCGACCATGATCAAGCAACCGGGGACCGCCAGATCGCGTAAGCCTAAGTCCTCGGCTTCGGCTTCCCCCCTTAAGCGGTATAGGTCCACGTGAACGCAAGTGAGAGCCTCGGTGGCGTAGGTCTCGATCAGCGTGTAGGTAGGACTTCGCACCGGTCCGGCTACCCCCAGCGAGCGCAACAGGCTGCGCACGCAGGTGGTTTTGCCGGCGCCCAGCTCGCCCTGTAAGTACAAAACGATGCCGAGTTCAGCCGCAGCAGGCAACGCCTTGGCCAAGGCGCTTCCCAACAGCTCCGTGTCGCCGGCCGCCGGCAAATGCAAATCAATGACCACCGAAGGCATAGCTTTCCGAGTGCTGCGGGCGGGGACGATTTTGGCCATTATACGGACGCCGCCATGAACACTCCCGCCTCGACCCCAGCCTTGCTCGATACGATCACGCTCATGGCGAGTCTGCGCGGCTGGGCGGAGGAGTTGGGTTTCACAGGCGTTGGGATCGCGAACATCGACCTTTCCCCGGACGAGGCATTCTTCGTGGATTGGCTGCAAGCCGGTTTCGCTGGGGAAATGCACTACATGTCGCGTCACGGGTTCAAGCGCACACGCCCAGCCTCGCTGCTTCCCGGTACCGTAAGCTGCATCAGCGTGCGCATGAATTATTGGCCCGCGGATGCGGCGGATGCCGAGGCGGTGCTTGCCGACGGCAACGCCGCCTATGTGTCGCGCTACGCCCTGGGGCGCGACTACCACAAGGTGATGCGCTCGCGGCTACAGGCCCTTTGCGACCGCCTGCATGACGCCGTCGGTCCGTTCGGTTGCCGCGTGTTTACCGACAGCGCGCCGGTGCTGGAGAAGGCCCTGGCGCGCAACGCGGGCCTGGGCTGGATCGGCAAGCACACCAATCTCATCGACCGCAGTGCCGGCTCCTATTTCTTTCTCGGCGAGATCTACATCGATGTGGCACTGCCGATGAGCGAGTCGAGCAGCGCACACTGCGGATCGTGCAGTGCCTGCATGCCGGCCTGCCCTACCGGCGCCATCGTCGCGCCTTACCGGCTCGATGCCCGGCGCTGCATTTCCTACTTGACCATCGAGCTGGCCGGCCCCATTCCGGTCGAATTCCGCCGCGCCATCGGCAATCGCATTTACGGCTGCGACGACTGCCAGCTGGTGTGTCCGTGGAACAAGTTCGCACGGCCGACCGGCGAGAAGGACTTTGCCGTCCGTCATGGTCTCGATCACAGCGCGCTCGCGCAGCTGTTCGCCTGGAGCGAGTTCGAGTTTCTGGACAAGACACGTGGCAGCGCGATTCGGCGCATCGGCTACGAGCGCTGGCTGCGTAATATCGCCGTTGCCCTGGGCAATGCGCCGCATTCGCCGCAGATACGCGCGGCGCTGCAAAGCCGCGCTGACCACCCCTCGGCGCTGGTGCGCGAGCATGTGCGCTGGGCTCTCGCGCAGCATGCTGACGCCTAAACCCTCAGCATTAGGCCCCCGGGCATTAAGCCCTGGCCGGCGAATTGCCGAGCTAACCGGCCGGCAACAGGCTGCTGCCGGCTGGGTTGAAGAAATGCCTGCCGCGCCGCTTTTTGGTGATTTCGGCGAACAGCAGCTGATAATCGTGATCGTTGTTCACCGGATCGATGGCCACCGAGTTCACGATCAACAGCGGCGCGGCGTCATAGGTATGAAAGAATCGCGCATACGCTTGCGCGACCTTCTCCAGATACGCGCGCTCGATGTGTTGTTCGTAGCGAATGCCGCGTTTCGCGACGCGATCCATCAGAACGTCCACCGGCGCCTGCAGGTACACGACCAGATCCGGCTTCGGCGCATCCACGACCACGCGCTCGTACACCCGTTCGTACAGGGCGTATTCGGCGTCGTCCAAGGTCACGCGCGCGAATAAGCGGTCTTTTTCCAACAGATAATCCGCAACGCGCACCGCGCCGAACAGATCCTCCTGGCGTACCTCCTCCAGCTGCCGCGCGCGCTGGAACAGGAAGAACAATTGCGTTTGAAACGCAGCCGCGCGCGGATTCTTGTAAAAACGCTCGAGAAAGGGATTCTGATCCGCCTGCTCCAGCACCAGCTGGCCGCCGAGAGACTCGCTCAGGCGCCGCGCCAAACTGGATTTACCCACCCCGATGGGGCCTTCGATCACGATGAAGCGCTGCGGAACCGACAATGCCATGCAAAACCCTTGCTATTTCAAAACGGAGATTCCATTACTACCGACGCTTCGCAACAGGCCTTGCACGTTGCCCAGTCCCGGGATATTCAGCGCGGGTGCTATGTCGGTCAGAGGATACAGGACGAAGTTGCGCATCGACACTCCGGGATGCGGCACCTGCAACCCAGGCTCATCGATTGCAGCATCGATCATCCACAACAAGTCCAGATCGATGTTGCGCGGTCCCCAACGCGTCGTTCGTTCGCGGCCCATGGCGCGCTCGATGCCGAGCAAATCCCTGAGCAATTCGCGTGCGCCGAGTTGCGTGACAAATCCCGCGGCAGCATTGACGTATTGCGGTTGATCCTGAGGACCCATGGGCACCGAGAGATAGAGCCGCGAACGCTGCAGCGAGCTGACCGTGGGCAACGCGCTCAGCCGCTCGAAGGCCTCGCGCACGCGCTCCGCCGGGGTGTTGAGATTGCTGCCGATCGCCACATAGGCGGGGCGCCAGAGCGCGTCCATCGCTAACTACGCGCGGCTCCGCCGCGTCGCCGCCTCCGGCGGCGGCGGGCTGGCGCAGCATCGCCCTCCACCGCGGGCTCGCTCGGGCGCGCCTGTACCAGGGCGACGCGTTCCTCGGCCGGCATGACCTGTATGTCGGTCCACCAGCGCGCCAGCTCCGGATCCGCGACGCCTACCTGGGCCCGCAGCAACAGGAAATCGTAGGCGGCGCGAAACCGCGGATGCTGCAGCAGACTCAAGGATTTGACGCCGCTGCGCCGATTGAACCGCGGCTGCAGCATCAGCAGCTCGCGCATCGGTATACCGAAGCGCCGAGGGATCGCCACGCGCGCTTGCTGCGTGCGCAGCACGCTGTCGCAGGCCTGCATGAGCGTCGCCGTATCGGGGGCCGGTCCCGCCTGGCGCTCGTTGAGTTCGCGCAGCAGCGCACTCCACAACAACACCGCGAACAAGAATGTCGGGGTGACCGGCTTGTCGGCGGCGATGCGGCCATCGGTGTTGGCGAGGCCGAGCTGGAGCATTTCCTTGGCGTAGGCGTAAGGCGGCAAGGCAAAGGCCCGCGCCGATTGTGGGAATAAATGCTCGAACAACCCGTAGCTCTCCAACAGCTTGAACGATTTGGCGCCGAAGCCCGCCAAAAACAGCTTGAGGCATTCATCGAACAAGCGCGCCGGCGGCACGCCGTCGACGAGGTTTGCCAGCTGAGCGATCGGCCGCTCGGTGGCAGGATCGATTGAAAAATCCAACTTCGCCGCAAAGCGCACGGCGCGCAGCATTCGTACCGGATCTTCGCGGTAACGCGTTTCCGGATCGCCAATCAATTTAAGGCGCCGCTCCTTGACGTCGCGAACACCATCGACGAAATCCCATATCGAGAAATCGTCGATGTTGTAGTAAAGGCTGTTGGCGGAAAAATCGCGGCGCCAGACATCCTCCTCGATCGTGCCATAAATGTTGTCGCGCAGTATCCGGCCGCTCCGATCGAAAGCACGATGCTCCGAGTCCATGGGCGGCGAGAAGTCCGCTGCGTCATTGTCGCTATCGATCTCATCGTCGGCAGCAGGGTCGGCCTCGGCGCCGCGCTCAACATCCGTCTCTTCCGCATCCTCGCGCTCCGGCGCCGCGGCCGCACGAAACGTGGCCACTTCGATAATTTCACTGCCGAAGAACACATGGGCCAAGCGAAACCGCCGACCCACCAAGCGGCTGTTGCGGAACACGTGACGCACCTCTTCAGGCAGCGCGTTGGTGGCGATATCGAAGTCCTTTGGCCTTATACCCAAGAGAAGGTCGCGAACCGCGCCGCCGACCAGGAAGCCCTGGTAGCCGGCCTCTTTCAGGCGGTACAGCACTTTCAAGGCGTTGGATGAGATCGCAGAGCGCGAAATCGAATGCTCAGACCTTGGAATGATCAAAGGCCGGAATGCCGATGCGTTCAAATAGGGGGGTTCCACTTGAGTCCGAAAAATTGGCCCGTATACTACCAGCCCTCTTCGGTGCCAAGCGCCCAAAGATCCGCAAGTCCGCTCCCTTCGTCTAGAGGCCTAGGACACGGCCCTCTCAAGGCTGTAACACGAGTTCGAATCTCGTAGGGAGCGCCATAAAATCAAGGACTTGCGCGCGCCACCTGCCTCGAAAAACCCTCCGATCTAAGTTTCGTCCAAGTTTCGGAGGCTTTATGGTGTGGTTTTTTGTAGCGGTCGCGCTGATCTTCATGGCATCTACCCTCGATGCCGGGACAATGGTGCGCATCTGCATCCTCGCGACGCTTAGCGCCGTCTGCCCCTTGCTGGTCATCCCGGCAGCGGTCGCCATGTTCGCTCTCTGGCTGATCGGCGAGGCGCGCCGAGACGCCAAGGCGAAGCGCGACCGCGATGCCGCGTACGCCCGCTGGGAGCAACGCCAGCGACGGCCAACGGTAATTGCTCCGCCCGCTGCTGCAGTCGTCGATACCGTTTTCCTCACGCCCGTAGCGAATAGCATCGACAAGACGCTCGGCATTGGTCGTCATAGACGGTAGGTGCGAAGGGCCTAACGCTGCCCGACCGTGAGCATTTGTACAGATTTGCGGATATACAGTGCTAGCGTCGCTCCGGTACTGGATGGACGCCAGCAAAGAAGGTTCGCGACAATCGCGGCATGATGCCGCCGCGCAAGACTCCTACCGTCGTCAAGCTGTCCGATCACGGGGCCAATACGTTTTGATTCTGAAGTGCGAGTGCGGGCATATGCGAACAGCGCAGCCCGCGGACGCTCGCAGGGTTGGCGGGTTGGGATGCTCCGCTCGCTGATGTAGTGAAGCGGCTACGATGTTCACGTTGCGGCAAACGACAATGCGCTGCCGCCGTTCGTCCGGAGACAAAGCGTGACAGGTAGCTGCGAAGCCAGCAGTCTCCGGTTATGGGGCGGGCGTCTGTGGGAAGCGGATAGTCGTTGCGATTTTTGACAACGCCATGGCCAGTGCGCGCACCTGTTGGGATTCGTCAGGCCAGCCAACTATCACACCGTGTTTTTTTGGCGGCTCCGCCCACTCCACCCGCAATGGCGGCAGGTCGCGGACAGCCTTTGCTTTGACTGTCGCCCAGCCACGCAGTGTTTGCCCGACCCTGTTATCGCCAGCGTCTTGGGCTAGGGCCGCGATCTCGGACAGCCCCAAGCCCGTCGACCCTAAAGAAAGAGCGCTCCCCATCGTTACCGGGTCTGAACGCCTTCCAATGTGCCCCACCCGATTTTATTTTGTCCGAATCAAAAATGAATATCGCGAGACTTTCGTCGTCTGCGACGATCTGCTGCATGGATCAAGTAGCGGCAGCAGTCACAGCGCTGATGGCCTCAGCAGGGATCGAGTTAGAGAATGGAATTTTCCCACTAAATGGCGGCGACGCTCCGTTGCTCGCAGCCCAGGTTAGAGCCTTTCCATCCACGGCCAACACAACTACGTGATGCGAATCTTTGTACCATTCGAGCGTGATTTCGGAGTCCTCAGCACTGATTTCTGGAGTGTTGTACGCCGAAAGCAAACGGAGAACGGTTCTGGCCGCTTCTTTGGCTTCATCAGTTATCAAACTGGTATCGACACCTGCTTTTGTCAGTGCATCGTCCACTGGATCTACAGGTGTTTGTTGCCACTCCGGCTGCACATATCTATACGGATCTGGAGCAGGAGCGCTGAAGTACGCTGCCGTACCGAGTTCAAAATTTGCTGCTAAGGCTGGCATCATTTTTTCCCCCAAGGCATTTAATGTTTGGCCGGATACATCGGGCCCAATTTTTCTAAGGCCGATCCGGATAGCAAACCGAAGAATATCTCTTTCTCGGTCTCATGAAGAATCTCAAGGACACGCGGAAGTGCCGTACTAGGCGTTTCATCGGTGGCTTGAATGACTGTGTCTACACTGATCAAGACACCTTGCGCTTCTGGCGCACCTGGCAATTGTATTTTGGCGCCACTTGCAATGTCGACGGTACTCACGCAGCCGTTGCGCTCGATATCTGCGTGCACGGCCGTATTTGCCTCGCGAAACTCAAATTCACCGAGCTTTATTTGCACGGTGGTTTGCGACATATCGAATGGGTGCGCACCCTCTGTCAGCAGGTTGACGTATTTAAGGGCGTAGCGTTCCGGCGGGCCGGTCAACTTAGTGTTGAACACCAACTCCATACATTCCCGAATCATAGGTTGCGCCCTTGTCCATCCTGGATACGGCTTCACGAACGATACCGCAATATTGTGTTGCCCGAACATCATACGCATGTGGGGGCCTTCAAGTCCCTGAGTGGCCAGTACTTCCATAACGGATTCTGACCGCGAACCTGTTTTGGCACCTGACCAAAAGGCAACTGAACGACATTCGTGAAACGATTCTGCGCGCCGCCGAATACGATTCCTGGGAGCAGATCGGCAACGCTAGGGTGGCCACCTGAGAAACGCATCTCAAAAATGCACTCAAAGATCGTATCGCGAGTGCGCCGGATCGACCGACGACTTGACCCGCGAGCCTTGGAGTACTCGTCCGACCAGTCGCCACTTCACTCCGGTCTGGACCCGGCGGAGACCATCAGCCGGTGGCTCGAAGTTCCTCTCGCAACACGCGGCGCAGCGTTGCCTCTAGCGGCTCGTTCTTGCGCTTAATATGATCGTGGAGCGCCGCGTTAATCAGCGACTGATAGTTTCCACCGCCAGCATCGTTGACCTGTTGCTTGAACCAAGCCAGAAGGTCGTCATCAATCCGAATGGTAATCCGAGTCTTGCCCTTGGCCGGCGCTATGACAGGCCCGCGCTTAGCTTTGGAAAAATCGTACTCTTTGCGCATTAGCGTGCCTCGTATCGTTTGCGTTCACCGGGGCTGGCCTTGCGCGACGAAATGATGCGCCGATTGGCCCCTGAGTAGCTGTACACCGTGATGAGAATTCGTCCTGTTGGGTCCGCGGCCAAAGTGATGAACCTCTCCTCGTCTGCGGCATCTGGATCGGGAATCGTCAGTGCCCGCAAATCCTCCAAAGACAGCGCGGCATCTGCGAAATCCACTTTGTGTTTAGCAAGGTTTGCCGCCGCCTTGGCCGGATCCCATTCGAATCCATCCATACTTTAATTGTATGTACATTTGTACACAGTCGTCAAGGCGCACGCCACTCGCGGCCTACTCAGCCACGCGCGAGGCGTCCTTCAGTGCCGGCGTCGACGACTACCTCGTCAAGCCTTTCTCGGTATTCGGGCGTCTGCCTGCAAATTGTGCGGCAGCCGAGAGATTTTTTGCGACGAATAACGTATTAATTTGCCCTGTCGGACAGACCCGTTCGCAGAAGTTTAGACAGATCGCAATGCTCGCAACCTATAACAGCTGGCTGGTCGCCCTATCGATCCTCGTCGCAATGCTGGTCTCCTACACAGCATTGCGACTCGCTGGCCGTGTGGCAGCCAGTGATCATCGCCGGCAGGGTCGAATATGGATCGCCGCCGGCGCCGTCGCTATGGGCATCGGGATTTGGTCCATGCACTTCATCGGCATGCTTGCCTTCTCAGTGCCGATTCGACTTGCCTATGATGTACCGACGACGGTGGCCTCGCTGGGAGTCGCGATTGCCACCTCAGGCTTTGCGCTGTATATCACGAGCGGCGCGCGCCTGACGCTCTCCCGCTTATCGGGAGGTGCGCTGTTTATGGGAGCAGGCATCGCGGCCATGCACTATCTGGGCATGGCCGCTATCGTGATTCTCCCCCGAATCGCCTACGACCCGGTTTTTGTGGTCGCCTCTGTACTGATTGCCGTCACGGCGTCGTTTGTGGCTCTGTGGATGTTCTTTCGGTTGCGTGAAGGCGATTCCCGCCACCTGCGACTGACCCGGCTTGGGTCAGCGGCTGTGATGGGTCTTGCCATTAGCGGCATGCATTACACGGGAATGGCCGCGTCGCGCTTCGCCTCGGGGTCTTTCTGCCGTGGTGGCGTGACTTTCGATAATGCGTGGCTCGCCACGACTATTGGCATTTTTACGATGGGTCTGCTCGTCATGACCTTGATTACGACGGTGTACGATGCTCATCTTCAATCGCGAAGTCGTTTGCATGCACGCGGCCTGGAGCAGGTAAACCTTAAACTGCAGCATCAGGCCACCCATGATGCACTCACCGGACTTCCTAATAGATTGTTGTTCTTGGACCGCCTGGGACGGGCCATTGCACATTCAGACCGCAACGGCGACTCGTTTGCCGTGCTGGCAGCGGATTTAGATCGATTCAAACTCATCAATGATACTTTGGGCCACGCCGCCGGCGATCAACTGCTGATTGAGACGGCCCGCCGATTATCAAGCACCGTCCGCAGCGTCGACACGGTAGCTCGTACCGGAGGCGATGAGTTTCTGTTGCTGATCAGCCGTGCCGACCGCGGC
>Ga0116129_1001644_pt1 | contig 12091 bp, 10 predicted proteins | sample June2015DPH_17_2_FD_89732 | JGI IMG/M metagenome (GOLD analysis project Ga0116129, IMG submission 89732) | Peatland microbial communities from SPRUCE experiment site at the Marcell Experimental Forest, Minnesota, USA - June2015DPH_17_10 | ecosystem: Environmental > Terrestrial > Soil > Wetlands...
AACCGATCGATTTTTGGAGAACGACGTGAAGATCAGACTCATGGAGAACTTCCGCGCGATCTTCTATGCGCCCTATTACGCCATTCACGCGCTTGGCTTCTACGCGAACGAAGGCGTTGATGTCGAATTAGCCTCCAGCGAAGCACCGGGCGACGCAATTGCTCATCTTGCAAACGGCACGATTGATCTGACCTGGGGCGGCCCGATGCGCGTGATGACTGCGCACGATCGGGACGAGCAAAGTCCCTTGGTCTGCTTTGGCGAGGTTGTATCTCGGGATCCATTTTTTTTGATCGGCAATTCCAGGGGGTTTCAGCTTTCGGACCTCGCGCACCTGCGTTTTGCTACGGTCTCGGAGGTTCCGACACCCTGGATGTGCCTACAGCAGGACTTGCGGGAAGCCGGTATTGATCCAGCAATGATTACGAGAGCCGACGATCGAATAATGCCGGATAACTACACGGCGCTACGCGGGAAAAAGCTTGATGTGATACAAGCGTTCGAGCCATTTGCTTCGCTAGCTGAGATAGATCGAGCCGGCGAAATACTGTATGCGGCCAGTTCGCGCGGGCCAACCGTCTACACTTCCTTTATCGCAACCCGGAGCAAAGTCGCATCACACCGCGATGCATTTTCCGCAGTGACCCAAGCACTGGCAAGGATGCAGAAATGGCTCTACGCCCACAGCGGAAAGGAGCTCGCTGAGGTCGTCGCTTCCTTCTTTCCGGACGTACCACAGGAACTGCTCGCTTGTTCTCTACAACGATATCTGGATGCTGGCCTATGGGCGCGCACCCCCGCTATGTCGAAACAAGGATTTGAGCGCCTCGGCTCGAGTTTTCTTTCGGGCGGAGCCTTGAAACGTTCGCCGACTTTCGAAAATTGCGTTGATTTACGTCTGACTTGATTGGCAGGCGGCAGGTAATCTGCCGTTTTGGGTACCTACACCGGGCTGAGGTTGAATAGTTCTTCGCGCATCGACGTCTCACTTCCCCGGCGGGAACGCGGCAATCATATCCAGCTCGATGCGGGCGCCGGGCGTCGACAGTTGGTTGATGCAGATCGTCGTGCTCGCTGGCGTCCACGATCCGAAATATTCCTTCAGTACGGCAACCATACCGTCCTGATCGCGAATGTCGGTCAGGTACTTCGTCACCTTGACCACATCGGTCCAGGTCAGCCCCTCGTGCTCCAGAATGGTCTTGATGGTCTCCATCGCGCGGCGGGTCTGATCCTCGATCCGGTTTGGATGGTCGTGTTCGGAAATGGCGTGCGGATGCTTGTGATAGAGCGGCGACGGCGTTGCTCCCGAGATGAACAACAATCCGCACGGGCTTTCGACCCGCATCGCCGGCGCGTATGGCATATCCACCCGCCGTTCCGGCTCGGTCTGGATTTCCTGGATGTTCGGATTGGTCGGCGAAGCCTGAAAAGCGGGTTTCCTGGTCATGATAACTCCAAGCTATTGGACAGTTGATGTCGGCGGCACGGCGCCCGACTTCGCGACGCGCGGACGCGGGCGGCCACCATCCGCCAGTGCAATGATCACGACGATCTCGTCGGGCCTGGGCGCATTGGGGACCATGACGCTGAGCGTGTCAATTTGATCGAACGACCAGACGTCGTCCTTGTGGCCTAAGGGAATATCGATCATCGAACCGACACTGCCGATCTTCACATTCGAAGGAATGATCGCCTGCCCGCCTCCAATTGCGTCGCGCATCGGCTTGCCCATCCGCGGATGCAGAATCGCGGCCGCATGCTCGATATCGCCCGACGTGCCCACGATCGCCGCCTTGCCGTAGGAAATCGCCGGCCCCGGCAGGTGGGCCTGCGCCTCCTTGACCAGCAGCGCGCCGAGCTCGGCCCCGAACGCCACCAGTTCGGAAAGATCGTCCTGTGCCTGATCGGCCATCGGGTTGACGATGACGGCGCAGGCCGCAACCCGCGTGACGGGTTTTAGCGCGGGCAAGCCACCTTCCGCGAACACGACGTCCTTGCAAAGCCAGATGCGCCGAATATCCATGTCAGCCTCCTGTCAGGCGTTCGAAATTTCGTTCCAGCACGAGTTTAGCCTGTTCGGCCGGCAAGGCATTGCGCACGAAGCTCACCGGATGAGGTTCGCCAAGCGGGAAAGGAGCGTCGCTCCCCAACATGATCTGCTCCAGCGGAATCACCTCCGTGACATAGCGCAGCATAGCCGGCTCGAAGCAGATTGAATCGACATAGAGCTGCCGCAGATAATCGCCGACCGGTTTGGTCAGGGTGCGTTTGAGCTGGGCGTTGGTATCGACCTCGCGCTGCATGCGGGCCCGCAACGCCGGGCTGAACGCACCGCCGTGGGCGCAAACGAGCTTGAGCGTCGGCCAGCGATCGAGAAAACCCGAACAGATCATTTTCAGAATGTTGATGGTGCTGTCGAACAGATAGCCCGCGACAATCGTCAGCTCGTATTCGCGGGTGCGATCCTTGCCCAGAGGGTCGGCCGGATGCACAAACAAGGGGACGCCGAGATCGACCGCGGCCTGGAAGATCGGAGTAAATTTGCTGTCGTTCAAATAAAGCCCGCGGACGTTGGAGGCGATATGGCCGCCGATGAAACGGTGATCGCGAACACAACGGCGCAACTCGCCCGCCGCCGCTTCGGGATCCTGCATCGGCAGCAAGGCCCAGCCGCCAAAGCGGGATCGATCCGGCGCGATTGCCGCCGCCAATCCATCGTTGAAGACTGTGGCCGCTTCGACGGCCAGCGCGGCGTCAAGATGGTAGTCGATGAACGGCGTCGCCAGCGACAGCATCGCGCGTTCGACGCCATCTCGTTGCATCCGTTCGACCTGCTTTTCCATGTCGAAGAAGGTCGTATTCAGGCCGAAGTGCATGCCTCTGATATCGAGATCGACCGCGTCGCCTTCCTGTCGCTTGATCGCGATCGCGAATTCGGGACGCGATTGCGCGAACTTGAAAAATGAATCCGGAACGTAATGGCAGTGGATATCGGTGATCATGACTAGAGTCCTAGATAAGCTGTTTTGAGCCGGTCATCGTTGAGAAGTGCGAGGCCCTCGCCCTCCATGACGATCCGCCCGTTTTCGAGCACATAGGCGCGATCCGCCGTCCGCAGCACGTGGTGAACATTCTGCTCGACGATCAGGACGGTAAGACCCTTGCGGCGCAAATCGACAATCAGGTCGAACAGAAGCTTCACATAGATCGGTGCAAGCCCTTCGGTCGGCTCGTCGAGCAACAACACCTGCGGCCGCGCCATCAGCGCCCGGCCGATCGCGAGCATCTGCTGTTCGCCACCGCTCATCGACCCCGCGACCTGGCTGCGCCGCTCGGAAAGCGTCGGCAATAGAGCGAAAACCTCCTCGAGGGACTCTGAGATCACCGCGCGCGCCGCCGGCGCATAGGCGCCGACCTCGAGATTTTCGAGCGCGGTCATGAAGGGAAACAGCCGCCGCCGCTCCGGCACCAGCACAAGACCTTTGGACGGCCGCTGCCAGGGCAAAAGGTCCTTGATGGAGGCACCGTCCAGCAGCAACTCGCCACGACAGGTGGTGCGCAAGCCGGCAAGAGAGAACATCAGCGAGCTCTTGCCGGCAGCGTTGGCGCCGACCAGACCCACGATCTCGCCCGTGTTCACGACGAGGTTGACACCGTACAGCACCTGCACCGCGCCATAGAACGCATCGAGGTTTTTGACCTCAAGCAAGCTGCATCTCCTCGCCGAGATAGGCTTTGACGACCGCGGGGTCGCGGGCCACCGTTGCCGGCGCGCCTTCGGCGATCACGCAGCCGCGGTTGATCACGACCATCCGCGTTGCCGTCTTCATGATCGCGTACAGGACATGCTCGACCCAGATCACGGTGATCCCGCGCGCCGGCAGCCGGGCAACGATCTCCGTCATCGCGCCGACCTCGGTCGGGGTCAGGCCCGCCATGATCTCATCGAACAGCACGAGCTTCGGCCGCATGGCAAGCGCCCGCGCCACTTCGAGCCGTTTCAACAGCCCGACCGTCAATTCGCTCGCCGGCCGGTCGCGATAGGACGCCAGTCCAAGATCGCTCAGCGTGAGATCCGCCAGTTCGCGCGCGCGTCCCATCGATCGTTCGCGCAGGAACGCGCTGATCATCACATTTTCGATGACGGACAATTGCCGATAGGGCTTGGGAATCTGAAAAGTGCGGGCAACGCCGGCCCGCGCCATATCATACGACTTCCATCCGGTCACGTCTGTGCCGTCGACCGCAATCTTACCGCCGGACGGCGGCATGACGCCCGCGATCAGATTGAAGAGCGTGCTCTTGCCCGCGCCGTTCGGCCCGATCAACCCCAGCAATTCGCCGGGCTGCACGGCAAAGGAAACGTTATCGACGGCGCGGGTCGGGCCGAAGGTCCGGCTGACGCCTTGAACTTGCAGCAGCGCGCTCATGGTCGCCGCCTTCGTAGCTTGAGTTTTTCGAGCGCGCCGGCAATTCCCGACGGGAAATACAGCATCACGACGATCAGCCCGGCGCTGTAGATCACAAGATGCAGTCCGGCCGCGGCATTGCCAAGGTTAGTGCGCAACAATTCCGACAGTGGCGTAATGAGGAACGAACCGAGGATCGGGCCGACAGCGGTCCCGAGCCCGCCGACGGCCGGCAATAACGCGAACTGAAACGACAGTTCGGGCGAGATCACATAGGTCGGATCAAGATAAAGGAAATATTGGGCGAAAAGCGTACCCCCTACCCCGGTCAGCGCCGCACTCAACGCCATCGCCGAAGAGCGGACCATCAGCGGGTTGATCCCAGCTGCAGCCGCGGCGTCATCATTGTCGCGAATGGCGAACAGATAGAATCCGAAGCGCGATGCTTCGAGCCAGCGCGTGATCATGTAGGCTAACAGTAGATAAACCAGAGTCAGAACCTCATAGGCCGTCTTCGAGCCCAGCACCATGTTGGCGAGGTCCGGCACCGGCGGGATGGATAGACCTTCGGCACCGCCGGTCACCGACGGCCAGTTCAGCGCGATGATGCGCACGACTTCCGCAAACGCCAGCGATGACAGAATGAAGAACGGGCCCTTAAGCCGCGCGCAGATCAACGAAAGCACGGCGCCCGCAATGGCCGCAGCCGCGGCGCCGACAAAAACCCCAAGCCACGGCGTGACGTTATAGCTTTGAAACAAGATGGTCGACGTGTAGGCGCCGATTCCGAAAAACGCGGCGTGGCCAAATGAGATCAAGCCGGCGCATCCGCCGGCGATATTCCAGGCCAGTGCAAGACCGGCGAACAGGAAGGAGAGAACAACGACGTCCTGCAAAGCCGGCGCAAAATTGAAGGCAACCCAGACGATGCAGCCCGCAAGCAAAATGACCTCAAACCAGGAGATCTGTCCGCGCCGCGGCATTCCCGAAATTCGCCACAACCTGCTTGTCTTGGCCGGCGTCGCCGTCATGCGTTACTCATTCATCCCAAGGGTCGCCGCGCCCTTTTGGCCGAACAAGCCATTGGGCCGTAAAACCATGACCAGCAGGAACAGCAGGAAAAAGAACAGCTGTCCAAACGCCGGCGCGACATAATAAGAACTCACCGATTGCATCACGCCGACGCAGCAGCCGCCGAGCAACGCGCCCTCGATGCTCCCCATGCCGCCGAGCACCACGATCACGAAGGCGATCAGCACGAAATTCAGTCCAACCGTCGGAAATACCGAAAACAACGGCATCATCACGCAAGCCGCCAACCCGACCAGCGCGGAGCCGGTGGCAAACGTGATCAGGAAGATTTTTGGTACGGCGATTCCCATCAGTTTTGCCGCTTCGCCATCTTGCACGGTGGCGCGGATGGCCTTGCCGAGAAACGTGTATTTGAGCACCCATTGCAGGGCGATGGTGCAACAGAGCGTGACGACGAAGCCGAGCAGCAGCTCGCCCTTGATGAAGACTTTCCCGATCGAAATCGACCGGGCGAAAATCGGCGGCACATCGCGAAGATCGGCGGTCATCGTCATCAGCGCGACGTTTTGCAGAAAGATCGACAGTCCCATGGTCGCGAACACCACCACCAGATGCGGCTTCTCCAGCGCCGAACCGATCACCAGCCGATAGACCAGCGCGCCGAACAGGAACATCGCCGGAACGACGGCAATCGCCGCAAAATACGGGTTCAGCCCGAGCAGCTTGCTGAACGCCCAGGCGCCATACATCGCGATCATCAGGAATTCGCCATGGGCAAAGTTGACGACACGCAGTACGCCGAAGATCAGCGTCAGGCCTATGCTCATCAGCGCGTAGATGCTGCCGATCAGGAGTCCGGAAATGACGAGCTGGATGATTGTGTTCACGTGCGGATTCCGCCCGCACGATGAAGCGCGCCACCCGCCGGATCGGAAATCAACGCTTACTCCAATCCGGAAGCGGCACCATGATCGGTGGCTGGGTGGCGAGTTCGTTCGGATAGACTTCCTCGTTGCCGGCCTTGGTCCATTGCCAGACGCCGATCGAGGCGCGCAGATTCTGGCCGGCATCCTTGGGATCGTCGGGCCAGTCGAAATTGGTGAACTTGATGCCGCTGCCATTGACGAGCGCCCCGGCCGGCAGATCGAGTTTCAGCGCGATCTCGCGCAGTTCATCCGGCTCGAACGTCCTGGCCTTCGGCAGCACTTCCGTAAACAGCGCCCAGACCGCGGAGAATCCCGCCGCTGCATGCCCGGCCGGCGGGCGCTTCATCTTGGCCTCATAACGCTTGTAGAATTCTTCGGCGATTTTTCTGGTTTCAGGCGTCAACACCGCGGCGTTCACCTTGGGCGGAAAATCGGCGACAAAGATCCCGCTGACGGAATCACCGATCGATTCTCTCAAGTCAGGCGACGAGTAACCGGCACTGACGCCGATGAACGCCGCCACGTTGAACTCCAGTTCCTTGGCCTTGCGCTGGAACAGGATCGCATCGTTTGGGAACGAGATCGCGATCACGACGTCGGGCGCGACGTCCTTCAATTTCTGCACGATGGGCGTCATGTCGGTCGCGGTCTGATCGTAGCCCTCGTCATAGGCGAGCTTGATGCCCTTCCCTTGCGTGTAGGCGCGAATGCCGTCGCCGACGGATTTTCCGAACGCACGGTTCTCCCACAACAAGGCGATCTTCAGCGTGTCGAGCGGCTTGTTCAGCCGCTTGGCGAGGTCGTCGATGACGAAATCGACCGCGGCCTGCCCATATTTGCGCGCCGGTGCGCCGACCTGGAACGTATGCTTGAAGCCGCGGCGCGTGATGACTTCGGCCGCACCGGTCGTCTCCCAATGAAACACGCCGTGACGTTCGGCTGCCTGACTCACTGCAATTGCGATCGGCGAGGCGAACGAGCCGGTCGTGATCTTGATGCCATCCTTGCTGATCAGCCGCTCTGTCTCACTGATCGCTGCGTTCGGCGTGCTGGCGTCGCCCTGGAGGTATTCGATCTTGCGGCCGTTGATCCCGCCGCGCTCGTTGATCATATCGCGGGCAATCTGCATTGCCTCCCAGTTCTCGAGGCCGTTCTTGGCGAGCGGTCCGGTCAGCGGCAGCAGGACACCGATGCGGATATTTTCTTGCGCCTTGGCTGGAAACTGCGCCGCCAGAAGCAGAGACGCAAAGATGATGCAGATTTGCTTGAGGCCCCTCATGATCAGCTCCGCTACGCGCCATTGCGAAGCAAAAGCCTAACAATCGCAACTGCATGCATCAATCGAATTTTTGCGATACGATCTATTCAAATATCGTATAGGCTGGGTCGCGGAGGGCGCGACCATGGACCAGCGGAAAATCAAATACTTCTTTTCGGTGATCGAGCACAGCAACCTCTCCAGCGCGGCGCAATCTTTGCGTGTGTCTCAGCCAACGCTGAGCCGGCAAATCCAGGCAATCGAGCAGGAGTTTCAGATCCCGCTCTTCGTGCGGGGCGGCCGCGGTATGTTGCTGACCGAAGCGGGCAAGCAATTGCACGAGGGCCTGCAAAGCATCGAACGCCAGTTACGACTGCTCAAGACCGACGTGACCGCCGTTTCCGTCGAGCCGGCCGGCGAGGTTGTCTTTGGCATTCCGCCCTCGCCCCGCAGCTTGATCGCGGTTCCGCTGGTTAAGCAGTACAATAAAGCCTATCCGCGTATCGCGATCCGCCTGGTCGAAGAAACCAGCGGTCAATTGCGCGACCTCGTCGCAAATGGAGTTCTCGACCTCGCCCTCACCAATACTACCGAGCCGGCGCACGGCATCGTGTCGCAAATTCTCGGCCGCGAGCGGCTGGTGCTGGTAGGCCCCGTCGGTGCCAGACTGTCGATACAGAAAGACACGCCCATCAAGATGCTTGGAGATCTGCCTTTGATCCTGACCATGCGGCCGAACAGTTTGCGGCTGATGGTAGAGGACAGACTTGGCGTACACGGTCTGACGGCCAATGTACGCTTCGAGGCAAATACCCTACCCTTGATGACCGATCTCGTCACCGCGGGGCTCGGCTACACCGTGCTCCCAATGTGCGGCGTGCGCGACCTTCTGAAGCTCAAGCGCGTTTCCGCAAGTCCGATCTCCGATCTGTTCGTTACCTGGCTGGCGGCCCGGCCTAAGTCCCGGCCGCTCGGCGTGGCAGCAGAGCGCTTCCATGACGCGCTCTACGAATTTAGCCGCAAACTGATCGCAAAGGGCGTTTGGCAGGAGGCTTGACCAGTCATCTCACTGATCGGAAAATCAAGAAGTCCCATAGCGTCGTGCCGCCTCGATGGTCAGCCCTTTCCCGACCGCCCCAAACGTATCGCCATCGATCGCCCGGGCAGCCGGCAGTTTCGACGTGATCGCCTTGCGGACATGGGCCAGTTGAACCGAACCACCGGTCAGGAACACCGCATCGATGTCGGCTCCCGCGAGGTCGGCCTGCTGCAGGCAGATGTCGATCCGCGCCTCGATGCGGTCGGCGAGACGCTGGGTATGAGTGACCAGATCCTTGCGTCCGACGCCGGCCTCCAGGCCCTTCTCGATCCAGTCCAGCGCGATGCTCGATTTCGGCTTCTCTGAAAGGCTGATCTTGGCGCCTTCGATATCCATCGCAAGCGAGTGGCCACGTTGCTCGTCAAGCACCCGCACCAGACGATCGAGCAATTCCGGCTGCTGCGCCTCGTAACGCACCTGACGGATTTCTCTGATGACCTTCGGATCATACATGCGGTTGATACTCGACCACGTCGCGAGGTCGTGGAAGTAGCCCGACGGAACGTCAAGACCCGCCCGCTTCATCGCCGAGCGATAGCCGAGCAACGGCATCACGACACCAAGGCTGAGGTAGCGATCGAAATCGGTGCCGCCAATCCGGACGCCATCATTGGCCAGGATATCATCCTTGCGCTCGGCGTGGCGATGGCGCTCCGGCGACAGCCGAACGATCGAGAAGTCCGACGTGCCGCCGCCGATATCTGCGATCAGCGCGATCTCTTCGGAGCCGATCTGGCGCTCGTAATCGAGCGCCGCAGCGATCGGCTCAAACTGGAATGAGATGTCGCTGAAGCCGACAGTCTTGGCGATGTCGCGCAGTGTCGCCTCTGCCTTGGCATCGCCGGCCGGATTGTCATCGACGAAGTGCACCGGACGGCCATGTACGACCTGCCGCAACGGGTATCCGACGACCTGTTCCGCACGCCGCTTTACCGCACCGACATAATAGGCGATGACATCACGGAAGCTGACGCGCTCGCGGCCGACGCGCGTGGTCTCGTCGATCAGCGAGGTGCCAAGCACCGATTTGAGGCTGCGCATCAGTCGCCCGGCGTCACCTTCGACATAAGCTTCGATGGCACGACGACCGATATAGGCGCCGGTGTCGGGCTTGTAGAAGATCGCGCTGGGAATCGTGACGTGATCGCCCTCGAGCGCAGCCAGCACCGGAACATCGCTGAAGATGGTGCCAAGCGTCGTGTTCGACGTCCCGAAATCTAGACCGCAAATCGACATGATCGCTCCGAAAAGGAACGTCCGTCTACATGCTTCGCAGCGCACGATCTAGCATTATATTTTTTTCAAAGGAACAAGCCGGACGATCGTGGAGACCATTGGATTTTCGAAGCAAAACAACGCGATCCACAGAATATTTGGTCGCGCCGCGCGGGGTTGATGAATCATGCGGCATCGGTCCATAAGCGATTTGTGAAGATGGCATCACCCGCCAAAATTTCTAAGGAAGACTCTCGCGTGGCAAACATCAATCGACAGATTGCCGACGAACTTGGCGTCCGTGAACAACAGGTCGCGGCGACGGTGGAACTGCTCAACGGCGGCGCGACGGTGCCGTTCATCGCGCGGTACCGCAAGGAAATAACCGGCGCCCTCGATGACGCGCAACTGCGCACGCTGGAAGAACGCCTGACCTATCTGCGCGAGCTCGAAGAACGCCGCATCGTGATCCTGGAATCGGTGCGCGAACAGGGCAAGCTCGACGCTTCGCTGGAAGCTTCCATCATGGCAGCCGACACCAAAGGCCGGCTTGAGGATATCTATCTGCCATTCAAACCGAAGCGCCGCACCAAGGCGGAGATTGCCAGGGAAGCCGGCCTTGACCCGCTGTCGCATCTGCTTCTCGCCGAGCCGCGGAACGATCCGAAGAAAGTCGCTGAAGCGTTTGTCAACGCCGACAAGCAGGTCGCTGACGTCACCGCGGCACTCGAAGGCGCACGCGCAATTCTGGTCGAGCGCTTTGCCGAAGACGCCGACCTGATTGGCGCACTGCGCGAGCAGATGTGGTCAAACGGCCTGATGTCGTCCACCGTACGCGACGGCAAGAAGACAGAAGGTGAGAAGTTCAAGGACTATTTCGAATTCAGCGAACCGCTGCACAGACTACCCTCGCATCGTATTCTGGCGCTGTTCCGCGGCGAAAAGGAAGAAATTCTCGATCTGGCCATGCAGCCGGAGCCGATGCCTGCGACACCTGCCCCGGCAGCGACGCCGAACTCCTATGAACTGAAGATCATGCACCGCTTCGGTATCTCTGATCAGGGCCGCCCCGGCGACAAGTGGCTGACGGAAACGACGCGCTGGGCCTGGCGGACCAAGATCCAGGTGAATCTTAACGTCGACCTGCGTATTCGGCTGTGGACGGCGGCCGAAGAAGAAGGTGTGCGCGTGTTCGCGTCCAACTTGCGCGACCTGTTGCTGGCGGCGCCGGCCGGCGCACGCGTCACCATGGGCCTTGATCCCGGTTACCGATCAGGCGTGAAGACCGCGGTGATCGACGCCACCGGCAAGGTAGTCGCGACGACGACGATCTATCCGCACGAACCGCAGCGCGCCTGGGATGCGTCGCTCGCGACGCTCGGCAAGCTTGCCGTGCAGCACAAGGTCGACCTGATCGCGATCGGCAACGGCACGGCGTCGCGCGAGACCGACAAGCTGGCGTCGGAACTGGTCAAGCTGCTGCCCGACCTGAAGATGTCAAAGATCGTCGTGTCCGAGGCCGGCGCGTCGGTCTATTCGGCTTCGGCTTTTGCCTCCGAGGAACTGCCTGAGCTTGACGTCACGCTACGCGGCGCGGTGTCGATCGCGCGGCGCCTGCAAGATCCGCTGGCGGAACTCGTGAAGATTGATCCGAAGGCAATCGGGGTCGGCCAGTATCAGCACGATCTCGGCGAATCCAAACTCGCACGCTCGCTCGATGCCGTGGTCGAAGACTGCGTTAACGGCGTCGGCGTCGACGTCAACACCGCTTCAGCACCGCTGCTCGCCCGCGTTTCGGGCATCGGCGCCAGCCTGGCGCAAAGCATTGTTCAGCACCGTGATGCAAACGGCCCGTTCAAATCACGAAAGGCGCTGAAAAACGTGCCGCGGCTCGGCCCCAAGGCCTTCGAACAATGCGCCGGCTTCCTGCGCATCAATGACGGCGAGGATCCGCTCGACAAATCGGGCGTGCATCCGGAAGCCTATCCTCTGGTGAATAAGATTCTGGCAGCCACCAAGAGCGACATCAAAGCGCTGATCGGCAACGCCGAGGTCCTGCGCAAGGTGCAGCCGAAAACATTTGTCGACGACAAGTTCGGTTTGCCGACCGTTACCGATATCCTGCACGAACTCGAAAAGCCCGGCCGCG
>Ga0116129_1001645_pt1 | contig 12082 bp, 12 predicted proteins | sample June2015DPH_17_2_FD_89732 | JGI IMG/M metagenome (GOLD analysis project Ga0116129, IMG submission 89732) | Peatland microbial communities from SPRUCE experiment site at the Marcell Experimental Forest, Minnesota, USA - June2015DPH_17_10 | ecosystem: Environmental > Terrestrial > Soil > Wetlands...
AAAGCCAGGAATCCCGCGGAAAGCATTGCAGCGGACAGATATTTCTTTCGCATGAGTAATCATCCCCAAGTTGAGCATAAACCCGAAACAAATGCTTCATGTTTCGTTTCTGATTTAAGCAAGGGATGTGCCACCCGAGCGGAGTTCAACATCTAAAATTCTGGCCCAAAAGCAATCTGTTAACTAAGGTGCTTGTCCGATAATCAATCAGGTTCGCGCCTTCCAAATGGTGCTGCAGAATTAGCCCGTAGGGCCACTGATTTCTGCCGACTAAGAGCGCAGTTGGGTGTAAAACCGGCACCTGCTTTCCGCAAAACAGAACACGCCGCTGCGCCGCGTCGATTCCACCGAAACGCGAGGCGTTCTGACCGAAAGTTGGTCACCAGGCCGCCGAGGTATGAAGAAGCGCGATGGCCACTTGAATCTCAACGTCGATGAGGTGACCAGTTGCCGGTATGCCTCGACAAAGTATCTCGCGACGCGTTCGATCACGCCGAGACTTCAGGATGTCGCAGCAGCATTGCCCGACATCTGCTCAAACTGCTGCGCGAGTGCACTGGTTCCGATCTGCTCCGTCAGCAGTTCATCCGCCTTGATCCGTCGGTAGAGATCGTCGGTGGATGGGCTCAGCAAATCTCCGCTCTTCAGCCGGCGGCGCAACTTGCGAAGTGACAAAATCACCTCATTGCGCCAAGCCGAAATGCAACGGTCGAGTTTTTTTGATTTCTTCAGCCGACAGCTCCAGGCCGCGGTGGACCGCATAGAACATGACCGCAAGAAGAAAACTGACGTCCACGCCTAACCGGTCCTAAAGCTGCAGGCAGGTGTGCGAGACGCCCGGCCTAGCATAGAACTCTACCACAAATTTCCAGCACGGCTGACCTTCCGCAGGTATGTTCATTTGCTGAGCCGATCTCGCGGATCGCCGGACTGTTTACGCGCTCAAATGCAATGCTGCGATACCAGGAGCCCACGGCGGTCGAATACTCCAGTCGGGAGATCTAGGAGCGAGCGCCGATCGGGGTAATCACATCCCGCCGGTTTCCGGCATCGTCCTGGCTGTCGTGCAGTTCCGGTTCACCCCAGCGCTTAACCAGTTTGCAGTCAATATCAAACAGATCCAGCGCTCGACCCACCGTGTGATCGATCATGTCATCGATGGTCTTCAGCTTTGCGTAAAACGCCGGTACCGGAGGCATCATGACAGCACCCATTTCCGCGAGCTGGGTCATGCTGCGCAGATGTCCGAGATGCAGAGGCGTTTCGCGGGTCAACAACACAAGACGCCGGCGTTCTTTCAGCACAACGTCCGCCGCACGGGTCAGCAATGTCGAAGTGACACCGGTCGCAATCTCCGACAACGTTCTGATCGAGCAGGGCGCGACGATCATTCCCATGGTTTTGAACGAGCCGCTGGAAATCGAAGCTCCGATATCATCGATCCGGTGGACGACGCTGGCCATTTGGGCGACCGCCGCGACCTTGATGCTGGTCTCGTGCGCCATCGTGATCTGCGCAGATTTTGTCATCACCAGATGGGTTTCGTAACCAAGCTCACGCAGAACTTCGAGGGCGCGAATGCCATAGATGACCCCGGAAGCCCCACTGATGCCGACGATCATTCGGCGCCTATCGCTAACGTTCATGTTTCAAGCCTCGATTTAACGGGTGGCGGCGACGCGCAGACCGAGCGCTTCGATGATATTGCGGTAGGTTTCGTTCTGTTTTGCGAGATAGGCGGTTGCCTCATCGCCCTGCAGAAAGACGATCGCAGCACCGGCGTCTTCCATCCGCTTCTTCAACTCGGGATTTTGTACGGCGGTCTTGATCGCATCGGCCAGCTTTTGCTTGACCGGCGAAGGCGTTCCCGCCGGCACGAAGATGCCATGGAACGCGCCGACCGTTAGATCAACGCCATTGTCCTTGAACGTAGGAAGATTTCCATAAATCGGCGACGATGCATCGGAAGCGACTGCCAGAATGCGAACCTTCTTGCTCTCGACCAGGCTCTTGTAGGAGACCGGAACCGCGAAGTGCACGTCGATGTTGTGACCCGCCAGCGCGATCGCGCCATCGGTATCGCCCTTGAAGGGAACGCTGATCATGTCGAGGCCCGTGGCGCTCGTAAAGCCTGACGCAAAGATTTGCGACGAAGCGCCCGGAATCATCCCGAGACGAAACACACCTGGTTTGCCCTTTGCGTCAGCGACGAGATCCCGAAGTGATTTCCAGGGCGCGTTCTCGGCAACAGTGAGAGCGGCTGGGTCGGCATTGACGATCGCCACTAAATCGAAACTCTTGAGAGACAGCGGAGTGGGAACGGTATATTGCGCGGTCACGACGGCCGTCGAGAAAAAGCCGACGGTGTAGCCGTCCGCTGTGGCTTCCGACACCTCGTTGGATCCCAGGACACTGCTTGCGCCGGGCTTGTTGATTACCGCGACTGGCTTACCCAATGCGTCTTGCAGACTTTGTGCAAAAATTCGGCCGATCACGTCGGTCCGCCCACCCGCAGGAAACGGAATGATCATGGTCACGGGCTTGCTTGGAAAAGTCTGCGCGTGGCCGGATGGCGCGATCGGGACAGCCGCGACGAGAAGCAGAGACCTGATTATCTTCATCCCAGTGGCTCCTTGATTTAAGAGGAATGGTCTTCTCGAGGCCGTGCTCCCGTTCTGTTTTTCGTCATGTGATCGAGTTCGCGCGCCGCATGCTGTCGATCATGGAGGAGCGCATCAGAACGGCTTTCGCAAGGGATGGTTCGAGTGATGCGCGCCGCATGTCGTCGAGACGCGATAGCCTGATACTCTCGTCGGTTTCTTCCAGCAGGCGCTTGTTGCGGATAGATGCCTCCTGGACGTATTCGATGTTGACCGTTCGTCGCTGCCGAACATAAAGATCCAGCAGATCGTCAGAAGCATCGTTACGCAGGACGCGGATCAGCTTTTCGGTCAGGTTCATGGCGTCCTGCAATCCGCAGTTCAAACCAAACCCGCCGATCGGGTTGTTGAGGTGAGCCGCGTCTCCGGCGATGAGAACGCGGCCATTTCGGAAGGTTGAGGCAACGCGCTGGTGGACCCGATAGATCGTGCGGTGGACGATCTCATAAGGCGTCGGTTTCGGCTGAACCGATTGCAGCCTTTTTTCAACGGTAGAGTCGGACATGGCGTCCTGCTCGCTCTCATTTGGATCGCATCCGTACAGAAAGCGCCACAGACCGGGTGGTCCTTGATCCGGCAAACGAAATACCGCGCACCATTCAACAGGATGGGAAATGTAGGCTGTGTCGGTAAATCCCTGTCGGCCGAGGTCGTGCGTGGTGCTGATCAGCGCAAACCGTTCGGGAAACGTGAAGCCGTCGAATCGGATGCCGGCGCATTTACGAACGACGCTGCCGCCGCCGTCCGCGCCGATGACCCAGCCTCCATCGAACTTTTCGAGACCGTCGGGTGTTTGCGCGCTGACGCGAACGCCGGCGCCGCCTTGGGTGACGTTTTGAACCTGGCAGGAAAAGCGCACTTCTGCGTGCGGCGTATTTCGCAACTGCTCCAGCACGATCGGCGTGAAACAATGCTGCTCAAGATGGAGCCGGAATGGAAACGACGTCTCATCACTAAGCAAAGAGAGTTCGAATGTGCCGATGACTCCTTTCTCGCTATCCCGAAGCTGCCATTTGCGCACGGGAATACCGATCTCGATCAGCTTTGCCGTGAGGCCGAGCGGCTCCATGACTTCCAGCGTGGGTGGGTGAAACGACCCCGCCCGCAGATCCATGAACAGTTCCGAATGCGCTTCGAGCACGAGGACCGGCACGTCATGGGTTGCCAGGTTGAGCGCGCATAGCAGACCCACGGGACCGCCGCCAACGATGATGACTTTCTCGCGGGTCTGCATTTCCGATCTCTTTTCCGCAACCTCTTCGGAGTGTTCGTTAGGTTAGGGCAGGCAGGCCGTAATCCTTCCACTGATCCTGCACGGCCTGCATCAGTTCGCGCGGTGGCATCGAGCGCGGCGGGTAGGGGTGTTTACGCGTTGCGTCGATGCCGATCTTGCCGCTGTAAATCGCCATTTCCTTTGGCATTGACGGATCGAGCGGAAGACCCGTGCCTTTTTCCCAAACGGTGTAATCGCGATCGGGCTGGACGCGGGTCGCGACGTGCCAGGTCACGTCGTCGTCGTTGTAGATGTCGCAATCGTCTTCCACCACGGTGACCTGCTTGGCGCGATTGGGATAAACCGCCCAGCACCCAGAATATATAGCCTTCGCATGCGAGGGGAACTGCGGCTTGATCTTGACCACGACATGCGACTGACACGACATCGGGTGAACATAGACATCGAGCACCCCGGGAATTCCGCATTGGCGCAGCCCGGTGAGAAGAATCGACTCCATCGCGATATCCTTGATGCAGCTGCCTTCGCTCGGCGGCATTTGCTCCTGGAATCCCTGATGGATCGTGCCGTTGCGGTAGGTGATGGCGGTGACCTCAATGACCGGCGAGTGAGCGATCGGACCCATGTGACCGTAGAATTCGCCGAACGGCCCTTCCTGCTCGCGGAAATGCGGCTGAACGATTCCCTCAATGATCATTTCGGCATGTGCCGGAACCATCAAATCGACGGTTTCGCACTTCACGATTTCCATCGGCTGGCCGCCGAGTCCTCCGGCGACCGCCATTTCGTCGACGCCGTAGGGCACCCGTCCCACGGACGTCATTCCGAGATACGGTGGTGACCCGATCGCAATCGCGATCGGCATCGGCTTGTTCGCGGCCTCGTACTTTTGCATGATGATGCCGGAATGCTTCGCGGGCTGTACCAGAACGCCGATCCGGTTCGGCCCCTTGATCATGCCGCGGTACACGCCGGCATTCTGGATCCCCGTCTCCGGATCCTTCTGAATGACGGCGCCCGCCGATAGATAGGCGCCGGCGTCGAGTCCTGGTGTCCAGGTCGGAATCGGAAATTTCAGAAGATTGACGTCCTTGCCCCGCATGATGTTTTCCTTGCAGGGGCCGGTCTTGACCACGACCGGCGGTATTGGCGCGCTTAGCGCCTTTGTCCATTTGGTGCGGACGGCCTCCTTGTCGATGCGACCGTCAACGAAGGGAACACCAAGTGCGGTCGCGTAAATATCGCGCGACGCGCCAAGCGTGTTGGTTGCGACAGGAGTCTCGAACCCCGAGATGTTTTCGAAGAGCAGGGCGTAACGGTCGTCTGGCCGCTGGTACATGACCTGGCGCGTGATGCAGGCGATTTCCCAATCCTTGTCGACCTGCCTGGTGATCTTTCGCAGTTTCCCGATCTTCTCGAGGTGCGCGAGAAGATCCCGGAGCGATTCGAAATAGGAGCTGTTGGGTACGTGTAACATGGGGCGTCGGTTCCTTGACCTGTGGGCGTATTCGCCGGAGCATCCAGTATTCCGGGAGCAACAACCATGCCAGAATAAAAAATGTTTCATTTCACGGATTGGAGTGTTTTCGCCTCGTCTATGCCCAATATTTGGTCTATTGCAGCGTCAATATTGGGCAAAGGTCCATGGAAACGGCCTAAACCAACTTCCATGCGCGTTGTAAAATGAAACATTTTTCGCATTGGCATGTAGCTTGCTAACCGATACTCGTGGGATTGGCGAGACCGCGTCCCGGTAACGGAGAGCGCCTTGAGCACGTTCGTCGACATCGCCCATGGATTTTCGATCTCGTTGAAACCGATGAGCCTTTTGTTTTGCTTTATCGGCGTGTCGCTCGGCGTCATTGTGGGAATTTTGCCCGGCCTCGGTTCGGCGGCGACCATCGCGTTGTTTCTGCCGATCACCTATTTCCTCGATACGCCGACCGCGATCATCATGCTGTCGGGCATTTGGTATGGCTCGATGTATGGCGGCTCGATCACCTCGATCCTGCTTTGCGTGCCCGGTGAATCCGCCTCCGTCATGGTCGCGATCGACGGTTATGAACTGACGAAACAGGGGCGGGCGGGGGTCGCGCTGGGCATATCCATGTTCAGCGCCTTCATTGCGGGAATGTTCGGCCTGGTCGGTCTCAGCCTGCTTGCGCCCGCGCTCGCCGATTTCGCCCTGAACTTTGGTCCGCCGGAGTATTTCGCGCTGACCCTGCTGGGTCTGACGCTGGTGAGTTACCTGGCGACAAATTCCGTGACGAAAGCGCTTGTGGTGACCGTGTTCGGCCTTCTGCTCGGAACAGTCGGCCTTGATCCGGTCCGAAGCACCGCGCGCTTTACGTTCGGCTCGCTCAGCCTGCAGTCCGGCGTCGATCTGGTGCCGATGGTGATGGGATTATTCGGCATTTCGGAGGTGTTCACCCTTCTGGAGGAGAAGATCATGGCCTCGGAGGCCGTCCGTGGGCCGACCCGGCTCCGTGAGGTTTTGCCGACGCGGCAGGATTGGCGCGATATTGCGCGGCCCCTGATGCAGGGAACGTTGGTGGGCTTCTTTGTCGGCCTGCTTCCGGGCGGCGGAGCGACGGTCTCCTCCTATCTGGCCTACGCAGCGGCGAAGCGTTGGCGGCACCCCTCGCAGAATTTCGGAGGCGGTGCGCTCGGTGGCGTTGCGGCTCCGGAAGCGGCCGCAAACGCGGCAACCTGCGCCGGATTCATCCCGTTGCTGACGCTGGGATTTCCCGAGAATGCGGTGATGGCGCTGATGCTGGGCGCCTTCATGCTCCACGGGATTACGCCGGGACCAACGCTGATGATGCAGCATCCGGAAATGTTCTGGGCGATCGTCACCAGCATGTTCGTCGGCAACTGCATCCTGCTTTGCGTGATGCTGCCGCTGATTGGCTACCTCTCCAAGATCACGCTGGTGCCCAATAGTCTCCTAGTGCCCATCATCGTTTTGGCCTGCCTCGCCGGCGCTTATGGCGTCAACAACAATCCCGCCGACATCGCGTCGATGACGGTATTCGGCCTGCTCGGCTATCTGATGCGGAAGTTCGATTTCCCGCTGCCACCTTTGGTGCTGGCATTCGTCATCGGTCCGATCATGGAGACCGCGCTTCGACAATCCCTGATCATGTCGAGCGGGAACTTCACGATCTTCATCAATCGACCGGTAGCGGGTTCACTGATGGCCGTTGCGCTGTTGATCGGACTCTGGCCCGCGCTGGCGGCGTTGGTGGGAGTGCGACGCGGCGTCGGGAAAGATTTGCCGGCGCCCCAACCGGCTGAGTGAGGGTTAGAAAATGGACAGAACGCCTTGTGGAAGGAGTACGCCCAATTCGGTAAAACCAAGATAGCAAATGGTGACAGCCGAGACGGAGATGGCAAATGCGACTATCCAGCGAAGCCTGCCAAAGGCCGTCATCAGAAGAAAGAGAACCGAGATCGTGCAGAGAACAAAGCCAACCCGATTGAGAAGCGCCGCATATGCCAGCAACACCAGCGCTGCCAGAGGCACCGCCCAACTGCGTAAAGTGAAGCCTGCTCGTTGGTGCCGCTCGGTGCGCGATTGCACCGTCATCCCCAGTCCGAGGACAGCCAGGATCGCAGACAGGGATTTCGGAAAAAAGCCGGCGTCGGGCGCGCTCACGGTTCCGAACGGCAGATCAGTCGCGTTGAGATACAGAAAAATAGCAACCGATGTTGCGACGATTCCGCAGATGCGATCGGAGTTTTCGGCGAGAAATCGAAGAGAGTTTGGGCGCATGGGTTTCTCCGGCGGAGTCTTGCACAAATTGAAGATGGTTGTTCCAGGTCTGCAAAATGCGCGCCATGAGCCCGCATGTGCAATGATGAGGTCGGCAAGATGGGCGCAATACCAGACAAGGTCCTCGACATTTCCGCGGGACTGCTATGATGCGTGTGCAATTGTGGTTGAGCGTCGCGACGGAAAAATCGCCCGCGTTCAGGGTGACCCAAATCATTTTGTTAGCAAAGGATCGTTGTGCGGAAAGTGCGCCGTTGCATGGCATAGAGGTGCGAATATGCCGTGTTCTGAGTGAGGCTGCCGAATGAGCAAAGTCTGTATCGTTATCGAGCATCTGGCTGTCGAACATCCCGGAACGATCAAGCCGGTGCTGGAGGAGAGGGGATATGAGGTCGTATCGGTCCCCGCGGCGACTATTCAACGATCTCGCACGCGGGCCGAGGAGGCCGATTTGCTCATTGTGATGGGAGGGCCGATCGGCGTCTACGATGCGCCGGACTATCCGTTCCTGACCGAGGAAATCGACATCATCGGCGCCCGTCTCAAGGCGAAGCTGCCCGTGCTCGGACTTTGCCTCGGATCGCAGCTCATCGCTGCGGCACTCGGCGCCAGGGTCTTTCCGGGCACGAACGGAGTGGAACTGGGTTGGGCGCCGGTTCAATTGACCGGACCGGGGCAGCAGCACGCTCTCGCAGAGATTGCGGGCAATGATTTGCCGGTTCTGCATTGGCATGGCGACACGTTCGACCTGCCCGAAGGCGCGACATTGTTGGCTTCGACGCAGCGCTACGCTCACCAGGCCTTTTCGGTTGGAAATTACGGACTTGCCCTGCAATTCCATGTCGAGACCGACGCAGCAGAACTCGAGCAATGGTTCGTCGCGTTCGCCGGCGAAATTCGCAAAATGGGGCCGGACACCCTGTCCAGACTTCGTGCCGATACCGCGAAATATGCCGCCGGTCTGGCTGAGAGAAACGCGCATTTCGTCTCTCGTTGGTTAGCCCAATTATGAACACAGCAACTCTGCGGACGATCAAGGCGAGCTACGGATTCTAGCAATGTCTGTACCCGAAATCGCGATTATTGGAAGCGGCCCGAGCGGATTTTTCGCGGCCGAAGGTCTCCTGAAGTCCGACGCCGGAGCACGCGTCGATATGTTCGATCGGCTGCCAACGCCCTATGGCCTGGTGCGGTCGGGAGTTGCGCCGGATCACCAACACATCAAGCAGGTCGTCAAGGTATTCGATGTTTTGGCCAACAACCCGAAGTTCGCGTTCTTTGGCAATGTCGATGTCGGCCGCGATCTCTCGCTGGATCATCTGCGAAGCCGATACGACGCGGTTATTCTGGCGTATGGTGCATCGGCAGGAACGCGGCTGTCGATTCCGGGCAGTCAGCTTCCACAGAGTATCACCGCAACCGATTTCGTTGGATGGTACAACGGCCATCCAGACTTCACCAATCTAGATCCGCGTTTTGACCATGAGTGCGCGGTCATCATTGGACAAGGCAATGTCGCGATCGACGTCGCGCGCATCCTGCTTAGCGACCACGCCAGGCTCGCAAAGACCGATATTGCCGATCATGCGCTTGAAGCGCTTCGTCACAGCCGCGTCCGACGGGTCCATCTGGTCGGACGTCGAGGACCGATCCAGGCGTCGTTTACGACGGCCGAACTGCGCGAACTGCTGGACTTGTCCGATGTTCGGGTCGTGATAGATCATGACGCCATGCAACTCGGCGAGGAGGACCACGGCTTCCTCGAACTGCCGGCCAACGCCGCAATCAAGCGCAATGTCGACATCATCAACGCGGCAGCATCGCGTGATATGAACGGAGCCGCGACGAAAGAGCTTTATCTTGATTTTCTTGTAAGTCCGTTTTCGATCGAAGGGAGCGATCGCGTGGAGGCTGTTCATTTTGCGCGCAACCGGCTGGAAGGGCCCGTCAACGGCAGAAAGGCCGTGCCATGCAAGGAGCGGTTTTCGATTTCAGCCGGATTGACGATCGCGAGCATCGGTTTTCAGGGCAGGCCACTTGGCGATGTGCCATTCGACGAGCAGCGTGGGATCATTCCCAATGTTGAAGGGCGGGTAACGGGCGAGATGAATGGCGCCGCGCCGCTCTATGTCACCGGGTGGATCAAGCGGGGCGCCACGGGCATTATCGGGACCAATCGCGCCGACGCCGTGGAAACGGTTCGCACCTTGCTCTCGGATTTTCGCGACCAGCGTTGGTTGGTGAGGACCGATCGGCAGAGGGACACCCTGCTCGCAAATCCGCGGATCGATTTTGCGGACTGGAAGCGGATCGACGAGGCGGAGTGTCTTTCCGGCCGCGCCGCAGGCAGGCCGCGCCGCAAAATCGTCAGCATCGACGCGATGTTGGAGGTCGCGCGCGCCGGCAAAGCGCCGGCTGCGCCGTCGCAACCTGGACCGTGAGGTGCCATCATTTATTTTTGCAGGCCATTGAAAATATGCCAGTTTTTCAGAAAATTGGCCGAGATGTCGCTTGAGGCAATCCAGAATCGCAGCTAAGAGTAGAAATAAATCATGAAACGTGTGGATCCAACGGGATGGCGCGCAAGCTCAAGCGGTCCAATTTAAGCGAGGACGCCTATACGGTCGTCCGGGACATGTTGCTCAATGGGGATCGGTTCAACCCGGGTGACAAAGTCAGCGTCGAGGAACTGAGCCGGGAACTCGGCGTCAGCCGTACGCCACTCTGGGCCGCGATCAACCGACTTGAGGCGGAACGCGTCGTTGAAGTCGTGCCTCGGCAAGGGGTCTATCTCGTCGACTACGATCCCGGACGTGCGCTGGAAATGTACATCGCACGCGAGGCCCTCGAGGGCATGGCGGCGCGGCTTGCGGCTTCCAGTATCACGGACCGTCAATTGGCAATCCTGCAGCGGAGCATCGACGATCAGCGCGTATGTCTCAGCAGCGGCGACGCCGATGGTTATTACACACGCACGATCGAGTTTCATGAGGAGATCCTGCGCGCGGCCAATAATCTGACGCTCGAACGGTTGTTGAAATCGGTATTCGCGCAGATGAGAGCGATGCGCATTCAGCGCAATTCGATTCCGACGCATTTACCGCAGTCCTGCATGGATCACGAAAAAATATTGTCGGCCATCCGCAAGAGGGATCCTGATCTCGCCGAACGCGAGGCGCGCAGCCACATCCAGGATCTGGCAACCGCCATTCGTCGTGAGCGGGTACCGGCGCAGCCGCCCGCAGCCAGCCGAGGCAGGCTTTCCGCGCTCGCGCGGTAGGCCGCCTTCCAGGCTAATTTCGCGGCACTTTGCACAAAGCAGCGTCCGTCCGGGCATGTTGGTCCGGTCTATGGCAGCCGCTCGAGCATTCATTTTCCGATACAAGATGCGAAACACCGGGGTCTAGGCGCCTTTCGCCGGGAAATGCGGTGATCCGATGCTTGTGGCACGTCACTTGCTTAGTGAAATGAAACACGAATGCGAAGCGAGATGTTATGCTGGCCCAGCAACTTGTGAACGGACTGCTCCTTGGCGGTATTTATGCGCTCGTGGCGCTTTCGTTTTCGCTTACCATCGGCATCCTGAATTTTCTCAATTTCAGCATTCCGGCGTTGTTCATGCTGGGCGGTATCGTCTCCTGCGCGATGCTGTCGAAAGGCCACGGGATAGCGACCTCGATCGCATTGGCGCTTGCCGTAACCGGCGGCGTTTCGCTCGTCATCGAGCGCTTCACCTTTCGATGGCTGAAGAATTCCGACAGCCACATTCCACTGGTCAGTTCGCTCGGCTTCCTGGTGCTGTTTGAGAACCTCGTCTTGATCTATTTCGGCTCCGATGCCGTCGGCTATCCGAGCCCGTATGGCGGGGCGAGCATTCGCGTGGCCGGCCTGCTCATAAGCCTGCCCCAACTGGCAAGCTTCGCCATTTCCTTGCTGCTGATCGCGGCCTGTTACCTCGTTGTCACGCGCACCAAGCTTGGACGAGGTCTTCGCTCGATAGCGGAGAGCTCAATCGTCTCCGAAATGCTGGGCGTCGACGTCGGACGAGCGGTATCAGGCATGTATCTGATTTCCGGTCTGCTTGCCGGAATGGGCGGTACGTTGTTCGGCATCAGTTATCTTCAGGTCTCCTGGGACATGGGGTCGGAAGTCGCGCTCAAGGGTATTTCCGCGATGGTGCTGGGCGGCATGGGCAACATCTGGGGCGCGTTGTTGGGCGCCTTGATCATCGCGGTGGTGGAAGTACTGACGATTTCTTACGTCAGTTCGGAGGCGGTGAATGTCGTCGTTTACAGCGTCCTGCTCCTACTGATTCTCGTGATGCCGAGCGGATTGCTCGGAGATCGCGCCATTCTGGTCGAGCGCATGTGATGAGCGGCTACGCAACCCAGATCGCGGCGGTCCTGATCATCA
>Ga0116129_1001648_pt1 | contig 12062 bp, 14 predicted proteins | sample June2015DPH_17_2_FD_89732 | JGI IMG/M metagenome (GOLD analysis project Ga0116129, IMG submission 89732) | Peatland microbial communities from SPRUCE experiment site at the Marcell Experimental Forest, Minnesota, USA - June2015DPH_17_10 | ecosystem: Environmental > Terrestrial > Soil > Wetlands...
GGCCATCGAGCTCGAACTCGAAGGCGACATCAACGTCACGTCGGTGTGGGGCACGGGCGATCTTTCCCCCAAGCCGCTCGGCCTGACCGCGGTGCGGATCAAGACCCATCTCGACATCGACGGCGTGACGCCGGCTGAGTTCGACGAGCTGGTCGCCCATGCGGCGAAATTTTCGCCGGTGCTCAACACTGTCCGCAATCCGGTGCCGGTCGAGATCGCGCGCAGTTGAGAGGCGCGGGCGTGGATGTAGGTGCGGATGCGAGCGTGGATATAAGCGTGAACGAAACGGCAGCGATCGCGGAGCCGGCGGCAACCGTCAACGCGATCGTCGCCGACGAACTGCGGCCGCTGGCGCGGCGCATCGATGTCGAGGGCTACTATCCGGCCGACATCCTCCGCCGGCTCGGCGCGGCCGGCGCTTTCGCCCATCACAGCGAACGCCACGGCGCCGGGCCGGCCGGCATCGTGGCGGCCGTCGACGCGATGGCGGAGGTCGGGGAGGCGTGCCTCTCCACCGCCGCGAGCGGCAGCATCCTCGGCGGCACCGGCCTCTCCAGCCCGATGAAATTCTTTTCCGGGATCGAGCCGCTCGCGCTCAAGGGCGTGCGGGTTCCGGGCGGTTACCGCGTCACCGGGCGGTTGCCCTACGTCTCCAACATCGAGATAGGTCATCTGTTCGGGAGCATTTTTGCGCTGGAGGGAACCCCTGATCGTCGCATCATGGCGCTGTTCCGCGTCGGACATGATGGCGTGAGCATGGCGCGAAATGCACATTTCATCGCGCTGGAAGGCACCGCCACCTATACGGTTTTGATCCGCGACGCGTTCGTGTCGGACGACGACGTGTTGTCGGAGGAGGCGAACCGTTTTGTGCCGCGCATCCGCAAGGGCTTCGTGCTGTTGCAGACCGGCATGGGTTTCGGCATCGCGCGCGGTGCCGTCCGGCTGATGCGGACCGACGGGCCCGGTCGCCGCAACGCAATCCATCTGCCGTTGGGACCGGACCTGATCGACGAACGCGCCGACGCCTTGGCGCGGCGTGTCACCGACCATGGCGTGACGTCGAGGCGCCCGATCGCGCGTCGTTTCTCGAAGTGCTGCGCACCCGATTGGATATTTCCTGGCTGGCGCTGGAAGCCGCGCAATCCGCGATGCTCCAGTTCAGCGCCCGCGGATATCTCACGGGCGCCGAGCCGGCGCGTCATCTGCGTGAAGCGAAGTTCGTCGCCATCGTCACGCCGTCGGTCAAGCATATCCTCGCCGAGCTGGCGAAAGGATGAGGGCGGGTGAGGACGCACACGAGGTTTCGATTTCGCCCTTTGACCGGCGCCTTCCGATATAGTCCGGGCTGACCCAACCGCGGGGCCCGGGATGTACAGCGCGACCATCGGCGTTCGCCGTTACGCCTTCAGCGATCTCAAGACGCTGCTGGCCAAGGCCTCGCCGTTGCGCAGCGGCGACCAACTGGCCGGCCTTGCGGCGGAGACCGGCGAGGAACGCGTCGCCGCGCAATATGCGCTTGCGGACTTGCCGCTCGCGCAATTCCTTCGCGAGCAAGTCGTTCCGTATGAGAGCGACGAGGTGACGCGTCTCATCATCGATGCCCACGACGGCAAGGCTTTCGGACCGGTCGCGCATCTGACGGTCGGCGGATTTCGCGATTGGCTGTTGTCGGACGAGGCCACGACCCCGGCTCTCGCCGCATTGGCGCCCGGCGTCACGCCCGAGATGGCGGCAGCGGTGAGCAAGATCAGCCGGGTGCAGGACCTGATGTTGATGGCGGCGAAATGCACGGTGGTGACCCGGTTTCGCAACACGCTGGGGCTGCCCGGCCGCCTGTCGGTGCGGTTGCAGCCCAACCATCCGACCGACGACACCCGCGGCATCGCGGCAAGCATTCTCGACGGCCTGCTGCTGGGCTCGGGAGATGCCGTCATCGGCATCAATCCGGCGACCGACAGCCGCGAGCGCACCCATGCGCTGTTGTGCATGCTTGATGAGATAAGATCCAAGCTTGAGATTCCAACGCAAAGCTGCGTGCTGGCGCACGTCACCACCACGCTCGACCTGATCCGCACGGGCTCTCCCGTCGACCTCGTGTTTCAATCGATCGCCGGAACCCAGGCGGCCAACAAAAGCTTCGGGATCGATCTCGCGCTGCTTCACGAAGCGCGCGAGGCCGGCCTGTCGCTTGGCCGCGGCACGGTCGGCGACGACGTGATGTATTTCGAGACCGGGCAGGGTAGCGCGCTCTCCGCCGACGCACATCACGGCGTCGACCAGCAGACCATCGAGGCGCGCGCCTACGCGGTCGCGCGCCGGTTCAAGCCGCTGTTGGTCAACACCGTCGTCGGTTTCATCGGGCCGGAATATCTGTTCGACGGCAAGCAGATCACCCGCGCCGGACTGGAGGACCATTTCTGCGGCAAGCTCATGGGCGTGCCGATGGGCGTCGACGTCTGCTACACCAACCACGCCGAGGCCGACCAGGACGACGCGGATGCGCTGCTGACGCTGCTGGTCGCGGCCGGTGTCAATTTCGTGATGGGCGTGCCGGGCGCCGACGACGTCATGCTGGGCTATCAGAGCACTTCGTTCCATGACGCGCTCGCCATGCGGGATTTGCTCGGCTGCCGTCCGGCGCCGGAATTCGAGGCGTGGCTGGCGGCGCAAGGCTTGATGGATGCCGCCGGGCGTATTCGCCCAGCCAGCATGCCGGGCCGCTTCCGCGCGCTGCTGCCGGCGTGAATCCATGACCGACGATCGCGCCCCCGCCGTCCCGCCCGATCGCGCGCCGCAACTCGCGCCGGGCGACGATGGACTGTGGACCAACCTGCGGCGGCTGACGGCGGCGCGCATCGGGCTCAAACGGACCGGCGCATCGCTTGCGACCGGCCCGCTCCTCGACTTCCAGCTTGCTCATGCGCGTGCGCGGGACGCCGTGCATGAATCGCTCGACGAGGCGCGCCTGATCGCCGACATCGCCGGGCTGGGTCTCCCGGTCGTGGCGGTCGCCAGTGCGGCGCAAGATCGGCAACGTTATCTGATGCGTCCCGACCTGGGTCGCCGCCTCGCGCCGGATACCGCGACGACGCTGGCGCCCCATGCGGATCGCCACGACATCGTATTCGTCATCGCCGACGGGCTCTCGGCGCGCGCCGTGCAGATGCATGCGCAGCCGGTGCTGACGGCCGTCGTACCGCTACTGCGCGCCGAGGGCTGGCACATCGCTCCGCTGGTGATCGTCCGCCACGGACGAGTCGCCATCGGCGATGCGGTTGCGATCGCATTGCGTGCCGATTGCGTGGTGGTTCTCATCGGCGAGCGTCCGGGCCTGACGGCGCCCGACAGCATGGGCGTATACCTGACATGGAAGCCGGGAGCGCAAACAAAAGACGCAGACCGCAACTGTATCTCCAACGTCCGACCCGAAGGTATCGGATACGCCGACGCGGTTTTCAAGCTTGCCTATCTTCTGCGCGCGATGCGGGCGCGACGCCTATCGGGTGTGCAGCTCAAGGATGACTCGGATCGGCTGCTGATCGCCGAACCGTGAGGCGCACGACGAAAATCACATTAACGAATAGTGGTGCACACACGAATTGAAATGCACGCTAGCGTCTCGCGGATACTGGTGATCCGATGATCGGATATAATCACGAACCCGTGAGGATCGACTGCGGCATCATGATCGGTGCCAGATGCCTGTGAACCTTTCAAGAGCCAAGCGTCAGCCGGTGAATCAGGCCGCCATGATCTACGCATCCGACGGCGCTCGCATCGCGCCATGTCGGCTGCGCAATATCTCCGCGACCGGAGCCCAACTCGACCTTGAGCGGGAAGTCGATCTGCCGAAGATATTCCTGCTTTCCCTCTCCGAAAACGGAATGGTTCGGCGGCGCTTCGCCATCGTGTGGCAGTTTTCGACCGTGGTGGGCGTCAAGTTCGCCGCGAGCGATTTGCTGTAATAAATTCTCATTCAATGGGTCATGGCCGGGCAAGATGGGCGCCCATTTGCCGGCCGTCTCGATCGAGAGGGCACCGTGCCCCTTTTTCGGGGTCGCCGGGACAAGCCCGGCGATGACGTATCAAATCAATCGAAATCCTCGGCTAACGCCCCTGAAGAACACGCAAGTCGTCGGCGTCGAGATGAACCGGTTCGCCGCCGCGGATCAATTCGGCGAACCCCTCATTGGGCGTCATCACGGTGAGCGTGTAGAGCTTGCCGGCGCCGGTATTTTCGATCACATGCTCGGAGCCGGGATGAAGGAGCAGGGAATCTCCCTTTTTGATCGACGTCACCTTGCCGTCGCAGCGCGCTACTCCCTCACCGTGCAGCACGTGGAAGAATTCGTGGGCGGCACCGTGCTCATTGGGCGGCGTCGCGCCGCCTTTCTTGAATATCTCGATGACGAAGATATTCTCGATGCCGTCGGATTTCTGATCGAACAACATGACGAAATAATTCGTATCGGTCGGCGAAATCCGGAAAGCTTTCGCTTGCGCGATGGTTTCGACGCTGAATGCCATTGGCGGTCTCCTGTCGATTAAGGCCGATCATGACTTGTCGAATGCGGTGCGTGCGGCGATGCGGGTCAGCGGGTAGTGGCTGATTTCATCAATCAGCACAATGAGGCGCGCCGCGGCGCGGTCCACCGCAAGCTGGCCGGACCGTGGGTCCGCCAGCGCGGCATTGCCGCACGCGCCCTTGGGATGCAGGTCCTGGGTCTGCCAACCGAAGCTGACTGCGCCTTCCGGGCGCAATAGCGCGGCTTCGCGCTCGATCTCGACCGACAAGGGTACGAAGTCCTCGGCGCGCTCCATGTCGACGAGGTCCGGATGCAGGTGAAGCATCACGCTGGTCTCGCTGCGGCCGCCGTGGATGCCGTGCCGGTTTTCATCGGCGCCGAACAGGTCGTCGAGGTCGATCGTGCACGACCACATCGCCGATACGGCGAACATATCGAGCTTGACCCGCAATTCGCGGCACACGATGTCGCTGAGTTGGGGCTGGCCGCCGTGAGAGTTGAAGAACAGGATCTTGCGGATGCCGGCGCGGTGGACGCTGGCGCCAAGCTCGAACCAGACCCGCCCCAAGGTTTCATAGGACAGCGACAGCGTGCCGGGGAATGCCAGATGTTCGTCCGATTTTCCAACCGGCATCATCGGCAGCACCAATGCGGGGCAATCGTCCGGCATCATCTCGACGGCGCGCGCCACGATCCCGGCATTGATGGCGGCGTCGACACGGACGGGCAGATGCGGACCATGCTGCTCGACAGCGCCAACCGGAAGGACCGCCACCATCCGGGCCGCATCGAGCTCGGCAAAGTCGCGCGTGGTGAGATCCCACCACCAATGTGATTTCAGTGCCATGTTGCAGAGCCTTAACGTGGCGTCGGGACAGGTCCGGGTCAATCGGTGAGCGCCGAGAAAATTCGGAGTTAACGCTGTGCTGCCGGGCGGACCTTGTACCATGCTCCGCAACAGCAAAGGGACGACCCATGGGAAGACTTGAGGATCGAATATGGATTTGTTTTTTCAACTGCTTCCGCTTTTGTTCTGGTGGGTCGTCAGCGTCATCCCCACGATTACGATCTGCCAAAGGATTGGGAAGACGCGCTGGCGGGCGTCTGTTATGATCCTGCCGTTCTTCGGCATTGTCGTCTTTCTTTACGTCATTGCCTATTCGCGATGGAAGGTCAGGCCCACGCCCGAGCAGATTGGGGACGCATTCCGATAATGGCGCGAAAGACCCGGCTAGCAAGTCGGCGTTTGCTACCGTTTTGCCTGTAGTTCGATTGAAGGTCGGCCTGCGGGACCATGGCCTTTAAATCTTCCGCGACCTTATCGGGGTTATCCGCGAAGTCGCAGCAGGACATGATCGCTCATCATGTTGGCTTTGCTCTCGACGATGGCGTAGTCGGCCTGTTCGGCGAGGGGCGCAAATCCTTCGATGCCTCGCGGATGCAGCTTGAATTTCGTCTCGGCGATCATGCGCTTTCGAAGATCGCTGTTGCTGGTCACCGAGCTGGCCACGAACTTGACGCCGGTTTGGCCCGCAGCCAGCGCTCTCAGATTTGCGACGATGGCGTCGTCGCTGCCGTATTCGAACAACCCGCCTTCCGATGAGGCGGCAACGATCGCACCGTTCGAAGACAGCAGGGCGACGAGATTCGCAAGGGGCTCGGTTGCGTTCCAATCGTAGCTTTGATGCCGAAATTCAATGTCGAGACCGCAGCGGGCCGCCGGTTTGCCTGAGAGCATTCAGCGCGTTTGCGCCGAAGGACGGCCCTTCCGCTTGTGCATCGAGGACATGAATGAGTATGGGCCGCTTCAACAGGTCTGGTCGGTCGCGGTTCAGCATGAGCAAGGTGTTGAGACTGTCGAGCGCGGGACCGCCGGCGATATTGATCAAGTGGAGTGGCGCGGTTGCGTCGGCCGACAAGGCCGGGGCGAGGGCGTCCGCAACGAGCTTTGCGACCTGCTGCATGCGCAAGCGCATGAGAACGACATGGAGAGAGGCGGCCACCCGCTTGTCGACAGGGCTATCGAAACCCGGCGGCAGATTGTCGGCACCGAGCTTGAGGACGTAGGTACTGATGCTGTCGAGGTATCCGGTCTCGGATTGGAACAGCGCCCGCAGCAGCCGCGACCGCTTCGCCGCGCGCCTCAGGAGGAACCGCATCATGAACTTCGGGAGACGGCGTCGGCTGCGGTCCCATTCAAGAAAGGCGTCCTGCTGCGCCTCAAAGCTCCGCACGTCGTCCGCAACCCAAAAGCGCGGATTGGTGAAATCGATCACCGGAAGGTCAAGCCCGTCGGGTGTCTTGGTGTAAATCAGCGGCGCCACCGTGGGGTTGTCGGCATCCTCGCGCATGGGGCGTCCTTATCGTCACGCCTTCGCTCGGTGTCCGATGCCATGAGAAATACCTGGACGATGCCTTGAGCGAGATACGATGTTCCGCCACCGACTACAACTCCTGCCTCGTCGGCGGACATACATCGTGTGGTGGCTCAGCGGCCCGTCATTTGCTCCAGCTTTTCGGGGTATCGCGCGCCTTGCACGGTGATCTCGGCGGCAGCGGCCTCGATGTCGCGGAGATCGTCGGGCATAATCTCGACGGCTGCCGCTCCGATGTTTTCCTCGAGCCGATGAAGCTTCGTGGTGCCGGGGATCGGAACGATCCACGGCTTCTGGGCGATGAGCCAGGCAAGCGCGATCTGCGCCGGTGTCGCCTTCTTCCGCCGGCCGATGCTGCCGAGCAGGTCGATCAACGCCTGATTGGCTTTGCGGGCTTCCGGCGTGAAACGGGGGAGCATCGCGCGAAAGTCGGTGCTGACGAACGTCGTGTTCTCGTCGATTTTCCCGGTGAGGAAGCCTTTGCCGAGCGGGCTGTAAGGAACGAAGCCGATGCCAAGTTCTTCGATGGTTGGCAGTACTTCCGCTTCAGGGCCTCTGGTCCATAGCGAATATTCGCTCTGAAGTGCGGTGACCGGTTGGACCGCGTGGGCGCGGCGGATCGTTTGCACGCCGGCTTCCGAAAGGCCGAAGTGCTTCACCTTTCCCGCCTTGATCAGGTCCTTCACGGCGCCGGCCACATCTTCGATCGGCACGTTGGGGTCGACGCGATGCTGATAGAGCAAGTCGATGGTGTCGACCTTCAGGCGTTTGAGGGAACCCTCGACGGCCTGCTTGATGTGCTCTGGCCGGCTATTGAGGCCGACCCACTGCGGACCGCCCTTGGGATCGAGTTCGAAACCGAACTTGGTTGCGATCACCACTTTGCCGCGGAACGGGGCGAGGGCTTCGCCTACGAGTTCCTCGTTCGTGAGTGGTCCATACACTTCGGCGGTATCGAAGAACGTGACGCCGCGCTCGACGGCTGAACGAAGCAGCGCGATCATCTCCTGCTTGTCGGCCGGCGGCCCATACGAAAAGCTCATGCCCATGCAGCCGAGCCCGATGGCCGAGACTTCGAGGCCGCGCCGTCCAAGTTTGCGTTTTTGCATTTTTGAATTCCTGTTTGTGAGCTGAACGTGCGAACGGTCATTCTTTCGCGGTCAGGCCCGATATCGTTCGTCGCCGACCTTTTCCATCCAATCGACGGGGCTGCCGTTCAGCGCCTCCCGGATGGAGATATGAGTCATGGCGGTGGTCGGCGACGCGCCATGCCGGTGCTTCTCGCCGGGCGAAAATCACACCACGTCGCCCGGGCGAATGTCTTCGATAGGGCCACCCCCACGCTGCACTCTTCCGGCGCCGGACGTGACGACTAACGTTTGTCCGAGCGGATGGGTGTGCCATGCCGTGCGCGCGCCCGGTTCGAACGTGACGGTTGCGCAACGAACACGCGCCGGATCGGGAGCCTCGAACAGCGGATCAACCCGAACTGTGCCGGTGAAGTAGTCTGCGGGTCCCTTGCCGGATGGCTGTGAGCCGCTTCGCTTGATTTCCATTGTGTTCTCCTCCGTGAGAGGTCCATGCGCCGGCGACGTGGATGCCGGGCACCGTGGCTTGACCTGTTATTTAGAGTATCCAACTGCTGCGATTAGCCGATAAAAGGCGTATAAGCTTATGAGCAGGACTCATGAATGCTGCGGCCGCCGGATCACCAATTCCAATTGATCAGCCAAGTCTCCATAGGATGCCTCTGAAAGAGTGCTCGAAAACGTCGATGTCACCGAAGGCGAAGCAGCGCGACCCGGCAAGGCTATCCGGAAGCTTTCCATGTCGGCTTTAACCTCGAAATCGCCGCACCACCGAAGCCTTTGACGATCAAGAGGCCACCTCGGTTGGCGGCCTCTTTCATTCCAAGCTGGATTCGAGCTTTTCGAGATGCAATTTCAACATCGGCACGATTGACCCTGGCCGACGGATATCAGCGTTCCGGCAACCCGATCTCGACCAGCGTCCGGATCAGCCCTTGGCTCGCCTCGAGATAAACCGGGCTGACATTCTTCTTCGGCAGCCCGACGTTGAGCGCCGTCGAGCCGGGCCGCAGCTCCATGCCCTTGGCCAAGGCCGCTTTGGCTTCGTCTGGCCGGCCCAGTCGCTGATAGGCCGCGGCCAGCAGCATATGCGTGCGCCCCGATGCCGGCGTGATGGCGATCGACCGCTGCAGCCAGGATATCGCGTCTTCGTCGCGGCCCATCAACAGGTCCGCCCATCCGGCGCCGAGCAGCCAGGTCCAGCGCGACACCTGCGGGGTATCGAACTGCTCCGCCTGCCGGAAAGCCGCCAGCGCGTCGTCGAACCGGCCCAACTGAATTTGCGTGATGCCGATGTGGTAGAGCGCCAGGCCGTTCCACGGATCGAAGCTCAAGGTCCTCGCGCAGGCCACCAGGCTGTCGACGAAAAGATTGGTAGCGGTGAGGAAGCGGCAATAGGCTTCGAGCACCGGGATATAATCGGGCTTGGCCCGCAACGCGCGCTCCAGTATCGATCGCGCGTTGGCCTCGGCCGCGATGCCATCTTCGGGACTGTACCAAACCATCTGAATCCCGCGCAGTTGAAGCGCGGCGAGGGCCATTTCGAGGTCGACATTGTCGGGATCGGCGGCGAGCGCTTTTTCCAGCATCGTCTGCGCGGCTGCGAAACGTTCTCGCGTGGTTTGATTGATGGAGGCGGTGGCCTGCTCGACCACGACTTTGGCATGGCCAGGCGACGAGCCGCCGTCAGTCGCGTCCGGCCGCGCGCCGGAGTGCACCAGCTCGTTGATGCGCAGCGCCAGCCGATGACCGGCGCCGGCGGCAAGCCGCAACCGCTGGAGTTGCAAATCAGTATCGTTGATGTCGACCGAAACCGAGGCCGTCCATTCGACCTCGCGGGTCGCGGTCCTGGTCATTCGGGCGCGCAACTCCCACGACCGCTCGGACTTCTCCAGCTCGCCGCTCAACACGAAGTCTGCGCGCACCGCGGTGTCGCCGCCCAGGCTGCCCGTCTCGCCGGTCGGCGCGGCGCGCGCGACTTGCGCCGAGGCCGCTGCCATCACACGGATTTTGTCGATCTTCGCAAGCCCATCGGTGAGGCGGATGGTCACGTTCGCCGCGGTCGGGGTCACGTCGGGATCGTTGCCGAGGCCGGAGATCGGTATCACCGCAATGGCCGGCAGCGTTCGCCCGGAGATCAGGTCCGGCCCAAAAATGAGCGCGGCGACGGCCAGCCCGAGGACCGCGGCGAGGCCCGCCACGGTGGCGAACGCCGCGGATCCGCGCAGGCCGAACGGCCGCCGCGTTCTCGCAGGTTGCGCCGGAGCCCCGGCGCCGGGTTCGACCGGCGCCGCGCCATTGTGCGACGCCGCTTGCGGCCGTGCCGCAAGGCCGGCCGGCTCGCTCGACGCCGCGGCCTCAAAGCGATAGCCGCGGCCGGAAACCAGCTTGATCATCTGGCGCTGATCGTCGCCCAGCGCGGCACGGATTTCCCGGATGCATTGGAACAGGCTGTCCTCGCCCACATGGACGTTCGGCCAGACCGCCTCCATCAGCTCCTGCTTGCTGAGGACGCGTCCGGCGTTGGCGGCAAACAGCGTCAGCATGTCGAAGGATTTCGGCCGAAGCTTTATGGCTTCGCCACCGCGCCCGCGCAGCTCGACGCGCTGCTGATCAAGTTCAAAACCAGCAAAACGGAGGGCCATGCCTTCGTAATTCCCCGGGACCGCCCCAGGGGCGGCAAGTATCAGAGTGTGGTATTGCCGTTGAGGGGGCCAAATATCAGAAAAATTTCAGAATGTCCCACGCCCCATGTCAAGACAGTTTAAGCGCGATCTGAGAACAATGTCGCGTGCACGCTGGGGCGTCGTGTTTCGTTTGATTCTGTCGCGGCTTAGGTCGGGCCGAGAGGTCCGGGCGAGCAAAGGATGGAATCAACGAACCTTGGCGCGTTGGCGTGAGATGGGTGCCCGCTGGAACCAGCCCGAACGGAGACGTCCGGCCTGGCGTGGATGACCTGGAAAACGTCAACGACTTGGACAAAGGCTGACGACCGATACAAGGGAGAAAGAGACATGAGATTTGCAACGGTTGCCGTAGCCGTCGTCGGCTGCTTTTTCGCGAGCAAGGCACTCCTTGCCGCGACCGCCGACGACGTGAAATGGATCAACCAGTGTGTGCAGGACAATAAGAACGAAGGCGCCAAAGAAGAGGTCGTGCTCAAGTACTGCACGTGCATGAACAACAAGATGAGCGACAACGAGACCCAGTCCATTACGCAATGGGAAAAGGTCCACGTCGCCGAGCGTCGCGCCTGCGATCGCGAGGCGGGGTGGAAATAGAGTTTGCCGCCTTCGGTCACATGAGCCAAAGCGCCTTCACCACGAAGCGCTTACCACCCTGGAAGCACTTACTCTGGAAGCACTTAACTCTGGAAGCACTTGCAACCCCCGACCTGAATGGAGACCAAGATGACGCGTTACTTCTTGCTGTGCGGCGGCCTGATCGGCGCGCTCGCTGCCGGGCCCGCAGTGGCCGAAAGCTACAAGTTCACGCTCTACAATCATTCGAAATATGCGATCGAGGGTTTCCAGACCTACGAGAACGGAAAGTGGGATAGCTGGAAAAACGTCGGCGTCGATCAGGACGAGCACCAAGTGATGGACTGGAATTCCAATGAGGGCAATTGCGTCGTCCCGTTCCGGATCATCTACGCGGAGGTCGAGACCGAGCAGTACAAGGTCGATTGGTGCAAGATCAAAAACATCCATGTCTACAACGATCGTGTGACGGCGGATTGAGCGCGCTCTAGCTTTGCGTTCCGCCATCGAGGCGAGCCGCCGTATGTCCTGCGGCGGCTCGCGACGTGCTCGGGAGATCAGCGGCACCATGTGTGTCGGCAATCGCTCAATACCTGAGATGTCTGAACCTTCGGCTTCCCTTCGTCGCTGACCCTTGGTTCTGAAGAATCCGGCGATAGACCCCATGCGCGTCAACCTGCCTGCTGTGCCGGCACCGGTGCGGCCTGCAAGGGGGCGGTCATGCTCAGGTTTCGTGCTCAGGTTTCTCTTGGTCGATCAGGAGGAGCATGATAGGTCAGTCTGGTCGCAAGACGATGGCGCTGAAACTCA
>Ga0116129_1001649_pt1 | contig 12047 bp, 11 predicted proteins | sample June2015DPH_17_2_FD_89732 | JGI IMG/M metagenome (GOLD analysis project Ga0116129, IMG submission 89732) | Peatland microbial communities from SPRUCE experiment site at the Marcell Experimental Forest, Minnesota, USA - June2015DPH_17_10 | ecosystem: Environmental > Terrestrial > Soil > Wetlands...
AGACCACGCTGCGCAGCGAAATCGGCAAGATCGAGCTGGATCGCACCTTCGAGGCACGCGGAATCATCAACGCCAACGTGGTCGCCGAGCTGGACAAGGCCTCGGTTGCCTGGGGCGTGAAGGTAATGCGTTATGAGATCAAGAACATCGCGCCACCGAAGGACGTGCTATCGGCGATGGAGAAGCAGATGCGTGCCGAGCGCGAGAAGCGCGCGGTCATCCTCACCTCCGAAGGTGAGCGCGACGCCAAGATCAACGCGGCGGAAGGCGACAAGCAGCGCGTGATCAAGCAATCCGAAGCCAACAAGCAGCAGCAGATCAATGAAGCCGAAGGCCAGGCTCAGGCGATTCTGGCGGTGGCCACCGCGACGGCCGAGGGCTTGAGGCAGGTGGGCATCGCACTTTCCGATCGCGGCGGCATCGAGGCCATGCAGCTGCGCATCGGCGAAGAATACGTGAAGCAGTTCGGCAAACTGGCACAGGCGGGCACCACGCTGGTAGTGCCGGCGAATCTCACCGACCTTGCCTCGATCGTGACGATGGCGACCAGCATCGCGCGCAAGCCGCCTGCCGGACCGCCCTCGAGCGTCAAGAGCTAGTCAAACGCATGGCTGAGAAGCGCGCCGCCCATTCGATTGGGTTTCTTGAGTTTGTGGTGTTGGCGGCGGCGACCATGTCGACGCAGGCCATCGCCATCGATGCCATGCTGCCGGCCTTTCCCATCATCGTGCAGGAACTGCATGTGGCCGACGCGAATCACGGCCAGTGGATCGTCACCGCCTATATGACGGGGCTCGGAATGGGCCAATTGTTCTGGGGCGTGATGTCGGATCGATTCGGCCGGCGTCCGATATTGATCGGTGGATTGACCCTTTACGTCATTGCGGCGCTGTTATGCAGCCTCACGGGCAGTTTCCACGGCCTGTTGGCGTGGCGCTTCGTGCATGGCCTCGCGGCGGCTTCCGTCACTGTAACGCGGTCGGTAGTTCGCGATCTGTACTCGGGACGGCAGATGGCCCGCGTCATGTCCCTGACCTTCGTGGTGTTCCTGATGGTTCCGATTCTGGCGCCCTCCTTGGGACAGCTGGTTCTTCTCATGGCGCCCTGGCGCTATATTTTCGTGGTGTTCGCGGCATTTGCGGCGCTGGTCACGACTTGGGGTTTCCTGCGGTTGCCCGAAACCCTGCATCCCGAATACCGCCTCACGCTGACAGCCAAGCATATCGTGGGTGCCGTCAAGCTCGTGCTCGGTAACCGCACTTCCATTGGCTACACCCTGGCGATGATGGTGATGTTCGGAACCATCATGGCTTACGTGGGGATGGTGCAGCAGATTTTCTCCGACGTGTTTCACCGGCCCGCCTTGATGCCGAGCATGTTCGCGCTGTGCGCCATTTTCATGGGCATGGCGGCGTACTTGAATTCGCGCATCGTCGAGCGGCTGGGCATGCGGCTCATATCGCACACCGCTTTGCTGGCGTTCATCGCGGCGAGCGGACTGCACGTCTTCATCGCCGCACTCGGCTGGGAACACATCTGGACCTTCGTTCTGCTGCAAGCGGTGACCATGGCGGCTTTTAGCTTGTCGGTGTCGAATTTCGGTGCCATGGCCATGGAACCGGTGGGTTCGGTGGCCGGCATTGCCGCATCGCTGCAAGGATTCATTTCCACTTTCAGCGGGGCGCTGATCGGGGCCTTCATCGGCCGGCAATTCAACGGCACCACGGTGCCGCTGGCGGCCGGCGGCATGTGTTGCGGATTTGCGAGTCTTGGGTTCGTGCTGCTCGCAGAGAAGGGCCGGCTCTTTCGCGCGCACCATTCGAGCAGCGAACTCACGGATATGAGAAATACGCCGGTCGAAGCGGCGAGCATGCATTAGGCAAGTCGGAGCATTCCATTCTGAGAACGGTAACCGCCAGCCGCTATGTCACGCCCTTGCGAGAGGGAGGATCGCTTCCGGCCATTGTCGAGGCGAGCGATGATGGGCTGTATGTGCTCAAGTTTCGCGGCGCCGGCCAGGGCCCGAAAGCGTTGATTGCGGAACTGGTGGCGGGGGAGATCGGCCGGCTCGCAGGATTGCCGGTGCCGGAGATCGTTTTCATCGAGCTGCCATCGGACCTTGCGCGTACCGAACCGGACGCGGAAATTCAAAGCCTCATCGGCGCCAGTGCCGGCTTGAATCTTGCCCTGGACTATTTGCCCGGCTCGGTCACCTTCGATCCGCTGGTGTTTCAACCCGATGCCAAGCTGGCCTCCGCCATCGTCTGGTTCGATGCCTTCGTCTGCAACGTGGATCGAACCGCGCGCAACGTCAACATGCTGATGTGGCACCGCCGGCTGTGGCTCATCGATCATGGCGCCGCTTTGTATTTCCACCACGCCTGGACCCGACGCGACCAGCATGCGCGTTCCGCATTCCCGTTGATCAAGGATCATGTTCTGCTGAAGTTGGCGAGCAGGATCGAAGAGGTCGATGCCGACATGCGGGTGCGCCTCACCGCCGAGAAGATGGCAGCCATCGTCCAACTGATTCCCGAGGACTGGCTCGCCGACGATCCGGGCTTCGCCGGCAAATCCGAACAGCGGGAAGCGTATCTGGACTATTTCACGACCAGGCTCGCATCTTCGCAAGTGTTCGTACAGGAGGCCAATCATGCGCGCGCTGCGTACCTATGACTATGCGGTCGTGCGGGTCGTACCGCGCGTCGAGCGCGGCGAGTTCCTGAACGCCGGCATCGTTTTGTCCTGCGACGTGGAGCGCATTTTGCAGGCCAGGATCGAACTCGACGAGACCGCTTTGCGGGCCATCGATGCACATGTGGACATTGAACTCGTCAGAGGCGTGCTGGCGACCATACCGATGATTTGCGCGGGCGGTGAGGCCGCGGGAGACATCGGAAAGCTGTCCGCGCGTGAGCGATTTCATTGGCTGGTGGCGCCGCGCAGCACCATCGTTCAAACCTCGCCGGTGCACACCGGCCAATGCGCCGATCCCGACGCGGCACTCGAGCATCTGATGCGAACGATGGTGAGGCGCTAAACGCCGGTGCTCCTAGTTGCCGCCCGAGCGCAGCGCCGCCTCAACGTCGGCAAGCCCGAATCCATAACTGGGATCCCAGGCCGCGGCCCCCAAGGGAATGGCGGTACTGCGCAGGGCCTTCAACACTTGCGCGCGGTTGAAGCCCGCGCTCTCCAGCAAGGCGGCCGCGCCGGCAATCGCCGGCACCGCCGCCGACGTTCCGCAGAACTGATTGTTGGTCAAGGTCTTGCCGTCGCTGAAAGGCGTCGTGACGCAATCCGGAGCCACCAGATCTGGTTTTGCCAGCGACAGCGGTGAGCTGAGGCGGGCGTAGTCAAAGCCGTCCGGCGCCGCCGCATCTGCCGTGGCCTGAAAATCGAGGCGGAACGGTCCATGATTGGACCACGCTTCGAGCATTCTGGGCGACTGTGAGAACGTTGCGCCGACGACCAATGCGTCCGGCAGGTCGCCGACGGTTCCACCGGCAAGCCCCGAGGTTGAATAGCTAAGCGCCTGACATTCAATGTTGCAGGTCGGACTGCCTTCCGTCACCTGGACGACGAGTCCCTGGGAGGTACCCGTATCGAGCGTGACGGCCAGCCGTGCGACTTGCGCGGCGCCGCTCGTGTTGGTGTAGTCCAGCAATAATGTCGGATTCGATTGGCCGCTGCTCTGCGCCAGCACCTGCGAGTTCGCATCGAGCAGAAAGGCGCTGAGCGCGTGATTGCCGGGGCCGTGCGGAGCATCGTTCCAATTCAAGATGAGTCTCAGGCGCTTGGCTGCAGGCACGGTGACCGTATTGAACGTGTCGCTGGCGCCGCCGCCGGCCACTCCAAAGTCCAGCAATCTCGCCCGCGAGCCGGCGATGACACCGGGCGTCTCGGCAAACACACCCTGCCAGTAGCCGCCATTCTGTTCGTTGCCGGCCAGATGGATGAACACCATTCGATCGTTGGCGGTCTCCAACTGCGCGACCGTATCGGCGCTCGCGTCGGGATAGTACCGGCCGGAAAATAAAATATCGTCGACGATGATGTCGGCATGGAAATTGTTTCCCAGGTCTTTGATGCAGCCGTTGAAGTCGAGGTCGATCCCGTCGCAGAATCCCAGCACGGCATCGGGTGCGTGTTGATGGACGAGTTCGAGCATCCAGCTGCCTTCATCCAGGGTCCCGGCGGTGTTCTGGCTGACGTAAATCCCCGCCGGCAACACACCGGCCGTTTGATAGGAAGCGAGATTGAGCACGCCCGTGCTGATCACACCTACCCGCACGCCGCCGCCGCGAAACCCTGCCGCGCGCAGTTGATCCATGTGCAAGATGGCGTCCGCCTCGCTGGTCACGGGGCCCGCCGGCGCCTGCGGCGCGGCCGGATTGCCGGCGCTTGAACCGCCGCCGCACGCAGCGAGCGCTGCCAGCGAGGCAACCACGCCAATGAAGTGATTGGCGCGCATCAGAGATCGGCTCAGCGGAAAATGGTGTTCAGCGTATTTCCGGATGCGGCATCCGCAAATCCATCGAACCGGCCTTGCTCAGCGATGAGTTTGGTGGCGCGCATGAATCCGCCCCAGGCAGCGCGCGCCAACGCCCCGCCCACGCTCACGCGCCGTACGCCCAGCGCAGCGATATCCGCGAGGGTCAGATCGGCGTTGAAACCCACCAGTAGATTGACCGGTTTCGGCGCGACGGCGGCGACCACGGCCCGGATGTCCTGTGCCGAAACTATTCCGGGGGCGTACAGGCAGTCGGCGCCGGCGTGCGCGTAGGCCTTCAGGCGCGCTACGATTTGTTCTATGTCGGGCTGTCCGTGTAAGAAACCTTCGGCTCGGCCCACGAGCATGGCATCGCCGCCTGCCTTGTCGATCGCGTGGCGCGCAGCGCGAATCCGCATCACCGCAGAATCGATGTCGAAAAGAGGTTTGGCGTCCTGACCGGTCGAATCCTCGATGGACAATCCCGCGACGCCCGTTTCCACCGCAAGACGGACGCTTTCGGCCACCCCCGCGGCATCGGGAGCGAACCCATGTTCGAAGTCGGCATTGATGGGCACATCGGTCCCCTCGACCATTTGCGTCAGATGCTCCAGCACCAGATCGCGCGACATGCCCCCGTCCCGGTGGCCGTGCGACCATGCGAAGCCGGAACTCGTGGTGGCCAATGCCTTGAATCCCAAACTCTGCAGATAGCGCGCGCTGCCCACATCCCAGGGGTTGGGAATCACGAAGCAGCCACCCTCGTGCAGTCGATGGAATGTGCGCCGCTTGTCGGCGATGCTGGGTCGAATGTGTGGCATATCACTCTCGCTCGATCGCTCGGTGGCCGATATCCAGGCGGTATTGAACTAGATTCCAGTGAATGGCATGCACGAGATTGTATGCCTGATGCTGAGCGGCGCTGACACTGTCTCCCAATCCCACCGCGCACAGCACCCGTCCCCCGGCAGTCACGATTTGCGTGCCCTGCATCCCCGTGCCGGCATGAAACACTTTTCCGGGCAGGCGGGCGGCGGCATCGAGTCCGCTGATCGGATCCCCTCGACGGTAGGCATCGGGATAGCCGCCGGCGGCCATCACCACACCGAGAGCAGCGCGCGAGTCCCATCGGACCTCGAGGCGCTCCAAGGTCCCGTCGAGTGCTGCCTCGCACAGGTCGACGAAATCGCTCTGCAAACGCATCAGAATCGGTTGTGTTTCCGGGTCGCCGAATCGACAGTTGAACTCCAATACGTTGGGCGTGCCGTCCGCGGCAATCATCAGTCCTGCATAGAGGAAACCCAGGTAGGGATTGCCGTCCGCAGCGAGGCCCTTCAAGGTCGGTTCAATCACCTCGCGCATGATGCGCTGATGCAGCTGCGGCGTGACGATGGGTGCCGGCGAGTAGGCGCCCATGCCGCCGGTGTTCGGCCCTCGATCCCCGTCGTCGCGCCGCTTGTGATCCTGCGAGGTTGCCAGCGCGACGACCTCGAGGTCTTTCGCCACCACGATGAAGCTGACCTCCTCACCCTGCAGGAACTCCTCGATCACGATGGTGTGGCCGGCGGCGCCGAATTTTCCATCGAGCATCTCCTGGGAGGTCGCGATGGCCGATTCGTGCGTCTCGCAGATCACGACGCCCTTGCCGGCCGCGAGTCCGTCCGCTTTGATCACCAGCGGCAGACGCTGCGCCCGGACATAGGCTGGGTCGAAATTGGCGGCCGTAAAAGTGGCGAAGCTTGCGCTTGGAATGTGATGCCGCTGCAGGAAATCCTTGGTGAAGGCCTTCGAACCTTCGAGGCGCGCGGCGTTGCGCGAGGGGCCGAAGCAGCGCCGATCGGCGGCTGCGAAGCGATCGACGATACCGGCGACCAAAGGCGCCTCGGGACCGATGATGGTCAGGTCGATATCCTTGTCGATCGCCACCCGAAGGAGTGCGTCGATATCGTCTGCCGCGATGTCGAGATTGCTGACGTTGGGTTCCAGCGCCGTGCCGGCGTTGCCGGGTGCGACGAACACATGACGGACGCGCGGCGACTGCGCGCACTTCCAGGCAAGTGCGTGTTCGCGGCCGCCGCCGCCGGCTATCAGAATTTTCATGTTTCTAGTGGCGGAAATGGCGCATCCCGGTGAATACCATGGCGATGCCATGCTCGTCGGCCGCCGCAATCACTTCGGCATCACGGCGCGAGCCGCCGGGCTGAATGACCGCCTTGATCCCGAACTCGGCCAGCACATCCAGGCCGTCGCGAAACGGAAAAAAAGCGTCAGAGGCAACGGACGCCGAATCCAAACTCAAGTTCGCATCCTTCGCCTTCATGGCGGCGATCTTGCTGCTGACGACGCGGCTCATTTGGCCCGCACCGATGCCGACGGTGGTATTGCCCTTGACGGCGACGATGGCATTCGATTTGACATATTTCGCGATTCGCCACGCGAAAATCAGATCATCGAGTTCGGCCAGTGTGGGAGGGCGCTTGCTGACCGTTCGCAGCTCCTGCGCCCTCACGGCGCCGTCATCTCGCGTCTGCACCAGAAGGCCGCCCGCCACGCTTCTGTATTCGAGCAATTGTGTGACGGGTAAATGCAGATCTCCGGTCACGAGAACGCGCACGTTCTCCCTGGCCTCGAGCGCCGCCTTGGCCGCCTCGGTGATGCTGGGCACCAAAATGACTTCGACGAACTGCTGCTCGACGATGGCAAGCGCCGTCGGTGCATCCAATTCGCGATTGAAGGCAATGATGCCGCCGTAGGCCGAGGTCGGGTCCGTGCGAAAGGCGTGAGCGTAGGCCTCGCCGATGGTGCTGCACCGGGCGGCGCCGCAGGGATTGGCGTGCTTGACGATAACGCACGCGGCGCTGTCGAATTGCCGCACGCACTCGAGCGCCGTATCGGCGTCGGCGATGTTGTTGAACGACAGCTCTTTGCCTTGGATTTGCTTCGCCTGGGCCACCGAAGCGCCGATGGCGCGCGGGTCGGTGTAGAACGCCGCCTGCTGGTGGGGGTTTTCCCCATACCTTAAGTCCAGATGCTTGCGAAACGAGAGATTCAAGTCGCTGGGAAATGTGGTTGCCGCGCCCCCGATCGCGCCGGTGAAGTAGGCCGACACCATGGCGTCGTACTGAGCGGTGTGGGCGAACGCTTTGGCGCTCAGCTTGCGCCGCATATTCAAGTTGATGCTGCCCTGGTTGGCCGCGAGCTCATCGAGCAGCTCGCGATAGTCCTTTGGATCCACGGCCACGGTGACGGAGGCATGATTCTTGGCCGCGGCCCGTACCATCGCAGGACCGCCGATATCGATGTTGTCCACCGCCTCCTCGTAGGTGCAATCGGCCCGGCTGACCGTGGCGGCGAAGGGATAAAGATTGACCGCCAACAAGTCGATGGGCTCGATGTTGTGCTCACGCATCACGGCTTCATCGACCCCGCGCCGCCCCAGCAGTCCGCCATGGATCTTCGGATGAAGCGTTTTTACGCGGCCGCCCATGATTTCGGGAAAGCCCGTGTGTTCGGCGACTTCTTTGACCGGGATGCCGTGGCTCGTCAACAGTTTGGCGGTGCCGCCGGTCGACAAGAGTTCGATGCCGCGTTCTTTCAGTTCGCGTGCGAATTCGACGATGCCGGTTTTATCGGAAACACTCAGTAACGCGCGACGTACGGGCGTAAGCACTGGAGGTTACTCGCTGATGCCGAACTCTTTGAGTTTCTTGCGCAATGTGCCGCGATTGATCCCGAGGATCGTCGCCGCCCGGCTCTGATTGCCCTGAACATGGCCCATGACCACTTTGAACAGCGGCTCTTCGACTTCGCGCATCACCAGATCGTACAAATGCGCGGGCTTGTGGCCGTTCAGCGTTTCAAAGTAACACTGCAGCGCCTCTTCGGCCTGCGAACGCAACGGCACACCCTTGCCATTGACCTTCAAATCGCGGCCGTTGAAGGTCGGCGCGATTTCTCGACGCGATTTCGATTTCTTTTTAGCGACCATGACCTTAAGTTAAAATCCCCGCTGATTTTTATTTATTATCCAAATGCACGCCTACGCAGCGCGATCGACACTTGTATCGTAATGCTGCAGCAGCGTGGACAGTTGTTCCTCAGGCGTCTCGATTTGAACGAGTCGATCCCGCAAGTCCTCTTGTCCGGGGTGCTGCCGGAAATACCAACTCAAGTGTTTACGTGCCACTCGAACACCGGTTTCATCGCCGTAGAAGGCATACAGGTCTTCGAGGTGGGCGCGCATAATATCACGGACTTTTTCCAGCGCTAGCACCGCGCGAATTTCTCCGGTGACAAGAAAAAAATTGACTTCGTCGAAGATCCATGGCCGGCCCTGGGCTGCTCTGCCGAGCATGATCCCATCGCATCCGGTCTGCTCGAGAATTTTTCGCGCCTGCTGCGCAGAAGCGATATCTCCGTTTGCAAATACGGGAATCTTGACATTGGCTTTGATGGCTGCCACGGTTTCGTGCTCAGCTTCGCCCTGATACATCTGCGCGCGAGTGCGCCCGTGGATGGCCAACGCGGCGATGCCGCTGTCTTCGGCGATTTTGGCAATGCGAAGACCGTTCTTATGGTCAGGATCCCATCCGGTGCGCGTTTTCAATGTGACCGGCGCGGCCACTGCCCGCGCAACCTTTTGCAAAATACGGGCCACGAGATCTTCGTTCTGCAGCAGTGCGGATCCTGCCAGGCGATTACAGACTTTCTTGGCGGGGCAGCCCATATTGATGTCGATGATTTGCGCGCCGGCATCGACATTGCGCCGGGCGGCGTCCGCCATCATGTCAGGGTCGTAGCCGGCGATTTGCACCACGCGGGGGCTCGGTTCGCCTAAAAAGTCCATGCGGCGGCGGGATTTCGGCGTGTCCCACAGGCGGATGTCCGCGCTGAGCATTTCCGATGCCGCCAAACCTGCGCCGAAACGGCGGCAAAGAATGCGAAAAGGCCGGTCGGTAACGCCCGCCATGGGCGCGAGCAAGACATTGGACGGCAAGACATAAGGGCCGATCTTCACCGTCATCGCTTGGCCTGCGCCGGCGCCGCGTCGTTGGCGCACGAGACTCTTCGATCAGTGCCGCGCAGGCACACATCGATTTCGAATCCCTCCGCGCTCTTGCCCGGATCCAGGATGTCCAGGGTGGCGTCCACCCGCTCGCCGGGCGCGAGCAGCTTGGCGGTCGGCTTGCCCAGATATTCGGATGGCTCAAAGTCGCGCGTGCCGATGCCGCTGCCAAAGCGATTGGCCAGGGTGACGCGCAACAGCGGATACGGTTCGAGTTGTGCGGCGATATTCATGATGCTGGCACGCACGCGCAATGTGCCGTCGCCGGCCGGATCGCCGGTCACGCCCCACTGCCGCAGCTGGTAGGCGGAAAGATTCGCGAGCGGTGAAACCGGCGCGCCCATGCTCGAGTACAGCGCGCGCAGCGTCCCGCCCAAGGGCGTATGCGCGGCAAGCCATTCGCGGTTTTGGTGGACGACCTGGATGATCAACAGCAGCGCCGATGCAATGGCGGCGATGAGCCAGGGGATGAACGAATGTTCGGCGCGGGGCGCAGTCGCAAAAGGCGATGCACGCCGTACGGGTCGGGCGCTTCTTCGCACTTTTGAGGGGGCCTCGGGATGTGCGGGCGCCTCCATGCCGGAAAGCATTTCGCGCCGCACATCCTCGGACACCTCGAACCCGTTCGCAGGGGCGGGTGAAAGCTCTGCGTCCTCCGGATGCCTCGGCAGCGGTTCTGCGCGCACGGATTCCTGCGGCGCCGGCCGCGGCGCAGTCTTTTTGTTTTCGACGAAGATCCGGTCCAATTCTCCCGGGGGAAGGGTGAACTCCATCGATGTTTCGTCCAGCGCTTCGGTAGCCGGATCCTCGATGGCGGGCGGATACTCGATCTGAACCGCCGGCTCTTCGGTCGACTCATGTTCGTTCCAGTCCAAAATTTGCAGGCGAGCGATCTCGACCCCGGAGGGCGCGAACTCTTCCGGACTGGCCGGGGCCTTGCGCCGCGGTGTCATTGGCGGCGGAGACTGAAGGATGCTGTCGGCGCGAAATTCCAATTCGATTTCGGTCTCGGTGGCCGCGAATGCACTGGGATCCTCGGCCAGGTGCGCCAAGGCATTGAAGACCTCTCCGCATTTCCCGCAACGCACTTGACCGCCGGCGGCCCGCAACACCTCGGCGGACAACTTGAACACGGTCGCGCATTTTGAACATTGCGTATACAAAATTAGGTCACTTTCCGTGCGTAGATGCAGCACCACTCGTCCCGTTCGACGACCTGCACCCTATCAAACTCCGATGCGTATGCCGCCTTTACCGCATAGGCCTGGGTCTTGAGCAAGCCCGATAGCAGCAAGTGAGCTCCCGGCTCGCAGGCTGCGGTCAACTTCGGCGCCAACTCGATCAAGGGCCCCGCCAGTATATTGGCCACCACACAATAAGCGGCATGCAGATTGTCGTCGATGCCTTGTACGGTCAGTTGCGAGGCGACGCCATTGCGCAGAGCATTGTCGCGGGTCGCCAGAAGGGCTTGAGGGTCCAAATCCACGGCCGTCACGGACCTGGCCCCGAGTTTCAGCGCGGCTAGCCCTAAAATCCCCGAGCCACAGCCGTAGTCGATGACCGTTCGGTCCGCCAGGGGCAGTGAATCCAAAATCTGCAGGCATAGCGCCGTGGTGGGATGCGTGCCTGTGCCGAATGCCAGCCCGGGGTCCAGACGCACCACAACGGCCGCCACGTCGTCCGGCGCCTCGGCCTCGCGGGGACAGACCCAAAGGCGCCGTCCGAAGCGCATCGAATGCCAGCCGCTGAGCCAGGCGCGTTCCCAGACCTGATCTTCCACGGCACGCACCCGGGCGGTCTTGGTGACGTGCTCGCCTAAGGCGGCTGCGAGATGATCCAGATTGAGCGCCGCATCGCTCGATTCTTGAAACAATGCCCGCACCAGGGTGTCGCTCCACAATCTCATTTCGCCGGGTTTGGGCTCGAGCACGGGCTCATCTCCGCGATCGACGAACGTGATGGAGCATGCGCCGACCTCGAGGAGGGCGGCTTCGACCGCGCCTACGCTTAAGGCCGCGAGCGGAAATTCGATTTCATAAAACCTCATCGATGCAACATCCTGCCGGGATATGTCCCAATGAGGAGGCGACAACGACGAATGAAGGCAAATCCGTCCGCTCCCGAAGGGTTGGCTCTGCAAGGGTCGTCTGCGGCGGAATACTCAGACAGGCTCCTTATGTTACTTCAGCCCCAGTCGTCGCTCTAGGTAGTGGATGTCGGTGCCGCCCTGCTTGAACGCTGAATGATTGAAAATCTCTTGATGCAGCGGGATGTTGGTCTTGATGCCCTCGACCACCATTTCCGCCAGAGCGTTGCGCATGCGCGCAATGGCCGTATCGCGCGTGTCGCCGTAGGCGATGACCTTGCCGATCATCGAGTCGTAGAACGGCGGCACGTTGTACCCGGTGTACACATGGCTGTCGACCCGGATTCCCGGGCCGCCGGGCGAATGCCACAGCCGGACGGGGCCGGGCGATGGGGCGAACGTCTTCG
>Ga0116129_1001650_pt1 | contig 12046 bp, 5 predicted proteins | sample June2015DPH_17_2_FD_89732 | JGI IMG/M metagenome (GOLD analysis project Ga0116129, IMG submission 89732) | Peatland microbial communities from SPRUCE experiment site at the Marcell Experimental Forest, Minnesota, USA - June2015DPH_17_10 | ecosystem: Environmental > Terrestrial > Soil > Wetlands >...
GAGGCCGCCAAGGGGCACATCGAGTTCGATGGCCACCGCATCGCGCCCTTCGACATTGATCGCCCGGGCCTGCACCAGGGGCGTTTCAAATACCTTGGTTGAACCCTGCAGCAACTCCAGGCTGCTGAGCAGGTTGATTCCGGCCTTGGTGCCTTTGGGAGCATCCGCGGCTGGCTTGTCATGCGCCGGGTTGTAGATTTCGTAAAGCAGAAACAGGTGCTGGTCCTGGCGGAAGACATGGCTGATATTGGGCACGTACTCTTCGCCGCTGCGCACCAGGGGGCTGTCCTTCTTGCTCGGCTGGCGCATCGACGCGAGCACAATCGAGCTCATCTTGAGCGGCGACTTCTTCATGTCGGGCAGGGTAATGTCGGCGACAAACGAGCCCATACGGCCGGTCTGATTCTCGCGCACCACAAATTTGACCTGGTACTTGCCCGGGGGCAGACTGAAGCTGGTGGTGTATTGGATGTTTTTCTGCCGGGCGGAGAGGCTCGGATCGAGATTCAGCTTAATGGTCTGGCGCGCGCTGCCGATGGGCCGCTTCACCTCATCAATCACCGAGCCGATGATATCCAGGGTAGCCTTGTCCTTGTCCCCGCCTTTGACAAACGGAATCTGCGAGCCGGGCACGATCAGCGAAACCGGAACCAGGAAGCGGTTCTCGTTCAGCCGGAAATACAAGGCGTCCAGATAGACGGCAATGTCGGTCGCCGGCAGGTCGCTCGACAGCTGCTCTTCAAGTTCGCGCTCCCGGTCCTCGTGGCCCGAATGCCGGAAGTCGGCCGGCGCGTAGTAGCCGGGGCGATATTCAAGCTTTACGCCGGGCCGGTTGATCTTGATCGTCAGCTTGCGATATTTCCCGTCGCGCAGAAGATTTGTGCTGCGAAATCCGATCGCGTAATAGGCCGAGTTATCGCGTTGCACCTGGGCAAATGCCGGAGCGAAGTCGTTTGAATCGAAGAACGCCTTGCCGCCGGTGTCCTTGCTCAGCGTGGCCATCAGCTCCTGGGTGGCAAAGTTGTTGTTCATGTTGTTGAGCAGCGCGCCGCCCGAGTAGGCGCCGGTTCCGCGCAGGCTGCCCGTCGAAGCATCGCCCAGGGGCGAAATCGCCTGCAGGCCGCGCGTGTCCACGCTGTAGATGGCGAGGTTGGCGCGCACCGCCGCGTTGGTGGCCGCGCGCAGCGAAGCCTCATTCTCGATGCCGTCGCGCTGGATGCCGCCGGAGAAGTAAAGCAGCGACTTTTTCTCGCCGATCTTTTCCAGAGACTTCGAGACCGCCTGCAGCGCAAACAGCTCGCGGTCGGTGTTGATGTCGTTATACTCCTCTTCGTTGGGCGTCGAGGCCGTGGTGTCCTCCTGCTGGTTTGAATTCGCGGTTGCCCCCAGCGCGAATCCCTGCCCCTCGGTGCCGTTATAAACGCCCACTTCATTGATCAGCGCGTTCTTGTCGGCGGTAAAATCCTGATCCACATTGAGCGTATCGCCGAGCGAGACCAGGGCAACCAGATCGGCGGGCTGCATCTTGGTGCGCAGAAAGTCCTGCGCCGCCATCACGCAGCGGTCCAGGTCTTCAGGCTGCATCGAGGTCAGGTCGAAGAACATCACGATGAGCCGGTGATTGCGCAGCTCCTCGGGTCTGGCCACGACCACCGCCTTGGTCCCGTTGCCAGCCGCCCCGGTTGCCAGCCCGCTCACCATGGCCTCGTTCAAGGGCGTGGCCTTGTCAACGCTCTCAAAGTCGAAGGTCTCAATCTGCTGCTGCTTGCCGTTTTCGTAGATGCTGAAGTCGCTCCGCTTGAGGCCCTGGATCACCTCGCCGGTCTTCGGATCGCGGGCCACGACGTTGGTCAGCACCAGTTCGCCGTTCATTTTGAGCACCAAACCGGGTTGCTGGTCTTGAGAGACCTGAGAGGACTGAGAGGGCTGGGAGACCTGGACGGAGCTTCCTGCAGCACTCGGTGCCTGGCTCGAACCCTGGGCAAAGTCCGGATGCGCCGCTGAAAGCCCGAGCGCCATCGCCCAAAGAGCGGTTCCAATTCTCTTTGCCCAACTGTTCACAAAGCCCCTTTTCTCCAGCATCGATCGATTGACGAAATAGCAGTGCGTCTCGCCGTCCGGCTAGAATCTGAACCTGGCCATAAAGTTAAATGACCGCATCGAGCTGGCCGAAGTTACCTGTCCAAAGGTCGGCAGAGTTACGCTCGTGCCGACGCCGGAGTATTGCACGGTGTTGAATGCGTTCTTGGCGGTAGCGCGGATTTCCATGCTGCGGGTATCCCCCATCTGCACGGTCTTCGAGAGAGACATGTTGTTCGATACCGTGCCCGGGCCGGTGATCGAATAGCGGGCGGCCGTGCCAAAGACCGCGCAGGGGTAGCCGGCCACCGCAGCCGGCTCGGTAAAGGCCGCCGGGTTGAACCACCGCTGAAGGGAGCCGCCGCCCGCGGTGACCGACACTCCCGGCACGCGATCGGGACGGCCGGAGCCGGCCGTTCCGCAGGCCACATCGGCTGCCGATGCGGAATAGGTCGGGTTGAGGGGACTGCCCGAGGCAAAGCTGAAACTTCCGGAAACCGAGAAGCCTTCAAGAATATGCGATCCGGTGCCGGTGGTGACCCAGAATTTATCCTTGCCGAAGGGCAGCTCATAAAGATAGGTGCCGCTCACCTGATGCCGCAGGTCAAAGCTCGAGCTGCTTTCCTCGGCAGTGAGATTCTGCCAGTTCTGCACAACCTGGGACCCTCCGCCCTGCGATGCGCTTGCGCTGCCCCCCCCCGTAGAGGTAGGCCCGCCCACGGCGCTTGAATCGTCGATCGAGTGCGAATACTGGTAGTTGGCGCCGACCGCCATGCCTTTAGAAAGCCGCTTGTTCAGCCGTAACGTCCCTGCGCTCATCTTCGAAAACGCAAAGTTCTGATCGTAGGTAAACACCTGGCCGGTGGGGTTGGTCAGCGGGTTGGCCGGGGTTGCGCGCGGAGCGCTGGTTATGTCCTGGTGATTGCCCTTCGACCCGTTGTAGCCGATGTTCATCACCATCCCCCAGGGCAGGGTCTTCTGCACATCGATGTTCCACACCTCAACATAAGGCATCGAATAGTGCGGATCGAGCGCGTAGCTGCCGACTTGGGCCGGCGCCGGAAACCCCTGGGCCAGGGTGAAGCAGGTGGAAGGGATCGTCTGGGCGCAGGGCGGGGCGCCGGTGCCCGAGGGACTGAGAGCGACTTCGTTGGTTTGCTCGTTGGCAAACGGCGGCTGATGAGCCATGGTGGTCGCGAAGGTTGCATATTCGCCCACCGAATAGTTCATGCCGAAGCCGGCCCGGAGCACGGTCTGTTTGGGCAGGCGCAGGGCCACGCCGATGCGCGGCGCAAAGGCCACGCGGAAGGGGAAGACCAGGCTCGAAGGCAGCCCGCCGTAGACTGGACTGCTCCCGCCGGCCTCGATTTGAGCAATGCTGGTAAACGCGCCGTCCGGATTGGTACTCACGTCGGCAAGGTGGCCGTATTTCTCCGTGTACGGCGCGAAAAACTCGTAGCGCAGGCCGTAATTGAGCGTGAGAGAGGGCAAGACTCGCCAGTCATCGGTGGCATAGGCATCGTATACGTTGTCGCGCAGATAGCTTTTTTGGATCGACGAATCGATGGTCGTGCTTTGGGGCAGGCCGAGCAGAAAGTCAGCCAGCGCCGAACCGCTTGCCGGCGACGAACTGGAGCTTGAAGCGGTCCCGGGAGCCTCGGTAAACAAGCCGGTAAAAGTAAAGCTGCCGGTCGCATTGCTGCCCCCCAGGAAGTCGCGATGCACGCGGCGATAGTCGCCGCCGAAGCGCAGATTGTGTTTGCCGTGAATCCAGCTCAGGGTCTCGGAGACGGAGATCGTCTGCGCCAGCGAAAAGCTGGGCTGCTGCTCGCTCAACCCGGTCAGGTTGCTGAGCGTCACGTCCGGCAGCCCGTAGTTCAGGGGGCTGGAGTTGAGCGGTACCCCGCCTGGACCGAGGATGCCGTTCTGGGTGGCCACATCCACCAGGCCGGTAAAGAAGTTGGTGGCCTGAGTGTTGGTGCGATTCCAGTTGGCATTGAAGATGTTGGTGACCTTGTGATAGCCGACCGTGTATCCGGCCTGCAGGGAGTTGGCCGAAGTCCTTGCTTTTCCGCCCAGCTGGGGAAACAGGTTCACGTTGTCCGTGGCGGAGTTCGAAAAATTGTAGTTAAAGTTCACACTCTGGCGCAGCCCTTGGTTCTGATTGCGGCGCCCCCCTCCGCCCCCTCCGCGTCCGGCGCCCGGCTGGGTTGCATTGGCCCCCAGGCTGCGCAGGTAGCGCGCGCCGATGATGTTGGAATTGGACTGCGCGGTGGTGAGCAGATGGTAGTTCTGCGTTGCCGAGGGCAGATTCGGTTGAGGAAAGTAGTTCAGCATGGCCACGGCCTGGGGCGAGATGCGCGCGGCAGGAATAACGTTCGGAACTCCGTTTGAAGAGAACTGCAGGCCCGTCGTCGGATCGTAGATCGGCGCAAGCCCCAGAGCGCTGAAGTCTCCGGTGCGCTCGGCAGCAGTCGGAATGTTGCCGTACTCATCTAACGGACTCGAACTGCGCGTGCCCGAAAGGGTAAGAAACATCGTGTCTTTGCCGCTCGGCTTGGTCAGATGCGGAATGTAGGGCGAGCTGATGAAGGTCAGGCCGAATTGATTGGACCCCGAGGGCGGCTGGTCCTGGGTTTGATTCTCGAGCGAGAAGGGCTCTGCGTTGAGCGCCGCATTGCTTCCATACCAGTAGATGGCGCCGTGCGGCTGGCCGGGATTGAAGCCGCGGAAGTTGCCGCGACGGCCGCCGCCGCCAAACCCTCCGCCACCGCCGCCGAAGCCTCCACCGAATCCGCCGCCACCGCCGAAGCCTCCGCCACCGCCAAAGCCAAACAGGCCGGCGCCTTGGCCCCCGGCCAGACCGCCCTGCTGGCGAATCGTCTCTAACGCATCGCGAAGCCGATCCATATCGACCCCAGCCAGAGGGCTCACCTGGCCGGATTGGCCGGTGATCGCCACCGATTCGCTGCTGAAGTCGGAGTTGGCGGCTGCCGAAGGCAGGGAGGCTCCCGAGCCGCCGGCAGAGGACAGGCCGGCCTGGGTCTCCGTATCGGCGGCCATCGAGCTCATCAGGTTCAGACTCTGCGCGCCGCTGCCGATCATCTGCCGGATGGCCTGCGCGCCCTGGGATTCGGCCCCGCTCTGCGCCTGTTGTTGCGCCGCCGCGCGCGAAGCCAGCATCAGATCAAAATTCACCGTTTGTTCATGGTTGGAGGCGTTCAACAACGCCTCCTGGGAGCCCGTGGCGAAGGCTGCGAACTGGGTGCGGATGACGTAGCGGCCGTTCTGCGGAATGGTGAGCGACCAGGAGCCGGTAATGTCGGTGGTTGTCGAGTAACGTTTACCGGTCAGAGTGTTCTGTGCAGTAACAGTCACACCGGGCAGCGGGACGTTGCCGCTTTTAGCCACGCCATGGAGCCGGCCGCCGGCACTCTGCACCGGCGCCGCGCTTGGCTGCTGAATAGCAGCCGGCGCTGGCGCCTGCGCCCCGAGAGCCGAGGCGCAGGCCACTACCATACCCATCGCTAATACACCGGTGGCGGATCGCTGCATCAACACTCCCTGTCATTTCAAGCCCGTACTCAATCAGACGATGGTCGGGGTGGGAAGTTTACGACCGGAATGCAGCCGGAATGGAGCGATCGAACTCCATGGTCGATGCATTCGCGATGTACTGAGCCCATAAACAATATTGCATATTTTTCCTTGCATTCCCCTCTGGCCCATGTTAACTATTAAGCCAACACTCTTTTGGATTGTCGCCAAGAAAGTCACACCCGGCAACCGGACTGGACAGAGAATCCTCCATGAAGATCGGCACCACGATTCGTGCGCACCGGCTGCAGAAAGGCCTGTCTCAAGGCGATATCGAAAAGAAAACCGGACTGCTGCGCTGCTACCTGTCGCGCGTCGAGAACGGCCACACCGTGCCCTCGCTGGACACGCTGTCGAAGATCGCGCTGGCACTCGACCTGCCCATTGCCCAGTTCTTTGCCGACGACTCGTTCGGCAACCAGTTCAATACCCAGAAGCTATCGGACGATGAGCTGCGCTTCCTTACCCAGATTCGCCGCTACTCGTCGAATCTGAATGAGAGCGACCGCAAGCTGCTGCTGGCGATGGTGAAGAAGTTCGCCGCAACCGCCATCCGCTAGCCGAGCATTGCTGAACCCGGCCGAACCTGGCCCGGGGAACCCGGCTTAGAGTCAGCGAACCAATCCGGGCGGCGGCGGCACGTGAGCGATGTAGAAACCAAACAACACCAGCAGCCCGGTTACCAGGCCGACCGCAAGCCGCAGCCGCGTCTGAAAAACGGCGCGCGGGGAACCAAGCCTGGGCACCATGGGCATTGCAAACAGCAGTCCACAGGCGAATCCGCCGACGTGAGCCATGTTGTCGATGTTCAGGCCCGAATGCAGAAACATATTCCCGCCGCTGATCGACAGGCCTAAAACCAGGTTCAGGGCCGCAAAGTAGATCACCGACCTGCGCAGCTTCTTCAACTCGAGCGGAGGCACCGGAAGGCGGTTGGACTTCAGCAGCACAATCAATGCCCCGGCAATCCCGAACACGGCTCCGGAAGCGCCCGCCCCGGCAGGAAAATACACGCCGTGGTCACGGATGGGAAAAAGCCAGTTGACATCGGTCGAAAGCAGGTTGCCCGCCGCCCCGGTCAGCAGGTAAACCGCCAGCAACCCCACTGACCCCATCAGCGGCTCGGCCAGCAATCCCAGATTCCACAGGCACCACATGTTGGTCGCCAGGTGCAGAATGCCCACATGCACAAACATGGCGGAAACGATGCGGCCCCACTGCCCGTAGATCAGCACCGATGCCGCGTTATTGGCGCCCCAGTGCATCAGCTGGGCGGTCGTTGGCGTCCCGATGCCCACGCCGCCGGCCACCATGGCCAAAAACACCGCGCAATTGATTCCCACCAGCAGATACGTCGCCGGAGACGTGGCTAAGGACGAGCGCGGCCTGCGCACCGCACGCGGCGGGGGTTCCGGCGCGCCGGGGGGCAGAAGCTCGGGTTCGGGCGATGGCGAGTAACTACCCATCCTCTAACTTTAATGCATTTCCGTCGCGCCCGTATTGCGAGGCCAATCCCCGCCCCAGCAATCGTTTGCGCCGCTGCCAGGCGGCGGCTGAAAACTACGATGTAGTCTGGAATTTGGCAGCTCGCGCCTGGCGCCGGATTCACGGCTCCGCGCTAGGGGCAGCTGTTCTGATGATTGGAGAATAAAGAATGGTGAGTGAGTTCCCTGTTTCCCTGAAGCCCGTCCGGCGCGCCCTGCTCAGCGTCACGGATAAGACCGGCCTGGTCGAGTTCGCCCAGGCTCTGGCGGGCTTCGGCGTCGAGCTGATCTCGACCGGCGGCACCTCGCGCGCCCTGGGCGAAGCCGGCCTGAAGGTAAAAGACATCAGCGAACTGACGGGCTTTCCGGAGATGCTCGACGGGCGCGTGAAGACGCTCCACCCCCTGGTGCACGGCGGCCTGCTCTATATTCGCGGCAACCAGGAACATGAGGCCCAGGCGGCGGCCCACGGCATCCAGCCCATCGATATGGTGGTGGTAAATCTCTACGCGTTTGAAAAGACCCGGGACCAGCCCGGAGTCTCCTTCGCTCACCTCATCGAGAACATCGACATCGGCGGCCCTTCCATGGTGCGTTCAGCCGCCAAGAACTTTCAGGACGTGGCCATCGTGACCCGTGTCGCCGATTACCCGGCATTGATCGCAGAGCTCGAAGCCAACGAGGGCGCTTTGACAGGCGCCACGCGCTGGCGCCTGGCCAAACAGGCCTTCGCCACCACCGCGGCCTATGACACCGCGATCGCCAACACACTCGATCAAATCGCCGACGCCCCCGCACCCGGGTTGCCTCTCGAGCTCAAGCCCTCGGCCCTGCCTTCCACGCTGCGCATCAACTTCCCCCTGGCGCAACCGCTGCGCTACGGCGAAAACCCGCATCAGCGCGCGGCCCTCTACACCGATGGCTCCGGCCGGGGAGTGGCCAATGCCCGACAGTTCCAGGGCAAAGAGTTGAGCTTCAACAATCTGGTCGATCTGGACGCCTGCTGGGAGCTGGCCCAGGAGTTCGAGGAGCCGGCCGTCGTTATCGTGAAGCACACCAACCCCTGCGGCGCAGCCACCGGCACCTCGGTGCTCGAGGCCTACCAGAAGGCGCTGGCCGCCGATCCGGTCTCCGCCTTCGGCGGCGTGATCGGCATCAACCGCGAGGTAGACGGCGCTGCCGCCAATGAGATCGCCCAGCTTTTCGTCGAGGCCATTGCCGCTCCCGGATTCAGCCCCGAAGCACGCCAGCGTTTTGCCCAAAAAAAGAACCTTCGCCTCGTAGAAGTCGATCCAGCGCCGCCGCGCCCGGTCGTCAAGCACGTCTCCGGCGGGCTGCTCCTCCAGGACGCCGATACCGGCCGGGTCACCGAGTCGGAGCTCAAAGTTGTCACCTGGCGCCCGCCCACGGCCGAAGAGCTGAAGAGCCTGCTGTTTGCCTGGCGCGTCGCCAAGCATGTCAAGTCAAACGCCATTGTCTACGCGCGCGATGGCCAGACCATCGGGGTCGGCGCCGGCCAGATGAGCCGCGTCGATGCGGCGCGCTTCGGAGCCATGAAGGCGGTATTGCCTTTGAACGGATCGGTTGCCGCCTCGGACGCCTTCTTCCCCTTCCCGGACGGCCTGGAGACGGTCGCCCAAGCCGGAGCGACGGCTGTCATCCAGCCCGGCGGGTCTCTCAAGGACCAGGATGTCATCGATGCCGCCGACAAGCTGGGCATGGCCATGGTCTTCACCGGCATTCGCCACTTCCGCCATTGATGCCGGGCGCCGGATGGGGTCGCAAGAAAAAATGCGGGCGGCGGGGCCGCTCAGGGCTTGAGGCTATCCGAGAGCCTTTTGGATGCGGGTCTTAGAGATGGCGAGGAGAATGCGAGCCAATGCCGCGCAGGGGGGCAGAATGGTTCGCTCCCCCTTCCGGCAGCCGGGACGCAGGCGAAGGAAAAAAGTCACCGGGGAGCATCGGCGGCCCGGGGCCTTCCGGGGAGCCTGTTTCGCCCTAAACCTGCCCTTGTTCTCTCATCAAAGCGAAATTCCCCCAATCGTCCCCCGCTTTGAGCCAAATCACAGGTAAAATCGTCTTTATAGTAGGCAGAGCTGCTTCTACCGGCTGCCTGCGCGGCCATTTAGCCTTCCGGCAATCCGTGAGTCCTCGGGCGGCAAGCTGAAGTGGTTTGGAATCCAAGCTAATGATGAGAACAAGAGTCGCTTCTTTGCCCTCCTGGCTGCCGTTTGCGCTGCCGTTTGCCGCCGCAACCTTCGTGCTGCTGCCGCTGGTTCCGGCTGGCGCCCAGAGCGCACCGGCCAAGGAAGCGCAAACTGCCCCGGCGCCCGCCAAAGCCGGCGAGAAGCCATCTGCGTCATCGGACCGCGGCGTCGCTTACTATCACCTCGCTCTGGCCAATATCTACGAAGACGAAGCCTTGGAGAATGGCAACACCGATGCCGCCCGGCTGGCCGTCGACGAGTACAAGAACGCCCTCAACGCCGATCCCAACTCCCCGCAGCTGAATGACGGATTGGCCGACCTTTACTTCCGTTCCGGGCACATGCATGAGGCGGAGTTGACGGCGCGCAACCTGCTCAAAACCAATCCCGACGACATTGAGGCCCATAAGCTGCTCGGCCGCCTTTATCTGCGCCAGTTGAGCGACGCCTCCAATGCCGTGTCCTCCGCATCGCCTTCCGGCAATGCGCTCGACCAGGCGATCGCCGAGTTCGAACGGATTGTGTCGCTCCAGCCCAAGGACGTCGAAGATCGCATGGTCCTGGGCCAGCTTTACACCGTGAAGCACGAGCCCAAGAAGGCCGAAGAGGAATTCAAGACCGCACAGGCCATTGAGCCCGATTCAGAAGATGTGATTCTGAACTTGGCCCGCCTCTACGCCGAAAGCGGCGACCTGGCCCACGCCGCCAAGGTGATTGAAGCAGTTCCGGTCAGCGATCGCAGCCCCAAGATGGAAGTGGCGCTGGGCGCAGCGTACGACCAGCTGAAGCAGCCCAAGGATGCCATCGCCGCCTATGAGCGCGCGGCCGACATGGATCCGGGCGATTCCCATACGCTCGAGGCTCTGGGCCAGGCCCTGCTCGCCAACGACCAGCTGGACGAAGCGCTGAAGCAGTTCAAACTGCTCGCCGAGGCGGACCCGGAAAACACCGAAGCGCTGGTCAACATCGCCGAGATTGAGCGTCGCCAGGGAAAGTACGAAGATGCGCTGGCCACCATCCGCAAGGCACGCAAGCAGGATCCTACCTCGCTCGAGGCAGGCTTCAAGGAGGCGCTGATTCTCGACGTGCTGGGCCGCTTCGATGAGTCGGCACAGACCTACGAGAAGATGGTCGACCTCACTTCGCATGCCAACGGCGCCTACACCAACGAGGAAAAGAGCAACCGCGGCTTCTTCCTGGAGCGGCTGGGCGCTGTCTATCACGAAGAAAACAAGACTGAATTGGCCATCGCCACCTACCAGAAGATGGTCGACATGGGCGGCGACACTGCACAACGCGGCCTCGAAGCTCAGGTCGAGACGTACGGCGAAGCGAAAAACTTCGATAAAGCCGCTGAATTGGCACGCAAGGCGTCTGAGGCCAACCCCAAGGACCTTGACCTGAAGCTGCTGCTGGCCGGCACGCTCGTCGAGCAGGATAAGAACGAGGAAGCACTCACCCTGACCAAGTCACTTCTTGACAGTTCCGGCTTCACCGAGGCCGGGAAGCCTCTGGACAAGGACGACAAAGACCGCATGGTCTGGATCAAGCTCGGCCAGTTCTATGCCGAGATGCGGCGCTGGAAAGAAGCTGACGATGCCTACGCCAAGTCCACGCCGCTTTCGACAAAGAGTGATGATCGCGCCTACCTGTTCTTCCTCAAAGGCGCGCTGGCCGAACGGCAGAAGCATTATGAGCCTGCAGAACAGCTGTTCCGCCAGGCTCTCGAACTCGACCCGAACAACGCTGCCACGCTCAACTACCTCGGCTACATGCTGGCCGACAGGGGTATCCGCCTGCCCGAAGCGCTCAAGCTTATCCGCAAGGCCGTCGATCTGGACCCCATGAACGGCGCTTACCTCGATTCCCTCGGCTGGACCTATTTCAAGCTGGGTCAGTATGAAGAGGCCGAAGACAACCTTCGTCAAGCCGTCGAGCGCGACCAGACCGACCCCTCCGTCCACGATCACCTGGGCGAGCTCTATGAAAAGACCGGACGCATTCGCCTGGCTGCCGCGCAGTGGGAGCTTTCTCTGGCCGAATACGCCAAGTCCGCTCCGGCTGACATTGAGCCCGGAGACGTGGCTAAGGTTCAGCGCAAGCTGGAAACCGCCCGCGTGAAGCTGGCCAAGCAGGACAGCGCTACCGGACAGCCCAAGCCGGAATAGCAGGCCGAGAGGACAGAGTCGAGCGCGCAGGGATTCGTCGAACCTACAGAATCCCTGCGCTGCCGCCCTACTGCTTGGTATCGAGCGGATGCTGGGCGTCCTCAAAGAACTGGTTCTGCAACTTCAAGCTCTCGTTGTCGGCCTTGATTGCCTTGAGAGCCGCTGCGATTTGAAGCGACCACTGCTTCTGATCGAATTCGCCCAGTTCCTTGTTCCCTGCCGCGCCCTCCCCGGAATAATGGTTGGGGAAGCGCGCATACCACCAGATCCCCGTATACACAGAGCCAGGCAGCGATTGCCGCTTCTGGTCGGCGCCCGATTCATCGTCGGCTCGATCCATATGCACCAGGTCGGGCCGTGCAACCAGCATCAAAGACGTCTCCTTCTCCCCGGCATGCATGTCAAGCTTGGTCTTCTTGGCCGGGCCGCCGGGCACCGCCTCAGGCAAACCAAAGACATAGACCACGTAATCGCGCGGGCTGGCCAGTTGCGCCTGCGCAAACAGCGGCAA
>Ga0116129_1001651_pt1 | contig 12045 bp, 8 predicted proteins | sample June2015DPH_17_2_FD_89732 | JGI IMG/M metagenome (GOLD analysis project Ga0116129, IMG submission 89732) | Peatland microbial communities from SPRUCE experiment site at the Marcell Experimental Forest, Minnesota, USA - June2015DPH_17_10 | ecosystem: Environmental > Terrestrial > Soil > Wetlands >...
GGTTCACCTGTTCTATCGCGATGCAACGTTTCTCGGCAAGCGCCAGGCCAACGGCCAGGGGTTGTTCTGGTCGCGCGGCAACGGATGGGTAATGGCGGGGCTGGTGCGCGTGCTGGACAAGATGCCGGCTGACTATGGTTCGCGGCAAAAGTACGTCTCCGAGCTCCGCGCCATGGCCGAGGAGATTGCCTCCCTCCAGGGCAGCGATGGGCTGTGGCGGCCGGGACTGCTCGATCCGGGAGCCTATGGGTTGCCGGAAAACTCCGGATCGGCATTTTACGTCTATGCGCTGGCCTATGGAGTGAACCACGGGATTCTGGAACGGGCCCGGTATCTGCCCGTGATTGAGAATGCATGGGCGGCTCTGGTGGCCCATATCTACGCGGATGGCCGCCTGGGGTGCGTGCAGCCGATCGGGGCGGCTCCGGGAGACTATCCGGCTACCGCCAGCTATGTGTTTGGAACCGGGGCGTTTCTACTGGCGGGCTCGGAGGTGGATCGGCTGGCGCGCTGATGTTCTTCTCCAGGCACCCGCCCCGAGCGGAGGGGTGTCTGCAACTGGACCCGGGCGGCAGCGGCATCACGCCCCCTTTGAGCTCCCCGGTGGGGCGCTCACGGGGTCTGGACGGGCCGGGGATTGAATTCGCTCAGGCGTCGCGGCGGCGGCGCTGGTGGGTGGAGGGAATGCCCATGTCTTCCCGGTATTTGGCTACCGTGCGGCGGGTGAGCTGGATGCCTTGCACCTGAAGCAGCGCGGCGAGCTGATCATCGGTCAACGGGCGGCGGGCGTCTTCGTCTTCAATCAGTTTGCGGACCTTGCGCTTGAGCACCAGCAGGGGCGTGTCCGCGCCTTCGGGGCCGTTTGAGCCTTCGGAGAAGAAGAAGCGGAGCTCGATGACTCCTTGCGGCGTGTGCGCATACTTGTTGGCGACGGCGCGACTCACTGTCGAGGGATGCACGCCGATCTCTTCGGCGACCTCTTTGATCATCATGGGACGCAGCGCTTCAATGCCCTGGTCGAGAAAATCCTTCTGGCGGCGGACGATCACTTCACAGGTGCGCAGGATGGTGCTTTTGCGCTGGGCAATGTTGCGCATCAACTGCATGGCGGAGCGGAAGCGCTCCTTGACGTAATCCTTGACTTCCTTGTCCGTATTTTCGGCCACCAGCATGCGGCGATAACGGGAGCTGAGGCGCAGACTGGGCAGGTCTTCCTCGTTCATGGCCACTTCCCACTCGGCGCCGCGCTTGACGAAGACGACGTCGGGCTCGATCAGCCGGGTCTGCTCGCGGTTGTACTGGCGGCCGGGGCGTGGATCGAGGGTGCGGATCAATTCGATGCCGGTATCGGCCTCGGCAGGCGAGATCTGGGCGACGCGGGCCAGGTCTTTGACGTCGCGCTTCTGCAACAGCGGCAAATGGTGGGAAACGATGAGGGCGCCCACTTCAAGCGCTCTCCGGCGCTCTTCGAGACGCGTGTCGTCGTCGGCCCGGACGCTGCCTTGGGGGTCTTCATCCTCCGCCGGGTCCAGGCCGCCGGACGCGGAGCTCTGGCGGCGATGGAGCTGGACGAACTCCTGCTGCTGGGCGGCAATCTGAATCAGAAGGCACTCGCGGAGGTCCCTGGCTCCGATGCCGGCAGGGTCCAGATGCTGAACCAGATCGATCGCCCGGCGCACCAGTTCGAGTGCAGCCTCCGGGTCAAGCCCCTCGCGGCCGGCGTAGACTTGGTCGTCTCCGGCCAGGCGCAGCGCCGCGGCCAGTTCGTCCTCGTCGGCGGCCAGGTAGCCATCTTCGTCCAGATTCCCGATCACGTATTCTGCAGCCAGGTGCAGCAGCGGCTCAAGGGTCAGTGCGCCCAGCTGCCAGGCCAAATGATCGGAAAGGCTCGTCGGCTGGGAGAGAAAATGCTCGAACGAGGGCTTCTCGCTGTCCTCATATTCCGGCTGCGTGCGATAGCCGGGATCCAGATAGTCCTGAAAGTACGACCCGAAGTCGACCTCTTCAAAGGGATCCTTGGGAGCGGCCGCGGGCTCGGCGATCACGCCTTCAGCAGGGCGATCGAGCAGTTCGAGCCGCTCCAATCGTTCCTGACGTTCCTGGCGTCCGGCGACCTCATCCAACATCGGAACTGACTCGTCAATCTCCTCCAGCACGGGATTCTCAACCATCTCCGCATCGATCATCTCCTTCAGCTCGAGCTTGTTGAGCGCGAGCACGCTGACCATCTGCATCAGGCCCGGGGTAAGGACCTGGCGTTGCGAGACTTTGAGCGACATTTTGGGTTGAAGAAGCGCCATATCTGCGATATTTCCCCGTGTGGACTACTCCAAGTGTAACCGCGTGAAGATCGTGCTTAATGGCAAATTAACCTAGTTCGTGCCCTTCGTGCCACATTCGGCACGAACGAATCGGGAATCAAAGCCTGAACCTTTGTGCGCCTTGTTGGTCATCCAGGGTATTGACAGATTGCCCGTCCGTGATCCAGCGGATCCAGCCGATTTCCCCGATCAGGCTCATTTGACTGTCTCTTCATCCCAGCGAGAAACCTTCGCCCAGATAGACGCGCCGGACTTCCAGGTCGTTGCCCAGCTCGCGCGGCGTTCCGGTACGGAAAATCCTTCCCTCGGCAATAATGTAGGCCCGGTCGGTAACGCTCAGCGTCTCCCGCACATTGTGGTCGGTGATCAGGATGCCGATGCCGCTCGCTTTGAGATCGAAGATGATCTTCTGCAGCTCGAGCACGGCAATCGGATCGATGCCGCTGAACGGTTCGTCGAGCAGGATGAAGCTGGGCTGGATGCACAGGCAGCGGGCAATTTCCACACGGCGCCGCTCGCCGCCCGACAAGGCATAGCCGCGCGTGGTGCGCACGTGGCCCAGGTTGAGTTGATGAATGAGCCGCTCGGCGCGGGTGCGCCGTTCCTTGCTATCCAGAGGCTGCGCTTCAAGAACCGCGAGAATATTCTCTTCGACGGTGAGCTTGCGAAAGACCGAGGGCTCCTGGGGAAGATAGCTGATGCCGAAGTTGCGCGCACGCAGATACATAGGCACGCGTGTGATTTCAGCTTCGTCGACCAGGATGCGGCCCGTCTCGGGCTGAACCAGGCCCACGATCATGTAAAAGCTGGTGGTTTTGCCGGCACCGTTGGGGCCCAGCAGGCCAACCACCTCGCCGCGCGAAATCCTGAGATCAACGCCTCTGACCACCTGACGGCCCTTGTAACTCTTGCCGATTCCCTCAGCAATCAATGTGTCCATCGTGCCTTCGAACTCGCTTCCGCGGTGAAAAAAAACATGCTGCCGCCTGTCATTTCTGCGTGGTGGTCTCGGTGGTGGTTCTTTGTCCGCCGCCTTCGATGCTCACACGATCATCGCGGCTATAGAAGATTAAAGCCTGGCCGGTCACACTGCCGCGCTGGGGGTCGGTCATGCGCGGGGGCACCTCGGCGGTGCCGGTTAAAACGTATTTCCCATTCTCGCCGGTGTAGACCAGCTGCTCGCCGGTTCCGCGACGGTCTCCGGAGCTGACCACGACGTGGTCGGTCGCCGTCAGCCGGTCCACCTGCGCCTGGCCGCCGTCCTTGCCGGCATGGTTGCCGGCCGGGAGCAGCAGCATCTCAACCTGGTTCGACGAGCAGACTGCGGTGGGCGTCTCGGCGATGACGCTGGCCAGCGCGCCGGCACGCATAACGGCTTTGTGCTCGGCGTCGGAATACTTCAGATCACCGCCGCGGACCCGGATCACGGACGGCTTTTTGGCTTTGTCCAAGGCCGGCCGCGGGGCGGATTGATCGGCTGACTGGGGGGCCGATTGCTTGCCGCCGGAGGGTTCGGTTTCCGCGCTCGCGGCGCTCAGCATGACGACCTTGACGGGCTCGGCGGGATCGGAGCTGGTGGCCACCAGCGTCTGCCTCTGGCGGTCCAGCACGATGACCGGCCCGGCAACCGAGTTGGCCTGCTGCCACAGCCGTGCGTGCCCGCGGAAGGTGGCAATTTCGCCTGAGCCGCTGGCCGCTGGCTGGCTTAGCTCGGCCTCGGCCGCCACCACATGCGCCGGGTCTTTGCCGCCCAGAGTCAGGTCACCATGGCCGGCCGGATTGGCCCCCTGTTGAGCTGGCTGGCCGTTTGCGGCAGAGTTCCCATTGAACCACGTCGCTTTCACGTTGCCATGCGCAAACGCCTCGCCGGATGCGTGGGAAACATCGATCTTTTCGGCCGTCATCTGCAGGCCGCCGTCTTCGATCCGCGGGCTCTCGGTCAGGTGCAGCCATTCGCCGTCGCCTTGGTAGACGGCGTGGCCCGCCCAGGCGTAGAGCGGAGAGGGCGGCTGGGCGCCGGACAGGGCATTGGGCCTGGCTGCCGGGGTCTGTGTCAGCAACACATGGCCGTCGAGCACCGCCGATTGGATCTGGGGCGCGCCGCTGGGGGGCCCTGCCGGCTTTTGGCTGCCAGCCGGGGCGACGCCTTTGGCGCCGGCCGGGGCCAGTTGCGCCTCCAGCCGGTCGCCGCTCGAGGTCTGCCTGGTTCCTGCCGCGTTGGTCTGTTCGACGCTCGCGTGACCGATGCCGGAGATCGCCGAAAGAACCGAGTTGGGAGCGAACTCGCCGGTCACCTCGTCGGCAGCCAGCCGGGAGGGCTCCGGCGCCGAGTTGCCGTGCTGGCTTTCCCCGGTGACCACCACGCCCTGGACACCATGGATCGTCTTCGGCTCGGGCTGACCCTGCCCGTTGTCGCGGAAATCTAAATCGGCTATGGGCGACTTCCAGGTCCGGCTCACGCGCAGCGGGCCGTCGGCGCTTTCGTTCTGCTGCTCGCTGGCTAATTCCACGCCACGCTCGAGATGGGTGTGCTCGAGTTCGCCCTCGGTGAAGTCCAACTCGGCCTTGGGCGCGGTTGCGCGCATTCGCCGCTCACCAGCTCCATCCTCGGTAGCCCGGGTCGAGTCCATCTTGACGCCGCCTTCCATGTGGGCGTGCGTGGGCTGGTTTTGTTCGTCAAATGCCATCCAGCCTGAGGGCGCGGCGACGTGTTCGCCGGTAGCGGTCACCATGTTGAATCCGTTGATTGCGTCCAGACGCACGGCGGTTCCGTCCTGGCGGAAAAGCACCTTGGCATCGCCGGCCGCGGCCTGGCCGCCCCGGTATTCGGCGGTGGCTTGATGCATACGGCACACCAGCGTCTGGCGCTCAAACTCGGCGTGCCGGGCGTGAATATGCACGCTTGCGCCGTCGTGTTCGGTACTCAGTTCGACCGCGTGATCGAGAACCAGGAAGCCCTTCGAGTCGTAGGAAGCACCCAGGGAGCTGCCGGTTCCCTGAGCGGTAGAAAAATCGACGTGCTCAGCGGTGGTGGCAACGCCGCTCTTGGTGTCGAAGCTCAGGCCGCTGGTCTTTACATGGATCTGGTCGCGCTCGGCGACCTCCGCAGCGGTGGCAGCCGGCCCTGAGCTGGCTTTTTTGGCCTCGTGCTTTCCGCCGCTTTTCTTGGCCGCCTGAGGCTTGGGGTCGCGCCCTTCACCGGCCTCGGCAGGCTTCACACCGGGGCGCATGAGCGTGATCTCCACCGCACCATTGGCCTTGGCCGTGCCAGCATTCCGGTCGTAATCAAACTCCGCACCGGAGATGTGATCGACGCGGGTGCCGTCGTCGCCGTAGAGCTCGATTTTTACGTCGTGCAGAATCGCGTGGTTGTCTTTATACTGCACCGCGTTTGAGGCGTGAATCCGGTAGCGCGAGTGGCCGCCCGAAGAGTGATCGAGCGTGAATCCGGTTGAGTCTGCAGTAATGTTGACTCCCAGCTTCTGCGGCAGCTCTTTCCAGTTGATCGGGTTCATCAGGCGGCCGTGCGCCAGAAACAAACCCAGGGCCACCACCAGCAGGAATCCTGCTACCAGAACCAGCGTCCGCAACCGTTCGATGGTGAATTGCACGTTCAGTTTCCAACTCCGAGACGTGAGGCAAGCCGCTCGGCCAGGCTTTCGCCGAGTTCGCTCCAGAGCAGCCGCGCGGTGGCCCCGGAAGCCTTTTCAATGGCCGAGGTGAGCGCCACCAGCTGGCGCACATTTTCTTCGACATGGCGAGCCTCAGCCGAGTCAAGCTCGACCGCTTCTTCAAGGAAAGGACCATCGGGGCCGAAGTCCACGCGAATGTGCCCGTCGGCCTCGTAGGCTCCGTCGTCAAACAGCGGCCCATAGCCGGTGACGCGCACCAGGCGCGGCGCGCGCACCCAGCGGGCATCGCAGTCGGCATCGAGGCCGGCTGCCGGCCCGGCTGCCCTGGAGGCGCTCGCAACCGTCCCCGGTTCAAGTTCCCAGAGACTCCAGCCAATCTGGAACTCATAGGCATAATCGTCATGGAGCAGCTCGAGGGCCTCTTCGACCGCGACCCGCGGCTCGGCGCCAGCTCCGCCGGCAGCCGGACTGCCATCGGCACTTCTGCCCCGCCGGCCATAGACGTTTTGCAGCACCGGCGACTCGCTCCAGCTGACCGGCCAGACGGTGGCCGAGTAGACACGGGCTTCTCCGCCATGGGCGGCAAACGCACCGAGCACCGCCGTCAGCTTGTCGGCCATGGCCTCCAGACGCAGATTCGGGTACCACAAACTCAAATAAAGTGTGTCAGCCATCTCTATAGATTGTAGACGCGCAACAGGAGCCGAAGATGCGAACAGAATTGGCGAAAGGCGGGCCTCAAAACAGGGCGCGGCCGGAAGCCGGACTCAGGGGACGACGGCGCGGGGGGGATCGTCGCTCAGGATGCGACGATCTCGCTGAAGTCGGCGATGGCCAAAAAACCCTCGCGGATGTGGCGGATCATTCCCAGCCTTGCCTTGCGCAGCTCGGGGTCCGGAGCCATCACCATGACTCGCTCGAAGAAAGCATCGACCGCGGGGCGAAGCGTGGCAATCGTCTCGAATGCCTCGCGATACTCCCGCTTTAGGGCCAACTGGTTCACTTTCCCGGTGACTTCGTTGAATGCGTTGATCAATGCCTGTTCTTCGGCTTCGGGCAGCTTACGCGAGAGCTCCCCGTCTTGCCAGGCGGCAAAGACCTCGCCCTTCTCCTCGGCCTGCCTGACAATGTTCTTGATCCGCTTGAATGCTGCCGAGATTGCCTTGAAGTCCTCTGAGTCGCGCACGGCTCTAAGAGCTTCGGCGCGCGCGATGGCATCCTTCACATCGTCGACGCTGGCCCGCCAGACCGCATTGACAATGTCGTAGGCAAAGTTTCGCACCTCCTGAAGATAGAAGTTGACCCGATCGGCAAAGAAGAGCCCGATATCGGTCGCGAGCCTGCTCTGTGGCCCTTTCCAGGCGGGAAATAATTCGGGATTGTACTGAGCAACGGAGAGTTCAATCACTGCTTTCAGGCCGAGCCTCAGTTCTCCTTCGGCGAGGATTCTGACAATTCCGCTGGCGGCGCGACGCAGGCCGAACGGGTCTCTCGATCCGGTCGGTTCAGCGCCGATGCCGAACATGCCGGCGATCGAATCCGCCTTATCTGCGATCGCGAGCAGCTGGCCCTCGAGGGTGGGCGGGATCCTGTCTTCGCCCGAATTGGGGCTGTAATGCGAATAGATCGCACTCGCGATTTTTTCCGTGAGGCCCTGGCTGCGCGCGTAGAGACCGCCGATGATGCCTTGCAGCTCGGTAAACTCTTTGACCAGTTCGCAGGTCAGATCCGTCTTGGCCAATACGGCAGCCTGAGAGGCGGCGCTTCGATCCAGGTTGACTGAGTGAGGGAGGAGTTCGGCCGCCAGCTCATCTACGAGCAGTCTGGTGCGGACCGACTTGTCGAAATAGCTGCCTAAATCCTTGTGGAAGGTGACCGATTTCAGGCTTTCCACGCGGTCCAAAAGAGGGCTCTTCTGGTCGACGTCCCAGAAAAACTGGGCGTCTTTGAAGCGGGCGCGGAGAACGCGGGCGTTGCCGTGACGAATGATGGCGGCGCCCTGGCTGGTCACCTCGGTGTTGAGCACGGCGAGAAAATGGGGAACCAGTTTCCCGTCCTGGGCTTCGATCGCGAAATACTTCTGGTGGTCGCGCATGACCGTGACCAGCACTTGTTCGGGGAGGGCCAGATACTCCGGCTCGAAGTCTCCCAGGATGACGCTGGGCCACTCGGTGAGGTGGGTGACGGTTTCAATGAGCGGCTCGTCTTCCCGCCAGCGGCAAGCGGAGACGGCGCGGGTTGCCCGGTCAAGAGCTTGGCGAATCGAATGGCGGCGCTCGGACACGCTGACGACGACTTTGGCTCGACGCAAGGCCTCCTGATACTGGCTGGCATGGCCGATCACGACCGGGGTTTCGCCGTGCAGGATGCGGTGGCCCCGGCTCCTGTCTCCAGCCGCGATGCCGGCAATTTCGAGAGCAACGATTGCGCCATCGAACAGCGCAACGACCCAGCGGACGGGGCGGACGAAGCGCTCCGGTTTGCCGGCGCGCCAATACATGTTCTTGGCCCAGTAGAGAGCCAGGACCTCTTTCGGCAGTTCCGCTGCCAGCAGTTCAGAGGCCGCGCGGCCTTCCCGCCGGACCGTTGCGCAAACATATTCGCCCTTGGCGTTGGTGATCTTTTCGAGAGCCTCGAGCCCGACGCCGGCCTTTCGGGCGAAGGCTTCAGCCGCAGGCGTGGCCGCGCCGTCTTTGAAGGCGACCTTCCAGGAGGGGCCGGTGAGCTTTTCCTCGGCGTCAGCCTGGGCGGCGGCCATGCCCTGGACAAGGATGGCGAGACGGCGAGGCGTCGAGAAGGTGGTGAGGCGAGCGGAGGGCCCAAGCAAGCGCTCACGGGTGAGTAGGTCCATAATGCGTTTGCCGAGCTCGAGCTCGGCTGCGGCGATCATACGGGCGGGAATTTCTTCCAGGCCTATTTCGAACAAAAAGTCTGCCATACCTTGAATGCTTTCTCGGTGACCCGGATCGGGAGCTGCTCGGCATCCGGTCCGGTGCTAAAGCCCTGCTTGACTGGGTGTATTTGCCTGCGAGCAAAAGGCGGTACCTTTGAAATCCACCCCCGATGCTCCTTGGACAAGGTACGCATCGCGGTCGGCCGAAACGGGCAGGTTAACCTGCCTGCTGCAATGCGTATGCTTTGGCCACGCCAACGGCCAGGGTGCGAATGCGGCCGATCACGCCGACCCGCTCGGTGACGCTGACGGCGCCGCGGGCGTCGAGCAGATTGAACAGGTGCGAGCACTTGAGCGCAAGCTCGTAGGTAGCCAGAAGCGGGAAGCGGCGCTTCTCAATCTCCTCTCGGTCGCGACTGGCAAACAGCGCATTGGCCTCGTCGAGAAGGTGCCTTGCTTCCGATTCGTAGAGATTGAAGTGCTCCCAGAGTTTCTGAACATCGGCAAACTCGAAGTTATAGACAGAAAACTGCAACTCCTCGGTGAGCCTGACTTCGCCATAGGTTACCCCGGAGCCAGTGTCCGGATCGCGCGCCCAGACGATGTCATAGATGGAATCAACATCCTGGAGGAAAGCTGCGATCCGCTCCAGACCATAGGTCAACTCGGCCGAAATGGGGTCCAGATCCAGTCCGCCGCACTGCTGGAAGTAGGTGAACTGGGTAATCTCCAGGCCGTCGAGCATCACCTGCCAGCCGACGCCCCAGGCGCCGCCGGCCGGCCACTCCCAGTTATCTTCTTCAAACTTCAGATCGTGCTCGCGAAGATCAATGCCGATCGCCTCCAGAGACTCCAGGTAAAGCTCCTGCACGTTTGCCGGAGGCGGCTTGAGGATGAGCTGAAACTGGGTGTGTTTGAAGAGGCGGTTGGGATTTTCGCCATAGCGGCCGTCGGCGGGCCGGCGGGAGGGCTGCGCATACCCCACGCGGAACGGTTTGGGGCCCTGGACGCGGAGAAAGGTCTCGGGCGACATGGTGCCGGCGCCCACTTCGACGTCATAAGGCTGCTGGAGCACGCAGCCGCGCGCGGCCCAAAAGCCCTGCAGGCGGAACACGAGTTCCTGAAAGGTCAGTGGAGATTTTGCTGGGGGTGCAGCTGGATCAATGGTGATGGCAGACACGGATCGCTCACTCTCGACAGGACTAGGGGAGATTTTATCAGCCCGATGGCCAAGGCCCGCTTTCAGCTTGACCGACCGCAGACTGAGCGGAGGGATCGCGACCAAGCCATGTCGCTGGAGAGCTTTTGGACCTGGGAACCGGGGCCATGCCGCCGTCTGCCCAGCCGGCACCTCGAGCTGGGGTGAGGAGCTTAGCCGCCCAGGCGGGCCAGCGCCTCGCTCGTGCGCAGGCGGCGCTCCAGATGGCGCTCAAGTGACTGCAGGGTGAAGCGACGCAGGTCCTGGGCGCGGCGACGGGGCCAGGTCTCGGCCGCGAAAGAGGAGGCCGGAGCGCGCAGCATGCGTTGGGCGAGCTGCCAGGAATCGGCAGAGAGAGCTTGGGCGCTTCCATGGCGATGGACGAGGCAGAACAGGCCATCGGTGTGAACGTTGAAGGAGATCTCCGCCGCCTGCAAGGCGTCGCCGCAGGCGATGCAGTGATGAATGTCCGGGAGCAGACCCATCAGGCGGCTCATCCAGAGCGAGAAATAGGTCAGCGGCATCCAGGGCTGCTCGACGGTTGTCTGTTCGAGAACGGCCAGCAGCAGGCGGAAGATGGCATCCTGGGGATCGTGCTCCGGGAGGGCCTCGTCGACCACCTCGGCAAAGAAGCTGAGGACAGCCATGCGGACCTGGTCCACGGGCGCAGAAAGGGGCGAGCGGATGATTTCCAGCTGGTCCAATCGGACCAGTTCCTGGCGGGGATTCTCGGCAAACCAGGCGCGGGCGACGGTCATCGGCTCCAGTGCTCCGCCAAAGCGCTTGCGGCTCCTCAGAGCGGATTTAGCTACGCCCTTGATGCGGCCGTAGTCGCGCGTGAAGAAGCTGACGATCAGGTCGGCTTCATATAGCGGCCAGCAGCGCAGGACCACGGCTTCAGAGGTGAGCACGCTCATCGGTCTTTATCTTCGCATTTTGGAGGCTGGCGAAGAACTCTTCAGGCGGCACCGGTAGGCAAGGGCAAAAGCAAAATATAAGGATATAGTATTGAAATTAAACATGTTAATCTCCTTCTACTCGACGGCTCAAGCGGGGCGGACGATACTGATTGCGAGCCTGGCCACGGCGAAGGGGCAAGCGGAGAAAGAGGGGTCGGCGGTAGGGGACGGCGGTAAGGGAGTCGGGAGATGCGTTGGCCTGTGAAGGGCCGGACTCGCTCGCCTGACGCTGGAGACCGCAGAGATGGACTTCTCCCGCAGACACCCAAAAAGCCGGACTTTTCCACATCCTCTCCGAGCCCAGCGGGTAGAATTGAGCTCAGAGGTTCCAAATGCCTTCCGCAATGGTCACCTTTAACGGCCGCATTACTCTCCCCCCTGACGTACGCAAACAGCTTGGATTGAGAACCGGCGACAAGGTCGAATTCGTTGAAATCGGCAAAGGCCGATTCGCGATAGCACCGGGAGTCGGGGCAGATCCGGGCGCAGACGACGATTCGATTGAAGATCCCCGGGGATGGATTCCGAAGCTGGATTTCTCGCCGACAGAGGAAGAGCCGCGCTTCAAAGAACTGGAAGAGTCTATCCAGTAGGTGCGAGCCAGTAGGAGCGAGAGCCCGGGCCTCTCCCCAAGCCGCCCAATTGATCGTCGCAAAAAACCATCAGGGATTGCCGGGCTGATATTTGTGCGCGACGATTCACGCACTCACTATGCCTTGGATTAAGGGATGACACTGCGTGCAGGATAGCGCGCATGCATGCGGGATAGCGCGCACTCGATCGGCTGCAGACACGAACGCGCACTTCGCCAGGCGAAATGCGCGCGTGGTTCTCTGTCTGCTCAATATTGGACTAACGACCGAAGTGGGTCGCGTTTTTCTCCGTGAAGTGGGCCCACTTCTCCGGCAGGTCGTCCAGTGCAAAGATGGCCGAGACGGGGCAGGCGGGGACGCAGGCGCCGCAGTCGATGCACTCGACCGGATCAATGAACAACTGGTCGGCGTCGCCGTGGCCGTCTTCGTCCTTCTTGGGGTGGATGCAA
>Ga0116129_1001652_pt1 | contig 12044 bp, 11 predicted proteins | sample June2015DPH_17_2_FD_89732 | JGI IMG/M metagenome (GOLD analysis project Ga0116129, IMG submission 89732) | Peatland microbial communities from SPRUCE experiment site at the Marcell Experimental Forest, Minnesota, USA - June2015DPH_17_10 | ecosystem: Environmental > Terrestrial > Soil > Wetlands...
AGGATCACGCCCTGCCACGCAGGATCGATCGCGAATTCTTTCGAGATCAAGGGCATCGCGACCGAGAGCGAGGCGCGATCGATGTAATTCACGGAGACCAGGACCAGCAGCAGGAAAAAGATTTTCCAGCGCACGCCGGTCGGTTTGTCGGCAATTGCCGCCGCCATCACCTGATCACTCATGGCTCTCTCCCCCAACGCCGGCAGATCGCCGCCTGACCGTCGCCAGCCCGCGGCCGGCATCAAGTCTGCGGCAAGGTGAAGGGCACAGCAACGACATTTTGTATGCTGCATGCAATATCATCTAATGATCTGATATCACTGGATTTTGTGTTGAAGCGTCTGCCGCACTGCCCAAACGCGTGTCGTGGCTGATCAAGGCTTGGGCTGGGTTCGGACATCCACGCCTCTCATCTGGCGTATTGCCGGATGTCGTGATCTTTCAGCCTGCAAAGCGAAACGCATTTCGCAGGAGAGCTTCTCGCGTGTTTCAACCACAGGATCCGAATTTCGGTGAGCGGGTGCGCGCCAGCTTTGCGCGGCAACAGGTCATGGCGACGATGACGGGCTGATGGCCGTCACCGGGCGGCAGGATATCGCGCACTGACGGACCGCAAGCTCCCTTGGCTAAAGCGCGATGAGATTTGGTTGAATCGTCATCGCACTTTAGCTCTTTGATTGAGCATGATCTTTTCGGAAAACCGCTACACACTTTTCCGGATCATGCTTTAGGTGGAAACCGACATCTTCGCGATCTCGGCTGCGCTCGGCAGGCTCTCGACATTCCAGCACGCATCCATCACGCGCCGGATCATCGGTTGAGGAATGATACCGTCGGCGAGATCGGAGAATTTGGTTTCGAGCTGCTGGTCGGTCATCGGTTTCTCGACGCTGCCGATGGCGTGCTCGATGTGGCGATGCAACTGACGGCCGTCCTTCAGCACGATCGTCATGTCGACTTGCGCGGCGTCGATTCCCGGCGTGACCACCGGGTTCACCTTGCCGCGTAACGCCGCGATGGTCGGGTCGTTGACGGCCCGATCGCTGAACTGCTTCTCGCCGCCCGCCCCTTCGACCAGCGCGACCGCAACGGCATGATAGATGCTGAACTTGCCTTCGAGCCCCTCGTGAATGTTCTTTTTGCCGGTGAGCTCCAGTACCAGCGGATGAACCTTCAGATCGACGCGCTCGACCTGGTCGGCGGTCAGCTTGTTCTCGTTGCGCAACTGAATTGCCGCGTCGATCGCCGGATGCATCACGATCCCGCAGGCAAATGGCTTGTAGGTGTTCAGCGCCGCCTCGTAGCGCTTGCCGAGATCGCCAAGGATCTCGTTGTAATCCTGCTTGGTGCTGATCGTATTGGCCCAGCCGCGCTTGGCTTCGATCATGCTGTCGGAAGAGGTGAAATTCTTCGAAGCCAGCATCGCCGCGAAGATGCCGTTGCTGGCGGCGCGTCCGGGATTGAAGCTCTTGTTCATCGAGCCAAAGGATTCGCGCAAACCCACCGGCTGCGAGGCGGCAAGACCCAATGCCCAGACCATCTGCTGCTCGTTGAGCTTCAAGAGCTTGCCGACCGCGGCGGCCGAACCAAACACACCGGCGGTACCGGTGATGTGCCAGCCGACGTCGTAGTGATTGGGATAGACGGCGTTTCCGATCCGGCATTCGATCTCCACGCCAAGCACCAGCGCGTTGAGAAACTCCTTGCCCGACACCGGCTGCATTTCCGACAGCGCGATAATCGCGGACGCGACCGGACCTGCGGGGTGAATGATAGTCTTCAGGTGCGTATCGTCATAGTCGAAGATGTGGCTGGATACGCCGTTGAGGAAGGCGGCGTTCATGATATCGAACCGTTCGCGCCGGCCGAACAGCGAGGCCTGCGCCGGCCCGGAGAACGGCGCGAGCGCGGCCACCGCGATATCGACCGTCTGGTGATGCGACCCGCCGATCGCGACACCGACCCAGTTCAGAAGCGTCCGCACGCCCTCTTTCCGGACGTTGGCGGGAAGATCGTCGTAACTCGCGGTGACGAGATAATGCGCCAACTCGCGCGTCACGTCCTTGGCCGGCGCGGGCTTGGCTTGAGGCGCTGGAGGTTCGCTCGGGGCTTGCGCGAATGCGGCTCCGGCTGCGGCCGTCATTGGAAGCGCGGCTGCCGCCTGAATGAAAGTCCTGCGATCGGTCATAGCCATTGTTTTAAAGTCCCTTGATTTAACGACATCAGATTTATCGATATCCGGCGCGAGGCTAACCGCCTTCGAGCTTGCCGCCACCGAACAGGGTCTGGACATAGCGCGGTGCGCCGATCGCGGCCTGAAAGCGGAGTTTGGTTGCCACCGGATCGAACGCGACCGGGGGCCGCACCACCTCAAGATCAGGCTCGGTCGCAAGCACCAGACATTCGGCGCCATCGCGCTTTGTGCCGGCGCGCATCTTGGCGGCCAGCGATTCCGGCTTTGCGATGTTCTCGCTCGACGCAATGCCGGATGCGCGAGCGAGTTGCGCCAGATCCAGTCCCGCATTGGTCAGCGCCTGGCCGCCGGACGCGGCGTGCACGCCGTTTTGGATGAGCAGCACCGTGAGATTGGCGGGATTGACGGCCCCGACGGTCACCAGCGCACCCATATGCATCAGCAATGCACCGTCGCCCTCGACCACGATCACCGGCCGCTTCGGCTGGGCAACGGCAAGGCCGAGCGCCAGAGGCAGCGCCAGGCCCATGGCGTCCTCGAAGTAAAAATTCTCCGGCGCCTCATGCAACGTGGCCCAGAGATAGGACGCGTTGCCGAGCGAGGTCACGACCAGCGCCTGCGGCGGCAGATTGTCGGCCAACACCTGGTAATAGTCGGCGCGGGTCGGGCGCGCGGCGGTTGCCATGGCAGACTTCACCATTGAATATCTTCCCGCGACAACAGAAGCGCAAACGGGCACGACGCTTCTTCCGCAAAGGTCGCGGCCTGCTCGACCTGGGGGCCGATCGGCCGATGGCGGTCGACACAGGCATGAGCGAGCCCGATGCCGCGAAACACCGGCTCGGTCACGCGGCCCTTCGGCACATGATAGAAGACGGGATCATCCAGCGTGCCGCGGTAAGATACGAGCATCAGCAGCGGAAACTGGTAACGCTGCGCCAGCGAGACCATGCCGGCGCCCATGCTGAGCACGCCGGCGTTTTGAACCAGCAAAGCAGTACGCACTCCGCCAAGCCGGATGCCGCAGGCGATCGCGAGCGCTTCCTCTTCGTGGGTGGCCCGGACCAGACGCATCGTCGGCTCCTGCTCGATGCGAACCAGCATCTCGCCGAGCCAGCCGTCCGGCACCGAGACCACGGCGCCGAAGCCAAGTTGCTTCAGTATATTCAGGACTGCCGACGGCCGATGCGTCTCCGCGGACTCTGCAAGCACAGCGTTCAAACCATGTCTCCTACGCGGCAAGCGAGCTGAATCCGCGACGTTAGCCCAAGCGGCGGCGAACTTAACGGCGATGGCTGTTCTTGTCGATAACGGGGCCCGCCGGCGGCAGCGTTGTCTGCTGCCGCGCAATGGTGCAGTATTGCCGTTGCCGGGAAGCATCTGACGACGACGCCAAAACGCGTCGCGAGAGGAATTTGACATGCGTCGCTTCTGGCTAGCCGTCTTCGTTTTCCTTCTTACCGTTCCGGCGCAGGCGCAGGACAAGCTCGTCGTCAGCATCTGGGGCGGCAGCTGGCGCGACCTGATCGCCGAGACGGTGGCCAAGAAGTTCACGGCCGAGACCGGCGTGGCGGTCGATTTCGTCACCGGCGGCACGATCGACCGGCTCAACAAGGAAAAACTCGCCAAGGGCAATCCCGAGAGCGACATCACGTTTACGACATCGCATGTCGGCTGGCTCTATGCGAACGACGGCCTGTTCGAGACGCTCGACACGTCCAAAATCCCCAACGCCAAGAACCTGGCCGACGAGGCCCGGATCAGCCCCTATCATCTCGGCGCCTGGGCCTACGTCTACACCATCGGCTATCGCGCCGATCTGCTGAAGGATGTGAAATTCGAAAGCTGGAACGACCTCTGGAAGCCCGAATTGAAGGCCAAGCTCGCAGCCCCCGATTTCGACCCAAGCCACATCATCGCCGTCTCGGCCATGCTGTCGGGCGCGGACGCCGCGCATTGGGAGCAAGGCGAAGACAAGCTCAAGGCGCTGAAGCCGAACTTCAAGGCGTTCTACACCAACGACGCCAACAGCCAGCAGTTGCTGGCGAGCGGCGAGACGCCGCTGCAAATCGTGTTGTCGATGAACGCCTATTACATGATCGGACAAGGCGTGCCGATTACGCTTGCGATTCCGAAGGAAGGCGCGGTGCTCGGGGTAGACACCGTTGCGATCATGAAGGGTTCGAAGAAGGCCGATCTGGCATATAAATTCATCAACACGCTGTACGACCCGGAGATCCAGGCCGAGATCGCCAAGCTGAAAAAAGGCAGCCCCGCCGTTCTCAACGCCAAGCTCGATCCGGAGATCGCAAAGCTTCCGGGAGTCTTCACCACCGCGGAACAGTGGAAGCAGCAAATCAACATCGACGCCAAATTGCGGGCCGAGAAGACCGCCGAATGGCGTAAGTGGTTCGCCGAAAACATCATGAACTGACCGGACGAAACCTTACGCCGTCATGAACCAGCGACCTTTCCTGCGCATCTTCACGATGCCGGCCGCGCTTTGCGCGCTCGGCTTCGTCGCGGCTATGGCGGCTGTGCTGCAATACAGCCTTCGCGCCTACATTCCCGGCTCGCTCGATCCCGGCGGCTTTACGTTCGTCAATTTCCTCGACCTGCTCAAGCCGCTCTACGCGCGCGTATTCCTGGACACGGTTTTGATCTGCGCATTGACGGCGATCGTTACGCTGCTGGTCGGCTATCCCCTGGCCTATGCGCTGGTGCATATCGAGCGGCCATGGATCAAATCGGCGATGCTCGTCATCGTCGTCACGCCCCTGTTTCTCGGCGAGGTGGTACGCACCTATTCGTGGATCATCGTGCTCGGCAATAACGGCTTCATCAATTCGCTGCTGCGCGGGCTCGGCCTGATCGAGCAGCCCGTGCAGTTCATGTTCACGACGACAGGCGTCGTGGCCGCGCTCGTGCATGTGACATTGCCGGTCATGGTGATCATGCTCGCCGCCGGGCTGTCGCATATCGACCGCGACTATCAGCGCGCGGCGGAAAGCCTCGGTGCCGGGCCGATCCGCGCCTTTCTGACGGTCACACTGCCGCTGTCGATGCCGGGCGTGATTGCCGGCGTCACCACGGCGTTTGCGTGGACATTCTCGGCGTTTGCGACGCCACAGATGATCGGCGGCGGCCGCGTCAACATGGTCTCGAACCTGGTCTACCAGCTTGGTCTATCGAGCTTCAATTTCCCGTTTGCGGCCTCGCTCTGCGTTGCAGGTTTGGCGCTGACGATCGCGGTGCTGTCGATCCTGGGGCTGGCATCGCGTCCGTTCAAGAACGTCGGTGCACATTAAGATGACGCCGCGCTCGACCTATCAGCGCCTGCTGGGCTGGACCGGCTGGCTCGTCGTCATCCTGATCCTGGGCTTTCTGATCCTGCCGGCCGCGGTCGTGACGATCGCCGCCTTCAACGGCAAGGCCATCCTCTCGTTTCCGCCGCAGGCGTGGTCCTGGCGATGGTTTGAACGGGCGCTCGCCTATCCCGATTTTCGCAGCGGATTCCAGAATGGCCTGATCATCACCACCTGGAGTTCGTCGATCGCGCTTGTTGTGGGGGCGATGTTTGCGTTTGTGATCGACCGCTATCAATTCACGCTGAAGCGAATGCTCGAAGGCATACTGGTGTCGCCGCTGGTGATCCCGCATTTCACCGTCGGCCTCGGCTTTCTGATCCTTGCCGCGCAAATCGGATGGAGCCGCGGCTTTGCGGTCGTAGTCGCCTGCCACGTCGTCCTGGTGTTGCCCTTCGTGCTGCGCAGCGTCTACGTCTCGCTGCGGAATCTTGATCCGAGCTACGAGTTGGCGGCCGCGAGCCTTGGCGCCACGCCGCTCCGCGTGCTGTTGACAGTCACGGTGCCGCTGTTATTGCCGGGGCTCGTCAGCGGCTGGCTGTTTGCCGCGATCCTCTCGTTCAACGAATTCACCGCGTCGCTGTTTGTGACGTCGCAACGGACGCAGACCCTGCCGGTCGCCATGTACAACTATGTCCGCGAGTTCGCCGATCCTTCGATGGCGGCGCTGTCGGTGATGTACATCGCCGGCACCGCCGCCCTGATCGCCTTCGCCAACCGCTTTCTCGGTCTCGGCAAGGTGCTCAATATCGAACAAAGCCACTGACGGAACAACATGACGAACCCGGCCCCGACGACGGCAAACGAAGCGGCAGTGACGTTCGACGGCGTCACCAAGACTTTCGGCGAGGTGAAGGCGCTCGACAAGGTATCGCTTTCGATCGGCCGCGGCGAGTTCATGACATTGCTCGGGCCGTCCGGCTGCGGCAAGACCACGCTGCTCAAGCTCGCCGCGGGTTTTCTCGCCCCCGATGGCGGCACCGTCGCCATCGACGGCAAGTGCGTCAACGACGTGCCGACCTACAAGCGCGAAATCGGCATGATGTTTCAGAACTACGCGCTGTTTCCGCACATGAGCGTCGCCGAGAATATCGCCTATGGCCTGAAGACGCGCCACGTTGCGCGGCAGGACATCCGACGGCGCGTGAGCGAGGCGCTGGCGCTCGTCAAGCTGACGGCGATGGAAGATCGCAAGCCGCGCCAGTTGTCGGGTGGTCAGCAGCAGCGCGTGGCGCTGGCGCGTGCGCTCGTCATCAATCCGACCGTGCTGTTGCTCGACGAACCTTTCTCGGCGCTCGACAAGAATTTGCGCGCATCGATGCAGATCGAACTGCGGGAGATTCAGCGCAAGCTCGGCCTGACCACGATCTTCGTCACCCACGACCAGAGCGAGGCGTTAAGCCTTTCGGACCGGATGGCGGTGATGTCGGAGGGGAAAATCCGCCAGCTCGGAACGCCGCTCGAAATCTATCGACGGCCGGGCGACCGTTTCGTGGCGTCCTTTGTCGGCGACACCAACTGCCTGCGCGGAGAACTTGTCAGTATGGCCACGGCGGAAGCCGTGATCGCGCTGGGCGATGTGCGAATCAAGGTTCGGAGCGAACACCTGTCGGACGCGCGCGCCTCTGCACCCGTTGATCTGTTCGTCCGCCCCGAGCGCCTTCGTATCGGCTCGGCCAGCGAGCCCGGCGCGATGACCGGCCGGATCGTGTCGCAAACCTATCACGGCGGGCATGTCGATCTTCAAATCGCATGCCGCGCCTGCGGCGAAAACCTTTTGCTGGCGCGCTCCGTCGGCGATCACGCGATGACGCAGTGGCCGCCCGGGACCGAGGTCGGAATATCGATCGACGCCGAGGGCGGCGCGGCCTTTCCTGCGGGATGACGACTGCGATAATTAACCAGCACCAGCGCTGACGAAATTAAGTTTCCCGCGGGTCCTTGTAAAATCGGCCGCGGACTTATATATTGACCCCATTCGATCAGCCGCTGTGCCCTTGTTGAATGCGCCCGCGGGCTCCTTTTCCAAAGACCATCGACGAAATTGAATTTTACTCGCGTGATAGTCGCGCGAGATGCGCATGTGCGCTTTGGAGAAGAAGATGACGACAGGTACTGTGAAGTGGTTCAATGGTCAAAAGGGCTTCGGATTTATCCAGCCGAACGACGGCAGCAATGATGTGTTCGTTCACATCAGCGCCGTTGAACGCGCCGGTCTTTCCGGACTGGCCGAAGGCCAGAAGGTCAACTTCGAACTCAAGACCGACAAGATGAGGGGCAAGGTCAGCGCGGAAAATCTTTCGCTGGCCTAAAACCTATCTCGCCTTTCCACGGATGTACTGGAAAAGCGTTGCGCCCGCTCGGCCCCCGTGGTTGAGCGGGTTTTTGTTTGTGACAGCACCGGAGACCACAGCCCGCAGGTCTGTTTGGCGAAAATCAGATACGTTCGGCCCCCTTAAGTCACGCCGCGAGCGGACCACCTCTCCGGCACGAGAAGCGCCACGACGCTCCGGTTGCGTTTAAAGACCCGCCGCAGTGCTACGCAGGTATCTCCATGTTTTCCTTGTGAACAGCTCGCTGCAGCGATCTTGCTCGTCAGCAGATGACAACGCAAATTGGGACCTGTGGTTTCGAATTGAATCGCCTAAAGAGGATTGCAGTTGCAGGGAGAGAGGCCGATCCCTTTGAACAAGCGAGGCTCAGGCCCGACGACGCCCGGCTTGGCGGTTGATCTCGTCGCGGTGCTGGCGGCTGTCACCGACGGCGAGCCGCAGGTCATGACCATCCGTGGGGGCTCGGCGCTGCCTTCGGGTCCGTTCGAGCTGGATGATCGATCGCTGCAGTCGGGGCTTCGGGCGTGGGTGGAACGACAAACCGGCCACCCCCTTGGCTATGTCGAGCAACTCTACACCTTTGCTGATCGCGACCGCGTCGGCGAGGGTGGCACCAGGCGAGTCATTTCAATCAGCTATCTCGGCCTGACGCGCGAGGAACGCACCGGAAGCAACAGCGATGCGGGCTGGCACAACTGGTACGAATATTTTCCCTGGGAGGACCGTCGCGTCCGGAAGCCGGCCTTCATCGACAAGACGATGATCCCCCGGCTCCGGGCCTGGGCGAAGGCCGCGGACGATCCGGCAAAACGCCGCGAGCGCACCGAACGTCTTATGGTGTCATATGGCCTCGACGGATCGCCGTGGAACGAGGAGTTGATCCTGCAGCGCTACGAACTGGCGTACGAGGCCGGGGTCATCGAAGAAGCCGTTCGCCCCGGGGCGGGACAGAACGCGGCACTCGTACCGGGCCGGGCCATGATCGGAGATCACAGGCGCATCCTCGCGACGGGCATCGCAAGGCTGCGGGCGAAGATCAAGTATCGGCCGGTGGTGTTCGAGCTGATGCCGCCCACCTTCACGTTGCTGCAGTTGCAGCGCGCGGTCGAAGCGCTCGCCGGCCACCTGGTGCACAAGCCGAATTTTCGTCGGCTCATCGAGCAGCAGGAGCTGGTCGAGGAAACCGGCGCGACGGCCTCGGATGCGCCCGGTCGCCCCGCGAAGCTCTACCGGTTCCGCCGCGATGTTCTCGCCGAGCGCGCGATCGCGGGAACAAAATTACCGCAGATTCGATCTTGACTCCGATTATTCTCAGGATCAGTATATCTATATTGTACTCAACTGGAGTATAAATAAATATGCTAGACTCCGTCGCTGAGCCGGCGCATGCCGCGGCGCTGTATGATCGCGTTCGCCACGTGATCCCGCGTATCGAGTGGGAGACGTTTGAAGGTGATATCGACGCCATTCTCACGCTGAAGCGTGAGCGCAACGCCATCATCCTCGCGCACAACTATCAGACGCCTGAAATCTTCCATTGCGTCGCCGACATCGTCGGCGACAGTCTCGCGCTCGCGCGCGAGGCGGCCCGGACCGGGGCTGCGACGATCGTCCTCGCCGGCGTGACATTCATGGCGGAAACCGCCAAGCTTCTGAACCCGGACAAGACAGTGCTGATCCCCGACCTCGATGCCGGCTGTTCGCTCGCGGAATCGATCACGGCGGCGGATGTACGCCTGTTACGCCGGCGATATCCGGATGTCCCTGTCGTCGCCTATGTCAACACCTCCGCCGCCGTAAAGGCGGAAGCCGACATCTGCTGCACGTCGGGCAATGCGCGTGCCGTGGTCGAATCCCTCGGCTCCGATCAGGTGATCATGCTCCCCGATGAATATCTGGCCCGCAATGTCGCTGCCCAAACGGACGTCAAGATCATCGCGTGGACCGGCCACTGCGAAGTGCACGAGCGCTTCACACCTGCCGAGATCGCCGAGCTGAGAGAAGCTCACCCGGGCGTTGTCGTCCTCGCCCATCCCGAGTGTCCGCCCGAGGTCGTCGCGGCGGCCGATTTCGCCGGCTCCACAGCCGCGATATCCGACTATGTGGAAAAGCGTTCGCCGGCACGCGTTGTCTTGCTTACCGAATGCTCGATGAGCGACAACCTCGCCGCCAGGCATCCCGACATCGATTTCGTCCGCCCGTGCAATCTGTGTCCGCACATGAAGCGGATCACGCTTTCCAACATCCGCCGCACGCTGGAGACCGGCCGACATGTGGTCACGGTCGATCCGGCTATCGCCGACAAGGCACGCCGCGCGGTCGAGAGGATGCTGGCCCTGTGAGGAACGCCGTATCGATCATCACTCGCGAGCCGAAATAAATACCAACCCCAATCGCTCGGAGCGCCCAGACCCATGCCTCTCACCCCCTTGCCCCTCATCATGATCGAGCCGCTGGTGAAGGCGGCATTGCTTGAAGACCTCGGTCGCGCCGGCGACCTCACCAGCGATGCAATCGCGCCAGCCGATCTTGTCGTGAAGACCTCGTTGGTCAGCCGCCAGTCCGGCGTTGTCGCGGGACTCGATCTCGTTGCGCTGGCCTTCCGTTTGATCGATGAAAGAGTTGAAATCGACCGTCGGCGGCAGGATGGAGAAACGGTTACGCCGGGAGACTCCATTGCCGAAATTCGAGGGCCCGCGCGCGCCATCCTAACCGCAGAACGAACGGCATTGAATTTCCTTTGTCGGCTCAGTGGCATTTCCTCCGCAACCGCTTCAATTGTCGCCGCAGTTACTGGAAAAAAGGCACGCATCGTCTGCACCCGGAAGACGACGCCCGGCCTGCGGGCAGTCGAGAAATATGCGGTACGCGCGGGAGGCGGCGCCAATCATCGGTTCGGTCTCGACGATGCTGTGCTGATCAAGGACAATCACATTGCGATTGCTGGCAGCGTCGCAACGGCTATTGAACGGGCGCGGAGCCATGTCGGGCACCTCGTCAAGATCGAAGTCGAGGTCGACACGCTGCTGCAGCTCGAGGAAGCACTGGCCGTTGGTGTCGATGCGGTGTTGCTTGATAACATGACTATCGAGCAGTTGCACCGGGCAGTGGATATGACGGCCGGCCGCGCTGTCACGGAAGCGTCGGGTCGCATCACGCCCGAGACCGCTCCCGCCATAGCAGCGACGGGTGTTGATTTGATCTCGGTTGGATGGCTCACACACAGCGCGCCGGTGCTTGACATCGGACTGGACTTCCGACCAAGCGATCAGTGAGGCGTGATTGATTCTCGGAAAAACCGGATGATCAGATCACGCGCTGTCAAGAATTGACGCATTCGCCACTTGATGCATGCTTGCGCGATGAGACGCTTCGCGCATTGTAGATTAGCTCGAATGAGCAATGGACGCTCCTGCTTCATTCGAGACCTGGGGCCGGTCAAGGGCGGCAAAGGCCTAAAGCATCACGAGGTCGTGCTGGAATTGTCGTGGCGGGGACTTGTTCGATTCGCGGCATCGACGTTGCGCTTTCCGGTCGAGCGCGACCGACTTGGTCGTCTGCCCGTCGATGCTTGCCTCAAGATCAAGGGCATGCAGGCCGAATTCGCGGCTGGAGATGTCGCTTGGCTGCCAATAGATAACTCCCATGCGTCTGTGATGTCATGCCAGCACGACCGACCGATGGGCCGCTTCGCCGGCTATAAGGTCCGCCGCCTCATCCGCGGGCTTAGGCTTTTGTTGCGCTAAATCCTGATCGCTCTCACCGCAGCGATTCAACCCTTCCAGCCTAACGTCGGAGTTCGTCACGGAAGATGACATAAAGTGCACTCAGAAAGACAAAGGGCGGCCATAGGCCGCCCCTTTCATGTTGGCGATAGAACCTCGGGGCTACATCGGCGGAATCACGCCATCCTTGCCGAAGAGAACAGCGCCGCCGTTCAAGGAGCCATCAGGCTGACGTTGGGTCGGCACGAACACGACAGCACCGGGCTTGATCTCTTCCTTGGTCGCCGGAACAAGCGCAACGACGGGGACATTGGCTGGAATGTCGATTTTCTTTTCGCCGCCTTTATAAGTGACGGTCACGGTTTGACCTTCAACACCTTTGACGGCATTCGCGACAGTCGCATTTGTCATCATACTTGATGAGCCA
>Ga0116129_1001655_pt1 | contig 12037 bp, 14 predicted proteins | sample June2015DPH_17_2_FD_89732 | JGI IMG/M metagenome (GOLD analysis project Ga0116129, IMG submission 89732) | Peatland microbial communities from SPRUCE experiment site at the Marcell Experimental Forest, Minnesota, USA - June2015DPH_17_10 | ecosystem: Environmental > Terrestrial > Soil > Wetlands...
CAAAAAGGACGCGTAAAACTCGTCGCCTGCGGCTCCGCCGGTAACCCATGCAAAGTGGGTCCAATCAGAGGAAACCGGGTGGGTCCATTGCGCGAAATCCTCCACGCGCGGTGCTGCGCAATATCCAGCGCAGTGACTTGAGCTTGTTTGCGGCGTACCGAAAAATTCCGATTCTCGGCACCCCGCCCGCCTCGATCACTTACACGCGGGCCAACACGCGATCGGTCTATCGAAAGAGCGTCGAGGCGGTCTACGAGTTGCTCACATCTGCACAGAGCCCGGGCGCCGCGTCAGACCGTGCTGCCTTACTCGCGCTCGATCGCCGCGAGACTCATCTGGCATTGGTTAAGGATCGCTATCCCAATATTCGCGCCAACGTGCTTTATTCTCGTCTGGACACTCGTGGACGCGGGCGCCTCCAGGTCAGCGCCGAATTGCCGATCATGTTCGCCCAGACCCGTCGCTCGGCACCGCCAGAGGTGGTATTTCCGATGGAACCTGAACTTACCAATGGGCCTAGGCGCGAGCGACAATCCAAGCTCGAAGCATCAACCTACCTACAATGGCTTCCCGTCTATCGCTATACGTCCCAAGGAACGCGGGAGAAGCAGCACACGACGCACGACCACATCAACGCACGCTGCAGCGCTATCGATAGGACGCATGGATTGCACAGACCAATGGTGGGCGTCCATATTTTTCTAGCCGGCGCCGGAGCGCCGCTACAGCAGCGCCCCAACGAGCTCGCCGTATGCCTGCCTCAATGCGTGATAGCACTCGCACGATCGCTTTTCGAGTTCCAGCCTTGCGGCGATCTCGATGTTTCCTCGGCGGTAACTAATCAGCCCCTGGCCCTGCAATTTTGCGGCGACCGCGCCCACCGACTGTCGGCGTGCCCCGAGCATGTATGCAAGTAATGCCTGGCTGAGCCGCATCTCGCCGGCCTCTCGCCGATCAGTATTTATCAAAAGCCATCGGCACATGCGTTGTTCGACGCTATGGTGCGCATTACAGACCGCAGTCTGATAGGCAAATCGCAGACTAAAAGCAGTAAAATGCTTCAGTAACGTCGCCGCGCGCTTACTCCCCTCGATTCCCCGACAAAATGCGCGCCGGGATATACGCAGCATCTCGCCGGGTCCCTGCTGCACGATTTGCGAAAGGTTCCTCTCGATCCCGAGCCAAATGGGTAGGCCGATCATACCTTCCTTACTGACCGTCATCGCCTCCGCAGTTCCGCCGTCCTTGAGCTGTAAAAGGACCGACAGAACGCTGCCACCCGTGGGGAAGTAGACGTGCGTCAGCGGGCGATTTTGAAGTGCAACAACATAGCCGAGCGGGTAGGTTACCGGCTCGAGACTTCTACGGAGTGATCTGCAGTCCCCCAAAAGGGCTTTCAACAGCAAGTTATCACCTGAGTTAGTCGTACGCTCCATTGGTCACCTCTCGAAAAAAGCTATGTGTTCAGTAACTCACGAAACCTGGAATGCCTGTTAGCGGGCATACAGATAAAGATCGACAGTGATTAAATTGAGTTGCTGTCGGACAGATTCTGACACCCCCGCGTAAGCGCATAACCTGCCAGTGGGAAAGGAACATGGTCTCGCCGTTTTGCGGGGGAATTGCTATGCGGCTGGCAGATTTTATCGAGCGCGACTTGGAGGCGATCCTGAGCGAATGGGAGACGTTCGCTGCTGCACAGTTGCCCGCTGCTGTCGATATGGATGCGCTCGCTTTGCGCGATCACGCCGAGCACCTCCTGCGCGCGATCGTCAAAGATATTAGTTCGCCGCAAAACGACGAAGAACGAGAACAGAAATCGAAGGGTCGCGCGGCTAGACCGATCGAAGCTCGCAATACCGCGGCCGAAACCCACGCGCTCCTGCGAGCGCGGAGCGGTTTTACGATAAATCAATTGGCTGCCGAATATCGCTCCCTGCGTGCCAGCGTGCTGCATCTTTGGGCAAAAGCATGCGAGCCCTCCACCATCGATCCGCGAGACGTGTTTCGCTTTAATGAGGCGATCGATCAAGCGGTCGCCGAATCGGTTGCGTTCTTCAGCGCTCAGATCGAAAACGAACGCAACCTGTTCCTCGGGATGCTTGGGCACGATATGCGAAGCCCGCTCCAGGTCATTCAGTTGACCACCTCGTACTTGTCCAAGTTGGACGTGGGCGCGGACGTGGCAACCTGCGCCGCTCGCCTTTCCAAGAGTGCTCGCAGCCTTAAGGTACTCCTCGATGACCTGCTCGACTTCAACCGCACGAAACTCGGGTTAGGCATCACGATCTCCCCAGCCGCCGTCGATTTGTCGGAAGCATTTTCTGCCGAGCTGGAGCTGTTACGCGTGGCAAATCCAGGCCGGCGCATTGAGCTCGAGGCCGGCGGCGATGTGCGCGGTGTTTGGGATATAAACCGGCTCAACCAGTTGCTAGGTAACCTGGTGGTAAACGCGCTCAAGTATGGATCATCTAGCTCGCACGTTAAGATTGCACTGAATGGATTAGCGGTAGAGGTGACATTTTCGGTTCACAACCAGGGACCAAAGATTGAGCAATCGGTATTGGCTCAGATATTCGAGCCGCTGAAGCGCGGATTGGACCATCCGCTAGTTGCAGGTGGCGATGGCAGCATGGGCCTTGGGCTTTACATTGCTCGCGAGATCGCCATCGCCCACTACGGTGATATTTCGGCCAAGTCGGACGAAGACGAAACGGTGTTTACGGTACGTTTGCCGAGATTGAGCGCTACGAGCCGTCCATAACCACTATGTGTTTATTGACGAGTCCGAGCCCGACGCCAGATATCGCGCTGACTCGAACATCCCCCTTGCGGCCGACGGAAGCTGTCACACCGAAGTTCATTGCATTTCTCAGCAAATGTTTCCCTTGGCCCGCCCGGGCTCTTTCCGGTCCGATGGCATTCCTCGATAGACTTTGCGCCGCTGGCCAGCGTCAAGCGCGAGGTGCGCGTTATGTTGACGTCATTACGGCTCGATAATGAGCGCGATATTTACCGACAAAACCTTATGTCTGCCAACGCACAGATGGCTGCACACCAGTTCGATACAGTGCGCAGCGGCAATGGCCAATCTAGGATTGGTAGGTTCTTGTAAGAGCTAACCCATGCTCGATGCTTCTCTCGCCCGTGACCGTATGGTCGACGTACAACTTGTGAGCCGCGGGCTTCGAAACCGCTTCGTGTTGGGCGCGATGCGCGCCGTGCCGCGCGAGTTCTTTGTCGATCGAGGCTTCGAGGAGCTTGCTTACGAGGACGGTGCGCTTCCAATCGGCGAATCCCAGAACATCTCGCAGGCCTACATGGTAGCGCTAATGATCGAGGCAGCCGAGGTCAAGCCCGGTGATCGGGTGCTGGAGGTCGGCGCCGGATCCGGCTATGCGGCCGCAGTGATTAGCCGCATTGCGGGTTACGTGCACGCGATCGAGCGTCATCCTTCCCTCGCCAAGGCGGCGCAGCGGCGGTTTTCGAAGCTTGGCTATGACAATGTTGAGTTGCGGTTGGGCGATGGCACGTTGGGCTGGCCTCAGGTGGAGCCCTTCGATGCAATCATTGTCGCCGCCGGCGGCCCTGAGATTCCCCAGGCGCTGCAACAGCAGCTCGTGATCGGCGGGCGGCTTGTCATGCCGGTCGGCTCCGAGACACTCCAGACCTTGATCAAAGTTACGCGACGCGGCGACAAGGAGTTCGAGCGCGAGGCGCTCCGCGCGGTAATGTTTGTCCGGCTGATCGGCGAGCAGGGTTGGTCCGAGGATGGCTAGCGCGTTTTGAGATCACCCAGGTCCATTTCGCTCGGCGGGTGGCTGGCGTCCGTCGCGAGGGCGTATTTCACGAACTTGATGATTATGAGCTCGAACCAGAGAATATTTCGCTTGTCGGGAGATTCCAGGTGCCGGATGATCTCGTTAGACGGATAGCAAAAGATTCTTGGGATGCTGCAAAGTACATTTTTTCGACGCCGCCTCGAGCACTCGTGTGCCGGTCACGCTGTATTTGGTCAATGGGATTCGCCTACAGGGCCAGATCGAGTCATTCGATTAATATGGCCGGGTTTTAAGCGGAACGCAGCCTCCGCAGGGACGTCCCCCACGGCAGCCCGCACGTATCGAGGCTCGCGCGGCATGGTCACGGTAGCTTCTCGACCAAATCATCCGGCCAGTAGCCCCCGCGCTCGCAAAAGTGATTCCATGTCTTGATGCCATAATCCGTGAACATCACGCGCGATTCGTCGTTCACTTTCTGCAAGAGTCCCAACCTCACCAGCGTCACGATGGTGCCATCGCCCACGCTCCTCTCGTACGCCCGCCGATCCGGAACCACGAGTTGCCAGGCCAGAGTGCCGCGCCATGGCGTCGGCGACAGGATCGACTGAGACACTCGGGATATCGGCCTCCGGATCTGCCGGTCCCTTCAATGCATCCTCGAGCCCCCACGCTTGCTCCATCGCCCGAGCCAGGGTACCGGCGGTATCGACAGCCTGACCCATTTGGCGCTTCACTTTCGCCATGTGAAGAATGTCTCGAGCCGTTTCCCGAAACTGTCTCTTACGATCGGCTTTACCTGGCAGTGGACTGCGTGTGCTCATGAGAAGCTCGAGCTTAGGACTTGAGCTTCTCTTCGGCATAGAGCGAGAGCTCAATCATGCGCTCGAGTAGCTGATCCGCGGGCAATCCGGAAAAATTCTTGAGCACGAGTTCCTTGACGTAGAGTCGTACCAAATAACGCAGCTGCAGCGCACGATTGCGGGTGGCGAACACAAAATCCCGATGTCCGCTGTTGACCACGATGATGTTGCGCTCGGTATCGAAACGGCAGCGCCAGAGCTCTCCGGCGGCGCGCTCGAACGTGTAGCCCGGCAACCCCCGCGTATTGACAACGGCGGGCGCGATCACGCCATCCAGGCTGTCGGTAACCGTGATCAACGCTTCGGCCGTGGCTGTCACTTCGCGTTGCGTGACGGTGACCTTCAAGCGCGCAAGTCCGGGGACCGCGGCGGCCCGATATTGAACCTCTTGATCGCCCACGCCCTCAAGGTCGCCCTCTCCCTCTACGATAGCCCAAGCGAAGGTCAGGTCCTCAACCACGCGTCTGCGCGAGCGATCCCGGGGCAGCGCTCGAAATTTCCGGGTCTCGTTGAGCGGTGTCGTGCTCGCGGCGGGTGAGACGACAACCGTGAAGAGAGGTCCGGCAAAATCAAAAAATTGCCGTTGTGGCGAATCGTGTGTTTTCGGTTCCGCCACGCCAGGCAACGCTTCTTCCCAGTCAGTACCGGCGGGAAAGCCGCCGCCAGTGGTACTCGCTGCTCCGGCCTCTTGACGCGCACGCCCATGCACGTCGAACCAATCGTATTCCTCGCGCGGCAGCGCCAGCATCGCTTCGTGAAAAGCCTTTTGAATGGCCTTGAGAGACTGCTGGCTCGCCTGCTCCTCTTCAGCGCGCTGTTGCTCCTCGATCAGGCCTTTGACGAGCGCTTCGAGGGGCACCAACGCTTCGACCAAAGCTGCATAGCGCTCGTCTTGGATGATTCCGGAGCGCGTGCCGGGGGTGAGATTCAGGAATGGCACATCGATGAGACCCTGCAAGTAGCGAGACACCCAGGGAGCGTGCTCCAATCCCGGAAGTGTCGATAAGTCCTCGATCACCCGGGTTCCCAATCTCGTCAGGGCCACTCGGGCACTCTCGTTGGGTTCGGCGAGATACAGTTCCGCGTAAGCGTCGCCGAACGCCGTACGGATGGAGGGAAGCTGATGCAGCAGACGCCCCTCGAATTGCCGCGGTTCCACCTCGTATTGCTTACGGGCAAGCTTATCGATCACGGTCACCCGTGCCTTGGAGTCGCGGATCCGATCGCGAAGCTCAGATGCCAGATACCACTGGATCTTCTCACCGCTTAAGGTTCGAATGCCCTCGAGGAGCGGCGAGATCTTAAGTTCCGTGCCTTTTTCTGCGAACAAGGTCCGTTTCGGATTGACCTCATAGCGCGACTCCCCCTTGCTCATCGTCATTTGGTAGCCCTTCTGATCGGTGCCGGTCGAGGTCATGGTCAAGGTGTCGCCCACCGTCCAGAAACTCAACAGTCCAATGCCGAACTCGCCCTGCAGCCCCGAGCCATTACCATCCGCCTTCAGGCGCCGCTTGATCGAATCACAGATATGTGTGGCCACGTACTTGAAATCGGGCAGCCCCTCATCATTCCGCGGCACGCCATCTCCGTCATCTTTGATTGCAAGATAATGTGCGCCGTGCTCCTTGCCGCGCGTGATGGTGATGGTCTTGGCGTGCGCATCGATCGAGTTCTCGACGAACTCGGCAATCGCCTTTAAGGGGTTGCTCTGCGAGAGCGCAATAATCCGGATGGCGTTCCAGTCGTCGCCGATCCGCAGCTTACCGCTGTCTTTGCTCTTTGCTTTCATCCGCGGCCGCAATCAGGCCGGATCGTCGGGCTGCAGCACGCGCCGGCAGCCGTGTCGGTCAGATATCGCGCTTCGACGCCCGGGCGATTGAAGCGCCCGCCCGCCACAGCTGCCCCTGCCCCACTCTCGGCGCGGTACGCCCAACTGGGCGTGAGTGCCCGATAAAGAGGTGCCTCCGACCCGAGCCGGGTGAAAATCATCCGCTCGAACCAGCCGCAATCGAGGCAAGATATTTGATGACGGCATCGGTATTGCCTGCGGCGACAATTTTCTCCGCCGTCTGGTGGCCAAACTCTGGAATTGGTGCATTACGAAACCAGAAGATGGATCGCTCCCGATCATGGGTGATTTCATAGGCAGCCGAGAGCGCTCTCAACGCTTCGCGCAAGAATCCTTGCAAGCGTGCATTGCCCGGCGCTTCGGTTACCGTGGCCCGATGGACACCTGCGAGAGCTGCCAGGTCTTGCAACCGTAGATGTAGCGCCTCCGCAAACAACTCCGGTTGAATTAGTGATTGATCGGGCGCGCGAAACTCCTCCGCAAAGCTCATGAAATCAGGGGCGACCACTGCCATCGCTATTCCTCCATCGACATCAGAGAATATTCTATGTCGGTTTCATGTCGGTTTCTAGCGGGTACGAGGCCGTAGCATGTCGCCTGTCTAACCAGGGTGTAAATCCCACACTTCACCTTTTCTGATGTCCGTAGTTATCTCCCCCAAGGTATTTATAGGAGCTACAGGGAAATGCAGGGGGATCCCGTACATACTTGAATTCTATGTGGAAAACCCCCGTCCGCGGGAGACTTGCCACGGGAGTGCCAGCCTCAAGACGGCCGCATGGCGCTTGAACAACCCATCCGTGACACGGCTGTGGCCGATGCCAGCACTCAATTTCTGTCTCGAGAGGGGGTCAATGGTCGCCCTCGGCGGCCGTCAGGCGACGCATTGAGCAAATCGCCTTGGGCCGCCAGAAATGCGAGCGCGCGTAAGCCGCCTATCCCCCATCCTGGGCGCCAGCTCAACTCATCGGCGTGGTCTTCACGTACTCGACCAACTGCTCAAGCACCTTGCCCCAGCCTTGGCTGAATCCCATTTTCTCGTGCGCCTCGGCGTGCTCTCTGGTGGTATGGATGGCCGTGGCGGTGTACTTGCAGCCACGGTCGCCGTGCGGTTCGAACGTCAGCACGGCGGTAAAGAACCACGGTGCAGAGGCCGGATCGAGCGGCCGGTAGCCGGGACCCAGCGCAGAGGTCCAAACGAGCTTGCGGTTCGGCACGATCTCCAGGTAACAACCAGGTTCAGCCGGCAGCTTATTGCCATCCGGATCCACCATCTGAGCAAAAAATTTCCCGCCCGGCTTTAAATCGATCTCGCACTCCACAGTTCGGTAAGGCTTAGGGCAGAACCATGGCATCAAATGCTTCGGCGTGGTCCACGCCTTGAATACAAGCTCCGGCGAAACGTCCACGACGCGCTCCAGCACCAAGTCCCGTTCATTCCTCCTTGTCATCATCGTACTCCTTCATTGTGAGCAAATAGGCGTCCAGCTGGTCCAGACGGCACTCCCAAAGTTTGCGTTGGTCCGTCATCCAGGTCTCCGCTGCCCGCAGGGGTCGGGGCGCAAGTACGTAGGTACGGACGCGGCCGGTCTTTCTTGATTTCACCAGCCCAAACTTCTCTAGCATTCTTAGGTGCTGCGTGAAGGACGGCAACGCCATGCCGAAGGGGCGGGCCAGCTCGAGCGTAGGCACCGGACCAAGGCTCAGTCGCTTCAGCACTGCCCGGCGCGTCGGATCCGACAGCGCTCGGAATACCTGGGTCAATCGCTCTGTTTGGTTAGGCATGTGCCTAACCATATCGTGGATCAATACTTAGTACAATACCTAAGCTATTTCTCTGGGCAACTGCCCTGCATCGATGCCCAAGACCAGTCGTCCGCTACGGGCGGGGTCGCGATGAGCCAGTGGACGACGGTAGCGTCCGCCGGCGGCTCTACCCGGGGATGACCCGTGATTCGTCACAGTTAGTTGGTCGCCATAAAGCCGCGACCCGTTTCTCGTGGTAGATTTGGCCAATGTAAGCTGAATGAGTGCAGGACAAATCGAACGCATGTCAGCAGATCTATTAAGCATTCGCGAAGACGATTTATCGACCAGTGCTGCACGCGATCTTCTTCGCCTGCACCTCGAAGGAATGCACGCCCATTCCCCACCGGGCAGCGTGTTCGCACTCGACTTTTCCGGGCTGTCGGCCCCGAACGTAACGGTGTGGACCGTATGGCAAGGTGACGAGATCGCGGGGATCGGGGCACTGAAGGATCTCGGCAACCGCGCCGGGGAATTGAAATCGATGCGCACTCATCCCGATTTCCTGCGCCGCGGCGTCGCAGCGACACTCTTAGACCATATCATTGACGTTGCGCAGACAAGAGGAATGGTTCGGCTCAGTCTGGAAACAGGAAGTGGTCCTTACTTCGAACCGGCTCTGTCTCTATACCGTCGCCGCGGGTTCATCGACGGAGTCGCGTTCGCAGACTACGAGCGCAGTGCTTTCAATCAATTTTTGCATCTGGCATTGTAGCCCAACAACCAACACGCTGAATTGAGCACCGCTAAACCAGAGGTTTAATTCTGTAGGGATTAGGCCAATGTCGTTCTGATGAAACTACGGCATTATTTGCCTTCGGACTAGCGGCGCCACCAGGAAACTCAGTGAATACTCTTGCTCGCGCGGCCCTCGTGATCATAGACGTTCAGAAGGCCATCGACGCGCCCTATCATGCGACGCATGGGCCAAGGAATAATCCGGGCGCTGAGGCAAATATCTCACTCCTCCTGTCCGTATGGCGCCGAGAGAGCCGCCCTGTCATCCACATCCGTCATGACTCTACTTCACCGGATTCTGCGTATCGGCCGGGACAAGATGGCAACAATTTCAAGAATGAAGTCGTCCCTCTGGCGGGAGAGATTGTCGTTCCGAAGCAAACGAACAGCGCCTTCATTGGCACCGATCTTGATCGGTCACTGCGGGCCGCAGGATTGGATACCCTTGTTGTCACGGGCGTGAGCACAAACAATTCCGTGGAGGCGACGGTCCGCATGGCCGGCAACCTGGGATTTCACGTGTACCTGGTGAACGATGCCTGCTTTACATTTGCCAGACCCGATTTTCTTGGGCGAATGCGCAGCGCCGACGAAGTACATTCCATGTCTCTGGCCAATCTCGACGGTGAATACTGCACAGTAGTGAACACATCAGATGTTGTGGCCAGCCGATAGCCGAAATTCAACAATATTGAGCGCCTCAAAAGCTGCCGCTCGCGGATGCTCGCAATGGGTCCAAGAACGGTCACCTGTCGGGTTATGCTTGTCGCCGTAAACCGCGCTGCCAGAGAACCTGCGGCTCGATTTATGAAGTGTTATCCACAGGCGTGGCACCTTTTTACAAGTTTCTTCTTCGGAGACCATGATGCGCTGGCTCTCGTTAGCATTGATGAGCATGTTGCTGTGCTGTCAGGTGAAACGCTCGACTGCTGCCGATGCCGGCGCTGAGGGCGCGACTGACAATTGGCCCAGCCATAACGGCGCGACCGATGAAAGCGCATACAGCCGCCTGACGCAGATCAAGAGCGGCAACGTGCGCCGATTGGGCCTGAGCTGGTTTCTGGACCTGCCTGACGAGCGCATGCTCGAGGCCACGCCGCTGGCAGTGAATGGCGTGCTGTACTTCAGTGGCAGCTATTCCAAGGTGTATGCCGTCGCCGTCGTGACCGGGAAACTGCTATGGGTGCACGACCCCGAGGTCTGGCGATACAACCCGGAGAAATTCAAGTTGACGCTGCCGGTCAATCGCGGCGTCGCCTACGCTGACGGCCGGGTATTCGTCGCGACTGTGGATGGACGACTGCTGGCGCTCGATGCGAAGACCGGCGCTGCGCTGTGGAGCGTGCGGGTTCTGCCATTGCAGTCGCGCTACACGATTAATGCAGCACCCCGAGTACTGCGCGACAAGGTGCTAATCGGTGGTGGCGGCGGTGATTTCGGCGAGCGCGGCTGTGTGACCGCATTTGATGCGGCAACCGGCCGCAGCGTTTGGCGGTTCTATGTGGTGCCCGGCCGTGCGCAGGGGAGTGCGGCTGACCCGGCCATGCAGCGCGCGGCCGCCACGTGGCAGAGCAAACCCGCCGGCGGTGCGCCCTGGGACAGTATCAGCGTCGACCCGCAACTCAATCGCGTCTACATCGGCACCGGTAATCCGTCACCGAACGATCCGCGCGAACGCGGCGTCGGCGATAATCTCTACACCGCGTCAATCGTGGCGCTCGATGCGGATACCGGTAAATATGTCTGGCACTACCAGGTGAATCCACGCGATGCCTGGGACTTCGATTCCGCTGAACAGATGATCCTGGCGGACCTCACTCTCGGCGGACGCACCAGGCACGTGCTGATGCAAGCGCCCAAGAACGGTTTTTTTTATGTGCTCGACCGGGTCAATGGCAAGCTGCTGTCGGCGCAAAAAATCGGCAAAGTCACGTGGGCCGATCACATCGATCTGTCGACCGGGCGTCCGGTGGACACGCCGAACAATCGCTACGAGGACGGACTCATCGCGATCTTTCCGTCCGCCGCCGGTGCGCATTCTTGGCAAACCATGGCCTTCAGTCCGCAAAGCGGACTAGTTTATGTCCCCTACATGCAGATCGGGGTTCAGTACGGCAACGGCGGGGGACGGTCGCTCTACGGCGGCATGCCCATTCAGCCGGTCCATCAGGATGACATGGACAATCGAGGCAAGTTGATCGCCTGGGATCCCGTCTCGCAGACCGCGCGCTGGTCGATCCGGCATGAGTATCCCTTCAATGGCGGCACGCTGGCGACGGCAGGCGGACTGGTTTTTCAGGGTGACGCAGACGGCTACCTGTCCGCCTACGGTGCCGCCACGGGCAAACAGTTGTGGCGCTTCAATGCTGGGCTCGGGATCATCGCCGCGCCGATAAGCTACATGGTCGGCGAGCGTCAATATATCTCGGTGCTCGTCGGCTATGGCTCGACCAACATCATGGGTGTAATGAACGCCGGCTGGAAGTTCGGTGCGCAGCCGCGGCGGCTGCTGACTTTCGCTTTAAATGACAAGGCAGTGCTGCCGCCGAGCACGCCGCAGGATTTCACTGTGCACGCAGTCGATGATCCGGCATTGAGGCTCGACGCCGCGCAGGTGCAGCGCGGTGGTGACTCGTTCACCGTGCACTGCGCTGGCTGTCACGGTATCAACGCCGCATCGGCGGGGCCACCAGGGCCTGATCTTCGTGAGTCGCAGGTTGCGCTTGCGCGCGAGAGCTTTAGTCGGATAGTCCGCGACGGACTGCTGGCGCTCGGCATGCCGAGATTCGCCGATCTCAGCCCGGCGCAGCTGGATGATCTCTATGCCTACATCCGCGCGAAGGCACGGGAGTCGCTGGCCGTGAGGCCGTAGAACGGCGCCCAACGTGTCGGGACGCGGTTCAAAGATGGGGGTGATACGGCCTGAGTGTAACAATCGCTCATGGCGACGCGTAACGAGCCCAACCTCAATGTTTCGCGTTGAACGCCTGCAGCTTGATGGC
>Ga0116129_1001656_pt1 | contig 12035 bp, 9 predicted proteins | sample June2015DPH_17_2_FD_89732 | JGI IMG/M metagenome (GOLD analysis project Ga0116129, IMG submission 89732) | Peatland microbial communities from SPRUCE experiment site at the Marcell Experimental Forest, Minnesota, USA - June2015DPH_17_10 | ecosystem: Environmental > Terrestrial > Soil > Wetlands >...
AGCCGACCAGGCCGCCGGCCACTGCGGCATCGTCACCGAACGCCGGTCGTCCCGAACGCTCGTCATACCCGTTGATCCGCAACCAGATTCGGCCCGTACGCGGCGCAACGTCGTCCGGTCCCAGCCGGCGGCGCGCCAGCGCGGCGGGTCGCGAGCCTTCGATCACGATGTCGGACACCGCGAGCAGCTCACGTAACTCGTCGGCTTCGCGATCCAAATCGAGGCAATAGGAAAGCTTTTCACCGTTCATCCAGTTGAAGAAGGCGCGATTGCCGGCCCGGGTACCGTCGGGTCGGCGCGGGCTTTCGACTTTGACGACGGTGGCGCCGGCGCGGGCCAGCAGATGCCCGCACAATGGGCCCGCCCACATCGACGACAAGTCGGTGACCAGCAGACCGGCCGGCCCACGCGGGGACGATCGGGCCCCCATTTGGCGTATCCGCGGCGGTGCGACTGCGGCCTCACCCAGGGCGGCCACCGGAATGTCGAGCAGGCCGGCCCGCTCGATGATCGCGGACACGGGCCGAGCTGCGGCCCAACGCTGCAGCATCGGCCACGGGTCGGCCGGCACTTCGTCGGCGTGCAGCAGCGCGGGAACGCAGGCAACATCGTCGGGGCGGGAAAGCGTGATCGCACACCAACCGTCCCGGGTCGCCAGCAACCGGGTGGCACCACCGGTCGAGACCCGGCCAGCACGGGTCAATCCGAGCAGTCCGGCCCGCCCGGTTAGCAGGATCGCGGCACCGGTGCCGCCACCAGTGGCGGCGGCCACCTGCCCGGCGCGGTCCAGCACGTTCGCGCGGGAAAAGTCGGGCGGCCCGTCGGACAGACCAGTCAGATAGGCCAGCCCGCTGCTACCCCACTGGGCCGCCGCTGAGCTCACGAACACCATTTTGCTCGGCCCGCGGCTGCGGCGTTGGGAGTTGGGCGGGCCGGGGTATGCCCGGTGCGGTGTTGGCGTGGCTCGCGAAAATTCCAGCAATTTTTCGGAAATGGTGTTTTCGTGGCTAGAAGTGCAGCGCGCTGAACCGCCAGTCCAGCACCGGCCGGTCGGGCTCGCCCACTGAGTCGGTAACCGCGTAGACCACCGACCGCAGCCCCAGCACGCCCCCGTGGTCAGTCGCCGCGGCGGACTCGACGTGTAGCTCGCTGTAAAGGGTGTCTCCCTCGTGCACCGGGCCGGTGTGGTCGCACGACTCCCAACCCAGGACCGTCACCAGGTTGGGCAGCAGTCGGCTCGCCTGCGCGAGCGCCAGCCCGATGGTGTGCCCGCCGTAAACCAGCCGGCGACCGCCGACCCGTGAATCATGGTGCGTGGCAGCGATGTTCAGGGTGAGTCGAGCGAGTTCGGGCGCGCTGCTGACCACATCCCCGGTGCTGTGCAACACCGAATCCGCGATGCCGGCATCGAAATGCGGACCGGGCACCCGAGTCCGGAAGACTTCACCGTCCCACCCGGCGGTCGGATCCGACGCCGGTGGTGTCGCGTCGGCCCCGATTCCGGACAAGTCGTCACCGGGCGCGCTATCAGGACTCCAGTCCGGGCCGGCGGGCAGCATGGCACAGCGATAGAAGTCGAGCACCAGACGATCTGCCTGGTCGATCGTGATCATCCGCAGTGCCGCCAGTCCAGTCGGCGCCCGCCCCGGTTTCACCGAGTTGGCGCGCAGCCCGACCACTTCGGTCCGCGTATATATAGTGTCGCCGATAACCGGGAATCGGTGAAAGGTGAGCCCGCGGTAGAACAGGTTCGCCTTGACTCGCTGGGTGACCAGCGTCGACTGCCCGATCGCCACGTCGCACACCAGCGCCGGATGCACCAGCGGGCCGGGCGTGCCCGTCACGGCGGCGCACAGATCGGCGTCCAGCGCCAGTCGCAGCCTGTCTCCCACGATCGATTGGTGGGCGGCCGCCAACCCCGACGACAGCGTCGCCGACGGTGCCCAATCGAAGACCTGGCCGATGGACAGGTCGTCGAAGTAGGGGCCGCCCTCGCGTTGGCCCGAATACCCGATGTGGTCATTGGCAGGACTGTTGATAGTCACAACGCCACATGCTGGCAGGCTGTCCAACCGGGGGTCAACATGGAGGATGGTTCCAGGTGAGCAGCGGGCATAAAGACGAAGAAGACATGCTGATCGCGACGGTGCGGGCGTTCATCGACCGCGACGTGAAGCCGACCGTCCGCGAGGTCGAGCACGCCAACACCTACCCCGAGGCGTGGATCGAGCAGATGAAGCGGATCGGCATCTACGGCTTGGCGATTCCTGAGGAGCACGGCGGATCGCCGGTGTCTATGCCCTGTTATGTAGAGGTCACCCAGGAGCTGGCACGCGGCTGGATGAGCCTGGCCGGTGCGGTGGGCGGGCACACCGTCGTCGCCAAGCTACTGACGCTGTTCGGCACCGAGGAGCAGAAACAGGCGTACCTGCCGGCGATGGCGACCGGCGAGCTGCGCGCCACCATGGCGCTGACCGAGCCGGGCGGCGGCTCGGATCTGCAGAACATGTCGACCACGGCATTGTCTGACGGTGCCAGGGGCTTGCTGATCAATGGTTCCAAGACCTGGATCAGCAACGCGCGCCGTTCCGGACTGATTGCGTTGCTGTGCAAGACGGACCCGCACGCCAAGCCACGTCATAAGGGCATCTCGATTGCGCTTGTCGAGCACGGGCCGGGGCTGACGGTGTCGCGGGACCTGCCCAAGTTGGGCTACAAGGGCGTTGAATCCTGTGAGCTGTCGTTCGACAACTTTTCCGTGCCGACGTCGGCGATCCTGGGCGGGCGTATGGGTGAGGGCTTTCCGCAGATGATGAAAGGCCTTGAGACGGGCCGGATCCAAGTGGCTGCTCGAGCCCTTGGCGTGGCGACGGCCGCGCTGGAGGACGCACTGGCTTATGCCCAGCAGCGGGAGAGTTTCGGGCAGCCGATTTGGAAGCATCAGTCCGTCGGCAATTACTTGGCCGATATGGCAACCAAACTCACCGCGGCGCGCCAGCTCACCCGCTATGCCGCCGAGCGCTACGACAGCGGCGAGCGCTGCGATATGGAGGCCGGGATGGCCAAACTGTTCGCTTCAGAGGTGGCGATGGAGATCGCCCTGAATGCGGTACGCATCCACGGCGGTTACGGCTACTCCACCGAATACGACGTGGAGCGCTACTTCCGTGACGCGCCCCTGATGATCGTCGGCGAAGGAACCAACGAGATCCAGCGCAACGTGATAGCCGCACAGCTGGTGGCCCGAGGCGGAATCTAAGCGCGAAATCGCGCGATGTCTGCGGGCAGCGATCTCCCGGATTGAAGCTGGCCTGTGCTGTATATTTGCGTGACTTCGGCATCAGCAAAGCGGGGCGGAGCAAACCTGTTTGGACCGCAGGGAACCCAAAGGAAGGCAATTGCCATGAGTTATCCCCCAGGGCCGTACGAAGGTTCCCCAGACTGGCAGAGCCAGCAGCCGGGTTGGCCGGGCCCGCAGCCGGGTTGGCCGGGCCAGCAACCGGGTTGGCAGGGCCAGCAACCGGGTTGGCAGGGCCAGCAACCGGGTTGGCAGGGCCAGCGGGAACCTGACAACTACCTCGTCTGGGCGATTCTGTCCACGGTCCTGTGTTGCCTCCCGCTTGGGATCGTGTCGATCGTGTACTCCACCAAGGTCTCCGGGTTGTGGAGTCAAGGGCGGTATGCGGAGGCGCAGGCCGCATCCGAGAACGCGAAGAAGTGGGCCATCATCAGTGCGATCGTGCAGGCCGTCGTGTACGTGATCGCTATCGTCTTGTACCTCTTTGTCTTGCCGGTAGCCATCTCGAATCTCCCTTCGACTACCAGCACCATATTTTCAACCTACTGAGCAACGCTTTGCGCGCCAGCGTAAGTCACGTCCACCAGTCCCCACGCCACTGCGGTACCGGCGTCGATCGTGCAGCCGGACAACACAAGATAGGCCGTGCGCGAACGGCCGATCCGACGCGTAACGCTGACCGTACCGCCCGCCCCGGGAATCAACCCCAGACCCAATTCCGGTAGTCCGAACACCGAATCCAACTGAGCCTCAACCCATCCACAGAACGCCGCCATCTCCAACCCACTACCCATCACTTGACCGTGCACCCTGGCACTGCACGCCCGGCCAAGCCTGGCGGTGAGCGCATCGAGCGCCAGGGCCGGGCTGTGCCGGGTGCGGGCCAGATGCGCACTCGCCGGGTCGGCGAAGGTGCCGAATTCGGCGAGGTCTCCGCCGCTGCAAAACGATGGGCCGTTGCCGCTCAACACCATCCCGGTCACCGACGGGTCCAGTTGTGCGACGGCCAGTGCCTCCAACAGTGCGGCACGCGCATCGGTGGAAAACGCGTTGTGACGTTGGGGCCGATTGAACGTGACGCGCAGAATGTCGCCATCGCGCTGAGCCTGCACCGGGTCGGCGATGTCAGGCATGCGGGCCGGGCCACGTTCCTCGAGCCAGCGCGCGAACTCCGGCCCAGCCTGCAAGGTCGAGTACGCCAACGACTCGGTGACCACTGCGGCCTGCGTTGGGCCGCCGGGATCCACTGCCCGCAGCACGTCGTCACACACGCTACTGGCATGCGGCCACCGTTGACAGCGCTTGGTCAGCTCTGCCAGAGTCTCGGCGACCGAGTCGACGGTGATCACTCTACGGTCAACACAAGGATCCTCGGTCAGGGTGAAAGTCGCAGTGTCCAACCAGAATCCGGCCTGCGAATTGGCGACATCAACACCCGAGCCGACGGCGACGATCACACCCGGTGGGCTATCATCGGGGCCGGAATCCGGCGCGCTCGACACGTCGACCACCCTGAGCATGGGTGTCACACCGAATACTTCTCGATCAGCCCGTTCTTGTAGAGCTTTCCGGTGTCGGTACGTGGCAGCTGCTGCTCGAACGCGATTGACCGTGGGCACTTGAAGTGCGACAACCGGTCTCGTAACCACGCCACCAATTCATCGGCGAACTCGTCTGTGGCATCGGCCTCCTCGACGGTCTGTACGGCCGCCATGACGCGCTGCCCCATCTCGTCGTCGGGAACCCCGAACACCGCTGCGTCGATCACCTTCGGGTGAGTCACCAGAAGGTTCTCCGCTTCTTGCGGGTAGACGTTCACCCCGCCGGAGATGATCATGTGATGGCGCCGGTCGGTCAAGAACAGGTAGCCCTCGTCGTCGAGGTAGCCGACGTCGCCAACGGTCGCCCAGCCATGCTTATCGCGCGACGAAGCGGTTTTGGTTGGGTCGTTGAGGTACTCGAAGGAATAACCGCCTTCGAAATAAATCTCGCCGGGCTGGTTAGGCGGCTGCTCGTTGCCGTCCTGCCCGAGGATGTGCACACCACCCATCATGGGTTTGCCGACCGAACCCGGATGCGCCAGCCAGTCCTCGGCGGTGATCAGCGTCGACCCGATCGCTTCCGAGGATGCGTAGTACTCGTCGACGACCGGTCCCCACCAGTCCATCATCTGCTTCTTGATCTCTACGGGACACGGCGCCGCGGCGTGCATCACCCGTTTGAGGCTGGACAGGTCGTACGAATCACGAACATCCTCAGCAAGTTTCAGCATCCGAACGAACATGGCTGGGACGAACTGGCCGTGAGTTACCCGATGGCGCTGGATGGCGTCGAGCGCTCCCTCGGCATCGAACTTCTCCATCACTACCGTGGTAATGCCGCCGGCCTGGACACTCATCGACCACACCGACGGTGCGGTGTGATAGAGCGGCGCCGGGCTCAGATACACCGCGTCGGGATCCATCCAAAACCCGACCAGGGCTGACATCATGCCCGGCGCCTGGTCCGGTGGCAGGTGCGGCAGCTCGCGTTTGATCCCCTTGGGCCGACCAGTGGTACCCGAGGAGTACTGCAGCAGATCGCCCTCGATTTCGTCGTCGATCGGGGTGTCCGGTTGATCCGCAACGCATTCCGGGTAGCGCGCCCAACCCGGGAGGTCGCCTTCCGGGTCAGGACTAGCAATCATAAGCAGGTCCGGCAGCCCACCCGGCAGGTGTCCAGCCAGGTCCGCGCAGGTCTCGCGCAGCGCCGCCGACGCGATAATCGCCTTGGCGCTGCTGTTGTCGATGATGTAGGCGGCCTCGGCCGGGGTCAGGTGCGTGTTGATCGGCACGTAGTACAGGCCGCTGCGCCGTGCCGCCCACATGACCGCGTGGATGTGCTCGTTGTTCTCCATCAGGATCGCGATGGTGTCACCCTCGCGCAAACCCGCCTGGCGGAACCGGTGCGCCAGCCTATTGGCGCGGGCTTCCAGCTCGTCGAAGGTGACCACGGTCCCGGACGGGTACAGGATGACAGCAGGTTTGTTGGCGCCGATATAGGGGCGAATCTGCATGGGCCGACTGTACGACGGGAACTTTGACTGGTGTCATGCGGGACGCTGGTCGGCTACCCGCCCGGCAGCAGCAGGGCACTGTCACCGAATTCATGCCAGAGATAGCTGTGTTCGACGGCCTCCCGGTACGCCGCGGCAACCAGTTCCGGGCCGGCGACAGCTTCCAGTAGCAACAGGTGCGAGGCACCGGCCTCGTGCCACCCGGTGACCAGGCCGTCGACCACCTGACACGGGCGGTCGGGACCGAGCACCAGATCCGTCCAGCCAGCGGCCTGCTCTACCACGCCGTCGGCGTCTGCTGCCGACTCGAGCGCGCGGGTCGCCGTGGTGCCGACCGCGATCACCCTGCCCCCGGCGGTGTGTGTGAGGTTGACCAGCCGCGCGGTGGCGGGCGGTACGGCGTACAGCTCGGCTGCCGGAAGCTCACCCATCTCCGCGGAGGACACCCCGGCGTGCAGTGTGATCAGCGCGATCGCGATGCCGTCAGTCACCAGAGCGGTGACCAATTGGGTGCTGAAAGGCCTTGCCGCGCTTGGCATCTCAGCACTACCCGGGTGTCGCGCAAAGACCGTCTGGTAGTAGCTGAGCGGCCACGGGCGTGGCACGTAAGAATAGCGGATCGGCCGGCCGTGCCGGGCGAGGTAGGAGACTACGTCACCCTCGACAATCACGCGCGCCATCCACAACCGGCCGCCGTGGACACCGGGTTGTGGATAGGACGACACCATGACGAGCGCGCCGCCGCCGGATATATCGATGCGTTCGCCAGGCCGGATGTCGGTCAGGTATCGGCTCGCATTGCCAGCCGGTCGGAGTTCAACCACCCAGACCTTCTCAGCACGTGCCGCGGAGAAGTGGATTGCGATCGGCTGCCCGGCACGTTGGCCGGCAACCGCGGCGGGCATGGTGGCGGAGTTGTTCACCACCAGCAGATCGCCCGGGCGCAGGTATTCACCGAGGTCGGCGAATCGGACGTGGCTGATACCGCCCGGGCGGGCGACCAGCAATTTGATCGCATCCCGGGCCACACCATGCGCCTCCGGCGGCTCGGTGGCGTCGGAGTCCGCCGCCCGGTGGAACCGCGTGTGCGGACGGTTCGCGAGAGTCATGGCAGCGCTCCGGATAACAAATCTGCTGCCCGGTACCGACCGGAGGCCGGCCGGGTGTCGATGAGTCGCAGCAATGCCGGTACGACAGACTCCGGCTCTGCGCGGTCGGAGATGTCCTCGCCGGGGAATGCGGCCTGGTGCATCTCGGTCCGCATGTCGCCCGGGTCGAAGACGTACACCGGCAGGGCGGAGGCCTCGGCTGCCAGTACGGCCGACAGTTGGTCGAGCGCGGCCTTCGACGAGCCATACCCACCCCATCCTGGGTACGGCTCGACCGCCGCGTCGGAGCTGAGGTTGACGATCGCTCCCGCGCTATCGGTAAGCGCCGGGAGCGCCGTCTGGATCAGGGCGAGCGGGGCGAACACGTTTGTCTGGTAGACCGACCAGAACTCGCTTGCCGGGTAGTCGGAGAGCGCCGGTTGCGGACTGGGGCCAAGCCGGCTGGCGTTGTTCACCAGCAGGCAAAGCGGCCCGGCGTTGACTGCGGCAGCGACCAGTGCGTCGCGATGCGACGCGTCTGTGACGTCGCCGGATAGGGCGATCAGCAGAGCCGAATTCAGCTCCCGAGCAGTCGTTTCCAGTTCTTTAGCGCGGCGCGCGTCGCCGACGACGGTCCAGCCGCGGTCGAGCAGAGCGGCAGCCACCGCCCGTCCGAACCCGCGTGATGCTCCGGTGACGATCGCGACAGGGTGAGTGTTCTCGTATTGGGTCATACGACCATACTGATAGTTGAAGTAAACTTTAAGTCAAGCCTCAAACTGAGTAGGTCGCATGAACACCCGGGAATTATTTACCGTCGGCGAGATAGCGGATCGCAGCGGCTTCGCGCCATCGGCGATCCGGTTCTACGAAAGCCAGGGCCTGATCACGGCGACTCGGACGGCCGGGGGGCAGCGGCGGTTCGAACGACAGATGCTGCGACGGCTGGCGTTCATCCGGGCCGCCCGCAACGTCGGTTTGACCCTGGACGAGGTCGCGGCCGCGCTGGCAAACCTGCCGGGCGGGCGCGCCCCTACCCGCGCGGACTGGACCCGTTTGTCGAAGGACTGGCGGGCACGCCTCGACGATCAAATCGCCGGACTGATGGCGCTTCGCGACAACCTGGACTCGTGCATCGGCTGCGGTTGTCTGTCGCTGAAGCGCTGCGCCATCTCAAATCCCGGCGATTCGGCCGGGGTCGTCGGGTCAGGCGCAGTCTACCTGCCGAAGTCCTTGCGGCGGAACACGATTAGCCGCGAGACCCCGCGCGCTTAGCTCGATTCAGCCAGCCGCTGCTTGAGCGCCTCGAACTCGTCCTTGACGCCGGTGGGCAGTTTCTCGCCGACGAACTCGAACCACTCCTCGATCAACGGCAGTTCGTTGCGCCACTCGGCAGGGTCGACCGCCAAAGCCTGTGCAACGTCGTCGCTATCAATGTCGAGTCCCTCCAGGTCCAGATCCTCGGCGGTCGGCACGACACCGATCGGAGTGTCATGGCCGCCGGCCTTGTGCTCGATGCGGTCGACGATCCACTTCAGCACCCGGCTGTTCTCGCCGAAGCCAGGCCACAGAAAGCGGCCGTCGTCGCCGCGGCGGAACCAATTGACGAAGAATACCTTCGGGAGCTTGGACTCATCGGAGTTCTTGCCCAGGTCGATCCAGTGCTGGAAGTAGTCGCCTACGTTGTAGCCCAGGAACGGAAGCATGGCCATCGGGTCGCGCCGCACGGTACCGACCTTGCCCTCGGCGGCTGCGGTCTGCTCGGAGCCCAGAGTGGCGCCGATGAACACGCCATGTTGCCAGTCGCGGGCCTGAGTCACCAACGGCACTGTGGTCTTGCGGCGACCGCCGAACAGGATCCCCGAGATCGGCACCCCCTGTGGGTCGTCCCACTCCGGCGCCAGGATGGGGCACTGCGACATCGGCGTGCAGTACCGCGAATTCGGGTGGGCTGCCGCAGTTTCCGTCTCGCGGAAGTACCAGTCGTTGCCCTTCCAGTCGATCAGATGCTGCGGGTCGCCTTCCAGGCCCTCCCACCAAACGTCGCCGTCGTCGGTGAGTGCGACGTTGGTGAAGACGGTGTTGCCCGCCTCGATGGTGCGCATGGCGTTGGGGTTGGACTTCCAGTTGGTGCCGGGCGCGACGCCGAAGAAACCGAACTCGGGGTTGACCGCATACAGCCGGCCGTCCTTACCGAAGCGCATCCAGGCGATATCGTCGCCGAGCGTTTCGGCGCGCCAGCCCGGGATGGTCGGCTGCAGCATCGCCAGGTTTGTCTTGCCGCACGCCGACGGGAATGCCGCGGCGAAGTAATACGCCTTGTTCTCCGGGGAGATCAGCTTGAGGATCAGCATGTGCTCGGCGAGCCAGCCCTCGTCATGGGCCATCGCCGAGGCGATGCGCAACGAATAGCATTTCTTGCCCAGCAGCGCGTTGCCGCCGTAGCCCGAGCCGTAGCTCCAGATCTCGCGGGTTTCCGGGAAGTGGGTGATGTACTTGGTGTCGTTGCACGGCCACGGCACGTCGTTTTGGGCAGGATCCAGCGGGGCTCCGACCGAGTGCAACGCCTTGACGAAGAAGCCGTCGTCGCCGAGCTTCTCCAGGGCGGCCGTGCCCATCCGGGTCATCACCTTCATCGAGACGACGACGTATTCGGAGTCGGTGATCTCCACCCCCAGCTTGGGGTTGTCCGCACCGAGCGGGCCCATGCAGAAGGGCACCACCCACATGGTGCGACCGCGCATGCAGCCGCGGTACAGGTCGGTCATGATCGACCGCATCTCGGCCGGATCCATCCAGTTGTTGGTCGGCCCGGCGTCGACTTCCCGCTCCGAACAGATGAACGTCCGGGACTCCACCCGCGCCACGTCGGACGGATCGGACAACGCGAGGTAGGAGTTCGGGTGCTTCTTCTCGTTCAGCTGCTGGAACGTGCCGGCCTGGACCAGCTGGTCGGCGAGCCGCTGCCACTCCTCCTCGGAGCCATCAGCGAAGACCACCCGGTCAGGCTGGGTGAGCTCGGCGACCTCCTCTACCCACGACAGCAGCCCCTGGTGCTTGGTAGGCGCGGTATCCAGACCGGGAATGGTCATTGAGGTCATCGAACTCTCCTGAATTCTTCTGGTTGCTTATGGGCGTTTATTCGTTACTTACGTACTCACCCATACAACTGTTGACATGCACGGCGTTAACTACAGGTTATCGTGATCACCTTGTTAGGGAAGGCTCGGGCGGGTATAAGCCTCCTCACAACAACGATTCAGAAGCCCCCCGAAAAGCCTCCGAAAGTCACAGATCATCGCCATCTGGGCTCCTCGAAGTCGATTCGTCGATCTCACCGATCCCAGCATCCACCTGCGAAGCCGTCTCGGCCAGGCCCTTTGCTTCGGGAATACCCGGTTCGCCCAGTTCAGCACGTACAGCGTCGAGCGCGGCCCGCAGCGTCGGCATCTCCCGGTCACGCACTGCTGCGGCCCGCGCCGCGGCGATGGCGTGCTCGCGCAGTTCGCTGTCGATGGCACTGACCCGTTCGCCTACCTGCGTGTTTTCGGCCTCATCGCGGGCCGTCTGGGCGGTGCTCAGCACCGAATCGACGCGCAGCACACGCGTGGCTACCAACTCCTCCACCACGGACCGCAGCGACGACGTCGCGTCACCCGCCCAGCGGTCCAACAGCGCACGGTCATGCAGCAGGCCACGGACATTGACCACCACGAGGGTTGCGGCGAGTCCCACCACCGCGCAGGCCACGGCCCCGGCTGTCAGGAGCCAGGGGTTGAGCCCGCGGGCCAAACCGGCCAGCAGCCTACTTAGCGTCAGGGCTATACCCACGCCGAAGCCCGCGCCCAACAGCGTTATCAGCAGGGTTTCCAGCCGCCGTGATTTCAGGGGCGGCGGGGGGATGTCGACCGTTGGCAGCTTCTCCAGGACCGGCAGGTCTACCGGCACACCCATCTTCTGCGCAACATCGGCGAGGTGGGTGGCGGTGCCTTCGCTCACCTCGGCGACCACTTCGGCCAGCCGGTTGTGCGTGTACGTCTCGAAGCCGGCCATGTCGCGCCGGGACAGACGCGCGGCGTCCTCCTGCAGCTCGCTGCGCACCGACGAGCAGCGATTGCGGGCAAAGTAGGACAACTGGACGCGAGCCTGCTGGATCTGACCGCGCAGCGTGATGGTGCGCTCGGATTTGGATTGGCGCCGCTGCCGCAGGGCGGCGCTGCGCTCTTCGCGCAACGCGTCCACTCGGGCCCGCCGGCCGGCGCCCTGGGCGTCGCGATCAAAACGCTGCGCGGCCGTCTGGAGCCGGGATTCCCACGCCCGCAACCTATTTCGCCGCGCGACATCCGAATCCGCGAGTTGCCCTGAGACTGTGTCGACCAAGTCATCGACAATCAGCTCGCCCAGGTCAGGCACCGCGGCCGCACCTACCCAGGGCACCTGGCCGTAGCGCGGCGCGTGCGCGGCCAGCAGGTCACGGTTGGCCGCGAGCACGCCGCGCCAGCCGCGGTGCACGTCGATCTTGGACACCACGCCAACCACCAGATCAGTGTGCTCGGCCGCGGCGTCCAGCAGCGCGCAGTCAGACTCGGTCAGC
>Ga0116129_1001657_pt1 | contig 12034 bp, 7 predicted proteins | sample June2015DPH_17_2_FD_89732 | JGI IMG/M metagenome (GOLD analysis project Ga0116129, IMG submission 89732) | Peatland microbial communities from SPRUCE experiment site at the Marcell Experimental Forest, Minnesota, USA - June2015DPH_17_10 | ecosystem: Environmental > Terrestrial > Soil > Wetlands >...
AAGCTCTCATAGAGCACGCCAAGCACGATATAGACCGTCACGATTGCCGCGAGAATCAACAGTAATTCGTTCGAGAGAGATTTTTGAAAGGCCAGCGCTGAACCCTGCAGGCTCACGATGACGCTGAGCGGCAATCCGATCTCCTGCCCCGCTTGCTTGATCGCGTCCACGGCTTCGCCGAGAGAGGCGCCCGGTCCGAGATTGAAGGAAATCTCGGTCGAGGGAAATTGGCCAAGATGGTCGATGCGCAAGGGCTCCGTACCCTGTCTCACCTTTGCGATGACCGATAGCGGGACCTGGCCGGGCACCGTGGTCGTGCTGGTTGAACTGGGTACGTAAAGCGAAGACAATGAATTAGACGATGCCTTCAATTTTGGATCGGTCTCCAGTATCACGCGGTACTGGTTGGTATTGGTGAAGATCGTCGTGGCGAAGCGTTGGCCGAACGAATCGTACAACGCATTGTCGATGGTGGCTGCGGTGACCCCGAAACGGTTGGCGGTGTTGCGATCGATGTCGACATAGGTCGTGAGACCATAGGGAGCGATGTCGCTCGAAACCTGGGAAAATTGCGGCATTGTGTTCAATTTGTCGACCAGCCGAGGCGCCCACGAAGCAAGTTCGTTCGGATTGACGTCCTCCAGGGAGAATTGGTACTCTGTCCGGCTGACTTGATCATCGATCGTCAGGTCCTGCACCGGCAGCAGGTAGAGCGAAATTCCCGAAACCGCCTCGGTCGCCCCGGAAATCCGCTTGATGATATCGGTCACATTGGCTGTGCGGGTACTATGTGGCTTGAGGCTGATGAGGAAGCGACCGCTGTTGAGTGTGATGTTGGTGCCGTCGACGCCGATAAAGGAGGACAGGTTATCGACGTCGGGATCCTTGAGTATGACGTCTGCGAGTGCGCGTTGGCGTTCGCCCATTTCGGAAAATGAGATCGACTGGGCGGCCTCCGAGATGCCCTGGATCAGGCCCGTGTCCTGTACCGGAAAGAAACCCTTGGGAATGACGATGTAGAGCCAAGCCGTGACAGCCAGGGTGCCGACGGCGACCAGGAGGGTTGCGGTTTGATGATCGAGCACATGGCGCAGCAAGTACGCATAGCCGTCGATCAGGGCATCGAACCATTCCCTGGTCTTGCGCTGAACCAGGTTCTCGCGGGTATCTGCGTGGGGTTTCAGCAGAAGCGCGCACGCCATCGGAACGAGCGTCAGCGCCACGATGGCAGAGATAAAGATGGTGACAGCGAGCGTAATGGCAAATTCGCGGAACAGGCGTCCCACCACGTCTCCCATGAAAAGCAGGGGAATCAGCACCGCTACCAGGGATATGGTGAGCGAAATGATGGTGAATCCGATCTGCTCCGAGCCCCGGAGGGCCGCGTTGAGCGGCGATTCACCTTCTTCGATGTAGCGCGAGATATTCTCGATCACCACGATGGCGTCGTCGACCACGAAGCCTGACGAGATCGTCAATGCCATCAGCGAGAGATTGTCCAGGCTGAAACCGAGAAAATACATCACGCCAAACGTTCCAACCAGCGACAGTGGAACGGAAAGGCTGGGAATGATGGTGGCGCGCGCGCTGCGGAGAAACACGAAAATGACCAGCACCACCAGCATCACCGCGAGCATGAGCTCGAATTCGACGTCCTCGACCGATGCGCGGATGGTCACTGTGCGATCGCTAAGCACGGAAACGTCGACCGCTGCGGGTAGCCCGGCGGTCAGTTGCGGCAGCAGCTTCTTGATCGTGTCGACGACGCCGATGACGTTGGCGCCCGGTTGGCGCTGGATGTTGAGAAGGACCGCCGGCGACATGTTCATCCATGCCGCGAGTTTGTCGTTTTGCGCGCCGTCGATGGCTTTCGCCACGTCGCTAAGCAATACAGGCGACCCGTTCCGGTAGGCGATGACAAGGTTACGATAGCCATCGGCAGTCATCAGCTGGTCGTTGTCGTTGATCGTCGAAGACCGCATCGGCCCGTCAAAATTGCCCTTGGGAATATTGACATTTGCGTTGCCGAGCGTGGTTCGCAGGTCGTCGATGTTAAGCCCATAGGCGGCGAGCTTGCGCAGATCGGCCTGGATTCGGACCGCGGGCTTTTGGCCGCCGCTTATCGTCACAAGGCCGACGCCGGGAAGCTGCGATATCTTCATCGCGAGCCTGGTATCCGCCAGGTCCTCGACCTGGGTCAGCGGCAGGGACTCCGAGCGCAGCGCCAGCGTAAGAACCGGTGCGTCGGCCGGGTTGACCTTGGCATAAATCGGCGGCGCCGGCAGGTCGGTCGGCAGAAGGCTATTGGCCGCGTTGATCGCTGCCTGCACCTGTTGCTCGGCGACATCCAGGCCAAGTGAAAGATCGAACTGAAGCGTGATGATCGACGAGCCGGCCGAACTTGCCGAACTCATCTGGGCAAGCGATGGCATCTGCCCAAGCTGGACCTCGAGCGGCGCGGTAACCGAGGAGGCCATCACGTCCGGGCTTGCGCCGGGATAAAACGTTTGAACCTGGATGGTCGGATAGTCGACTTCAGGCAGCGCCGACAGCGACAGGAACTGATAGCCGATAGCTCCCGACAGGAAAATTGCTATCATCAACAAGGTTGTAGCCACGGGCCGAAGAATGAAAGGGCGTGACGGATTCATTGTTGACCAAGCTCACTGGTTCCGGGGCGCTGCGCGTCCCGCGGATGGCGCCGCTCCCGCCTGCGCACCGCTCGCCTGGCGCGGCGAAACCCTCGTGCCGTTGCGCAGTTTGTCAGCGCCGTCGGTGACGACCCTGTCGCCAGGAGATAAGCCCGATTGCACGACAACCCGGTCCTCGCTGGCGGGCCCGAGCGAGACCGGCTTCACTGTCACCGTGTTGTTTGGATTCACCAGGTAGACGAAAGTGCCGGGCGCTCCGCGCTGTACCGCGCTGGTTGGAATGATGGTGGCGTTGTGGATGACGTCGAGCAGCAATCGAGCGTTGACGAATTGATTGGGAAACAGCTTGTTGTCCGAGTTTCCAAACTCGGCACGCAGGTTCAGCGTGCCCGTTGTCGTGTTGATTTGGCTGTCGAGCGACTTCAGCACGCCTTCGCTTAGCTTGATTGAGCCGCTTCGGTCGAATGCGGTTACCGGCAAGTTGGCGCCTTCCGCCTGGCGCCTGATAATCTGCGGCAGATCGTCTTCAGCTATCGGGAAGATGACGGTGATGGGCTCGAGCTGGGTGATGATGACGAGGCCGGTGGTCTGGCCCGGTGTGACGTAGTTGCCTTCATCCACCAGACGCAGTCCGACACGCCCGTCAACTGGCGAAACTATGTGGCAATATGCGATGTTGAGTCTTTGGGTGTCGATCTGGGCTTGGTCGGAGATGACGTTGCCCTTGTCCTGAACGACGAGCGAAACCTGTGTGTCGAGTTGCTGGCGAGGAATCGCATTTGACTTGGCGAGATCCTGGAAACGCTTGAGATCGAGCTCGGCGTTCTGCAGCAATGCCTGGTCTCGTTCAAGCGCGCCCTGGGCCTGGGCAAGCATGAGTTCGAAGGGGCGCGAATCGATCTCGACGAGCAGATCGCCCTTCTTGACATTCTGGCCCTCCGTATAATGGACCTTCATGAGCAGCCCGGCGATCTGGGAGACAACTGTGACGGTCGCGAGTGACGTTACAGTTCCGAGCGCATCGATCGTAACATTGAGATCGCCTGATACGGCTGTAGCTGTAGTAATGGGGACAGCCGGGGAAGCCGCCGCTTGCGGAGCCGGCCGACGCTGCGACATAAACCAGTACGTGGCGCCGCCGGCCAGCAAAATAACAAAAATCAGGATTGTGGATGCGCGCCGCTTCCTTCGGGGCGCCGCGCCGTTCGTTACGGGAGCGTCAGTTTCATCCCCTTCCAGGGGAGATTCGGCATGGTCGGATAAGGGGCGGTCATCCATATGCGCAGCCACAGGAGGTTGACGTATATCCAGTTACATTCGAACGCTGAACGCGCACCGTTCCATGTAGCGTCAGGATGTGCACCTAAATGTTTCGTAATCTCAGCAAGTTGACTGAGAATGCCGGGTACCGTTGTTGGCCGGCGATACGCCGTTCAAGCAAGATGTGGCATAGGCCGTTTGTTGTCCGCCGTTTCCGGGATAAGTCTCTAAAAATCCGGCAAGGCAAACATAACCAACAGCCGGCTTGGCCTCTTCGTAATGACCGATATGGAATCTCCGGTACTGGCAAAATACTGGACGCCCGTCCGGCCCGCCGACATGCAGATTTCAACGTATTTTGGGGAAGGGCAGATCTTCAGGAGTAGACCGGGTAGTGGAGGTCGGAGCGATCTACAAATCGCATCTCGGTGAAAGGTCCAGTGACCTTAAAAGGCTTCCCATGGCGTCCCGTCGGCAGTGCCAGACCTCGGCCCTTGCGTTCGAGGAAGGCGTGGCCCCGCTCTTCTTCGATTCGTCTCTTTTGGCGTGCCGGCGAGGCGTTACGGCCGAGGCGGCCCTGGCGTTGGCATCTTGCCAACGGCGGTCCGCGGCCTTCTTGATTGTCTCGGGCCCAGCCGATGGAATTTCCACAGGCATCATCTTCGCAGGTGGAACGCTGTCCTCAGTCTCCACATTCTCAGTCTCCACCCGAGTACCGAACAGTTCCAGCCTGTCGGATTTTGCCAATTCGTTAGGCGCAGACGCCTCGTTCGGCGCAGACGCCGGTTCGATCCTGCTTTGATCGGCTGCAGGCTCGACGACCAAAGCGGCGAGCGGCATAGCGGTCTTGATCGTGACCGCCGCGCCCAGACCAACCAAACAAAAAAGGGCCAACCAAATCGTCCTGGTCATCTTGATGCAAAAACTCCTGCCGTGTCGAGGACGATAGGAACTGATCTTCAAGACTGAATTCGGGCGGATTGGTGAAAAGCACTCGGTGACAAGTAAATGTGTGGCTGCCGCGCGCATCCCTGTGTGTACCCGAAAAACCCTATCCGCATTGTAGATACGCCGGAATCGCGCAAGCTGGCGGGATTATCAGAGATCTGTCTGGATCAACGTCACAACAAATCCGACCGCCGAATGGGTTGCGCGGATGCAACGCCGGTGTGTTCGGCCTTGCGAGAGATCGTGGATGTCTGCTTTGCTCTCCACGCGAATGGCACAACCAATACGCCCAGCAATGCGAACGCTGCCAACATCGCCCATGCGTCATTGACGCTCAAGACAAAAGCAGCCTTTTCGATCATTGGCCGCACGTAGGCCTCCGCGTCCGGCGTTGGCGGGCTGGATAGTCCGCTCGCAAACAATCCTGGGTCCAATCCAATTGCCGTGGCGGCGGTCATGTCTCCCGCTAAAAGCCGGATTCGAAGCGCGTCCGCGTGGATACCTGTTCGTCCGTACAGAATCGTGTCGATCAGCGCGATACCAATCGCGCCACCCAGATTCCGCATAAGATTGAAGAGGCCGCTTGCATCCGGCACCTGCGTTTCGGACAGCCCTCCCAACGCCAAACGGGTTGGCGGCAACAGGCAAAACATGATTGCAGCGCCGCGAATGATTTGCGGCCAGAACATCTCGCTGAAGTCTGTGTCTCGCGTCTCGAATGTGCTCAACCCCAATCCAAGTGCGAACAGAGTGAAGCCCACGCCGGTCAGCAATCTTGCGTCAACTCGACGCTCCAGCGCAACCGCAATTGGCGCGATCGCCAGTTGAGCGGCGCCGGTGACCAGCATGGTCGAACCGATTTCCAATGCATCGTGTCCCCGGACGAACGCAAGGAAAACCGGTATGAGATACACAGAGCCGTATAGACCGACACCCAGGCAAAAGCTCAACACGCACCCGATTGCGAAAGAACGATTTCTGAATGTGGATAGCTGCACGATGGGTTGGGCGGCTCGCAACGTTCGCCAAACAAAAAACCCGCCGGTGAGAGCGCTAAGGGAAAACAAGCCTGTGCAGACGGCGGAGAACCATCCGTCTTTCGGCGACTGCTTGAGCCCGATCTCGAGGCATGCGAGCGCCGCCGCCAGCAGAAACAGGGACAAACCATCGAATTTGGCTCCCTCGAAGTTCGTATTTTCCCGCGGCAAGAGATACGGCGTGACGGCGCAGGCAATCAGCCCTGGCATGACGTTGATCAGAAACAGCCAGTGCCAGGAATACACTTGCGTAATCCAGCCGCCGACCACTGGTCCGAGTGTCGGCGCGAGCACCGCCATGATACCGGCAATTGTCGTTGCAATGCCCTGCGTGCGCGGCCGGAACAGGATAAATACTGCGGCAAACACTGTCGGAATCAGCGTTCCGCCTGCGAATCCCTGCATCACGCGAAACGAAACAAGCATCGCGAAACTATTGCTTGCGGCACACCCGATCGATGCCAGGGTGAAGAACGCGATGGCCGCGGTGAATAGCCAGCGCATCGAAAGTATACGCGTGAGCCAGCCAGTCAGCGGAATGGCGACGACCTCGGCGATCAAATAGGAAGTCTGGATCCAGCTCATCGCCTCGGGAGAGATCGCAAGAGCATTCTGGATCGTCGGCAGCGACGTTGCCACGACCTGAATGTCGAGGATCGCCATGAACATGCCAAGGCACATCAAGCCAAAGCCGATCCATGTTTTGGTCGCCATGAGGGCCACTTCGGCACGCATCATAGTCATGACCTTGCGCGCTGCGTGGCGAGCGCCGGCGCGCTTGCCTGTTTACAGGAGGGAAGAATTGGCGAGTCGCGATGTGCGGTCATTCGGCGGGCCTCAAACCCCATCCGCAGCAAGCGCCAGCCGGGTTCGCCGGACGATGGTCCCGATCAGGCCGGGCGCCCAGGCCGCCGCCCCCAACATCAGGTTGCGTCCTCCGCTGCTCCCGGCGAGGCCGGAGACGATGCTCGCCAGCCGGATGGAACTGGCCGTGAGTTGCCGCGCCGCTGCCAGATAGGCGTCGGGCGAGCGGCCGAGCCGAATGTGCTCGACCGCCAGCGCGGCGGATGTGAGCGCGATGGCGAGGCCGTCGCCGGTGAACGGTGGGATATGGGCGAGCCGGTCGCCGACGCGATAGACCGCGGTTCGCCGTTCCCGATGAAGATGCCCGCCGGTGGGGCAGACCACGGCCAGCGGCTTGTCCCAGAGCGGTTCGGCGCCGGCCAGCCGCCCGTTCAAGCCGGGGAGCGCCGCCGCCAAATAGGCGTGCAGGGCGGGCCAGCCGGACCCGAGCCGGGCTACTGTGGCGCCTGGCAGCACGAGGCAAAGATTGGCGATGCCGTCTTCGATCAGTTCGAGGCCAATATAGCTGTGATCGAGGAAAAAGAGCTCCACCCGGCCCTCGAGCGCGCGGCGGGCTTCGGGCGAAAGCCGCAGATGCATTTTCAGGCCGACCAGCGAGCCGTCGCGCGCGTCGTCGACGCCGCGCAGGCCGAGTTTCCCGGTCGCCAACACCAAATGCCGGCATTGGATCGTCTCGCCGTCGTCACAAAGTACATTCCATCCGGCGCCGGCCGGCATCACCGACTTCACAGCCACGTTGCGTCTCAATCTTGCGCCGCTATTTTGCGCGCATTGCAGCAGTGCGGCGTCGAGCCGATAGCGCGACAGCGATAGCGCGCGGAATGGCAGCGCCGAAGTCACGCTGCGGCTGGAAGAATGGATTGCCACCTGCTCGATTGGCACCGCGCCGAGCGCCGACGGATCGACGCCTAATCGCCGCAATTGCGTCTGCGTCTCGACGCTGAGGAATTCTCCGCATACCTTGTTATGCGGCTTGGCCGTGCGCTCGATCAGCATGACTTCGCGGCCCGAGGCAGCCAGACCGGAGGCTGTCGCGCTACCGGCCGGCCCGCCGCCGACGATGACGGTTTCGGCCCCCGTCAACGCAGCCGCCCGATGGCAAAGCGGAACAGGAACCAGCGCAACCGCACCGCGTCGCGCGCGACGCCCGCTTCGGCCGTTCGCGCGAGCCATTCCGTGCGAGTGAGCGAGCGCGCCACGGAAATGCGGCCATCATGGATCACCATTGGGTGCAGTCGCGTCAGCTTACCCATAAGGCCAATGAAATAATAAGGCACCGGGTGGCGTTGGAGATCGTAGATCAGCCAGCCTTTGCGCGCCGTCGCCTCCATCCAGCGCAGAAATTTCACGATCAGGTCGTCGGACATATGGTGCGTGACCAGGCTGCAAACCACGAAGTCGATCGGCACAGGGAGCGCGAAATCGAAAACGTCCATCGCGCAATATTCGATTTCGTCGGCAGCGTCGGTGACCGCTTGCGCGATGCGGATGGTCTCGGGGTTGAGGTCGAGCCCGATGAGCCTGATCGTCAACCCGCGTTTGCGCGCCCAGCGCCGGATCGCCCGCAGCAGATCGCCGTAGCCGCAGCCGACATCGACGAGCGTCAGCGCCTCCTGCTTCCGTGCGTCCCTGGTGGCGCGGCGCAGCCAGTCGATCACCGGCCAGTGCCCAAGCATCGCCCCATTGAAACGGGCGAGATCGCGCAACACCAGCGCCAACTCTTCCGGGCTTAAATCGGCGCCGTCGAGCCATTCAGATTCGGTACTCCGCCGCGACAGATCGCGCGGGGCTTCTTTTGTACTGGCGAGCGTGTTCATGGCATCAGGCCGCGGTACGGAACAGCAGGGTTTCCGCGATCAGTCCGGGTCCGAACGACATCGCGCAGCCGGTGCGGCCCCGTGCGCCCGAGCGCAGCAGGTTATCGATCACAAACATGACGGTCGCGGACGACATGTTGCCATAGCGGCGCAAGATATCGCGCGACGACGCCAGCGCCGCCGGCGCCAGGTCGAGAGCACGCTCGACCGCGTCGAGTACGGTGCGGCCGCCGGGATGCACCGCCCAAAGATTGATCGAAGCGACGGGCGCCCCGGCCAGAATTTCGTTGCCATGTTCCCGCAAGCCGTCATGGATTGCGGCAGGGACCCCTCCAGACAACACCATGTCGAAACCGGCTTCGCCGATATTCCAGGTGATCAACTCGCGCGTGCTGGGCACCAGCACGGCGTGGAATCTGTCGAGCGCGACACCGACCGGGTCCGCGCTCACGATGCATGCCGCGCAGCCGTCGCCGAACAGAAGGAACGATAGCATTTGCTCGAGGTCGGTCGTGTCCTGCAGATGCAGGGTGCAAAGCTCGAGGTTGACGATGAGCACTCGCGCGGATGCCTCGGAGCGAACGATGTGACGCGCGAGCTTGAGCGCATTGATGGCGGCGTAGCAGCCCATGAATCCGATTGCGGTGCGTTCGACCGTGCTCGGAAGCCCGCAACGCTCGATGAGTTCGAGATCGAGGCCGGGCGCGGAGAAGCCGGTGCAACTGGTTATCAGCAGATGGGTGATGCGGTCGCACTCCGCTCCAAGCTGCAAACGCTCGACCGCAGCTTGCGCCAGCGCCGGTGCGTGCTGTTCGAACTGCCGCATGCGCGCCGCGGTGTCGGGGAAATCGCCGCGCGGATAGAAGCCTTTGGCATTGATGCGGTCATCTCCCGACAATTCGCTTGGCGCAAGGCACGAGTAGCGGTGCTCAATCCCCGATCTGTCGGCCATGCGCTGAAAGAGCCGCGAATTGCGTCGGTCGCCGTCAAGCAGCGACTGTCCGAAGCGACGAAAGGCGTCATGAACGTCATGGGGCGGCACCGCCGTCGCGACGCGATTGATGTATGCTGTTTGCAAGGGACAATTCTCCATCCGAGATCGCGGCGCTGCCGCCGCGATGGCTGAGGCACCCCACAAGAGTAAACACCGGCCGATTGAGATCATTCCGGCTGGCGCAACCAGACCCATTGCGTTTGCGACGGGCCGCTGGAACTAAAAGCCGTTTCGTAAAATTCCACTTGGCCCGACGATTCCGTCACTCAACTTTTCGCGAAATCGTCCACCGGTATGCTCTCAATCGCGTTACCGGACTGCCTGTGAGCTAATCGCTAGTTGATGTAGTCCGTCACATGATTATTGCGTCATTGTGGCGTCGCCTCGCCTGGAACTCGGAAAGATCATGCTATTGATACAAAAAGGACTTTTGCAACCTGAACACGAACTGCCAATGGCGGACATAATCGCCGGATTTCTGCATCCGCAAAATCCCGACGTCGCTGGAATGGGCAACGGCACGGGAATCGCCGCGGAGCGATCTTGCGCGATGGTGATCTGCCCCCTAGAGATCAGTTCAAGGAGACCCTCAATGATCAGATTGCTCACCCTTGCGGTGTTTGCCCTGTTGGTCGGCGCAACCGCCACCCCGGCCTCTGCGGCGGATGTCACCGAAGTGGAATTGATGCAGGCGGCGACCTCGCTGGCGCAGCAATATGACTCCAATTACGCCGCCAGGAATTCCGTCGGCATGGCCGCGCTCTACGCATCGGACGGCGTGCTGGTCTCGCCATCCGGCCCGATCGTGCGTGGTCGGCAGGCCCTCACGACCTATTATGACAACCGCTTCGCCTCCGGCGCCCGTGGCCATGCGATCAAGGTTGTCGAAGTGCATGTCCAAGGCGATGGCGGATACGGCCTAACCCAATTCAGCGTCACTGTGCCGGGAGCGAATGGCAATCTGCGCGAAGAGCACGGCAGCATCGTCGTGGTCTATCGACGCGACGCCGATGGATGGCACATGCGCCTTGTCCAACCGAGCGTGCCGCCGACCGGCCAATAGATGGCGGTGACGTTTCACGGGGCCGGAGGGACGACGTATACGTTCCATCCGGTCGCAACGACGGCAGACCCGCGAAAGAATCGCCGCGTTGTGATCACCTTCTCCTCGCCACCTGCTGCATTCCGTTTCATCCAGGCGTCGCACGCCTGCTGATTCCAGGCGCCGACTTGGCAGATGCCGATGAAGCCATATCGCTTCGCCTCGTCGAGCGAAGTAAGCCCCGACGGCCAGATTTCATCCGGCGTCAGCGGCATCGGGTGATCAGGGCTATAGAATGTCATCGGCTCGCCGACATCGGTGGCGCCGGCGACCACCTTCCAGGGCGAATCGAAGCGCAGATGCCATAGCTCCGTCAGCTCGCGCGCGAGCTGCGAATGTGAGCTGTAGGTGAACTGGCCGGTCGCATTGCGCTGCATCGTGATGGGAACGATCAGCGGCGCGGCGACCAGCACAAGCAGCGAAGCCACCAGCCAGGTCGCAACGACACGCACCAGAGCGGCCCGGCGCAGACGCAATTGGGGAATCGCGATCACTGCCAGCGGCGTCAGGAAGAACAGCGAGATGCCCCAGTCGGTCTTGAGGTAAATCGAGAATACCAGCGCCCCGATCGGCGGACCGACGGCGACGATGCCTTGGACGATCCAGATATTCCATGCCTGGTGCAGCCGCACGCCTGAATTGACATCGTGCGACCATAGTCGCGTGACGAAGGCGCGCGGATCGCGCCGCAGCAACGTCCATCCGTGCGGGCTCCATGCCAGCGCCACGGCGGCGACCGCCAACGGCAGCGCGAGCAAGCCAATGTTATGGTCGATATAGCCCAGTGCCAGTTCCAGGCTCTGAGCATGATTTGATATCGAATAGACATCACCCGGATATCTGAACGGCGCGAAATCCACCTGCTTCAGCCAGATGAAGTGCGGGACCATCGCGGCTGCCGCCGTCGCGATCGCGACCCACGGCGCCGGGGAGCGCAGGAACGGCATCCGCGCGGGATGGATCAGTGCCGCGAGCCCGATCGCGCCGATCATCGTCAGCACCCAGTATTTTGTCATCAGCGCCAGCGCGCCCGCGAGTCCGAGCCAGATGCCGGAGCGTATCGTGCGTTTGTCGAATGCATCCAGATAGGCGAGCATTACCAGCGGCAGCGTGATCAACTGCAGCAGGTCCGGATTGTACTTGAAGCCCTTCAAATTGAAGATCGGGTAGATCGCAAGCATCACCACTACAAGGAAGGCGCGGCGGCGATCGACCACACGCAGGGCGATCGCCCAGCAGATCATCATGCCGACACCGACCGTCGCCATCGCCAGCGCATAGGTCGACCAGTCCGCGACCGGGAATACCATGAACCAGAGACCGGCGACCCATCCCGACAGCGGGGGATGCTTGCCGTAGCC
>Ga0116129_1001658_pt1 | contig 12029 bp, 11 predicted proteins | sample June2015DPH_17_2_FD_89732 | JGI IMG/M metagenome (GOLD analysis project Ga0116129, IMG submission 89732) | Peatland microbial communities from SPRUCE experiment site at the Marcell Experimental Forest, Minnesota, USA - June2015DPH_17_10 | ecosystem: Environmental > Terrestrial > Soil > Wetlands...
ATCACGGCGCTGCCGGGTGCGCTCGCCGGGATTATCTGGATGCTGTTCATGACCCACACGACGCTGTCCGTGCCGGCCCTCACCGGGGCGATCATGTGCATGGGGATCGCGACGGCGAACAGCATCCTGCTGGTGAGCTTCGCGCGCGAAGGCTTGTCGCTGGGGCTCGATTCCAGGGCGGCCGCAATCGAGGCCGGATTCACGCGCTTTCGCCCGGTGCTGATGACCGCGCTTGCCATGATTATCGGCATGCTGCCGATGGCGCTCGCGCTAGGCGAGGGCGCCGAACAAAATGCTCCTCTCGGCCGCGCGGTCATCGGTGGACTCTTGCTCGCGACGGCGGCGACGCTGTTCTTCGTCCCGACCGTATTCAGTATTCTTCACTCGCACGGTGAACGGCGGCCAGACACTACGCCGGCCGCGCCTCAACCCGAACCCACCCTCTGATCAGGAACATCACAAATGACCTCCGACAAGGGATCGTTCGACGAGCGATCGAAGCTTCCCCGGGGAAGACTGCGTTTCATTGGCCTGGCTGCCGTCGCGGCCGCGATTCTTGTCGTGGTATTCGGCGTCCTGGAGCGTCGCGGAGACGAAGCCGCGGTCGTGCAATGGACCAAGGAGCAGTCGATTCCCACCGTCTCGTTCATCTTGCCAAAGCAGGGGGGTACGGACCAGAACCTGGTGCTTCCGGGCGACATACAGGCCTGGTACAACGCGCCGATCTACGCGCGAGTCAGCGGTTATCTGAAAAACTGGTACTTTGACTATGGCGCGCAGGTGAAGAAGGGGGATCTCCTCGCCGAGATCGACGCGCCCGACCTGGACGCTCAACTCTCAGCCGCGCAGGCCAAGCTGAATTCGGCGATGTCCGTGGTCACGGTAAGGCAGGCCGAAGCGGAGTTCGCCAAGACGACCTATGTGCGGTGGCGTGATTCTCCGACGGGCGTCGTTGCGGTGCAGGAGCAGGAATCCAAGGAAGCGGATTACAACAGCGCCAAGGGACGTCTGACGGCCGCGGAGGCCGAGGTCAATGTTGACCGGGGCGAAGTGGAGCGCCTCCAGGCGCTGGAAAGTTTCAAGCGAATCGTCGCTCCCTTCGACGGAGTCGTGACCGCGCGCGAGACCGACATCGGCGCGCTCATCAATGTGGGAAGTGGCGTTGGACCGGAGCTTTTCCGCGTGCAGGATATTCACAAGGTAAGAATCTACGTGCAGGTGCCGCAACAATTGTCCAGCGGCCTTAAAAAGGGACTGACAGCAGACGTGCGCCTGCCGCAATATCCGGACAAGACCATCAAGGCGGAAGTAGTTACCACCTCACAGGCAATCAACATGGCTTCGCGCACGTTGCTGGTTGAATTGATTGCCGACAACCCGGACGGGTTGTTGCAGCCAGGCTCATACGCCAAGGTAGAATTTGTTCTGCCGGACAACCCCAACGTTGTTCGCGTGCCGACCAGCACCCTGATGTTCCGTGAAGATGGTCTGAAGGTCGCGACGATTGGTCCGGACGACAAGGTCGAAATCAAATCCGTGACCCTCGGGCGAAATCTCGGTACCGAAGTCGAGGTGCTGCATGGGCTTGCGCTGTCGGATCTGGTCATCAACAGCCCCTCCGACTTGCTCGGGGCAGGCGATCCGGTACGCGTCGAAACAGTCGCAAGCCCCGTCAGCCAGAACGACGCGAACGCAGCAAAGTCGAGAGAGCATTGATGGGGCGGAGAGCGCGAAGATAGCTGCGAATCTATACAGGGCCTTGTCGGCATGCGCGGCGTTGAGCTTCTCCATAAGAACCAATAAAAACACTCTTTGGATGACGTGTCGCAGGGTTCGGGCGACCAAAGATGCCGTCCCGGGATCGGGGCGGAAGATGCGGAGAGACCGCTAAAGCATCGAGATCGGCTATTCGACGCTGGCGCCGCGGTGCAGGTCGGCCTCGATCTGCAGCCGCGTTCCGCCGCCAAATCGCGCGCGATAGACCTGCAGATTCTCCATGATCCGCTGCACGTAGTTGCGGGTTTCGGAGAACGGAATCAGTTCGACCCAGTCGATCGCGTCGACCTTGGGATCGCGCGGATCGCCGTAACGCTCGATCCATTTCTTGACGCTGCCGCGGCCGGCATTATAGGCCGCGAACGTCATGATGTAGGAGCCGCGATAATCCTCGAGCAGGCCGCCAAGCTCGGCCGCGCCCAGCGCCACATTGTAGGCCGAATCGGTTTTCATCCGGGCAAGATCGAAGCTGACGCCGGCCCGCTTGCAGACATAGCGGCCGGCATCCGGCGTCACCTGCATCAGGCCATAGGCTTGCGCTGGCGAGACGTCGCCTGGATTGAACGCGCTCTCCTGCCGCGCGATGGAGAAGATCACGCTCTTCTCGACCTCGGGTCCGATCGACCTGTAGGGCGGAATGCCTGCCAGCGGATAGGCGTAGAAATCGAACGGCAATCCGCGATTGAGCGCACCCTTGCCAAGCAACAGCATGCCGCGGGCGTAGCCGTCGCGCGAGGTCAGTTCGGCCAGGCCGATCAGCGCATCCGGGTCGCCGTTTTCTCCCACATCGGCAAAGATCGGGATGGCGATGTCGCGTTCGTCAAGGTCGAACAGGAGTTGCACCGCACGAACGATCTCCAGCCGCTCGACGCCGCGCGACCTCGGCGCCGGGGCCTCATTGAGTTCGAGCTGCGGCAGGCCGAGCTTGGCGCGCGCCAGTTGACCGTAGTAGCTGGTCGATCGCGCCGCGGCCGCGGTGTAGGCGGCGCGGGCTTCCTGGGAATGGCCCTCCGCTTCCGCGGCACGGCCCTGCCAATAGCCGGCGCGCGCAAGCGCGGTCGGGTTAACGCTGCCGACGCCGATGCGGGCAAAATGCTGCGCGGCCGTCGCGGGGTCGTTGAGAAAGCGCAGCGCAATCCAGCCCGAGGTGAATTCCTGCTCGGTCTTGTAGATGTCGCGCGCGGGAAGCGCGGCATCGCGGGCGATCAGATAGGCGGTGCGGTACTCGCCGATGTCGAGCATCTTGCGCGACAGCAATCGCCGTTCGATCCACCATTCGTCCAGATTGTACAGCCAACCCGGGTCCTTCGGCGCGCCAAGCATCAGCTGGGCTGCCTCGGCGAACTTCTCTTCGCGGCGCAGTAACTGGATTTTGCTGAAGATGTAGCCGGCGTCACCATGCAGTTCGTGCGGGACCGCATCAAGCAAAGCCCCGGTGTTGGATGCCTTGCGAAAGGCAGCAATGCGCGCCTTCGCCAGGGCGACCTGATCGGCGCCCAACCGTTTGGCGGCGCGCAGGGCGGCCTCGTGCTCGCTGCCATAGAGCAGAAGATCCATCCGCGCCTTGTGATCGCCCGGCGTCAGCAACGCGCCAAACAGATCGAGCGCCGTGCTTTCGGTGTCCTCGGAAATCGAATCGTTTCGCCATGCCTCGCGCACCAGACGTTCGGCATTGGCCCGGTCGCCGCGCGCGATCATCACTCGCGCCAGCGCAAATCGGCCTTTGGCCGACAACGGCGATTCATTTTCGAACCATGCCCACACGGTGGCGTCGTCGCGATGGTCGTCCCATAGCGCTGCTTCGAGACGCCGGCGCAGGAATGTCTGCGAGGGCCAGCTCGGATTGGCGGCGATGAATGCGCGATAGCGCTCCACCGAGGCGCCATTGTCGTCGCTGCGCAGGATGATCCACTCCGCAAGTTTCTGCGCGACCGGGTCCGATATTGCCGCTTCGGCCTGCGTCGCATCCGCGGGCTTGTGCTTGCGCACCAGATCGATGACGTTTTCCAGCGCATCGGTATCGGCCTGCGAGGTCGCTGACGTCGCGGCCATGGCGGCCGGCGCCGGCGGCTTGCGCGCCGGCGCAGGTTGCAAGGCGGCATGCTGGCGCGTCGCGGGCGGCAGCGCGGCACCTGCGGGAGCGGTCGCCGCGGTAGGTGCGGCGTTCATGGCTGCGGTTTTCGCGGTCGGCGCGGTACCGGGCGCACCCTTGGGTGCATTCTTGGATACATCTTTGGGCACGACGTTGCGCGCGATCGGCCGCGGCTTTGGCAATGGAACCCTTGATTTTGTCTCCGCCGCAAGCGCCGACAGTCCCATGGCAAGCACCAGGCTCATGGCCAAGGGCGTCGACAAAACAATCGATAAGGCCGTCGATCGCAATGCGGCTGCGCGGGCGGATGGGATCACGGCGTTCCTTCGCGGCGGCGAATCATTCAATCGTTAAGCCCAAGCTCTATTTGATTGAATATGTAGACAAAATACCAGATACGCGGGGACAATTGATGTCTGCGCCAGCACCGCGGCAAAATCGCGGCCAGAGCGTGTTTGAGCGGAATCATGCCCGGATTTGGTCCGGCGGTGGACACAGGTTCGCGCGGGCCTTTCGTCCGATCCCCGGACCCGGTATGAATTGGCTGGTTTCAGTCGCGGAACGAGCGTTGAGAGGAAGTCCATGGCAGCCAAGACGAATTTCCGGGGCTCATTCACGGCCCTGGTCACGCCGTTCAAAAACGGCTCGCTGGATGAAGCGGCCTTCCGCGCGCTGGTAGCCTGGCAAATCGCGGAGGGCACCCATGGCCTGGTGCCGGTCGGCACCACCGGCGAAAGCCCGACCTTGAGCCACGACGAGCACAACCGCGTGGTCGAATGGTGCATCGACGAGGCCAGGGGGCGTGTGCCGGTCATCGCCGGCGCCGGCTCCAATTCGACCGGGGAAGCCATTGAACTCGCACAGCATGCGGAAAAAGCCGGCGCCAGCGCCGTACTGGTGGTGACGCCGTATTACAACAAGCCGACCCAGGAAGGCATGTATCAGCACTTCAAGGCGATCAACGATGCGATCGGAATTCCTGTTATCATCTACAACATTCCGCCGCGTTCGGTGGTCGACATGTCGGTCGAGACGATGGCGCGGCTGTTCGAACTGAAGAACATCGCCGGCGTCAAGGATGCGACCGCCAGCATGGTGCGCGTTTCGCAGCAGCGCGCGAGGCTGGGCGAGGATTTCAATCAGTTGTCGGGCGAGGACGCTACCGTGCTCGGCTATATGGCGCATGGCGGTCACGGCTGCATCTCGGTCACCTCCAACGTTGCGCCGCGGCTGTGCTCCGAATTTCACCTCGCCTGGCAGAAGGGCGATGTCGCGGCCGCGCTCAAGCTGCACGACAAGCTGATGCCGCTGCACACCAATCTCTTCATCGAGTCCAATCCATCGCCGGTGAAATACGCGCTGTCGCTGCTCGGCAAGATCGACGAGAATCTGCGCCTGCCGATGGTGCCGGTGTCCGAGCCCACGCGCGTGGCGGTACGCGGTGCCATGGTGCATGCCGGCCTGATCAACTAGCGCGTGATCCGGATGTTGCCGCCATGAGTCTTCCGATTCGCAAAGCCGAAGCGAAGGGGCTGCAAATGCTGAAGGAATTCCGCGAATTCGCGATGAAAGGCAACGTGGTCGATCTCGCGGTCGGCGTCATCATCGGCGCGGCCTTCGGCGGCATCGTCACTTCGCTGGTCGGCGATGTCATTATGCCGATCATCGGGGCGATCACCGGCGGCCTCGACTTTTCCAACTATTTTACGCCGCTTTCGAAGGCGGTCACCGCCAGCAATCTCGCCGATGCTAAAAAGCAGGGCGCGGTGCTGGCCTGGGGCAACTTCCTGACGCTGACGCTGAATTTCGTCATTATCGCATTCGTGCTGTTCGTGGTCATTCGCTTCATCAACAAGCTGAAGCGGAACGATGAAGCCGCGCCGGCGCCGCCCAAGCCGACCCGCGAGGTCGAACTGCTGGCCGAGATTCGCGATCTGCTCAAAAAGGCTTGACGTGCATGCGCGCGGGTGAAGTGATATCGCCGGGCATTTGCATCAGGTAGTTTCGTCATGGCCGGAAAGAACGAGCGCGCGATCAAGGTCGTCGCCGAAAATCGCAAGGCCCGGTTCAACTATGCGATCGAGGACACCGTGGAAACGGGAATCGCGCTGACCGGCACCGAGGTGAAGTCGATCCGCAACGGCAAGACCACGATCGCGGAATCCTATGCCGATACCAAGGATGGCGAGATCTGGCTGATCAACGCCAATATTCCGGAATACCTGCAAGCCAACCGCTTCAATCACGAGCCGAAGCGGCCGCGCAAACTGCTGCTGCACAGAAAGCAGATCAACAAGCTGATGGGCGCGGTCGATCGCGACGGCATGACGCTGATTCCGCTAAAACTTTATTTCAATGAACGCGGCCGCGCCAAGCTTCTGCTCGCGGTGGCGAAGGGCAAGAAGCTGCACGACAAGCGCGAGAGCGAGAAAAAGCGCGACTGGGGCCGCGAGAAGGGCCGCCTGCTGCGCGCCAGGGGATAACAGGCAATGGGAGTAGCGAATAGCGAATAGGGAAATCTTCGGCTGCTTCCGGCTCTATTCGCCACTCGCTATTCGCTACTTTGAGGAACGTGAAATGGTTCAGCCCAATTTACTCGAAGTCGACTGGAGCAAGATACCGGCGCCATCAGACGACGGTGCGGCGGCCCATCTGGCGGGCAAGACGATGCCGCCACTCAGTCTGGTTGCCACCGACGACAGCTCGGTGACGCTGTCGGCGCTGTCCGGACGCACCGTGGTGTTCGCCTATCCCCGCACCGGCGAGCCCGGCAAGATCGGCCTGGTCGATGACTGGGATATGATTCCGGGCGCGCGGGGCTGCACGCCGCAAACCTGCGCGTTCCGGGATCTGTTCGCGGAACTAAAGGCCGCGGGGGCCCGGCATGTGTTCGGTCTGTCGACCCAAAGCAACGCCTACCAGACCGAGATGGCCTCGCGGCTGCATCTGCCGTTCCCGGTTTTGTCGGATGAGAAGCTGGCGCTGACGCATGCGCTCGATCTGCCGACCATGCAGGTGGCGGGACTGACCTTGATCAAGCGGCTTGCCTTGATCGTCGATGATGCCCGCATCACCCACGTGTTCTATCCGGTGTTTCCGCCCGACCGAAACGCCGGCGACGTGCTGGAATGGCTGAATGGAAATCCGATCTGACGGTTGCTTTGTAGGGTGGGTTGGCGAAGCGTAACCCACCGCGTCGTCCGTCGAAACGGTGGGTTACGCCTTCGGCTGATCCACCCCTACGGGTTCTGGCTCAAATCCGCTCTTACCTTCGTAAATACGCTGCGAAACATCTCCGGCGTCAGCACCCCAGTGTTGGTGTTGTAGCGCGAACAATGGTAGCTGTCGTAAAGCGTCACGCTGCCGGAGCGATGGGTCGCGCCATGCCCGAAGGGTGCAGCCGCGCTGCGCAAGCCCAGCACCTTCAGCGTCGATTCATGCGCAACTCTTCCAAGCGCCACGATCGCGCGCAAGCGCGGCATCGTCGCGATGGTCGCTGCCAGAAACGGCCGGCAGGTGTTGATCTCCGCCGGCAGCGGCTTGTTCTGCGGCGGCACGCAGTGCACCGCATTGCCGATCCGGCAATCGACCAGCTTCATTCCGTCGTCGGGCCGTGCCTTGTACACGCCGCTGGCAAAACCGTATTCCAGCAAAGTCGGATACAGGAGATCGCCGGCATAGTCACCGGTGAAGGGACGCCCGGTCCGGTTGGCGCCCTGCATGCCCGGCGCAAGGCCTACGATCAACAGCCGGCCGCCGGGATCGCCGAACGGCGGCACCGGTGAATTGAACCATTTGGGTTCGCGGGCGCGCGTCGCTTCGCGGAAAGCTGCGAGCCTCGGACACAGTGGGCAATTACGATCGGGTTCGGTGCGAAGCAGGGGGGCGCCGGCAGGCGCCAGTCGGCCGCCCACCGGATCGTTGCTAGTCGTCGAAATCGTCGTCATCGCCCCTCGGCGCCGTGGTGGTGGCGCGCTGCAGGAATTGCGGCGCGTGATGGCGCGGCTCGCGCGGCGGCGGTCGCTCGGAGGGATCGCGGCCGAGCTTGGATTGCAGCTCCACAAGATCGGTGAAGACGTCGGCTTGGCGCCGGAGTTCGTCGGCGATCATCGGCGGCTGGCTCGAAATCGTCGAGACCACGGTAACCCGGACGCCACGGCGTTGCACCGCTTCTACCAGTGAGCGAAAATCGCCGTCGCCGGAAAACAGCACGATCTGATCGACATGTTCGGCGAGCTCCATGGCATCGACCGCAAGCTCGATATCCATGTTGCCCTTGACCTTGCGGCGGCCGCTGGCGTCAATGAATTCCTTGGTCGCCTTGGTGACGACGGTGTAGCCGTTGTAGTCGAGCCAGTCGATCAGCGGACGGATCGATGAAAATTCCTGATCCTCAATCACCGCGGTGTAATAGAACGCGCGCACCAGCGTACCGCGGCTCTGGAATTCCTTGAGCAGGCGCTTGTAGTCAATGTCGAAGCCGAGTGTCTTGGTGGTCGCATAGAGATTTGCGCCGTCGATGAACAGCGCAATCCTATCGGAGGAAGATGTCATTTGGTGCTAATCGCAGATTGGAATGTATAAACGAAAACAGGTGCAACTATGCGAGCGCGCCCATTGTAAATAGGTCCCACCCCAGATGTTTTATGTTTCAAATAAAGTTTTTTTAAGACGGGCCTTGACCGTCGAAGGGTGAGAATGTTGCCTCGGCGCCAACCTTTCTTTGAGCGACCCGCTTGTCCGTCAGTTACCAATGTACCGATCATTAACGCAACCATCGGTGCACAACGGTTCTGCATACAGCGTCGTTCGCCGCCGACGCCAAACGGGCGCGACAACTACAGCGGTTCTAGCCCGCGCGGCTCTATGTTCGGGGTTGCGGAGGCGTGCTCAGTCAGATCGATCGACACGGTGCGGACAGCAACAGCAGGAAGAGTGCCCTGTCAGCTTTGTAATTGGCAGCCGGTCGGCTGCTTTCCGAGCCTTGCATGACCACGTCCCCTTTGGATGTGCGGACGCGCCAGTTCCATTTTCGGCCGCGCCTCTCCAAGTCCACTTCAAAGACTGGAAATCGACTATCTGGCATCTCAAAGATTGGAAATTGACTATCAGGCATGGCAATCTCGACAAGCGGACCTCATCAGCAAAACATTACACGAGTGGTCGGTGGGAATGCCATCGCATTTTTGCGCCGGGGACCGCGGCCAACCTCACCCCACAGCAGCCGTGGCGGCCTGATGTTGCCGATCGAGGCAACCGCAGGATGGCAACCATTGGCGGGCGCCACGGCGACGTGCCGGCCGGCAATGTAGAGGGCTTCATGCTCTCTGGCGTGCGACCTGCGCGTCGCTGGGAATAGCGTTACGGCAATCGGTCTGCCCGAGACCGGATCGGCATCTTTCCTGGTGGCGGCGGTACCCAGCGCTTACCCCGTATCATTGGTGAGGCCAAAGCGCTTGAGTTCGTCTTGCGGGGGCTGACTGTGACGGGACAGCGTGCCTACGACATGGGGCTCGTGCACGAGGCGGTCGCTGACCCGCTTGCTCGCGCCCTAGAAATTGGCATTGAGCTATCCGGTCGAGGGGCCGAGGGTCTTGTGCACGCCAAACGGCTTACCCGGGCTGCTCTGGACCGCCCTTTGTTCGATGGCTTGATCGATGAATAACCCTCCAAGATCGAGGCCTGTCGTAGCCGCTTAAAAGAGGTCCTCGAACTCGTCGGAAGTGAGAAGCTTCAACTCAGAGCGCAGCTTGCCGGCGCGCGCAGAGCCGAACGCCTTTTCAAAGCGGCCTTGCGCCTTTCGCCAAAGCTGCATCGCTTCCTCGAATTTCACCACCCCGGCGGCCGTAAGAACTACCCGTTTGACCCGGCGGTCCTTTTGCTCGATCCGAAGCTTCACCAAGCCATCGCGCATCAGCGGACCTAAGGAATGGCGCATGGCGGACAGATCCATCACCAGACTCCTGGCGAGTTCCGCCATGGTCGGATTCCCGAGATCATAGATTTGCGTGAGCAAGCTGAACTGGGTCGCCTTCAGACCGCTTGGCTCCAGCACAGCGTCGTAGAGTTTCCCCAGACGACGGGCGGCTTTGCGAAGCGAGGCGTTGTTGCAGTAGCTCAGCATTTCCCCTCCCGCAGCGGGCTTGGACGCGCGGGGCTCAACGTCGTTTCTCACGGCTGATCTCCGTAGTTGCAACATCAATATAGCGTTTCGCGATCAGCGTGGAAGTCGTGGCATATACCAGCACCACCGGCGATACCCCTGGGGCTATCACGCCTTCTCACTTTTCCATGATGATTTGGAAGTCGGCTTGCATATGTGGCATATGCCACTAATAATAAGTGTCATATGCCACCAATAATAGGTGGCATATGCTACATTTTCCAACAGCAACAGGAGACTGCAAGTGTCTAATCGAAAAGGAACCGCGGTGGTGACCGGCGCTACGGGCGGGCTGGGCGCCCTTTATGCCGCCGGCTTGGCCGAACGGGGATACGATCTTCTCCTCAGTGGGCGCAAACGGACGACCCTCGATGCGGTCGCCAAAGCGGCGAAGCAAAGGGCGGATGTCAAGGTGGACACCCTCGTCGCCAACCTCGCCGAGGCGGAGGATCTGGCGCGTGTCGAGGCGCGGATATCGAGCGACCCGGCGATCACCGCTCTCGTCAACAATGCGGGCGCTGCAAGCTTTGGCCAGTTCGCCAAGCTGAGCTCCGAGGCGTTGGATGAGACGACAGCGGTCAATATCATTGCGCTGACCCGTCCTGACCCACGCAGTGTTACCCGGCTTACTGGCGCGCGGCGCGGGTTCAATCGTCAATGTCGCATCCGTGCTGGCCTTCCATCCGTGGCCGGAGTTCGGCGTCTATAACGCCTCCAAAGCCTACGTCGTGAGCTTTTCGCAGGCCTTGCAAGGCGAGGTCGCCGGCAAAGGCATTCTTATCCAGGTGATCGTCCCGCCGGCGGTCGACACCGATTTCTGGAACCGGGCCGGACTGCCTGTCAGCAACCTTCCGGCCGGCGCGGTGATGAGGCCGCAGCAGCTGGTTGATGCGGCGCTAAAGGGCCTCGATCGGCGCGAGTCCTGGGTTTTTCCCTCGCTGCCCGAACAAGCCGTCTGGGATGACTACGAGAAAACGCGCCAGGCGCTCGTCGGCGGCCTAATGAATGGCGCGCTGGCTGCGCGATATGCCGCTTGACTGAAAGGCGAACCCCGCCGGAGCCTCCCCCGGCGCGGTTTACGCGAATGCCGCAGATTCCGGGCGCGGTGGCAACCCGAACGTTGATGGTGCTCAAACGCGCGCGGGCCGAAGCCGCCCTGCAATAAAGTGAGGTTTACATGACTGTGAACTCAGCAATCGTTTCGATCCTGCGGCAAATTGCCCGCTCTATGTGTCATCTTTCGGCTAGCGCCGTACTCTTCCTTGTCATCATGACGGTCGCCTGGGGCGGACCGGTATCGGCTGCTGCGAACGAAACAGAGGCACGGACTTTCTTTGCAAAATTCGTGGCTGCGCAGAATGCGCATAACGCAGACGATGTGAAAGCCATGTGTGGATCGGCGCGGCTTTTGACCCCCGACCGGCGCCCAACATTGACCCCGCCTGATATGCAGTAAGCGCCTGGATCCATTTCGAATTGGAGCAGTGAGCCGGGGTCAATCTTGAACGCTTATTTACAGCGTGGTGCTTACATGTGTGAGAAGGAAGCCATTGCGGCCGAAAACCGGGCTTCGAAGACAGAGTCTCATCCTTAGGGGCAACTAATTCCGCTCGTCGCCTTTGCGCCCCTGGGTTTCCGCCTGAAGTTGGCAAAGGTAGCGGCGCGGCGTGGCGCAAAACGAGCGGATGTTCCATAAACATTCGATGTGCGTATTCACACACACACACACACCGCTCTCGCCGCGCGTCGGCATATGGCGGAGGCTCGCACGCGCGACGAGTGGAAACAATCTGACCTCGCTCGAAGGCCGGATTCTCACGTCCAAACCCCCGATGTCGCCGCCAATCCCTGCACTGAAGCCCAGGGTGTGGGGTGCGGCGAGCCAGGCAAAAGCGGAGTAGGAAACCCCGTCGACGACGACCCTCAATGCGTCCGCGCACCACGCTCCTTGGCGTAACGTTCGCCAGCAGCCTCCACAGCTTTGGCATGCAGACCAGC
>Ga0116129_1001659_pt1 | contig 12023 bp, 12 predicted proteins | sample June2015DPH_17_2_FD_89732 | JGI IMG/M metagenome (GOLD analysis project Ga0116129, IMG submission 89732) | Peatland microbial communities from SPRUCE experiment site at the Marcell Experimental Forest, Minnesota, USA - June2015DPH_17_10 | ecosystem: Environmental > Terrestrial > Soil > Wetlands...
CACGGAAACTCCTGCGCCCACCCCGCAAGCCGCGCCCGCCGCGCCGGCTCCTCCGGCTCCCGAACCTGAAGCCGATGGAACCCCGGAGCCCGTTGCGACCGTAGTAGAAGAAACCGCCGGCCCCCTCTCGCCCCTGGTGCGCAAGATGGCTCGCGAGAATAATATCGATCTGGCCCAGGTGAAGGGCACAGGCGCCGGCAACCGGATTACCAAGCAGGATCTGGAAGCGTATCTGGCGTCGAAAACCGCTGCGCCTCCTGCGCAAGCCGCGCCGCCACCACCGACGCCTCCGCCAGCTCCAGCCCCCGCTCCCGTTGCGAAAGCTGCTCCCCCGCCTCCGCCTCCTCCTCCGCAAGCCGTCGCGACCATTCCGCAGCCGGTCGACGTTTCGCCTGCTCCTGGCACTCGCGTCGAACAAATGAGCGTGATGCGCCAGCGCATCGCGGAGCACATGGTGTTCAGCAAACACACCTCCGCGCACGTGACCACAGTTCACAAAGTCGACTTCACGAAGGTAGCCAAAGCTCGCGACAAGGCCAAAGGCAACGTGCAGGCACAGTACGGATTCTCGCTGACCTTCCTACCGTTCGTATTAAAAGCCACCTGCGTGGCGCTGCGCCAGTTCCCGCTGCTGAATGCCTCGATCCAGGGCGATACCAACATCATTTATCATCGCGACATCAATCTGGGAATCGCCGTGGCGCTCGAAAACGGCCTCATTGTGCCGGTCATCCGCAACGCCGATGAGAAGAGCGTGATCGGCCTCCAGCGCTCGATCGCCGATCTGGCGGCGCGCGCCCGTTCCCGCCAACTGCGTCCCGAAGAAGTGAAGGACGGCACGTTCTCCGTAACCAACTTCGGCAGCTTCGGCAGCGTCTTCGCGACCCCGGTAATCAATCAGCCGCAAGTGGCGATTCTAGGCACCGGCACCGTGGAAAAGACTCCCGTCGTGATCGACGACGCCATCGCCATCCGCTCCATCGCCTACCTCGCCCTGACCTTCGACCATCGCCTGATCGACGGAGCCCTGGCCGATCAATTCACCGGCAAGATCAAATCGATTCTCGAAAGCTGGAGCGAAGAAATTTCCTAGCAATGAGCGACGATTCCATCGTACGGCTGACCGATCCTGAGCATCTGACCGTCGTCAGCATTGCGACCACCTTCGGCAACAACGCCTACTCGATGACGGTGCGCGGTGTCGAGATTTTATACAAGCCCGCCCCCGATCTGGCAGCCTGGCGAGCCAAGCCGGATTTCGGAGGCGTCCCGTTCCTGTCCCCCTGGGCCAACCGCCTGGATCAGGATGCGTTCTTCGCCAACGGGAAGAAATATCTGCTCAATCCCGGCCTCGGGAATCTGCGCCGCGATGGCAATCATCTGCCGATTCATGGGCTCGTCGCCTATTCCACGCAGTGGCGCGTGATCAGCAGCGGAACATCCTTCGTGACCAGCCGACTGGAGCCTTGGCGCGACCCCGATTCCATGGCGCAGTTCCCCTTCGCGCACGCCATTGAAACCACCCACCGTCTGCATGGAGGCTCACTCGAAGTCGCCACCACGGTGGAAAATTTGTCGAATGATCCCATGCCGCTCTCGCTCGGCTACCATCCTTATTTTCAGTTGACCGATTCACCGCGCGATGACTGGAAAGTCCACCTGGCCGCACGCCAAAGTGTGGTCCTGTCGGACCTGCTCGTCCCCACCGGGGAGCGCAAGCCGATGGCGCTCGAGAATCCTTATCCGCTCGCCGGCCACGCCCTCGACGATGTATTTACCGGCTTGACCGGCGCCGATTGGGTGGTCGAAGGAAAGAAACAGCGCATCGCCGTGAAGTTCGGGCCGAAGTTTCCCGTGGCCGTCGTCTACGCGCCAAAAGGCCGCTCCTTCATCTGCTTTGAGCCGATGGCGGCCGAAACCAACGCCTTCAATCTCACCCACGCCGGTCAGGACGCGGCACTGCAAACCATCCCGCCGCGCGGCCAATGGAGCGAAAGCTTTTTCATCACTCCCACCGGCTTTTAGATCTAAACTTGAATTTACCCATGGTCAGCGCGGTAGCTACTTCCATGTTTGAACGGCTCGACCTCGATTGCGGCGTGACGCTCGCCCCCGTCCAGGTCGCCTACGAAACCTACGGCACTCTTAACGCCGATAAATCGAATGCGATTCTCGTGGCCCATGCCTTTTCAGGCGATGCCCACGCGGCCGGCGAACGCGGCTGGTGGGACGGCATGATCGGCCCCGGCAAAGGCATCGATACCGACCGTTATTTTGTGATCTGCTCAAACGTATTGGGCGGATGCCGCGGCACCACCGGACCTTCTTCCATCAATCCCGAGACCGGCGAGCCCTGGGCTATGTCCTTCCCTGTCGTCACCATCGCCGACATGGTTCGCTTGCAGAAACTTCTCATCGATTCGCTCGGCATCAAAAAGCTGCTGGCCGTCGCCGGCGGATCCATGGGAGGCATGCAGGCGCTCGAATGGGCCGTCGCGTTCCCCGATAGCGTGGCATCCGTCCTGCCCATCGCGACCACCGCGCGCCACAGCGCCCAGCAGATCGCCTTCAATGAAGTGGGACGCCAGGCCATCATGGCCGATCCGGATTGGAACAGTGGAAATTATTATGGCCGCAAACCGCCCGCGCGTGGCCTGTCCGTAGCCCGCATGGTCGGCCACATCACGTACATGAGCGACGCCAGCATGCGCGAAAAGTTCGGCCGCCGCCTTCGCTCCGCCGACCAGTTCGAAGTCGAAAGCTATCTCCAATATCGCGGCAGTACCTTTGTCGAGCGCTTCGACGCCAATTCCTATCTCTACATCACCCGCGCGCTCGATTCCTTCGATTTGACGCAGCGCGGCACCCTGCCCGCTCTGTTTGAGAAAATGCGCGCGCGCTTCCTGGTCATCAGCTTCACCTCGGATTGGTTGTATCCCAGCTATCAATCGCTCGAACTGGTCAGCGCGCTGCGCAGCCGCAATTGCGACGTCGCCTATTGCAACCTCGAAGCGGATTACGGCCACGACGCTTTCTTCGTCGAAGTAAAGGAGCAAGCGGAGCTGGTGCGCGGCTTCCTCGCGAGCACCCATGCTTGATATTTTCGGACGGCGCGACTACGCCATCATCAGCGAATTAATTGAGCCCGGCACCCGCGTCCTCGATCTCGGCTGTGGCGAAGGCGAACTCCTCGCCTGGCTGCGCGATAACAAAAATGTCGATGGCCGCGGCGTCGAACTGACCGGCGCCAGCGTGCAGAAAGCCATTGCCCGCGGCGTCTCGGTCTATCAAGGCGACCTCGAATCCGGCCTCGGAGATTATCCTGACCAGGCCTTCGATTACGTCATCCTGAGCCAGACCCTGCAACAAACGCGCGACCCCTTAGGAGTCTTAAAAGGCATGTTGCGCATCGGAAAACGCGGCATCGTCGCGTTCCCGAATTTCGGCCATTGGCGCGTGCGCGTGTCCCATCTGCTCACCGGCCGCTCCCCGCAAACGGAGCTGTTTCCCTACGATTGGTACAACTCCCCCAACATCCATTTCCTAACCGTGCTCGATTTCGAAGCCCTCGCGGCCGCGCAGCATTGGCACGTAGAGCGCCGCATCTTCCTGGCCGGCAACCGCGAAGTAACCCTGCTCCCCAACCTGACCTCAGAAGTAGCAGTCTTCCAATTTTCCGCCACGGACAAATGATTCCCACCGAGCCGCCATGCGCAGCATGCGGTGCATTGACGTTGTGGCGCACGCACTTTGCGTGCCGCGTCGAGACTCGTCTCGACGCCCAGTATATTGCTAACGATCTCCCTGCGACAAGCCGCTACACCACCATCACCTCAAACTTCTTCCGCAGCATCTCCATCAACTCCGCCCCATGCACCGGATCAGCCAGCGCGAACTCGACGAACGCTTCAAAGTAACTCGCGAAATTGCCCACGTCATACCGCCGCTCCTCCGCCGTCAACTGCACAGCGTAAACCCGCAGCCCGGCCGTGCACATCCTCTCGATCGCGTCCGTAAGCTGAATCTCCCCGCGTTTATCCGGCTCCACCCGCCGAATCTCATCGAAAATCCGGGGCGAGAAAATATAGCGTCCCGCAATCGCCAGTTTGCTCGGAGCCTTCTCGGGCCCCGGCTTCTCCACCAGATGTGCCACCCGCACCGCGCCCTTTTGGAACTCCGCCGGGTCCACGATGCCATACTGTCCGGTCTCAGCTAATGGAACTTCCTCCACCGCTACCACGCAAGCCGCGGCATGCTGTTCGAACACTTCGATCATGCGCGAAACGGCCTTCGATTGCGCATGCAGCCCTAAAATCGAATCGCCTAACGCGACCACGAACGGCTCATCTCCCGCGAAATGCTCACCCGCCAGCACCGCATCGCCCAAGCCTCGGGGCGACCCTTGCCGCGTATAGAAAAACTTCGCCGCCGCCGGCTCATTGCCGCCTAAATCGAAGTGGTCTTCAATCGACGTTTTATTGCGCCCCGTCACGAACAAAATCTGCTCGATTCCATTCGCCGCCAGCTCGTCAATCACGTACTCCACCACCGGTTTGCGCGCCACCGGCAGCATTTCCTTGGGCTGCGAACGGGTCGCAGGCAGCAGTCTGGTACCGAGTCCGGCCACGGGAACAACAGCGCTTCGAATCATTTAACTTCCAGGATACAATTGATTTGAATGCAGCTTTCCGATATCTTCCTCGGCCTCGGCGAGGATACGTTTCAGCAGTTGATGCGCTCCGTTTCCATGGGCCGGCTGCGCACCTACCAGCTTTTTGACCGCATCAAGACCCGCCTTCACCTCCATAAATTGAGTTCGGAGACGCTCCGCAAAGCCTCGCCGCGCCTCTTCGAACGCCTCAAGGAACGTGATGAGGATTACGCCACTGATCTCGCCCAAGCCATCCTCGTTTCCCATCTGGAAATGATCAAGGCCGTGCTCGATCATCTCGGCGTCCCTCATGAAGACGGCTTTTTTCAGAAGGACGCCGACGTTTCCGGCTTCTTGAAGGAAGGCTGGCAGCACGAAGTCTGGACCAAATTCCAGACCACGTATTCGCCCGCCGCGCTGCTATTCTATATCAATCACCTGGCCTGGGAAGTCTCCAAGGCCGAAACCGTCTTCACCCCAAATGACGTCGCCGCCTCGAGGGGATAAATCGTGAAAGAACTCTTCGAAGCCGTCCGCGCCGGCGACCAAGCCCGTGTCAAGGAACTCGTAGCCGCCGACCCCCAACTAGCCATCTTCGCCGCCGCCATCCTAGGCGACACCGACCAGCTAACCCAACTCCTAACCGCCAATCGTTCCTTAATCGGCCTCCTCTCGACCGACGGCTGGACCCCGCTTCATCTAGCCGCCTTCTTCGGCAAGACCGAAGCCGCCCGCCTCTTGCTGAACAAAGGCGCCCTCGTCAACGCCCGCTCGACGAATCAAATGGAGAACATGCCTCTCCACGCAGCCACCGCGGGCCGTCATATCGAGGTCGTAAAGCTCCTGATCGAGCACGGCGCTCCCGTCAATGCACGCCAGCACGGCGGCTGGACCCCTCTCCACGCCGCCGCCCAAAATGGCGACCTCGAAATGGCCAAAGCCCTAATCGCCGCCGGAGCCGATATCAACACCCGCGCCGAAAACAACCAAATGCCCCTGGACCTCGCATTGACCAAAGGCCAACAAGCCATGGTCGATTATCTGGAATCAAACGGAGCCAAGCTCTAAATGGTGGTCTGCCGCCGTCCGTTTCTTTTCCTCCCGACACGTCAAACGCGCGAAAAATCGGGGACAGCCTACTCTGTCCCAAGGCGCATGCAGATCCAAGGAAAAGGCAACTCCTCACGCCGCGTGGAAAGAGCGGGCTGTCCCCAATTTTTCGCCCCATCCACCAACGCCGCAGTTATGCCCTACCGAGCCGTGACCACAGGGAGCGGTGAATGCTAGAAGAGAAAATCAAATCCCTCCACTCCCACGCCCTAGAGCAACTCAAATCCGCGACAAGTCTGGACGCGGTAGAGTTAGTCCGCATAGAAGCCCTGGGCCGCAAAGGCAAGCTAGCCGAATTAAGCAAGGAGCTAGGCAAACTCCCACCCGACCAGCGCGGCCCGCAAGGCAAACTCCTCAATGCCGCCAAACAAGACCTCGAAAAGAAATTCGACGAACGCAAATCGGCCCTCGAACAAGCAGCCCTCAACCAACGCCTGGAATCCGAGTGGATCGACCTCACCACTCCCGCCCCCGGCACCCGCCCCGGCAGCCTTCATCCCGTCACCCAAGTCCAACAGGAACTGGAGGACCTTTTCAAATCCCTCGGCTTCGCCGTAGTCGACGGCCCCGAAGTCGAGACCGAGCACTACAACTTCGACGCCCTCAACATCCCCGCCGACCATCCCGCGCGCGACATGCAGGATACCTTCTGGTTGGTCGGGAATCTTGGAGCCGGCCGTCTCCTCCGCACCCACACATCGCCCGTGCAAATCCGCGCATTAGAAAAGCTCGGCCCCCCTCTGAAAATGATCGCCCCCGGCCGCGTCTTCCGAAATGAAGAAGTCGACCCCTCGCATGAGCACACCTTCTATCAACTGGAAGGCATGATGGTCGATCGCGACGTCTCCGTAGCGCATCTGATCTATTTCATGAAGACTCTTCTTTCCGCCATCTTCAAGAAAGACGTAACCGTCCGCCTCCGCCCCGGATTTTTCCCCTTCGTCGAACCCGGCTTCGAGCTCGATATCCAATGCCTGATCTGCGGCGGCGTGGGATGCCCCGTGTGTAAACAATCAGGGTGGGTAGAACTTCTACCCTGCGGCCTGGTCCATCCAGCCGTATTACGAGCCGGCGGCGCCGACCCCGAAATCTGGGGCGGCTTCGCCTTTGGCCTAGGTCTAACCCGCCTGGCCATGATGCGCTACGGAATCGACGACATCAGACTCCTAAACAGCGGAGACCTACGTTTCTTAAATCAATTTTAAATGCCACCCGCCGTATCAGATCCGCGACCGAGCCGTGACCGCAGGGAGCGGTGTCTTGTGTCTCAAAAAATAACCTTCAATTATGCCCTCTTACGCCATCCCGGAGCGTGTTTTAACCGCATTTAAGCCCCATTAAGAAACATGAAATTCTCCTATTCCTGGCTGCGAGACATGGTCGAAGACCTCACCGAGTCCCCTCGGGACCTGATGCATCTCATCACGCTTAAAACCGCCGAGTGCGAAGGCCTCGAAGAAACCGGAGCCTTGCTCGCCCAGGCCTGCGAAGCCCGAGTCGTTACCGTCGAGTCCCTCGGCAAGAACGTGAAAGCCGTGGTTGCAACCGCTAACTACGGCATCAAAACGGTAGTTTGCGGCGCTCCGAACTGCCGTCCTAGCTTGCGAACAGTCTACGTCCCGCTCGGCAAGAAAATCATCGACGGTGTCGAGAGCGACGGCATGCTCGCTAGCGCGTCTGAACTCGGCATCAGCCGCGACCACGCCGGAATCATCGAACTCAAAGAAAACCTGACACTTACGCCAGATTGGGTGATCGAAGTCGACAACAAATCCCTGACCCATCGCCCCGATTTGTGGGGCCATTATGGCATGGCCCGCGAACTGGCCGCGATTACCGGGAAAAAGCTGCTCGACCCCGTTAAAGAAAAGCTGACCGTAGACCCGCAAATCAAAGTAACCATTGAGGATTACGACCTTTGCCCGCGCTACTCCGCCCTCGTTTTCGAGAACGTAACCATCCAGCCATCCCCTCTTTGGCTGCAATATCGCCTGGAAGCCATTGGCTTGAATCCAATCTCAAATATCGTCGACGTGACCAATTTCATCATGGCCGAACTGGCGCAACCCATGCACGCCTTCGATGCCGACAAACTTAGCGGCGGCCAAATCATTGTAAGGACAGCACATGCAGGCGAAAAGTTGGCCGCGCTCAACGGCGAAACCTACGAACTGGACCCCTCAAATCTGGTCATCGCCGACCTCAAAGGAGCCGTCGCGCTAGCCGGAATTATCGGCGGAGCGGACACCGCAATTTCGGACACCACCACCCGCATAGTCCTTGAAAGTGCATGCTTTAACGCTTCGAGCATCCGCAAAACCTCGTCCAAACTGCGCCTCCGCACCGATGCCTCCATGCGATTTGAAAAATCACAGGATCCAGTCAACACCGTTCGCGGCTTGGCGCGAGCCCTGGAGCTGCTTCAGGAAGTCTCACCCGGAATCCGGCTGGTGGGCGGATTGACAGACGCCTATCAACCGCTCAAGACATTGGAACCAATCGCGTTACCGCTCGAATGGCTCAATCGAAAGCTCGGTTGCGCGGTGCCTCCAGCCGAAGTGCGCCACATCCTCGAAGCTCTTGAATTCAAAGTAGATGAGGCGTTCAACGTCACCGTCCCGAGCTGGCGCGCGACCAAGGACATTTCGATCAAAGAAGACCTGGTCGAAGAAATCGGCCGCATGATCGGCTACGACAATATCGCCCCGGTGGCACCCCTTTCGCCGGCGCGCGTGCCGCCTGGAAATCCCGAGCGGGCGCTGCATCACCGCGTGCGCGAAATGGCTGCCGCGCAAGGGTTTACCGAGGTTTACAACTACTCCTTCATCACCGCAGAGTCGGCCCGCGCCTTCGGCTTCACCGACTTGGTCCAAACCGAACACGACTATCTGCGGCCCAGCCTCTTACCGGGTATTTTGAAGAATATCCATGATAATTCCCGCCATTTCGACTCTTTCCGATTCTTCGAAATCGGCAACGAAATTCATCCCAATCAGGAGACTCCTCATTTCGTAGCCGTGATCTTCGCGAAAGAAACGGGACTCCTTGAATTAAAACGACTTGCTGAATGCCTGCTGCCCGGCGTCAAAGTCTATCCCACCACCGCGCGTTCCTACGAACATCCGCAACGTGCCGCGCTGGTCGGCGAAATCGGCCGCCTCTTTGAATTTCATCCCAAAATGGTAGAAAACGGACGCGCCGCAGTACTCGATCTGAACTTAGCCCTGCTCCATCAGCCGCAGGAAGCAGGCTATAAACCGCTCCGCCGATTCCCTGAAAGTGCTTTCGATCTCTCATTTATCGTTCCCGAGCGCACCCTGATCGCCGACGTTGAAGCCGCGATTCCGAAGCTGCCGGAAATTCTCTCTATCGAATTCTTGCGCGAATTCGCCCTCCCCGGCGAGCGAAGTCTGACGTTTCGCATTACCCTGGGCGCACCGGATCGCACCCTGACCTCGGAAGAAGTCACCGCGATCCGTGAGCAAATCCTCACCACAGTAGGATTTAGATCAACGCTTTAGCACCTTCAAGCGTATTTCCTTGTGAGTGTCCGAGGAGATTGCATTGGCGTTTTTCGAGCGGCTGGTGCGGGCCCATGAACGAATGGTGCTCGGAGTCGCCTACCGCCTATTGGGCAAAATGGAAGACGCCCAGGACGCCGCGCAGGAAGTTTTTCTCAAGCTCTTTCAAAAACGCGGCCAGATTCAAGGAGATCCGAAGTCCTGGTTATACCGCGTAACCATCAATGTTTGTAACGATTGGTTCCGTAAACGAACCGCCCTCGCGGAGCCGGATGAACACGTCGCCGATCCATCCGCCGATGCGCTGACCGTGATCACGCTCGATGAGCGCAAGCGCCTTCTCACCAAAGCCCTGCAAACATTGGGCGAACGTGAGAGAGCTGCAATCGTGTTGCGCGATATCGAAGGCCTGTCGACGCAGGAAGTCGCGAAGATTCTGGGAGTGGAAGAAGTAACAGTGCGAAGCCAGATCTGCGTGGCGCGAGTGAAATTAGCGAAATATGTGAGGAAACGCTCATGACCTGTCAGGAATGCGAACTCAAGTTAGGGATGGGTGAAGACGCGGACGAGCATCTGGCATCGTGCGGAGAGTGCCGCTGCTTAGCCGAGGACCTACGCCTGAACTCGTTTGCATTGCGAGACATGCAAGTTCGGCCCAGAATGCATTGGGAGTGGGCGTTCGCCGCGGCGGCCGTGCTGGTGATGGCGATCGGCATATCGCGAAATGAGCCGCCTGAAAAGGCGCCTCCCGTCAAGATTACAAACCAAGCTCAGGTTGAGCTGCCGGTTGCGGTTAAACATGCGCGCCGGCATCCCGCGAGAAAACGGGAAGCCCCGGAGCCATTGCTGGTGAAAATGTTCACCTCCGATCCGGACGTGGTGATTTATTGGATTGTCGATAAAAAGGAAGGTTACGAATGAAAATCATATGCGGGATTGCCATGATGTCCCTGCTGGCGTGGGGACAGGACGCGCCGCCCAAAATAGAACGGAGGCTGATCCGGCTCAAATATGTGGATCCGGGCCGGGTTCGCAATTTGATCAACACCTTCGCGGGCGGTCGCGGCGACTTGTTCGTCGACGCTGACGACCGCATGCATGTCCTCGCGGTGCGCGGCCCGGCTGACGCAGTGGCGTTGGTTGAAGATGCCGTAAAAAAGCTGGACGTTCCGGCGATCGATTTCGAGTTGACCGTTTATCTGATCTCTACCTCCGCTCAAGCCGCCGATCAGTTGCCGGAGGCCCTGGCTTCGACGGCGAAGCAACTCCACGGGGTCTTTGCCTATAAGGGCTACCAGTTGCTCGATTCGTTTGTGCTGCGCGGGCGCGATGGGCAGGAGGGCAATTACGGGGGCACCAGCGCCGAAGGCACCCTTAAGAACTCCACCTATACCTTCCGTTACCAACGCTCGTCCGTCCTCGATGGGACGCCCAAAGTGGTCACTCTCCAGAACCTGAGTCTCCAGATCCAGCTCCTTACCGGAACAGACAGCAAGGGAGATCCGGCGTACCGAACCACCGGGCTGCACACAGACGTAGATATCCGCGAAGGGCAAAAAGTGGTGGTTGGAAAATCCGATGTCAACAACGGAGAGAGTCCTCTGATTCTTGTCGTGACCGCTAAGGTAGTGGAGTAGTATCCTCGTAGCGTGAGATCTATTCAACTTGTTGCTCCTCAAACTTTAGAAGAACGGGACATGCCGCAGGAGCGTGATCCCGGGTTCGGACAAATCACCGTTAAAATCCGCGCCATCGGCATCTGCGGCAGCGATCTGCATTGGTATCTGGACGGACGCATTGGCGAAGTTCCCGCCTATTATCCGCGTGTGCCGGGACATGAGCCGGCGGGCGAAGTGGTCGCCGTCGGCAAGGGTGTCGAGCATCTCAAAACCGGCGACCGCGTAGTGGTTGAGCCCAGCCTCACGTGCGGGCACTGCGAATATTGCCTCAAAGGGCAGCACAACAACTGCGTCCACTGCGTCTTTATGGGCGGATGCCAGGCCGATGGAATGCTGCGCGAATATGTGACCGTTCCCGCCTCGAACGCGACCCCTTTTCCCAAGGCTTTCGACTTCGCCAAAGCCACTCTCGCCGAGCCTCTGGCCGTGATGATGCACATGCTGGAACTGGTCGATATCCACATGGGCGACACCGTTTGCGTAACCGGCGCGGGACCCATCGGGATGCTGGCCGCCGCTACCGCGAAAGCCGCTGGAGCGAGCCGCGTATTGATCGCGGACCGGCTGGCGTATCGCTTGAAAATTGCGCAACAGATGGGCGCCGATGTCACGATCGACACCACTACCGATAAGCTGGTGGACGCGGTGCTCGCATCGACGCGCGGTCGCGGCGTGGATAAAGTGATCGAATGCGCCGGGTCGGCCGAAACCGTGAATGCGGCCATTCATATGTCGCGGCCCGGCGGCACGGTGATGATGATCGGCATCCTGAGCGAGCTCTATCCGAAGATCGACATCCACGCGGCGATGCACAAGGAGCTGCGGCTTCAGACTCTGAAGCGGTCCAATCATCGCGCGCAGGAAGCGCTGGATATGATGTCCTCCGGACGCGTGCCCACCGCGCTGCTGACGCATTCCCTGCCGCTGGAGCAGACGCCCAAGGCGTTCGACATGATGGCGAATTACACGGACGGCGTGGGCAAAGTCGTCGTTGAAATAAAGTGAGGATCGCGAGCGGCCGTCAAGACTCCGCTCCCTGCGGTCACGGCTCGGCAGCGCATG
>Ga0116129_1001662_pt1 | contig 12017 bp, 10 predicted proteins | sample June2015DPH_17_2_FD_89732 | JGI IMG/M metagenome (GOLD analysis project Ga0116129, IMG submission 89732) | Peatland microbial communities from SPRUCE experiment site at the Marcell Experimental Forest, Minnesota, USA - June2015DPH_17_10 | ecosystem: Environmental > Terrestrial > Soil > Wetlands...
GGTTGCAGAGCGAATTATCGGGGCGCTGCCTGGCGCGTTTTGCCCCCTTGAATGCGCTTGGTTCAGTGTATCAGAATCCCCGATCGCGCGGAGCCGATTGACTTCATCCGGCAATCCTGGGAAAACTCAGAAAAAAAGCCCACTCCGGTGCGTTGGATGCACGCGCCGGAGTGAACCTGCCGTCGTTCGTCCCGGAACAAATAAAGCTACTTCGCTAATTCGTGTCCCCGGCCGCCGGCGGGACTGCGCCAGGGAAAATGCCCTCAATCGGCGCTCGCTTCTTCTGCTCTACGTCCGGCTGCGGCAGCGGCTTGCGCGGCAGCATCTGATCCCGCTCGGCCGCGTTGTAAAGGAAGATCGCCTCGACCGTAGCAATCTGCTTCAGGTCCGCCGGCTCCAGCCGTTCTACCGTGTCTTCGTTCGAGTGGTGCGTGCGGCTCTCATAGTCCAGCGTGTCCTGAATGAATTGAAATCCCGGGATCCCGACCGCATCGAAGCTTAAGTGATCGGTCCCGCCGGTATTGCGGTTGGTGATGGTGGTCACGCCAAGATCTTTGAGCGGTGCAATCCACTGCGCAAAGATCGGCGCAATCGCCGAGTTGCCCTGCGTGTACACTCCGCGAATCTTGCCCGTCCCGTTATCCACGTTGAAGTAAGCCGAGACGAGTTTCTGCTCCGGCTTCACCTCCAGCGGACCGACTGCGCGCCGCATGAACTCCGGCAGCAGCAACTGATCCGGAGCGGTTGAAAGCTTGGCCGTCCCAAAATGAATCGTGCAATAGCCCTTCGATCCGAAGATGCCTTCTTCCTCCCCCGTCCACAACGCGATGCGAATGGTCCGCCGCGGCTTAACGTCCAGCGCCTTCAGAATGCGCATCGCCTCCATGGCCACTACCGTGCCCGCACCGTTATCCGTGGCGCCGGTGCCGGCGATCCAGCTGTCCAGATGGCCGCCCACCATGACGACCTGCTCCTTCAGCTTCGGATCGGTACCCGGAATCTCCGCGATGGTGTCGAACCCATGCTCGTGCTCTCCGGTGAACTTGGTGTCGACGTTGATCTCCACGCTCACCGGCGCATGGTTCTCGGTCAGGCGGAACAGCCGTCCGTAACTCTCGATCGCTGCCACCACCACTGGGATCTTTACCCGCTTGTCGGCCAGGTAGGGCGTCCGGCCCAGAGTCGCGCCGTTGTCGTCAAAGAAGGTGCCCCCCGATCCGCCCCCGTTCTTGCCGTCACGGCTGGGCTCAATCACCGCGGCAACTTTCTCATCGGCAAAGAATTGCGCAATCTTGTCAATCATCCGCAAGCGCTCCATGCGTTGCCGCATCCGCTCCTGAATGTCGGGCGGCAGCCCACCTCCTCCCGCGCTTACCTGGAACTCGGCAATTTCGGCCAGATCCTGGTCCGTGTAGCGCTCGAACAACGGCTTGTCAAGGGGAGGAGTTTCGCGCATGGCGCCAAACAAAACCACCTTGCCTTCGAGCTTGCCCTTGTATTCGTCAAAATCCTTTTCAGTCTGGATGTTCACGTACACCACATCGCCGGTCACCGGCCCGGGAGTGGCCGGAGACCATGGTGTCGCCTGCACAATCAAGACTGCCGTATCAGGGGCCACCATGCGTGCCCAGGTGTTCTGCTGCTGCCAGCCCAGTCCGAACTCGCCCCAGTCTTCCAGATGCGCGTTCTCCAGGCCGATCTTCGTCAGCGTGTCGCGCGTCCATGCGTTGGCCTTGGCCAGGTTGGGCGAACCGGTCAGCCGCGGACCGATGCCGTCCATCAGCGCGGTGGCAAACTCCATCACGTGCGAGTGGTTAAGGCCTTCATCGCGAATGCGCTGGTACATACCCAGATCCAGCGTTTCGGTCGCTGGCTGCACTTCCGTGTATGGGTCAGTTTCAGCAGTCGCGGGGGCAGGCTGTTTGGTTTTGTCGGCAGCATGAAGAGCAAGCGTCAAGGCGAGCGAGACCGCGGGCAAAAGAGGAAGCAACTTCACTGGCATCGAAATCTCCGCTGGGAGGGGGAATGTTTTCTGTTGCTGGAATTGTAGGCCATTCCCATACCCACGCGTTCATTGATCCGAAACGGGGGAGTATCTTTTCTTCCCTGCCAGGCGGGCGCCAGACCCAGCTTCGACCGCGGTCGAATTCGACTCCCGGCTCCCTGCCCAGCCCCAAAGGCCGGCTTGGGTGCGAGGTCGCCCTTCGCCGCCTCTTCTATTCCCTCATCGAGCGTCAGTTCCTCTGCTCGGGACCACATCACGAGAACAACTGACGGCCAAACGCTAAACTTCGACGGACAACCGATCGACTTGCGATCGTCCCGCCCGTAAGTCACCGTGCCGGGAGACCGGAATCTCCCCAGCACAAACCGTTTCCTGCCCCATCCAGCGCTCTGTTTGCGACCGTAGGCTCGGGAATCTCCGCGCAGCAAAGTCCCGCCCACCAACCCACCCTGAAGAGTCCGCGCCGGAACCTCAGCCAGCAAACCGAACTAATCGCTCTTCCCTGACTTCTTATCCATTCCGGCCGGCAAATCCAGCGCCACCAGTGCAAACCGTGTCTGGCTACCTTCTGGACTCTCAAACCCCACAATATGCTGGTGGCGCTTGGATCCCGCCTTGAGTTCGGTGCCGCCCTCGTCGGCGCCATAATCCCTGGCGTCAATCTTCACGTTGGCGCCGTGGTTGTCATCCGAACAGGTCAATCCCTGTGAAGTCTCTGCCGGCGTGCCTACCGCCGAGTGGCCCTTGCAGGTAATCACATCGCCGTATTTCGCGAGTGCCTTCTTGTAGAAGGCCGCCACCTTGTCCTCGGAGTCAGCCGAACCATAGCTCACCGCTCTTACCCGCAACTCCCACTCGCCAAATCCGAGGTGTACATCGGCCGACTTGTGCTTATCATCGCCTTTGATCGGCTGCGCTCCCGGGTACACCGGCAGCCCCAGATCCGCCGCCGAAGTCTGGTCCGTATTTACGTGCACCCCCCCGAACGGCGTGTCTACCTGCACATTCTTTTCCTCGCCGTTTGCATCCTTGTCCACATGGACTCGGAAGCACCCCGTGACTCCGGCCAGCAGCGCCAGTCCCGCCAGCGCCCCCAAAGCGTTTCTCATCCTGTTTCCGACCATGGATCTCGTCCCCCTGCCCTGTGATACGCCCCGGCCCCTCTCCCGGTTCCGGCAATCGCTGCTCGCCCGCCGGCAATCCTCTTTAGACTATCCTGCCACTTTTCTCCCCGGTTGGCTGCCACCGCCCAATCGATCAAATCCCTCCCGGGGACGGCGACAAGAGCAAGAAGGGCAACAAGAACCGAGACGAAGGCGATAGAGACAAGCCCAGGGACCTCGGGACCAACTCCTCAAGGTGGGCTTGCTGGACAGCTGATTTGCGCCAGTCTGGGCGGCCTCGGAGGGCCATGGGCACTCCGCACTTGTTTTTTGCCGCCCGTTTGGGCAGGCGCTCCCCTCAAATCCTCAGCTATCCGGATCCTCTCGCCCCGCCGTCCCCATCCAACCCAAAGGCCCTGCGCGCAATTGAGAGGGCCCCTTTGAGGAGGCGGCCACGGTTTGAATCTCTCGCACTTGCCCCTATTGCCCTAGCCAGTCCCCCCGGTCTTTTCCCCCGGTCTTTCGCTTTCAAGTCAAGTCGGGCTCACTCGCCGCGGTCATCACATCGCGCGAGGTTCCTGTCAACAGGTGCGCTCGCGTCAGCACCTTCCGCGCCAGCCCGGTCAGGGCCATCTCCGCCGCCTCGTTCAGCGGAACCCACTGCCGTTCCCCGCCCGCCACGGTCATGGTTTCTGCATCATCCTCAAAGACTGTGCGGATCCGCACATAGTAGTTGACGTGCATAATTGCGTGCCGCACGATCATGCGCAACTCCTCTTCCGGCACTTCGATCTCTTTGAGCGCTGGCAACTCCCAAAGACCCGGCATCACGGTCAGCGCCGCCGGCCTCTTCTCGAGCAGCACTTCCCGGCTGCCAGGGCCGGCCTGCAGTCCGGTTCTTACCGACAGCGCGTAGGCAACTTCGCGGCTCACCATGCGCGCCCGCGGAACCGTCTTATGCTCGCCTCGCGTCTTGCAGTACTTTACCCAGGGGCAGATGAGGCATTGCGGATTCCTCGGCAAACACACGGTCGCCCCCAGTTCCATGAGCGCCTGATTGAAGTCTCCCGGGTTCCTGGGGTCGAGCAGCTCTCCCGCCAGGGCATCAATCCGGGGCCGCAGCGCCGCTTCTCCGGACTTGCTTGCATCCCAGCTCTCCAGCCGGCACAGCACTCGCTCCACGTTCCCGTCCACCACCGCCACCGGCTCACCATACGCGATGCTGGCGATGGCCGCCCCGGTATAGGCGCCAATCCCCGGCAGCTTGCGCAGTTCGGCTGCGCTCGCCGGCAACGTGCCGTTGAGCTGGCCGACCACAAACTGGGCCGCCTTATGCAACATCCGCGCCCGCCGGTAGTAGCCGAGCCCACTCCACAGCGCCAAGACTTCCTCTTCTGCAGAAAGCGCCAGCGCCACCAGGGTCGGGAATCGCTTCAGAAAGGCCTGGTAGCGTTCGACGACCACAGCCACGCGCGTCTGCTGCAGCATGATCTCGGAGACCCAAATTGCATACGGGTTGGCATCGCGCCGCCACGGCAAATCGCGCTGGTTCAATCCGTACCAGGCCAGCAGTTCTGCCCGCAGGACCGCCCGATTTTCCGCCCGCAGATGACCTTTGCTCAAGTTCACCGTCCCATTGTGAAACGTGTTGGAGTCCGTTCGATCACCCCTCGGCCCTCCCTTTCGACCTGGAACCAGTTGGGTAGGTTCGGTCCATCCGGCTCTCGGGTCCATCCGGCTCTCGGATCGAATCAGCTTCGTTTCTTTCCCGAGCGGCAGAGTCGCCACACAAGTTCGGAACTTCAGGAAGCGATCCAGATCAGAAAGCGATCCAGGCGCCCGAATTTCTTTAAGCCCTGCGCAAGCGATTCCTTCCAACTGCCTCACGATTCATGGCAGGCCGATCCACTCCGTGGTACCTTTAGCGTAAATGCTCCCGGCCGCAGTCAGCCGGAGACCGCACCGTGAACCTGCCGAGACCTTTGCCGCGCTCCCCCGCCCGCAAAGCTGCTTCGCCGGCACGCCCAGCAACAGGGGACTCTGCTCGCTGCTCAGGAGATTCGCCCTGAAAACACTGCCTTTATCCTGTGCCCTTCCCTGCCTCGCTCCCCTCCTTGCCTTCGCAATCTGCGCCCCTCCGGCTGGCGCGCAGCGGCTCGCAGCTCCTCAGCCCACGCTCTTTCCAGAATTCGCCCTTGAGACCGGCGTACTTCAAAGGACGGCCGGCATTGGGAGCGAATACCTCCTATTAGCTCCGGATACCGTTGGGTCCAGTTCCGGGCCGGCATCGCTGCCTTCGGCGCCTGAGCCGGCCGCCAACCCCGAGCGCGAGAATGTGCCCTACACCGCCCAGTGGCATCAGCAACCCTTTTCCCGCATCGGAATTGGCGCCGACATCAGCCCGCTCGGCATCGGCATCAAGTCGGCCGTCGTGCTCGACGATTACTTCGACGCCCGCGGCCTGTTCAACTTCTTCGGCTACGATACCGGCCGATTGGAAGTCAGCGGCTTCAACGTAGACGCCAACTTTCATCTGGCCTCGGTGGGCGCCATGGTCGACGCCTATCCCCGCAACAGCATCTGGCGACTCAGCGCCGGCCTGATGTTCTTTAACGGAAACCAGGTCTCTGTTCGGTCCAATATCGTCCCCGGCAACAGCTTCACCCTCGGCTCCGGGAACTACTATTCCGATAGCGCTGATCCCCTCACTGGCTCTGCGCTCCTCAACCTGCACACCTTCCGTCCCGCGCCCATGGCGTCCTTCGGTTTTGGCCGCTTCGTTCCCCATTCCAACCGCCACTGGTCGTTTCCCGCTGAATTCGGCGTCGTGTATATGGGAGCACCCGGGCTCACCGTCAACCCCACCGGCTCGGTCTGCACCACGGCGGCAGAGACCAACTGCAGCAGCATCAGCGACCCCGACAACCCCGTAGCCATCCAGTTCAACGAGAACCTCAACGCCAAACTCGTCCAGTGGCGCAAAGACCTCGACCTGGTCAAGTTCTACCCCATCCTTTCCTATAGCGTCGTCTACAGCTTCAATATCCGCTAGCCAGCAGCCCGTCGGAGAGCGGAAAACTTAATCTCAGAACCTGCTCAGAATCCAATCATCCGCGCAATCCGAATCCTCTTGAGGCTGTTCACTCTGACAGAAAAGGGATCTGCCTTGAACAGACCCTTCACTGCGCCAGATCCCGTTCGCTCCCTATTCGCCGCATCGAACGGATTTCGGCGGAAGAGGGCGGCCAATTCCAGTCTCTGAGTGCCCCACGCTGGGCCAAGGACTCAGCGTGAGGATCAAGCCGCAAGATCGGAAGGACCCGACGCTTCAGGCGTCCCGCCATCCTCCGGCCCAATCCTCCGCCAGCCCCGGCAGGCTTCAGTAGCCCGGAGGCGGACCGGTGCGCTCGAGGAAGCTTCGATAGCCTGCGCGGAACCCGTGGCGATAATCCTGAACTGCCGGCGGAGGCACGGGGGGATTGCGGAAGTTCGGGTGCTTTTCCACGTCTGGACGCACATTACGCGCCACATCCCCCCGCGCGGCTTCGAATCCATCATGGAAGCCCTGGCGGGCGATCTCGCTGAATTCCGCCGGTGGAGGCGGAGCGGTGTACACAACAACCGGCCGCGGATGCGCACATCCGGCCACGGCAAGGGGCAAAAGCAACGCTCCCATCGCAATCCATTTCTTCATGTTTCGATCCTCGCGTTTCACCTCTCGCCCTTCATGGGACGAGAGAGCTGTATGCCAAGCAAACCCGAGGCCGTCGGCTTTGTTGCTCGAAAAATTGGTTCCTTGAATCGGGATCAGACTTCGCGATCAGTCTATCTATGCGGAAACAGGAATCGAGCTTCGCCGCAGCAGGATCAAAGCACCTGGGGGCCGCTCGGTCTCGCCCGTTTGTCGGATCGGAATCCCGGTTGTTTTCGGTTTGCTCGGTCTCGGTGCTCTCGCTCAGTGACCGGTAAACGGTGACTTCATGGCAGTCGGAGACGCCGGAGCGCGCAGTGGAACCGGTTGCGGCGCCGGTGCCTGATGCATGGTCACGATAATGGCATTCGCCGGCCGCTTGCCGGCGCAATGGTAAGAGTGCGGGGTGCTGGCATCAAAGTAAACCGCGTCTCCAGCTTCGAGCGTCGAAAGCTGGTCGCCATGATGAATCTCCAGCTCACCCTCCAACATATAAAGAAACTCAAACCCGGGATGCATGTGGGCATTGGGCTGCATCTCCTTGCCCATCGGCATAAACTCCGCAAAGTACGGGTCCATATGTCGATCCGGAACCATGTAAGCGAGGCTCTCGAAAAAGTAGGTGGGCGAAGTCACGCCGGTCTGCGGCAGGCGAACCCGCTCGTTGCGGCGGTGGATGCGAAAGATCGCACTCGGTTCGGTGTCAAAGAAATAGGAAAGATCCTTGGAGAAAACCATCGCGATGCGCGACAGGTTCCGCAACGTCGGCACCACCCGGCCCGTTTCAAGCTGAGAGAGAAAACTCGCGGAGAGCCCCGTATGTTTGCCCAGTTCAACCAGTCCCATGGACTTTTTCAGACGCAGCTTCTTGATCCGCTCGCCAATCCGCTTTTCCGCGATAAAACGCTCGGCGGTCTCCGGATCGACCTGGGTTTTTTGTGTTTCCTCGCTTTTGACTACCGCCGGATCACCCATCTTCCTCCCTCCAGCTTCGTATTCGCCCCTAGAAAATAAGATGCCTCTGTCTGTGATATGTTGCCAGCATCAAATATCTTTCATGTCTTGCAAAATCATAGTTCTTCGAGATCGCATCTAAATTCACCGGGGGAAAAACAAGATCGACTCCGTGAAGAACTCCCCGGTTGGCGACACGATCCTGCTTTCCGGAGCCTCCGGGATGCTGGGCACTGCCCTGCGCCAGGCGCTGGCCGGGCGCGGCAGTAGCATTGTCCAGCTGGTACGCCGTGATCCGAGCGCGGCGGACGAGCTTCGCTGGGATCCCTCCGCCCGAAAGCCAGTGGCCGACTCGCAACCCCTGGAAGGCGTCCGAGCGGCCATCCATCTGTCCGGGGCAAGTGTTGCCGGCCATCGCTGGACCGATGCCTACAAGCGCGAAATGGTGGCAAGCCGAGTCAAATCAACCCAAACCCTCGCTTCAGTCCTCTCCAGCCTGCGCCAGCCGCCGGCTGCTCTGATCACTGCGTCCGCAGCCGGTTTCTATGGAGACCGGGGCAACGAGCGATTGGACGAGCGCTCCAGTCCCGGCAGCGGATTTCTCGCCGACCTTTGCCGCGATTGGGAGGCCGCCTCTCAACCTGCCGTCGTGGCGGGCATCCGCGTCGTTCATCCTCGCTTGGGCGTTGTTCTGGGCGCCCAAGCTGGTGCGCTGGCCAGGATGCTCCCCCTGTTCCGCCTGGGGTTAGGTGGACCGCTCGGGTCCGGACGGCAGTGGATGAGTTGGATCAGCCTTCAAGACGCCGTCGCCGCCCTCCTGTTTCTCATCGACACGCCTGCGCTCACTGGCCCCTTCAATCTGACCGCTCCTGAACCGGTGACCAACTCCGAATTCACTCAGGCTCTGTCGCGGGCTGTCCATCGCCCGGCTGTGCTTCCCGCACCCGCTTTCGCGCTTCGCCTTGCGTTTGGTCAAATGGCCGACGAGGCTCTGCTGGCGAGCGCCCGCGTCTACCCCGCCCGGCTCATCCGTGCCGGGTTTCGGTTCGCGCATCCCACCGTCGCCGAGGCCCTCGCGGCCAGGGTTGATTCCTCTGACGGGCACTTCATTGAGCACTGAAGAATGCGGGAGCGCGGCGCGCAAAGCGGATTGCACTCGGCGTGCCTGATTTGAAGATCGGACTGGCCCAGAAACGATCGCGCCCGAGAGGCCGTTTGCCGCGTCCCTTACCCGCCGTCCTGCGCCCTGCCGGCCGGGCGCTTCAAGGCCTGTCTTTGGGGCTTCTGAGCCTGGGGAGACGGCCAGGTTCACACTGAGCCACCCCCGCTGAGTCGCCCTCAGGCCGTCCTGCGGCCGCGCGGTTTATCCTCAAGTATCTGCCCGGCGCAGCATGAGGCGGGCCGCTTAAAGGAAGAGATCGATGACCGATAGAAACGCGACGGATGTGACGACCGATGTAAGGACCCATGCAAGCCCCGCGCCCGCAGCAGCCGGTGTACCGGCCGGGCCGGAGCCGTCTAGCCCATTGCCGTATATGGCGCAGAATGGTTCGCCGGTGGCCACCATCGCCACACTTGGCCAGTTTGAAGGCCAGTCCGTCCGCTTGCGCGGATGGCTCTACAACCTCCGCGAAAGCGGCAAGCTGGTCTTTCCCATCTTTCGCGATGGTACCGGAACCGTGCAGGGCGTAGCCCACGTCAAGGGCATTCCCGCCGAGGTGTTCAACACCCTCAAAGGCCTCACCCAGGAGTCCTCCGTCATTGTCACCGGCAAGGTCCGCGCCGACCAGCGCGCCCCCGGCGGCTACGAACTTGATGTCGAAGACGTCGAAGTCATCCAGCGCGTGCCCGAGTCCGACCCCTATCCCATCAGTCTGAAAGACCACGGGGTCGACTTCCTCATGGAGCACCGCCATCTGTGGGTGCGCTCGCCGCGCCAGTCCGCCATCCTCCGCATCCGCGCCGAGATCATGCGCGCCGCGGCAGAGTACTTTGACCAGAACGGATTCATCCGCACCGACCCGCCCATTCTTACTCCAGCGGCCTGCGAAGGCACCTCAACGCTGTTTCCCGTCGACTACTTCGGCGACCCCGCGTTCCTCACCCAGTCCGGCCAGCTTTATATTGAGTCCACGGCGCTCGCGCTGGGCAAGGTCTATAGCTTCGGCCCCACCTTTCGCGCGGAAAAATCGAAGACCCGGCGTCATCTGACCGAATTCTGGATGATCGAGCCCGAGGTTGCCTACTGCGACCTCGACGGTTTGCTGGCATTAGCGGAGAACTTCCTCTCCCACATTGTCCAATCCGTCCTCAAAAACCGCAGCCCCGAGCTCGCCGTAATCGGCCGTGACCGGGCAAAGCTCGAAGCCATCCTTCCGCCCTTTCCGCGCCTGCGCTACGACGATGCGGTCGAAATGCTGAATCAGGCCCATAAGGATGGCCACCTGGAGCAGAAGTTCGAGTACGGCAACGACTTTGGTTCCCCGGATGAGACCTGGCTGAGCAGCCAGTTCGACCGCCCGGTAATGGTCAACCGCTACCCGGCCGACGTGAAAGCCTTCTACATGGAGCCCGACCCAATTGACCCGCGCCTGGCGCTCTGCGTCGACGTGCTGGCCCCCGAGGGCTACGGCGAAATCATCGGCGGTTCGCAGCGTGTCTCAAGCTACGAGCTGCTCAGCGCCCGCATTGAGCAGCACAAGCTGCCCCGCCAGGCCTTCGAGTGGTACCTCGATCTGCGCCGCTACGGCTCGGTTCCCCACAGCGGTTTCGGAATGGGCATCGAGCGCGCCGTAGCCTGGATCTGCGGGCTCGACCACGTCCGTGAAACCATCCCGTTCGCGCGGACCCTGCACCGGATTTACCCCTAAAGAGGCCCGCCGCATCCTGCATCCTGGGCCGGCTGAGCGTCAGGCATTTCGTCTCCCCTTCCTGCCGGGAGGGGAGAGTGCTCAATAAGCGGGCGGCGATCGAAGGCCAAAGGGAACCAAACCCGCGGAAATCGCGAGCAAAGGCGAGTTGAAAGGGTGCTGACATGCTTGCCCTTGAATGCAGGTATCGAGCCGTCAGCAGAGGTTCGCCGCCTGCGGCAGGGCGGCCACCTATGAAACCCAGGACCTGACCGGGTCTTGAGGGTCTGCGTCACACCTGCATGACTTCGATTTCCTTCTTGCGCGAAAGCTCTTCCATCCGGCGAATCTCTTCGTCGGTCATCTTCTGCACTTCTTCAAGAGCCCGCTTTTCTTCGTCTTCGCTGATTTTTTTGTCCTTGGCCAGTTTCTTCAGCAGGTCGTTGCCGTCGCGGCGCACGTTGCGGATGGCAGTGCGATGCTCTTCAAGCACCTTGTTCAGGTGCTTGACCACGTCGCGACGCCGCTCTTCGGTCATGGGCGGCACTGGAATGCGGATGACCTTGCCGTCCGACTGGGGATTGAGTCCGAGTTCGGCGACCGTGATGGCCTTTTCGATATCCTTGAGAATCGTCGGGTCCCACGGCGCGATCAGGATCAGCTGCGGCTCGGGCGTGGACACCTGGCCAATCTGGCTGACGGGCGTGGGCGTGCCGTAGTAGTCCACCTTCACCTGGTCGAGCATATGGACGCTGGCCCGCCCGGTGCGCGTCGCAGCCAGGTTGGCCTGAAAGGTCGCTACAGCCTGGTCCATGCGCCGCTTCAGGTCGGCAGAGAGATCTTTGAGCGCCGGTATTCCGGCCATAACTGAAACTGCCATCGTTCTCCTCGTTGCTGCAAAACAATATATTAACCAATCGCCCAAATCAGGCGATAGTCACCAGCCCCGTCGCCTTGGCTTGCTCATGCGCGTGATAGCTCGAGCGCACCAGCGGGCCGGACTCGACGTGCCGGAAGCCCATTTTCAGCGCTTCGGACTTCAACTCGGCAAACTCCCGCGGCGTGTAAAGCCGCGCCATGGGCAGGTGGTCCCGGGAAGGCCGCAGATACTGGCCAATCGTCAGAATGTCGCAGTGAACCCCAGCCAGGTCGCGAAACACATCGAGCAATTCGGAAGTCTCTTCGCCCAGGCCCACCATCACGCCCGACTTGGTAATACCTGCCGGATTCAACTCCTTGGCATAGCGCAGCAGTTCGAGGGTCCGCTCGTAACGTGCCCCCGGGCGCACCACGCGGTAAAGCCGCGGCACCGACTCCGTATTGTGGTTGAGCACTTCCGGCCGTGCATCGACAACCGTGCGAATGGCTTCCGGACTGCCCTGGAAGTCCGGGATCAGTACCTCGACGCGGCAACC
>Ga0116129_1001663_pt1 | contig 12005 bp, 9 predicted proteins | sample June2015DPH_17_2_FD_89732 | JGI IMG/M metagenome (GOLD analysis project Ga0116129, IMG submission 89732) | Peatland microbial communities from SPRUCE experiment site at the Marcell Experimental Forest, Minnesota, USA - June2015DPH_17_10 | ecosystem: Environmental > Terrestrial > Soil > Wetlands >...
AGTCCGAGCAGATCCGAGGTGCTAATGGTGGCGACCAGGGTCGGGGGGTTGGTCAGCAGCTGCCCGCGCTGCGGCGTGGAGGGTCCGGGCGGTGTCGAGGGTCCGGGCGTCGAGCCACTGTTCATGCCCGAGTTACAACCGGCGAGCATGAGCAGCGCCGTCACCCCGACGGTCAGGGAAGAGGTCGGACGATTCATGAGATACCCCTCCGGCCGACTGGCGACGACAATGAAGCCACCAAGTAAGAACTCCCAGGGGGGTAAAAGTTCACGTTTCGAGCTTACGGCGCCGCGGGAACCAAGCGGATTCGCGTAATCTCCGAAGGAACGCCGAAGCGATTGGGTGGTCCCCAGTATCCGGTGCCGCGGTTCACGTAGATCCACAAGTGTTTCAATCGATGCAAGCCGGCGGTGAACGGCTGAAAGAATTGAATGAAAAAGTTCCACGGCCAGAACTGTCCGCCATGCGTGTGCCCTGAGAGTTGTACGTCGAAACCTGCCTGAGCGGCGGCAGTTGCCGAACTTGGCTGGTGGGCCAGCAGTATCTTGGCTCCGGCATCGGCGGGTGCCCCATGCAGCGCTGCCGCCGGGTCGCTGCGCTGGGCGGGATCGAAGTGATGAGCACCGTAATCCGTGACGCCGGCGAGTACCAGCGTCGTGCCATCATGTTCCAGGACGACGTGTTCGTTCTTGAGCACACGCATGCCGAGACGACGAATCTCCTCAGTCCACGCGCGTTCTCCGGAGTAGTACTCGTGATTGCCGGTCACGAAGTAGGCGCCGTGGCGCGCGGTCAGCCCGGCCAGTGGCGCCGTGTGAGCCGAAAGTTGCTGCACGGATCCGTCGACCAGATCCCCGGTGACCGCAATCAGATCGGCGTCCAACGCATTGACTCGACGCACGATCCTCTCGACGAAACCCCGCTTGATCGTGGGACCCACGTGTACGTCGCTGATCTGTGCAATCGAAAATCCGTGCAGAGCTTGCGGAAGGCCAAGCAACGGAATTCGCACCTCGACGATACCGGGTCTGCGCCGCGCAATGATGAAGCCCGTCACCGTCATCAAAAAGGCAAGCACCAAGGTGAGCTGCGCGCTCAGGGTTGTCAGCCGCGCAGGTTCGACGGGAATGAATACGTGGGTGCTCACCAGGACCAGGTCACGCAGCAGCGTCAGCACGAAGAGAGAAGAGAAAAATCCCATGGCCGTGTAGCCCACCCAGGATATGCGCTCGGCAAGCTTTCGATCGAGCATGGTGCGTACCCGCATCGAGAACGGAATGAAGAGGCAAAAAGCCATCAGCAGCACCATGCCGGCACCAACGCCAATAGGCCCGATCGGCAGGGCCGACAGCAGTCGCCAGCTGACATAACCAGGAAGTGCGAAAAACAACCAGAGAGGATGGAAGAGCAGGCGACGAACGGTCCGCAGGGGGTTCATTGGAGTATTTAATGGTGGCGGTACAATGGAACTTCAAGCCCAGGGGGTAGGCCAGTGAATTCAAGCTTCGTCCAAGGCACCTCTGAGGTGCCGCTGAGATATGAAACCATCGGGAAGGCGTTCGATCAAACCGCGCACCGATTCGCTGAGCGTGATGCGCTCATCGTCCCCGCGCAGCAAGTTCGGTGGAGTTACGAGGAACTCAAACGCCGCGTTGATGGGCTCGCCGCCGGCCTGCTTTCGCTGGGATTGAATCCGGGCGATCGTATCGGCATTTGGGCGCCGAACCGCGCCGAGTGGACCGTGGCGCAATTCGCCTGCGCCAAAGCGGGTTTGATTCTGGTGAATGTCAATCCCGCGTATCGACTTTCCGAATTGGAGTTTTGCCTCAAGAAAGTGGGGTGTCGTGCGCTGATCACGGCGGAGCGGCTGAAGAACAGCGACTACCTCGAGATGCTCCGGGTCCTGGTGCCCGAGCTCGAGCGCTGTGCTCCGAACGGGCTGGCCAGCGCGAGGCTGCCGCAGTTGAAACTGGTCATCCGCTTGGGCAGCGCGCATAGCGCCGGATGCATGAATTTTGACGAAGTATTGCAGCGCGGGATGAACTCAGATCGGGCACGTCTCGATGAGATTGGCCTGCAGCTGCAGCCGGACGACGCCATCAATATTCAGTTCACCAGCGGTACGACAGGACTGCCGAAGGGGGCGACCTTAAGTCATTACAATATTTTGAACAACGGTTACTTTGTCGGTCGCGGATTGAGGCTCACGGAACGCGATCGAATTTGCATCCCCGTGCCGCTTTATCACTGTTTCGGCATGGTGATGGGCAACCTGGCGGCCATATCGCACGGGGCGGCCATGATTTATCCGGCCGAAAGTTTCGATCCGTCGAAAACATTGGAGGTCGTCGATAGGGAGCGGGCGACGGCGCTCTATGGCGTGCCGACCATGTTCATTGCCGAATTGGAAACCCCTGAATTTTCACGCTATGACCTGTCGAGTTTGCGCACCGGGATCATGGCGGGTTCACCCTGTCCGGTTGAAGTGATGAAGCGCGTGATCAAGCAGATGAATCTTACGGAAATCACGAACTGCTATGGCATGACGGAAACGAGTCCGGTGAGTTTTCAGACCGACATCGGCGACGCATTCGAGCGGCGCGTATCAACCGTAGGGCGCGTGCATCCGCATGTTCAGGTCAAAGTGGTCGATTTGCAGGGCCGGTGCGTACCGCGCGGAGTTCAAGGCGAGATTCATACGCGAGGCTATTCCGTGATGAAGGGCTACTGGGAGGATCCGGTAAAGACTCGCGAAGTTCTTGATGATGCAGGCTGGATGCACACCGGAGACCTCGGTGTGATCGATGAACACGGCTACGGCAACGTGACCGGGCGCTTGAAAGACTTGGTCATCAGGGGCGGGGAAAATGTGTATCCGCGTGAAGTCGAGGAGTTCTTGTACGGGCATGACAAAGTACAGGCGGTGCAGGTGTGCGGGGTCCCTGACGCGAAATACGGCGAAGTAGTATGCGCCTGGATTCAGCTGAAGCCGGGGACCAGCAGCACCGAAGAAGAGGTCCGGGAATTCTGCAAGGAACAGATCGCGCACTACAAGATTCCGCGCTATATCCGCTTCGTCTCCGAATTTCCAATGACCGTCACGGGAAAAGTACAAAAATTCGCCATGCGCGAACACATGGTGAAGGTGCTGGGTCTTTCGGAACAAAAGACCGCTTGATATCTCTTGGTACCCTGGCGGTCTTCTGACCAACTGCCTCAGCGCGGCTTTTGGAACTTCAGTACGAAATTGTCGGCCTCGCCGATCGCCATGTACTTCGCGCGGTCTTTCTCTCCCTCCGCCAGGCTGGGTGGCAGCGTCCATACACCTTTGGGCCAGTCCTTCGTATCACGAGGATTGGCATTGATTTCCGAAGACCCCACGAGCACGAATCCGGCCTTCTTCGCCAGGGCAATCGTATAATCCTGACGCACATAGCCGTTTTCGCCCTTCGGGTCCTGCGGCACATCGATGCGCCCGCGGTGCTCCTCGATGCCGAGGATGCCGCCCGGTTTTAGTGCCGTGAAGCATGCTGCCAACGCTTGATCGGCATACCCGTCACCCATCCAATTGTGAAGGTTGCGAAACGTGAGTATCAGATCGGCCGAGCCTGGGGGAGCGATATCGAAGTGTCCCGCGCCCAGAGTAGTTTCATGAATCGTGCCGAGCCGATTCTTTTCCGCGGCAATATGCGCGCGGAAGCGCTGCACTCCCGCATCTTCCTCGCCGCCCGTCGGCGGCAACGCGATGCTGTAGTGGCCGCCGGCTGCGAGATAGGGCCCAAGAATGTCGGTCCAGTAACCGCCGCCTGGCCACAGCTCTACTACCGTCAGCTTAGGAGTGATTCCAAAGAAAGTCAGCTCTTCGACGGGGTGGCGGGCCTTGTCGCGCGCTATGGCGCCGGCAGGACGCGCAGGGCTCGCGACCGCCGCGACCAACGCTGGGTCGGCGGCAGCGGCGGATGCCGTGGCACAGCCCATGACGGTGATCAACCCTGCCATGAAGAATGATTTAACGGACGGAATAAACATGGTTTGCCCTTCTTGATTCAATTCGGTGGATTTTCGCCGCTGAACGGCACCGGTGTCGCGCCGACGACGGTGCCGATCGTAGCCTTGTCGCTGACATATAGCTTAACTTTGCGCTCGAACCGCAGGTCACCCTGAACGACCGAGCCGGGCCCGATGACAATCACCGGATCCTCGGCCACGAAACTGATTCCGGACGGCCTGTCGACCATGATCCCGCCTTCCACGTGGGAAGCGCCCATGATGCTTATGCTGCCGTTGACGGTCTTGATCCCGCCCGCGACGTGCGCCCCCGTCATTCCGATCTTGCCGTTGACGTTTGCCAGGTGACCTGCAACTTCCGCACCGTTCGCCAGCGTAAGATCGCCGTTGACCGATCCGGCGCTTTCGGAAATGTGTGAGCCGGCATCAAGACTTATGGCACCGTTGACGGTCTTCGCTGATGTCGCAGTCGCATGTTCGCCCAAATGTATGCTGCCGTTGACGGTAGTTGCCGATGTGACAGCGGCATTATCATCGACATGGATCGAGCCGTTGACCGTTCTCGCCTCATCCGCTGCCTTGCCGGCGGGTATATGTACCGAACCGTTCACCTTGGTCGAGCCGTCGCCGTCGACAGGAATATCGCATCCGGACAAGGCCAAACTCACCACAAAGGCGGCCATGATTTGGTAGCCGTTCGCCGTTCCCATAGAGGCTCCCCCGCAGGCTAGTTGAGCCGCTACTGTACCAGTACGGCCAACGAGCGGGAATCTTCGGCGCGAAGCGGGGACGAACGCGTGCCGCTGAGGGACGAACTGGTCAACATGCGGCGCCGGAATTTATTACCGCATGCAACACAGCCGGCCCGTTATACTCGCCCGCCATGCGAACTACAAAATATGGCTTGGGTATCGTGCTCCTTCTCTGTTCCGGCGCCGCCAGTTCATTGCCGGCAATCAGCTCCGGTGCTGATCTGGATGCCGTCGTCCAACAGGTCGTGGCACAGGAACATGTGGTCGGTGCTTCAGTGCTCGTGGCGCGCGGCGGCAAGATACTTCTGCACAAAGGGTATGGATTCGCAGACCTTGGCCTGGATGCACCAGCCAAGGATGAAACCGTTTATCACGTAGTCGGCCCTATGCTTCCCTTCACCGGAATTGCCGTCATGCAACAGGTGGAGCGCGGGAAGTTGTCACTGGACGATGACATCTCCAAATTCATTCCTGAGTTTCCGCTCCAGGGTCATCACGTCACGATACGCCAGTTGCTCAATCACACTTCGGGCATCGTCGATTATCATTATCTAGGCGATCCCATCGAAGCGACCAGCCGCCAGCCTAAAGCGCTGGACGAAGTGATGGCCCTTTACGCGGGCAAGAACTGGGTGAATGAGCCGGGCGCGAAGTGGGACTGGTCCATCTCCGGCTTCCAGCTGCTGGTCATGGTTGTGGAGCGCGTTACCGGCCAGAGTTTTCCGGACTATGTCCAGCAGAACATCTTCCAGCCTGCCGGCGTCAAGTCCACCACCTACTGTGACGATTTTACCCTCGTACACGGTCTTTCCCATGCATACCGCCGGTTCGAGGGGAGCTACGTGCCGGCCAATGAAAACGACATGGCGTACAACTCCGACCTGCGCTTCTGCAGCACGGTGGGCGATCTCCTGCAGTTGTGGCGAGCCATCCAGGATAAGCACTTGGTTCGCCCGGAAACCTTCCGCATGATGACAACCGCCGAAGGAGCTGCGGCGCAGATGAGCGCTCAGGATCCCAAGGCCCAATACGGTTTTGCCATGATTCTGAACCATGAAGAGGACCACCGACGCATTGGGCAGCATGGATCTCTGCTGGGTTATAGCGGCAGTCTGTATGATTTTCCCGCGGACCAGCTGACGATTGTTGTGCTCACGAACACCGAGGGCCAGAACGCTTACGCAATCACGCGTGCGCTGTCTCGCGCCATCCTGGGGTTGCCTGCACTGGCTTCCCCCGCGCCCGCTGTGGAGCAGAAACTTGCGGACAAGCCGGTCTCCAATGCCGAGCGTAAACGGCTCGCAGGAACGTTTGTGCTGAAACTAGGCCAAGTCTCTGCCAATCTGTTCGATTCCTTCGCCCAATACAGGCGCACGTACCGCGTGTTCGATGAAAATGGCCGCCTCATGATCCAAGCGCTGGGCGCGGGTCCGGAGCGGCTGCTCAAACAGGAGGATGGCAGCTTTTCCTTGCGCTCATCCCCAAGCTCTCGTGTCTCATTTGTCTTGCAGGATGACCGCGCAACCGCCATGAAAATGAACTCGCCTGACTTCCCGCTGGCCGGAGATCGCGTTGGCGATGCGACCCCGGCCACGTTTCACGCGCAGTTGCGGTAGTGATTGGAAAAGTGCGGGTGTTCCGGCCTGCCTCGGCGTTGGGTCGAAACGCCTACGATTTTACGACGCGCTGAATGGGGATCACCGAGGACCCACCGATGGAAGTCTTGGCCCGAGTATCAGCGGTCGGGCGCGCAATATTTTCGAGTGACAGAAGCAGGCTCTGGAGTTTAGGGATCACCATCGAGCGGCGCTGCAAAACTTCCGCAAACGGCACGGCATCGGATAGCAAGTAGCCCTGCAGACATATGGAACGGTGTGCCAGCAGCCGCGCGAGCTGCGTGGGGCGTTCGACCCCCTCGGCGGTTACCGCTAGTCCCAGTCCTTCGCATAAATCCATGATCACACGCGTTATTGCCGCAGAGCGCTGACTTGTATCGATGCTCGCGATTAAGCTGCGATCCAACTTAATCCGAGACAACGGTAGTTGCTCAAGTGACGTCAACGATGAGTATCCGGTGCCGAAATCGTCGAGTGCGATGCCAAATCCTTGCGATTGCAACAGCCGAAGAGCGGCGATGGTAGCTGGGCCGGTCTGCATGACCGTTTCCGTCAATTCAAGTTCGATGGCTTGCGCCGGCAGCGCGAATTCCTGCAACAGCTGGGTGAGAGATCCGACAAATCTGGGATCCAAAAATTGTCGCGGCGAAATGTTGATTGCAACCCGAGCACCCGGCCATCCACCGTGATGCCACTGCGCCGCGGCGTGAACAGCGGTCCGCAGCACCCACTCGCTAATTTCTGCAATGAGTCCTGACTGCTCCGCAACGGCCAGGAATTCCCCGGGGCTGGCTAGCCGGCCGTCGGGCATGCGCCAGCGGATGAGCGCTTCAACCAGCGTAACCTCCATCGTGGCCAAATCGATTTCCGGCTGATAGAGCAGTTCGAATTCTTCATGCTCGAGGGCACGACGAAGGCCTTGTTCGATGGCAAAGCGGGCCGCTGCGGATTCGATCAGTTCCGGCGTGAACACGGCCAGCCGGCTGCGGCCCAATTCTTTGGCACGAAACAATGCGGAGTCGGCAGCACGCAACAATTCCGCGGCGTCGCGCCCATGCTGGGGAAAAATGCTTGCCCCAACGCTGACGCTGACGCTAAGGTCGCGGTCATCGACCGAAAGCAACTTCTGAAACGCTTGTACGAGGCGCAATCCGGTTTCAAGAACGGCGTCTTCCGAGTGGGGGCTCTCGTACACTATCGTAAATTCGTCACCGCCCAATCGCGCCACGAAACCCAGGCCGTCGGAAATTTCCTCCAAACGATTAGCCACGCTCATCAGAACGCGATCGCCGAAGACATGTCCAAGACTGTCGTTGAAATTCTTAAAGTTGTCGATATCGAGGAAGTACACGCCGAGGCAACGCTGCTCTCGTGCGGCGCGCTCTATCGCATCGCCCAATAAAGCGGATAAGTGCCGGCGATTCGGCAGCGAGGTGAGCGGATCCTGCAGCGCCAGCGTTTGCAATTTATGCGTGCGCTCCAGAACCATGTGCTCGAGGGTTTCCTCGTGAAGGCGGCTGGCCGCTTGCGCGGCGGCAATCCTCGAAGCCATGTCGTTGAAGGCACATGCCAAGGTATCCAGTTCGCGAATGCCGCCGCCGGCGACCTGTACTTGCGCGTTTCCGGCGGCGAGTCGAGTCGCGCCGTCTAGAATTCTACGTACTGGCCTAACCACGCTTCGCACCGTCAGACCCGATATTCCGGTGACAATGAGAAGGACTGCGACTGTGAATACGGCCATTATATCCCGCGTATGTTGATCCGAGCGTCTCACCGTTTCGGTGAGGAGGTCGTCCGGTGTCCATAGAGCTGGGGATGAGAGGGGTTTTGGAGGGGACGAGTTACGAATTTCCCCCAGCGACGGCAGAGCCGGGGCTGCGGACGGTGTCGAGTTTATCGCCGCGAACAGAGAAACGTGATTTCGAGAAAAACGACGAATGGCATCGGAATAACGAAAATTCAGGTCAGCCAAGCTCACGTGTAACGCGATGAGTTGATCGAAGTCAGCACGGGTGTGCTGAATCCAATCCGCGCCCTCCGCACTGGCAAGCCGAGTGGCGTTGTTCGCAAACGTCGTCATAAAGGTGTTTTCGCTGCCGGTCAGGGCCTCGAGGTCATTGGCGTCAATCTCCTCACCAAGAACGATTCGTTCGCTATGCTGCCGGACGGCGTCCAATTCGACGCGCAGTTGAATCAGTGATTGGGGCGCGATCACTCTGCCGAAGATTTTCCATGCGCCATTGAGGGTGGTTTGCAGCCGATCATTGATTGACTCCAGCAGATTGGAATGCGTGATTCGCGCGGCTCGGCGCTGGTCCGCGAACAGTACAATTTGGCCACCGAGTTCAAGGTATTCCGCCACGGCGTGATCGAACTTGATTTTGGCCCGTCCGTCGGCAAGAAAGTCAATTGACGTGCGGCGCAGCGCATCCAGCGCGTTCAGTGCGGCGGCGTATTCGGCTTCACTCGCTGCCGAGTCGGTTTCGGCCCGCAATTGGGTTGCAAGTCCAAACCGATCGACGGCAGACACCAACACCTCCACGTGCTTCTTCTCGAGCGCTGCCGAGACCGGTGCGTTCTGCATGCGCAGCAGATCCAGGGTGGGCGAAGCCGGCACAGGAGGGCGCTTGCTCCAAAGGATGACCGAAGCGCTTTCTTGGGCAATCAGATTTGCGGCGGCTGCCAGCGCTGCTACAGCGACAAATGAAATGGCGAGCCGAGCCGTAATGCCCAGCGGAAATATTCCACGGATGTAAGCGTCCGCGCGGTGCACGAGGCCTTGAATCCATCGCGCGCCATTTTCTGGTTTCATAGTTGTTCAGTGCACAAAGGCAATGAGGCATCTTGCACATAGTTTCAGGAGAGGTATGAAATGACTGCTGAAACTGTGCGTTCAATCTCGGCTGACGACCGCCAGCGATTGAACATATTGTCCGGGATAGAAAAGCTATTCGAAACGATACGCAGCTACCTGGGTATCGCCGGCCTAGCGGAGCGGATATCGCCACACGCACACTGCTCCAGGTGACGGGGGTCAATTCGGCCACCCGCTTGCCGCCGGCCGCCGAGTACTAACGCTGTATCCCGGGCCTTCCAGCCAGGTAGTCTCCGGCATCTTTGTCTAAACCTTAGACAGGATCCAGTTCCCGTCACGCTGTATAGGGCGCTCAGCGGTGACTGTGGTCAAGCACACTATGCGAGGTGTTCGTGCAGATTTGGAGCCGCATCGATGTGGCTGGCCGCTGGCTCACGCCGCCGGCCAGTGAAGCACTGGCTAAGCGCTACTACTCATTGGATCGCGGGCGCGGTGGCGCGACGCCCCAGAGGACAGTAGCGGAGACGATGTTCAGCGCAGCGAACATCCAGAGCCGGCCGGTCGACATATCGTCAGGCGACGGCGCCAGAGCGACGATGCTGTAGGCCATGTTCGAGGCGGTGTGGAACAGCATGTTGGAAAGCACGCTATTGCCGCCTCGGTGATAGGCCCAGGAGAACAGGAACCGCATGGCGACGGTCGCCGTCAGGAAGATATAGAAGGGCGTGTAGCCCTGAATGGCGCCCGGCGTGACGATGAAGAACAGCGGCACGTGCCACACTGCCCAGATGACGCCGAGCACGAAGGTCGAGGTCTTGAGCGGCAGGACGCCGTCGAGCTTGTCTGACAGCAGCGACCATCCATACTCCTCCGCCAGGGTTCCACCGATCAGGAACAGGAACAGATAGCTCAACGGCGCCTCGCTGAGGGTCATGGTGAAATGCGGCGCTCCATGCGTGAACTGCGCATGCACCAACTCCACGATGACGGCGAGGATCGGCAGCAGGAAGAAAGAGACCAGGAAGACCGCCCAGCCCATGCGCAGGTCGAACACCCGGGCGAAGAAACGCAATGCGTGTCGCGGGCCGCCCTCTGTCAGGGTCGCAACCAGGGCGCCGACAAAGGGCCCGAACGAGCCGACCACCAGCACCGGAAAGAGCGGCAGCGAAAGCTTGTGCTGAGTGATCAGCCAGCCGACCAGCCACAGCACCCAGGCCATGACAAACGCCACGACCAGATATAGCCCCATCGAGTGCAGGCTGCGGTTGCGCACCGCGTTGTCATTCAATCCCATTGCAGCGCTCCCATTGGTCATCCCCTCTGTTTTTTTTCGGTGCCAAATCGCAGTGGAACAATTGTTTTGAAAAGATGCCGGCTGAGGGATTCGAATAATACCAGTATCACTGTGATTCAGTAACATACGATGGCTCGCAGTTTGGAGAACAACTGCAGTGAAGTTACGGGGTGAAGATCTGAGCTTGCGGTTGCGCATTGTGTTGGGTTGCGGTCTGAGTTATATCACGGGACGCTACGCCAACCGCCCCACACGATAATACCCATTCCCGCGAGAGCGACTGCGCCGCCCAGCAAATCCCAGCGAGTCAGTGGGACACCGTCCACCTTCCATAACCAGACGAGCGCGACCGCAACATAAACACCTCCATACGCGGCGTATATTCGCCCCGAGGCGGCTGGGTGTAACGTGAGTAGCCAGGAGAACAGCGCCAAGCTCCCCATTGCCGGCACGAGCAGCCACGGCGAACCGGATCGTCTGAGCCAAACATAGGGCAGGTAACAGCCGACAATTTCGGCGACTGCGGTTACGACAAAAAGAAGAAACGTCTTCAGTATCAGCATTTATCTTCCCTCGCGGATAGGTTCGATTCGAGTTATCGTCAGTAGCCAACGGGCATAACGATATTCCACTCTACAATTCTACGTTGGGTGCAGCGGTACAAACTCAACTCAACATGAACTACCATGCAGGCAAATGCGGGCTCAAAGGAAAGACGAGAGAGAATTAATGTTAGCCAACATCCGTTTATATCGAGTGCTTTGTGCGGTTCTGCTGACGATCACCGGCTCTGGGGTATCTCCGGCGCAGACCAACATTTCACCAATCATCCAAGATCTGCAGTGGCGCTTGGTCGGTCCATTTCGCGGCGGCCGCACGCGTGCGATCACGGGCGTGCCGGGCCGGCCCCATACGTTCCTCACCGGCGCGGTCAATGGCGGCGTGTGGAAAACCGATGATGACGGGCGCACCTGGATGCCGATTTTTGATTCGCAACCCACGCAGTCGATCGGCGCTATCGCCGTGGCGCCTTCAGATCCAAAAATCATTTACGTGGCATCGGGCGAGGGGCTACATCGTCCGGACCTATCGGTAGGCAACGGCGTCTACCGTTCGTCCGATGGCGGTACGTCCTGGGTTCATCTGGCGCTCGATGATTCGCAACAGATACCGAGCATTGCGGTCGATCCGCGTGATGCCAACCGCGTCTACGCAGCGGTGTTAGGCCATCCCTACGGCCCGAGCGCGCAGCGTGGTTTATACCGATCAGTGGACGGCGGCGCCACATGGTCAAAAGTGCTAGATCAAGGGGAGAATACGGGCGCCTCCTTCATCAGGATCGATCCTTTCGATGCCAATATCCTCTACGCGGGATTCTGGGACGCGCGTTCGGGACCGTGGGAAGACAAGACGATGTACAACGGCCCGAACGGCGGCCTTTTCAAATCGACAGACGGTGGTGATCATTGGCGGGCCCTGAAAGACGGGTTACCGCAGGGCCTGTCGCAGCTCGATGTCGC
>Ga0116129_1001665_pt1 | contig 12002 bp, 10 predicted proteins | sample June2015DPH_17_2_FD_89732 | JGI IMG/M metagenome (GOLD analysis project Ga0116129, IMG submission 89732) | Peatland microbial communities from SPRUCE experiment site at the Marcell Experimental Forest, Minnesota, USA - June2015DPH_17_10 | ecosystem: Environmental > Terrestrial > Soil > Wetlands...
GCAGGCCATAACCAAATTGCGCGCCGGCCTGGGAATAAGTCGCGATGCCAGACGGATCATCGTCGGCGGCCCCCGTGACCAGTCCGGGTCCGAGCAGCCGCAAGAAAATATTCGGACGTTTATCAGGTGTTTTGCTGAGCCCAGTTTCGGAGGAATTCATGGCTTAAGCTTCAAATAACGCCTTGCGAATTACAAGATGTTTACCCGCCTATCCTGACGTTTCACGAAGCCTCGAAAGCAGGAACGGCGGAAAACAGCGACATCCCCGGAGCGTTTGTGGGCTATGGAGGATCGCGCGGGCGCCCGCAGCCAGATCGCGCAACTGGTTTTTGCAGGCGTTATGCTGATGGTACTGTTGTTCCTTACCGCGGTCCACTTCAGTATCTGCCGCGCTGCGTATTAGCGAGCATCGTATACACGATCGCAGTGGGGATGATCGACGTGACGAGGCTGTTTGATATTCGCCGTGAGAGCCCGGGCGAGTTTTACATTACCGCCTTCACCGCGGCGGCAGTTGTCGCGATCGGCGTCGAGCAAGGTATCTTGCTGGCGATCGCTCTGTCGCTCTTCAGACAAGTCCAACCCACACACCGCTATTCTCGCGCCAAACGCCAGCGGCCGATGGGTTCCTATTCCTGCTAAGAGCATCGCCCGATTCGACTTCACTTGCTAACCGGATTGAGTTTCCGACAATGACAGTATGTGCCTTAATGACAATTCGTTTTACACCCCAGCGGCGGCAACAACCCGATTCCGCCCCAACTGTTTCGCTCGATATAGCGCCCCGTCAGCACCTTCCAGCCACCCCTTAATCGAAGGCCGATTGGTGGTCATGGCTGCTACACCGGCACTGATAGTGACAATGGTTTCTGGACTACCAATATTCGGAATGGCCAGTTGTTCGATTCGTGCTCGGTGTCGCTCAGCGGCGGCACATGCAGCCTCAATCGATTGTTCGGGCATCACGAGCAAAAATTCTTCTCCACCGTATCGATAGACCTCATCATTTGGACGGCAGCCCTGGACCAATGTCCTCGCAACTTTCTTGAGCACTTCATCACCCTGCAGATGACCATATTCATCATTAAAAAGTTTAAAATGGTCCACATCGCACATGACAGCGCAAAAACTTTCCCCCCGTTCTGCGACGCGTGCGACAAGGATGTTTAGGTCCTCCCGCATCTTCAGACGGTTTCCCACCTGCGTAAGTCCGTCTATCCGGGCCTGTCGGAACAGCTGGCTATTGAGCCGCTCGAGTTCGACCTGCTGGGTAGCCAGTTCTCGGTATAACTCCGTGATGCGCGACGCTACCATGAGCCGAGCCTCAAGCTCGTGCCGGTTCAAGGGCTTCATTAGATAGTCGTCTGCACCGATACGTATGGCTTCTGCTGCTCCGACTTTGTCGTTAACTGAAGTCAGGAAAATGAAGTAAATGTATTTTCCACCGTCGCTTTCCCTGATACGACGACATAGATCGAGTCCGTTCAGCCGAGGCATTTCGCGATCGCTGATAATCGCTTCCACCTTATTGGACTGAAACAATTGCCAAGCCTGTTCACCATCTGTCGCAGCGACGACCTCGTGGCCGAGACCCGCGAGCGCGGCCTCCAGAATCAGGCGGGAGGCGGTGTCGTCTTCAGCAATAAGGATGCGCACGGCTCACAACTCGGTTGACTGAGAAAGAAGGACGCCGCGCAAGCGATCCAACTCCTGGCGAAGTGCTGAGAGCAACTTCTTGCAATTCCCCCAGTCGTTCCCGGCTACCGAGTGTTCCAGATCGGCGCAAATTTGAACGAAAGCACGCGCGCCCAAATTACTAGAGCTACCCCTCAGCGTATGGGCGACGCGGGAAAGCTTTTCCGCACTATGCCCAAGCAGCGCCTGCTCAATATCTTCCAAGCGCCGGGGAGTGTCTTCCAAAAAGGCGTCTATAACTTTTCTCGACAAGCCCGGTGCACAGGACTCCAGCCCCTTGAGGCTCTCGAACACCTCATCATCAAGTGATGGTTGAAGCGACACATTTTGTGGATCGATCTGCGCGGGCGCAAGAACCCAGCGGTCAAGGGCGCTTGCGAGTTCACCAGCCTTGATCGGTTTCGCGATGTAATCGTTCATCCCCGCGGCAAGTGCCTTTGCGCGCGCGTCCGATACGACATCCGCGGTTAGCGCTATGATCGGTATGTGGCGGCTCTCTGACCGACTTTGTCTAATGGTTGTGGCGGCAGTGTAACCATCCATTTCGGGCATCCGACAGTCCATAAGAATCGCCGAGTAGGGAATCCGGGCCGCCGCCTCAACGGCTTCCAAGCCGTTAGCTACGACATCCGCCGAATATCCCAGTGAGCCGAGAATACCGAGGACGACTTGCTGGTTGACAACATTATCCTCGGCCACCAGCAACCGGACCCCGTGCCTATGCATTTGCGTTGGCTGGTCCAAAGGCGTCTTCGGCGCTTCATTTGGTGGGCAGCTTCGAACCCCCACGATACTGGCAAGGATATTGTAGAGCTCGGATTGCCGTGCGGGCTTAGTTAGGCATGCGTCCACGCCCGCGTCGCGCGCTGATTTGGGAAGGTCATGCCCTCCGAGCGACGTTAAAAGAACCAACTTGGTCGAGGAAGTAGCTGCATCTGACCGGATTGCGCGTGCTAACGCGAGGCCGTCCATCTCCGGCATTTGCATGTCGACAATTGCAATGTCATACGGCTCTCCCCGCGCCGCTGCTGCCCTCAACATTGTGAGTGCCTGGGATCCGGTCTCGGCGCTCCCATTGCGCATATGCCAGCCAACTATGTGCTCGTGCAGGATAGCAAGATTTACGGGGTTGTCGTCGACGGCAAGCACCCGCAGCCCCCGCAGGTGGTATTCTTGAGGACTTGAACTCAGAGCTTCCGGCAATGGTACTGTAAACCAAAAAGTGGTCCCCTTTCCCGGCTGGCTTTCAACACCAATTTCGCCACCCATCAAGCGAACCAGGCGGCTGCAAATGGCGAGGCCTAGTCCTGTCCCCCCGTATTTGCGTGAGGTCGATACATCAGATTGTTCAAAAGCTTCGAAAAGGCGGCCTCGCTGATCCAGGTCGATCCCGATTCCTGTATCTTCTACTTCAAAACGCACGATCAGCGCGCCCTCACCACCTAATTGACGCTTGGCTCGCAGCACCACCTCACCACGCTCGGTAAACTTCACGGCATTCGAGGCAAGATTTGTCAAAACTTGCCGGAGCCGAAATGGGTCCCCGCGCATCCTCTGCGGAAGTTCATGCTCCACGAAACTGGCTAACTCTAGATCTTTCTCCGCGGCACGCACGGCAACGATCGCAGTCACACTCTCAACGATTTCGGACAGGTCGAAGTCGATGATTTCAAATTCCACCTTACCAGCCTCGATCTTGGAAAAATCCAGGACATCATTGATCACACTCAAAAGAGCCTCGCCGGATTGGCGTACCGTTTCGGCATATCCTCGCTGCTGCTGAGTAAGCGACGTGTCCAGTAAAAGACCGGTCATGCCAATCACGCCATTCAACGGGGTGCGTATTTCGTGACTCATGCTGCTGAGGAATTCTGATTTCGCGAGACTTCCTTGTTCAGCGACAAGGCGCGCATTTTCGAGCTGCGCATTGCGGAAATAGGCTAACAGCAAACCAATCAGCAGGACCGTTGCGAGCATGCCGACCGCAAAAACAATTATGGCTCGGCCATTTTGAGTCACCAAAGCGTCGGAGGTTGGCACAACGACAAGTGTCCATACTTTATCACCAACGGGAAGCATCGTTGACCAATGGATGCGCGCCTTCAGCTCGGCTTGAGTGAAGCCGGAAAGCGCGCCAGAGGCAGCACTCGATGTATGCACGTAGATGGGCGGATCCTCCGGCTGCGCCTTGGGCCCAAAAAAGTAAAAATCCCTATCTCTTGCTGGAGCCTTGGTATTGATAATACCTTCAATCATCGCGGAAATTTGAAATACGCCCTGCACAAATCCGACCAGATTGCGGCGGCGGTCCTCGATGGTAGCGTGGGGAAGACCGGACCGATATACCGGCAATAAAGCCCAGAAACCTCTGCGATCCCCCTTTACCCCGTGAAGAACGATGATCGGAGAAATAGCTAGATCCCCGCTATCACGAGCTTGCTCGACCGTTCTGAGACGTCCCTCCTCAGAACCCATTTCCAACCCATAAATAGGTGAGGCTGGATCGTCGGTCGCGAAAAACAACGGAAAATACTCATCTTGCTCTGGAGATATCGACGGCTGTTTACTCAGTGGGTCGACGGCGCGGATGTGGTAGTTGGGTATCCCTTGATGTAATCCATCCGCTTCGTGCGCTTCTCGCCCCTCGCGGGTAACCCGAACGATCCAAGAGTTACTCAGAATGGACGCATTATGCTCAATCAGTCTTCTCGCGAAGCCCTGAAACTTTGATAGGTTCACCTCCGGAAATGTTTCGAACAACGCGCGCAGGTCAGAAATATTGTCGAGGTCCTCAGCAATTGCCGCTTTAATCACTAAAGCGTCCTCAGATGCTTTCCCCACGAACTGTTGTTTTGTAAATTCAAGCTCTATATCTCTGGCGACAAAAAAACCGACTATTGAAATTAAGATGCCAAAAAGAGCGACGCCTGACATCAGCACAAGGCGCCATGAGAACTGGTTCCTGGTAAACATAAGCGGGCCACCTCGCTGAGGTAAACATATTGTTTACAATGCCGGCAAGAGATGTCGATTCGCTTAATTTAGGCTGTGAACCTATAAGATGCGCCCGGGCGGACTTCTGCCAGGGTCCGCTCTGCCCCCGATCCGGATATCGCAAGCCGCCAAGAGCGATGCGCTTTACAAAGGGCCAGCACGGCACGCAACGCCATCGCGTCACGCGCCCGCAAATGCGCGAGCTTCGTTCAGGGTAATGTTCCGTCCGGCGACTTATCGCCATTCAATTCGATGCACAAATGATGCGGCGCAATGATCAGGCCGTCAATGAAATGGAATTTCGAATGTGGAGCGCTAGCAAATGATTGTCTCCCCATTTGCGAGCAATGGCGATGAAAGGATTTTTCCGACTTATCCAACGTGCCCGAGCTGCGAGCTAGGAAAGCACTCGCCGCTCCGGCGTTGGGGTGGCCGACACAGCCCGCGCCTGTCGGACCCGCGGGATCACTTCCTCCGCAAAGCGCTGCATCTCGATCTCGAACGGCTGGAATTGCAGCATGAACAGCTCGATGCCGGCGGCATGAAATGCGCTGATGCGTGCCGCCACTTCATCATAGCTGCCGACAAGTCCCGCCGCCGTGCCGCCATTGGTGCCGACACGCGCGGTCTTCTGCATGGTCTGCATCATCACGACTTTCGGATCGGTATTCTGCTTCTGGATTTCTTTCATCGGCGCATCCTTTGCCGAGAGGCTCAACAACCGTTCGTGGGCGGCGTGCGCCGCCACGCTAGTCTCGCGCGCAACGACAAAGGCCGACAAACCGAAACGCAAGGGTGTGCCCGCGCGAGGACGCGCCGACACGTTTGCAATCAGCCCGGCGACATCTTCGAGCGGCTGGCCATTGATAAACCAGACATCGCCATGATCGGCGACCAGCGCCCGAGCCGGCTCGGACTCACCGCCGACATAGATCGTCGGGCGTTTGCGATAGAGGTCGGCCGGACGAAGCAAATAGTCGCGTATGTCGAAATGCGCGCCCTTGAAGGTGACGCGTTCACCCTCCAGCAGGCGCGATACGATAGAGATCCATTCGCGACCATAGGCGTAACGGTCATCGTGTTCCGCGAAGCCCAGCCCGGCTTTGTCAATCTCCGGCCTGTTCCAACCATTGACGAGATTGATCGCGAACCGTCCACGGCTGATGTTCTCGATTCCGAGCGCGAGCTTGGCCAGAACGACGGGATGATAGAGATAAGGCTTGATCGCCGCGATGATCTCGATCCGGCTTGTCAACGCCGCGAGCGCCGCCGCGGCGCTCCATGCCTCCAACTGATCGAAATCCTCGATATGAGGATTGATGGTGTGCTGCGCGATGAGGGTGGAGTCGAAGCCGAGTTCTTCGGCCGCCAGCACGAGATCACGATTGCGTTCCCAGGACGCGTTATACGGTTCGTCGGGGTCCTGATAAGCGCCACGGGAGCCATGTACGAGTGCCCAAATACCAAAACGCGGAGATGATTTCGTCATTCGCACCCCTCGTACCATGGAAATTCAGCCGTGACGCGGCGACAAGGCCATTGTTCTCGTCAATGCCTACGCGGAGTTCAAGCACCTCGCGCATCAAAAGATGATCTTTGCCGATCGATGGTCCGCGATGAAATCAGACAACTGCGAAACCCGCGACAATTGAAAGATCGCTCTATTTCTGTTCGTGCGATTCCGTGGGAAACTCTGCACTACGTGACGTGACGCTGTAGATCGGACAAGCCAAAGCAATTCCCGGGTCCGCGCAAGGGATACTGCCTGGCGCGTTTGGCCGGCTATTCGACGGCGGCGGCGACGAAGGATCAGCTAATCTTGAGTAACTTCGAACAAACCGCCTTGGCGCCCGAATTTGAGCGCGCCGGCTTCACCGATACATCCTCTCCTTCTTACCGAGGATCGGGTGCAGCGATCGGCAAGCGTGGCTTGCTGTTGCTTTCCTGGCTCGCGCCGGTCGTCCTAGTTGTCATCTGGGAACTCGCGGCAAGGGCCGGATGGATTTCGCCGCAAGTCCTGCCGGCGCCCAGCAAGGTCCTGAACACCGCGATCAAGCTTGCGACGACAGGCACCCTGCTCGACGATCTCCGGGTCAGTTTGTTGCGAGCTGCCACCGGCTTCGTGCTTGGCGGTAGCATCGGCTTTGCGCTTGGCATCCTCGTAGGCTTCTCCGTGGTCGCGGAGGCGGCCATCGACCGCAGCGTTCAGATGATCCGCGCGATCCCTTTCCTCGCCCTTCTTCCGCTGGTGATCGTTTGGCTCGGCGTGGGTGAGGCCGAGAAGATATTCCTGGTGGCGCTTGGCGTGACCTTTCCGATTTACATCAACACCACCCTGGGGATTAGGCAGGTCGATCCCAAGCTGATCGAACTCGGGCGGGTCCAGGGGCTCGGTCCGTTCCAGCTGATCCGGCGCATCGTCCTTCCGGGCGCGCTGCCCTCGATTCTTACAGGTGTCCGCTACGCGCTGGCGACGGCATGGCTCGCGCTGGTCGTCGCCGAAACCATCGGCGCGGAGTCAGGAATTGGATTTCTCGCCATGGACGCGCGAGAATTCCTGCGGACCGACGTCATTGTACTCTCCATCGCGATCTACGCCCTGATCGGTGTCGCTGCCGACGCCATCGCCCGCCTTCTGGAACGGCGGCTCTTGGCCTGGCACCCCAATTATGGAGCGTCGCGATGACTCCCCATGTTTCGGTACCGCCTTTCTCCCCGACGATCGAGCCGCCCGCCGTGGTGGTAAGCAATCTCAGCCGTGCCTATGGAGACCGTGTCATCATCCGGAATCTCAGCCTTCGCATCGAACGCGGCGAATTTGTCGCGCTGCTCGGGGAAAGCGGCTGCGGCAAGACCACACTGCTGCGCGCGCTCGCCGGTCTCGATCCGATCCAGGGTGGACGCATTGTAGCGCCGCGGCGACCGGCGGTGGTGTTTCAGGAGCATCGCCTGCTGCCATGGGATACTCTTTCGCGCAACGTTTCTCTGGGGCTCACGGCGCCTGACGCTCGCACGCGAGTTGCCGATGCTCTTGCCGAGGTCGGTCTCGGCGAGCGCCTCAATGACTGGCCGCGCAATCTCTCCGGCGGACAGGCCCAGCGCGTCGCATTGGCCCGGGCTTTGGTGCAGGAGCCCGAGCTTTTGCTGCTGGACGAACCCTTTGCCGCGCTCGATGCGTTGACGCGCATCCGCATGCACGATCTCGTCCGTGAGCTGGTCGCCAAGCATCGGCCGGGCGTTCTGTTGGTGACGCATGACGTCGACGAGGCGATTGCGCTCGCCGACCGTATTCTCGTGATGCGCCATGGCGCGATTGCGTTTGAACATAGAACCAACACCGCCGGTCTAAGGATCTCTCGTGCCGATCTTTTGGCCGAGCTTGGCGTGGCTTCTCAAAGGGAAGGAATTACCTGATGTCAGACTTTTCATCATCCCGACGCCGCTTTTTGGGTACTGCCGCCTTCGGCATCGGCACGCTGGCCGGACTGGATTTTGGCGAAAACGCATGGTCGGCGAGCGGACGCACCACCGATCTGGTGCGTCTGACCTGGGGTCTCAGCGGCCTCAATCTCGTCGCCAAGGAACGTGGAGAATTCGAGAAGTTGCTCGCCAGGGCTGGCATCAAGGTCGAATGGCTCGGACCGTTCCCGAACCACGCCCCTACCATGCAGGCCGTTGTTGGAGGCAGCGCGGATTTCAGCTTCGGTGGCAGCACGACGCCGGCGCTGGCAGCACTCATCGCCGGTTCACCGTTGGTCTTCACTCAATTCGCCGTCTATGAGCCGCGTACCACGGCGATCATCGCCAGGGACGATTCCGGTATCAACAAGGTCGAGGATCTCGTTGGCAAGTCCGTCGCGGTGAACCGCTCAGGGCTTGGCGAGTTCCTGCTGGTGGCCGCGCTGGAGAAACATAATATCGAACGCCCAGCGGTGAAATTCATCTATCTCAATCCGCCCGATGCCGCGCCGGCGCTTGCCTCGGGAAAGGTTGACGCTTGGTCGATGTGGAGCCCCGGCGTTGACATCGCCCGGCTGGAATACAAGGCACACGATATCTTCCTTGAGGGACGGGATCTGGAATTCCAGATCGACTACTCCTCCTATCTGACCACTCGCAAATTCGCGACCGACAATCCCGCGCTGGTGCAGGCGGTCAATGATGCCTTCCGCGCCGAAGGCAAGTGGATTTCCGAGAACAGCAAGGAAGCCGAATACATCGCGCAGAAAGCGGGCAAGTATAGCGACGAGGTTCGCGATCAGTTCATTGCGCTGAATCGCCAATACCGGTACTTTCCGGTTAACGACGAGAAGTTCCTGTCGGAATTACAGCGGGCGGCGGATTGGCTGACCGCACGCAAGGTCTTGCCCGAACCAATCAGGGTCACCGATCACCTCGCCCAGATCTGAAATTGGTCGGGGCGATCAAACCGAGCGTCGATCTGACGAAATTGGCTAGCCGCATCTGCGTGGGTGTATTGGCGTGATAGATAGGACAGCATGCGCTTGGAAAGACTCGCAGGTCGATTGGGCGCAGAGCGGGAACACGACGCAGGGAGCGGCGGCGTCGATTGCAAGTGAGCGGCCTCCTGTAAATGGCAATGAAAATGCTTCGCGTTGGCGTCCGTCCCAATAATCTGCACCTGACTCTCGCGCAGCATTGGCCGGATAGCTTCGCTGACCTCGACGCAAGGCTAGTGCGTTACAGCGAGGGCCGCGACACTAACCTGCTCAAGGCCATATCGATGTGGGCGGCACCGGATCGATAGAACCTCTGTCGGGTAATTCCGGCGGGGGTTTTGCATCCCGCTAGTGCAGGGGCAAAATCTGAGGCGCACGGGTTTCCGAGGTTCACGATCGGCATTAGCCCGCAAGATCTAATGCTGCACTGCCTGAAAGAACTTCGTCTGTGGCCGGAATCCGCTCATTAATGGACGCAATAGCCATGCATCGTCTTTCAACGAGCATTGCGGGCAAATTGACTGCCAGCTTTAGACGGGTGTGATCCCCTAGCCAGTCTTAGCAACATACGGAAACTAGAGTCTCAGTACTGCCATCTAGCTTACTAGGATTTAACGAGAATATGCTGAGGAAAGCGGTAGGTTTTCGCGGAGCTATTGATCGCGAGAACGCGCCATGTGCACCATTACCGACCGCGATCTTAAACTGATCATCCGTGTCCAGCGCAGCTGGTGGCGACTGCATTTGGTAGAGCTGGCGCGCCTAACACTGCTTCGCAATCGGAAGTAAGGGCGCCTCACGATCGTGATGGTCAGTTCCCTGTTCCGATTGCCATTATGTGCTCCGGGTGCGTCGGACACATCCAGCTCACCCAGACACTTTGATTACATCGATGCCTTGCGCGGATATGCGATCCTGATGGTAATCGCGGTCCATACCTCGCAAGCTATCCCAGATATCCCGGTCGCGTTCGCCAAGGTCCTCAACCAGGGAGCGCGAGGTGTCCAGCTTTTCTTCGTGACGAGCGCGCTCACCCTTTCCATGTCTTGGGTTGCTAGACACGAAAACGCCGTCGATTTCTATACGCGACGTATTTTTCGGATAGTGCCAATGTTCTGGATTGCGATTATCTTCTTTCTTTGGCTGAACGGGACGGCCCCATCGACTTACGCGCCCTACGGGATCGGTTTTAAGCATATTGCTATGACAGCACTGCTCGTGCAGGGCTTTTGGCCAGATACGATAACCAGCGTTGTGCCTGGAGGATGGTCGGTTGCGGACGAGGTCATATTCTACGCGTTGTTTCCAGCTCTCGTTCCACGGTTGCTTAAAGGGAGCTGGAAATCGTTGATCATCGCTGCGGTTGCAGCCATCGTTCTTGGCCCACGATTGTCGGGACTTTTCGAATATGGCTTTTCGTATCTCTTGCCTGGATCAGAAGGCGTTGCCGGGATCTATTTCTCGTTGTGGTGGTTTCCACGCCAACTGCCTTGTTTTATCTTCGGCATAATGCTGTTTAGGTTTTCAGCTGAAGGGCGCTCGATCCCGGTGTCGTTCCCGAGATATGCTTGCGTTCTCGCTGCAGCGCTGATGCTGTTCATTCCCTTTCTTGATGGCGTCAAGTACGCGCTCCCTCTTGGTCTCGTCACGACCTATGGCATCGTTCTCTCGCTATTCGCCTTCTCGCTCATGTACTGGCCCAATTCTCCCCTGATCGGCCGCCCGATAAAGTGGATCGGAAAAGTCAGTTATAGCGCCTACTTCATACATTTCGTTTCCTTGCGCATTCTGCCGCTGCTTCCATCGACCGGATGGCCTATCGCCGACCTAGCATATATGGTTTCAATTCAGGTGTTGGTCGCCGTGGGATTCTCTTCTCTGACGTATTTGATGATAGAAATACCCATGATCCGACTTGGCAGCGCACTGATTGCCGCTCGGCGGTCACCAAGTCAGCCTGAGCAGCCCGAAGCAAATATCCTTGGCTAGCCCCCGTCGGTCCCGTTCAAGACCAGTCGTCGTTCTAGCTATTTGCGGCTCTCGAAAAGCTAGATCCGGGAGCAGAGCCGTGTTTGTAATCCAGAAGCAATTCGTTCGCCTTCAGAAAAAAATTGCAATAATCTGTGCGGGGCCGACTACAGTTCTGTGACTTTTTTTTAATTTGGAACCGATCATCCCACATGCTTTCTGTGGGATGACATGAGAGGACAAACGGCAACGGCCCGTGAAATCAAGGCGCGGTGGGCTTTCAACGAAGTGCTATCCGATCGCTTCGGCGCTCCCTATAGCGCGATCCTGCCTCAAGCGCTTTACGCTAAAGTGAAGGCAGGTTGCAAATTCAACGATATAGACGAGGCTGACTGGGATCTGCTCATCCAAGGTCTCAACACCGCTCGCGATCCGAGTTTCACGGGCATCATCGACGCTGGTGGGTCAAACGGATACATCTGCCTGGAATGGTCAATTGAAGACTTAATGAACGCAAAGGTAATTCCGAGCTTTGGCGTAGATCTGTATTATCGGCATTTCCTGACAATGTTTCCGGTTTCCAAGCCGACCGGAGCAGTCGATTTGAGCGACCCGAGATTTAAAGCATGGGCGACGCCCGTTGTGGGACCGCCGTCGTTTGTGCAAAGCGAGCCTCTCATTTCGATCAAAGTCGGCTCCGATCACATGCTCATTGAAGGCTACACGCGGAGTATTCTCTGGGTGCGCAGCGCTGCCAAACCGCTGCTAGTACCCACTATCGGTGAAGAATGAGTCGTGATTCAAGGGGGCATGAGCGGCATCCCGGAAGCGACATCGATTATCTTGACGAGTGCGGAGCGCAGCGAGCTTGAGGGCTTGGTGCGC
>Ga0116129_1001667_pt1 | contig 11998 bp, 10 predicted proteins | sample June2015DPH_17_2_FD_89732 | JGI IMG/M metagenome (GOLD analysis project Ga0116129, IMG submission 89732) | Peatland microbial communities from SPRUCE experiment site at the Marcell Experimental Forest, Minnesota, USA - June2015DPH_17_10 | ecosystem: Environmental > Terrestrial > Soil > Wetlands...
GTCAAAATCACGCCTATTTATCATGCCTGTACGCTGATCGAGGCGGGAGGAAAGACGATCTACCTCGATCCCGCCAAGCCTGCAAAGCTTGCCGGGCTTCCGAAGGCAGACCTCATTCTGATTACCGACATTCATGGGGACCACATGGACCCCGATTCGATCACGGAAATCAGCAAGCCGGAGACCGAAATTCTGGCAGCGCCGGCGGTGGTGGCAACGGTCACGAGCGCCAAGCCCATTGCCAACGGTGAGGCGAAAACCTGGCAGGGATGGACGATTGAAGCGATTCCGGCATATAACCTGAAGCGCGGGCCCTCTCCGGGAAAGTTCTTTCACGACAAGGGACGCGGCAATGGCTATATCCTCACCTACGGCGGCAAGCGTTTCTACTTCTCGGGCGACACAGAAAACATTCCGGAGATGCGTGCGCTCAGGAATATTGATGTGGCCTTCGTGTGCATGAATCTGCCGTATACCATGCCACCAGAAGAAGCTGCGGAAGCGGTGAAGGCCTTTCATCCCAAGATCGTGATCCCATACCACTATCGCGGATCGGATCTCGCGGTATTTCAAAAAGCATTGGAAGGAACCGGGATAGAGGTGAGAGTGCTGGAGTGGTATCCGAAGTAGGGTCACCGGAGAATCAACAGTACGTCGCTTTTTTCCCGCCGGCCGGAACAAATCGTAGAGAAGGTGAAGGCAGTGCGGAGGGCGGGAAAGCCAACACCGAGATGTCAGCGAGCGCGAAGTCCGTGCTTTTGGCCAACAAAGGCTCCCCCGATGACTTACACAGGGCGTAGGTGAAACAGTCTCCTGAGTTTAATCCCGCTGGGCGGCCTTTCCCGTACCTGCGCCATGCGGAACGGGCCAGCTCGGCCTCGACGGAGACCATCTGAAGATGGTGCGCATGGCAAACAGATCGAATTCCCGGCCCGCGCCTCCGCCTCGTCGGCCTTCAATTACCATGCCGGTTTCGAGCACAGTCACGGCGGAAATCCGGCGAGTCTCCCAACGATGGCGGTGCGGAAATTCTCCCGTTCCGGCCCGGGGAAGAAGATAGCTGCTAGGGCCGAAGTATCGAAGTATCAATCACCATCGCCGACTCGCCTCAACGAGGAAGCCCATCTTCGTCATCGCCGATAATCTCGTCCGGTGTGCGGGAATCGAGATCGGGCATTGCGTCTACGCGCCGCAAGAGGTCATCGAGTTGCGTCGCGAGGGCTTGGCTCCGGCGATTGTACTGGAGCCGCTCCGAGCGCTCTTCCAACGCTCTCTGAAGGGCGCCAGTTAGGCTTTCCCCGGTCTTGGCTGCAATCTTGCGGGCCAGATGCTCTGTTTCTATGCTCTTGATACTAATAGCCATAGCGTAGAAGTTATTGCATTATAGAAGAAAGTATAGAAAGCTTCCGTTTGCTGCAGCTTGCAATCCCAGCGGCCGGTCAGGCCGGTCAGCCCAGGGGCGGCTATGCCTACATCGTTCGTGGTAACATCCGGCGAGTGGCTACAGCCAGAAATAACCCTAACTTGAATTACAACCCCGAGCGCCTAGTCTCAGCGGCGGCGGTGGAGGACGATTCTTCGTTTGAGTTGAAGCTTCGCCCGCAGCGGCTGGCCGAATTCATCGGGCAAAAAAAGGTCAAAGAAAATCTAGCGGTGGCGATTGAGGCGGCGCGGTCGCGTGGCGAGGCCATGGATCATGTGTTGCTGTACGGGCCTCCGGGATTAGGGAAGACGACGCTGGCCAACATTATTGCCAACGAACTGGGCGTACATTTTCAACCCACGGCGGCGCCGCTGCTGCAGATCAAGGGCGATCTGACGGCGATCGTCACCAACATGCAGGACAAGCAAGTCCTGTTCATCGATGAGATTCACCGGCTACAGCCGGTGCTGGAAGAGTTGCTCTATTCTGCGCTGGAGGATTACAAGCTCGACATTATTATTGGGCAAGGGCCCTCGGCGCGCACGCACACGCTGGAGGTGAAGCCGTTCACGTTTGTGGGCGCGACTACGCGGGCAGGATTGATTTCGGCGCCGCTGCGGTCGCGGTTTGGCATCGTGCTGCGGCTGGAGTTTTATGCCCCCAAAGATTTGCAAGTGATCGTGGAACGGTCGGCTGAGATTCTGGGAGTTGAAGTCGATGATGCGGGCGCCATCGAAATTGCCAGCCGGTCGCGGGGGACGCCGCGAATTGCGAACCGGATGCTGCGCCGGGTGCGCGACTATGCCCAGGTGCGCGGGGCGGGCAAGATCGATTTACCCACGGCGCAGGCGGCCTTGCAGATGCTGGAAGTGGATAAATACGGCTTTGATGAAGTCGACCGCAAGTTGCTGCTTACGATTATCGAAAAATATCAGGGCGGGCCGGTTGGATTGAATACTCTGGCCGCAGTCCTCGCCGAAGAACCGGACGCGATTGAGGAGGTTTACGAACCGTTCCTCATGCAGATTGGATTTTTGAATCGCACTCCTCGCGGGCGAGTGGCAACACAGTTGGCCTACGAACACTTCAACATCACGCCCAACCGAAGGCAGAGTTCGTTGTTCTAGATACCCGGCTCTAAATATTCTTTGGTTCCCCTGCAGGACTTGTTCTAATTTTCTATTTCTACCCGGCATTTACGTGCCGGGTTAACCCATGCCGCCCCTTCGGGGCTGGAATTTGGTGCTTCCGTTCCACCAAAAATCGCTTATTTAAGATGGCTTCTAGATAGTCCGCAGCCGAGTTATTTTTCCCGATCGCTTGTTGATCGTGAGCGCGGGAGCCTATTTCGGCATGTGGCCTCTCCACGCCTGTGGCCGCCGAACCGCCATTTTCGGAGTTCGTTACAAACATTCGTTTTTTGTTTTGTCAGGCCGAATATGGTGTATCTTCCTCAATTCCCAGTGGGGAGCGGGAGGATTGAGTCTGGCTTCGGGGCGGCGTCCAGAAACCATGCATTCTGTGCGATTGGCAATGTTTACCGCCTTGTTGATGTTCGGATTTGTGTCCGAGTCCTCGGCCACTCCTCTGCTACAGGCCGCGGCAACTCGAGACGTAGTCTCTGCTGTACAGGGCGCCTCTTCCCCTAGTCAAAGTTCCGCTCCACAGAATCCGCAGAACCCTCCGCCGCCCCCAGAAACAAATCCCACGCCTCCGGGAGAAAGGCCTGCGCCTTCCGGACAAATTCCCACGCCAGCGGCGCAGTTGCCAGAGCCAGCCATCAAGAATCCGGAGATTCGGCCTGCACCGACGCCGAAACTCGCTCCTCCGTCTCTCATGATTCCCCGTTTAGCCCGAGCGCCCGTACTCGAAGATTTTCTCGCGATGGAGCCGCAGGGGGAGGCGGCGCTGCAAATGGCGAAGGTCACCGGTTTCGTGCAACGAAATCCGCACGATGGCGAGAAGGTTACCGAGCCGACTGCCGCGTATCTCGGATACGATCAAAAAAACCTCTACGTCGTATTCGTGTGCTTCGATGATCCGAGAAAAGTGCGGGCGAGAATGTCCAGCCGCGAAGATATTTATGACGATGACCAAGTCGAAATTATGCTGGACACGTTTCACGACCGCCGGCGCGCCTATGCCTTCCAGACCACTCCACTCGGCGTGCAATGGGACGCGATCTGGAGCGAGGCCACGCGGGATGAGGTCAGCGGAAATTTCGACACGTCGTTCGATACGGTGTGGGATTCTCAAGGGAAAGTCACCAGCCAGGGCTTCGTAGTGTTGATGGCGATTCCGTTTAAGAGCCTGCGTTTTCCTTCGACCAAAGACCAGGCGTGGGGAATCATTCTTTACCGTGGAATCGTTCGCAAGAACGAAGACGCATTCTGGCCGCAGATTTCTTACAAGGTGGCGGGCCGGCTGGGACAGGCTGCAACGCTATATGGCCTGGAAGGAATTTCGCCTGGCCGCAGCATCGAGCTGATTCCTTACGGAATCATGCGCGGCTTTCGCGCGCTTGATCAGCGCGATCCCTACAATCCGTATTTTCAAAATGCGGTGGCGCAGGGGCAGACGGGGATGGATGCCAAGTTCGTGATCCGCGACCATTTTGTGTTGGACATGACGGCGAATCCCGATTTCAGCCAGGTGGAGTCGGAAGATCCGCAGATTACGGTCAACCAGCGCTTCGAAGTGTATTTTCCGGAAAAGCGTCCGTTCTTTCTGGAGAACGAAGATTATTTCCGCACGCCGTTCGATTTGTTTTTCACGCGCAACATTCAGGATCCTTCCGCCGGGATCCGGCTCACGGGAAAAGAAGGACCGTATTCCGTCGGCCTGATGGCTACTGATGACCGCGGTCCGGGGCTGGCGGTGCCCAGTTTCTGCCCACCTACGTCTCCGATTTGTTCCGACAGTCTCTCCGGCATTCGTTCCTACTTCACCATCGCCCGGGTGAGTCGCGACATCTTCAAGCAATCGAGTGTAGGCGCGATTTATACCGACTGGGAGTGTCCCGCCACCGGTGAGTTTAACCGGGTCGGTGGAGTGGACACGCGGCTGAAGTTCAATGCCAACTGGACTTTGGAAGGGCAGGCCGTGGTGAGTTCGAGCAACCTGCAGGGCCTCAACACGAGTGATCTGGAAAGCACCTGCGAGTATGGTCTTTTTCCCTTCAGCTCGGGCAATACTGGCCACCAGAACTACTATGCTGGTCCTGCGGACAAGCTCGATCTGAAGCGCGATGGACTGCACTTTTCCTACGAAGGAATTTACGACGATATCAGCCCGGGATTCGTAACCGTCCCCGGCTTCGTGAACCGCGTGGATATTCGCGAGCTCGATCAGACTGTGAACTACCGGTTTCGTCCAAAGAAAGGTTGGATCGTAGACTGGGGTCCTTCGCTGAACCAGCACTATACCTTCGATCACGAAGGCAACCGCCTCGACACCGATTATGACCCCTACCTTGCAATCCAGGGGCGCGGCCAGACGTTCATCTATTTGTTTCCGTATGAAGAACTAAGAGAGAGACTGCGGCCGCAGGACTTCTGCTTCCTCGGCTTCTCTTGCCAGCCTATGATCCCCAACCAGGATTACCACGAACACAGCAGTGGCGCCTCAGTACTGACCAGCGTTTTGCCTAAGGTGACCCTGGGCGCGAGTTATCACTGGGGAGACGGCGCAAATTTCGTCGCGTCCCCCGGCGCTCCGCCGCCGCTCAACATGCCATTCCTCGCTCACCAGGATACGGCTACGGGAACGTTGACGCTCCGTCCTATGAAGCCTTTGAAGATTGAAAATACTTATCTATTCGAACGTTTGCAGGCCAGGGATGGCACATATCTTCTTGCCCGTTCACAAATTCCTGGCGTGGGTAAGGGCATCTTTAACGATCACATTGTGCGCAGCCAATGGAATTGGCAGTTTACTCCGCAGTTATCGCTGCGCCTGATTCTGCAATACAACGCATTGCTGGCCAATACGCCAGGCAACACGATTTACCCCTATACCTCCCTGCCAACGGAGAAGGAATTCAACGCCGATTTCCTGCTCACGTATCTTGTACATCCGGGGACGGCAATTTACCTCGGCTACAACAGCGACCTGCAGAACCTGAACCACAGCCTGGAACTGGATCCCGCAGGTCTGGCGGGACGATACACGGCAAAGGGTTACATCAATGACAGCCGGCAATTGTTTTTGAAAGTTTCGTATCAGTTCCGGTTTTAAGCAGCGTTCGGCCATTAGCCTTCGGCAATCCGTTTGAGGCAGACGGGCGTCACTGCTGCGTTGGCGGATAGCTCACGGGCGGCTGATGGGGCTGATGGGGAGCTTGGTTTGCTGAATCCCCCCCCATTCCGGTAGAATCTAATGGTTCGTATCGAGGTCTAAACCCCATGAAAGCAGCCATTCATCCCGCTTATAACGAAATTCGCGTGCATTGCGCATGCGGCAATGCCTTTGTTACCCGCTCCACTCATAAGGGCGATATCAGCGTTGAAATTTGCTCCGCATGCCATCCGTTTTTCACTGGCAAGCAAAAGCTGATGGATACCGCGGGCCGGGTCGAACGCTTCCGTCGCAAGTATGCAAAGAATACTCCGGAACCTGCCAAGCCCGCGGCATCGAAGAACTAACGTTTTTACCAAAGGCTTTTAATCCAGCCCTCGCCAAGCGGTGAGGGCTTTTGCTTGGAGCTCCAAAGTAGAATAGAACAGTGAAGAAGTTCTGGGACAACTCGAACGGCACCGGATCGTGCGGGGCGGACACTCTTGTCTGTCAGGCAGCGCCGTTGAAGCTGGTCCCCGAGAGCCTCAAGATCGGATCCGTTCGGATTGCTCCTGCCACGGTGCTCGCGCCCATGGCGGGTGTGACGGACACCGTCTTCCGCCGCTTCATCCGCAACCTGGGCGGATGCGGGCTGATCATGACTGAGTTCACCTCGGCCGACGGCGTGCTCCGCAAGAAGGACCAGAAAGCCAAGCGCTATCTTCATTTCTACGAAGACGAACATCCCATCTCGGCGCAGCTTTTTGGCAGCGATCCGCTCGTGATGGCGGAAGCGGCGCGCATAGTCGAAGGCCTTGGCTTTGATCTTGTCGATTTGAACCTGGGCTGCCCGGCAAAGAAAGTTGTGAAGTGCAACGGAGGCTCAGGCCTGCTGCGCGATTTGCCGGCCATTGGCCGCATCTTCGAAGGCGTGCGCGCGGCAGTGACAATTCCTTTCACCGTGAAGTTTCGCGCCGGATGGAGCGATGACGAAATCGTCTGCGTAGAACTGGCTCGGATGGCGGAATCCTGTGGGTTGGCGGCCGTTGCGCTTCATGCTCGAACTCGGGAGCAGGGCTACAGCGGCCAGGCCCGCTGGGAGTGGATTGCCGCGGTAAAAGATGCGGTGAAGATTCCTGTGATCGGCAACGGCGATATCCGCAGCCCTGAAGATGCATGCGCCATGGTCACGCAAACTGGATGCGATGCTGTAATGATTGGGCGCAGCGCGCCGTCGAATCCGTGGATCTTCCGGCAGATTCAGCAGTATTGCGCGGGGATGGGCAACGCCCATGGAGCAGCGGACGCCCCTTCGGCAGGCTCAGGGCAGGCTTTGGTCCGACAGCCAGCAGCGAGTGTTGGCCCCCCGGACGAAGGCGTCCGGGGCTGCGTGAATTACGACGAGCCCACCGAAGCCGACCGCTACCGGATGATCCGTACCTACTTCCAGATGCTGATCGACGAAGAACTCCCTGACGCCGTCGGCAAGATGAAGCAGTTTGCATCGTGGTTTACCCACGGTGTCCCGGGCGGCGCGGGGCTGCGCAAGGCGATCTACGAATCCAAGAGCGCGATGGAGATTCTGGGAAGGGTGGAGGAATTCTTTGAAGCGAGATTGTGTGGCACGGGCCCTCTTGCGGTTCGTTCGCACTACCCAATCACTGCAGTTACTCCGTAGCGCCGCCGTAGCGGAGCGAAGCCCTACACAGCGTAGCGCAGCGGAGGCGGCGCCTCATCGAACCGCGCCCTTCTGATCTGGGGCGCTCTTTCATAATGCATTGGCCTTGGCACGACGCCTGGCCCTTTTCTTCTGTTCTCGCTCCCATTGCCGTGGGTGTGCGCTGTGCAGATGTTCGTCCCACTCCCTCAGGAGCGCAGTCTTCGTCTCCCCCACAGCGCTCTGCCACTCCTTCAAGATCGGGTCCTCCCAATCCTTGAAGGTCGCCCGTTTCGGTTGAGGAACTTTTGCCTTGAGCTTCGTCTCGCAAAGCGAACAAAAGAATTCTTGTCCTTTGATGGAACGCAAGCGAGGAGTGGGCATGAGCCTCATTTTCACATAATCCTCAGTTGGTGAAACATCCCGATAGCGCGTTTTGACCCTTGACCGAAGATCGGGCCGATTCTCGGTGAGCGTAATCGCCTTACAGTTACTCAGGCCGAGAGGTTTGGGAGAGTAAATTTCCACAGCAATGTGATCTCAACCGGTCTGTGAAAATCTGCGCCTTGGGGGATGGGGTGCAGGGGAAGGGGGGCAACGCGTGCATCCCGAGAGTTGGAATAGGATCCCCCCTTCCCCTGCATCGGCAATGTAGAAGCATTGCATGCTTGGATTGGAGTGCTCGGTCTTAGGGATGTCGAGTTTATGTTGGAACCGAATGTGGAAATGATTGCGGATGAACTTTTCTGCCGGATGCCGAACAATGGCAGCCAGCGGAGGCGTCCCGCCGCTACGAGTTGTAATCGCCAAACACACGATGTTTTTAAACAGAGTCTCGAGCGGCGGGACGTGCTTTGCTTCCACAACGAATACTCAGATGAGGTCGAATAGGACTCTACTGTAAGGGTTTCGCGGGAGCAAGGCCAGCCTCGGCACGATGTGAATCGACAAGGAGGAGGGAAGGCACCATGTCAGAAAACAGCACCACCCATCCGGAGCCTGAGTTTGTAGCGTTCGTGGGCATCGATTGGGCAGATCAGAAGCATGCGTGGTGTTGGCAGAGGGCGGGCGCGACGCAGCGTGAACATGGAGAAGTGGAGCACACGCCGGAAATGGTGGAGGCGTGGGTGAGCCAACTGGCTCAACGATTCGGCCCTGGGCCAATCGCGGTGGCGGTGGAGCAAGTGAAGGGAGCACTGGTGTTTATGCTCAGCAAGTATGAGTGCATACATCTGTTTCCCGTACCTTCCACCATGTCCGCCAGCCTGCGGAAGTCGCTGTACCCGTCCGGATGCAAGGACGATCCGCGGGACGCCGAGCTGCTACTGGATCTGTTGGTGCAGCATCGGAAGAAGCTACGCCGTTTGACGCCGGATAACGAAGTGACCCGCCGGATCCAGAATCTGGTGGAAGAGCGCCGCACCTTGGTGGATGAGAAAACGACGCAGCTGAATCGTTTAACGGGATATTTGAAGGTGTATTTTCCGCAGATGTTGGGGTGGTTTGAAAAGCTGGACACGAAGTTGGTGTGTGACTTGTTGGAGCGTTGGCCTTCGCTGGAGGAGTTGCAAAAGGTACCGCCCGCAGAGCTACGGAAGTTCTTCCGTCAACGTCGAGGCCGGCATCAAGAACTCACCGAGTGGCGGCTGGAGGTCATCGGCCAGGCCATGTCGGCCATTCGGGATCGAGCCGTGCTGGAGGCGAAACGGGCGATGGTGCAAGTGAGCGCACAACTGCTGCGCACGTTGCTCGAGGGGATCGCGAATCTGGACAGCAAGATCGAGGAGGCAGCGAGCGCACATCCGGATTTTTTCATTTTTGAGTCGCTGCCCGGAGCGGGCAGCGCGTTGGCGCCGCGCTTGTTGGCGGCGTTTGGCTCCCAACGCGATCGCTATGGCAGCGCCGAGGAGGTACAGAAGCATAGTGGGATCGCACCGGTGATGGAGAAGAGCGGAAAGAAGAAGTGGGTTCATTTCCGTTGGGCCTGCCCGAAGTTTCTGCGGCAAAGTTTTCACGAATGGGCGGGACACTCGATCTCACAGTCGACGTGGGCACGCGCCTACTACCAGCAACAGCGAGGCCGAGGCAAAGACCACCACGCGGCGGTACGCGCCTTGGCCTTCAAATGGATTCGCATCCTATTTCGATGCTGGCAAGATCGCGTAGCTTATGACGAGAACAAGTATCTGGCGGCACTGGCCAGGCGCGGCTCGCCGCTGAGCTCTGTCCTCACAGTTACTGCGGCCACCTTGTGAAATAGTTGTGGATTCTTATGTGAGAACTTAATTCGGCGACATAAAAAACTATTGACAAAGTTACTCAGATGTCTGTTTACAGCAGTAATATTGCTAGGACGATAAGACGCACCCTATTATGACTCGAAGAACATGCGCTTTACGAAGCTGACGTGGGTAGGAATCGCCTGCATAGCCGTGGCAAGCGCCACTTTTGGCGCATGGGTTCTTTGGATTGAAACGCGCATCGACCGACCAGTCTATATTCCCATCTCGCTAGCCGCTGGCCACGTCCACGTTCCAGAGTTTCGAATTAACCTTTCGGGATTCTACGAAATCAAAGTGGAAGCGAAGAAACACATTCCGTTCGATACGCTAAATTGTTTGCTCGGCATGTCCATGGAACCTGAAAAATGCAATGTGACGCCCGTCGTCAAAGCAAACTGGATCGTGACCAGCAAAGGGGCCGTAAAGGCGGAGGGCAAGAGCGAAACTGAGCACGGCGGGGCATGGGGTAATGACACAATCGAAAAACAGATAGGCAGCTTTGAGGGCAAAAAAAACTGGCGCTACGCGTTGGATGTTGACTTCACCGCCGATGGTTCAGTTCTTCGCGCGACTGATCCGCATCTGGTCGTAGGAATTACGAGCGATTTTTATGAAGGTAGCATGTGGATAGGCGCTTTTCTTTCCCTTGGCTGCGCTACTGTTGCTGCAATTGGAATAGTGCTTCTAGGGATTGCAGGCGTCCGATACCGCCGCAGACGCAAATTCCAGCCGCAAAATGGTAGTTGTTGATAAATCCCCATTACGCGTTTTGACCCTCGACCGAAGATCGGGCCGATTCTCAGTGAGTGCAATCGCCTGGTTTCGACAATTGAGCGCCTCATGCTGTTAGAATTCCGCACCGTCTTTAAAGATCAAAAGGAATTTCCTAATGAAATATGTCGATTACGCATGTGCGTGGACTGTCTTTGTTATCGGCGTGGTTGGGATGACGGCCATAGAAATACGACACCCGCCACAAGCTGTTCTCGACACGCCTTTGCTTTGGATTTTCGTTGCGATGTTCAACCTGTTGCGTCTACGCAATGGATATAGCGTGCGGGGCCTGAGAGTCTTCTGTCCTGCCTCAGTTGGAAATGGAGAAAGCGTTCGTCCGTTAAGATAGCGGAGCGAACGTATGAGGAAGGAACGGAAGCATTTCACCCCAGAAGAAAAAGTAGCCATCCTGAGGCGGCATCTTGTGGACAAAGTGCCCGTCTCGGAGCTGTGTGAAGAACTGAGCCTGCGGCCAACGGTGTTCTACCGCTGGCAAAAAGATCTCTTCGAGAACGGAGCCGCCGCTTTTCAGTCTCAGGAGCGTCCCCATCGCCAAATGGAGGAGAAGCAGAAACGGATCGAGTTCTTGGAGAAGAATGTGCGGACCAAGGACGAGGTCTTGGCTGAGCTGATGGCGGAGCACATCGCGCTAAAAAAAAGTCTTGGGGAACTCTAACCGGTATCTGGGTGCCGCATGATGTGCGGGATCTAGTCGTGGATTTCGTCCGGCGCTGGTCGGAGAAGGCCGAGATCGGCATCGGACGTTTCATCCCGTGGCTGGGCGTGACCGCCAGCAAGTTTTATAACTGGCGGCAGCGGTATGGGTGCGTCAACGAGCACAACGGTTGGGTTCCCCGCGATTTCTGGATGGAGCCGTGGGAGAAAGAAGCGATCATCGAGTTCCATCTGAAGAACCCGCTGGAAGGCTATCGGCGACTGACGTTCATGATGCTCGACGCTGACGTTGTGGCCGTCAGTCCGGCGAGTGTTTGGCGGGTACTGAAGCAGGCTGGGTTGTTATCACGGTGGAAGAGACGACCCTCGCGCAAGGGAACCGGTTTCGAGCAGCCGCTGCAGCCGCATCAGCACTGGCATATCGACGTTTCCTACATCAACCTGTGCGGCACCTTCTATTACTTGTGCAGCATTCTGGATGGGTTCAGTCGTTTCCTCGTGCATTGGGACTTGCGTGAGTCCATGCGGGAAGCGGATGTCGAAGTAATTCTCGAACGCGCCAAGGAGAAGTACCCGGTGGCGAAGCCGCGGATCATCTCGGACAACGGGCCGCAGTTCATCGCTCGCGACTTCAAAGAGTTCATTCGCATCTCTGGCATGACGCACATCCGAACCTCGCCCTATTATCCCCAATCGAATGGGAAAATCGAGCGTTGGCACAAGTCGCTGAAGAGCGAGTGTATCCGGCCCGGAACACCGCTCTCGCTGGACGATGCGCTGCGCCTGGTGCAGGCTTACGTCGAGCATTACAACAACGTCCGCCTGAACAGTGCCATCGGCTACGTCACGCCGAAGGATGTGCTGGCGGGGCGTCAGCAGGAAATCCACGCGGAACGCGACCGCAAGCTGGAA
>Ga0116129_1001668_pt1 | contig 11993 bp, 10 predicted proteins | sample June2015DPH_17_2_FD_89732 | JGI IMG/M metagenome (GOLD analysis project Ga0116129, IMG submission 89732) | Peatland microbial communities from SPRUCE experiment site at the Marcell Experimental Forest, Minnesota, USA - June2015DPH_17_10 | ecosystem: Environmental > Terrestrial > Soil > Wetlands...
ATGGGTAGTCGGTGCCGAGTACCACCTTGTCGACGCCCGCCATGGCGATGACCAGGCGCAGCGCGTTCACGTTGAACACGACGGTGTCGAAATAAAGCCGCTGGAAGCTTTCCGTCGGATCGGCGGGCCCGACCGGATGGGCGGCATGCGCCTTGGCAAGCCGTCCGAGCACCATCGGTAGGGCAGCGCCGCCGTGAGACAGCACCAGCCGCGCGCCGGAATATTTGAGGAGGTGGCCGGAATGCATCAGCCGCGCCACCGCGATCGAGGTATCGGTTACGCGCCCGAGCGCATTGACGAGGCCGTAGGCGCGCAATCGATCGTCATCGACGCCGTACATGGGGTGGATGAACAGCGTCGCCTTGTGGGCGTGGGCTGCCTCCCAGAACGGGGTGAGGTCGGGGTCATCGAGATTGCCGCCGAGCCCCTTGGGCTGGGTGCCGATCATCGCGCCGTGGAAGCCGGCGTTCAGCGCTTCTTCGAGCACCTTTGCGGCATGCTTGCCGCTCTGCATCGGGACGGTCGCGAGCGGCACCAGCGAGGGGAGCGCCTTGACGCCCCTGATGAGGTGCTCATTGTAGAAGCGGCTCCAATCCGCGCCTTCCTCCGCCGGCAGCTCGTAGCCGAAGCTGTCGAGCCAGCCGCCCACGACCTGACGGTCGATGAATTGTTCGGCCATCCATTCGCGCCGTTTTTCGACATCGCTCAATAGCGGCATGATCGGACGCGTCATCGTGGAGCCCGCGAACGAGAAGCACAATTGGCCCTTTTCGTCCTTGGTCTTGAGCGAGGGGAACAGGCGCCGTTGCGCCTTGAGGTCTTCCAGCAAGGCAGGCGGAACGAAATGGGCATGGGTATCGATGATCAAGTCGTGCACTCCTCAACACGTCGTTCACGCCGCGAGCGCGCGGCGGATACCGGCCCTCACCTCGTCTCGCTCGGCCTCCGTCATATCAGCGCGCAGCCTCGTCTCATAGGCGATCCTGGCGGGCCGCTCGAACACCATCAGGCGGCCGCCGAGCGTCACGGCCTCTTCGATCGAATGGGTGATGAAGATGGCGGTCGCGCCGGTTTCCTTGAGGAGGCCGCGAAACTCCTCGCGCAACGCATTTCCGGTATGCTCGTCGAGCGCGGAGAACGGTTCGTCGCACAACAGGATTTCCGGCTTGATGGCGAAGGCGCGCGCGATCGAGACGCGCTGGCGCATGCCGCCGGAGAGCGCGTGGGGGAAGTCGTGACCGTGGTCCTTGAGGCCGAGGCGGGCGAGCCAGGAGGCGACGATCGCGGTGCGCTCGTCCTTCGCGACTTTGTTGAGCTCGAGACCGAGTTCCACGTTCTCGAAGGCCGTGCGCCACGGCATCAGGCGGTCGTTCTGGAACACGATGCCGATCCGACCGCGAAACCACGCGAAATCCGTGAATGGGTCGCGGCCTTGCACCGTGACGTGTCCGGAGGTGGGACGCAGCAGGCCGGAAATCAGGTTGAAGGTCGTGGATTTGCCGCTGCCGGTGCGGCCGAGGATCGTCAGGAGCTCGCCGCGCCCGACCGTGAAATTGAGTTCGCGGACGGCTTCGAAGGTGCCGCCGGCGCCGTCGGTGCGCGGGAACGATTTGGTCACGCGGTCGAACGCGATTTCGGGCGCCGCCTCGGTCACAGCGAACGCTCCGAAACGGCCCGATACCGCAACGCGCGCGTCTCGATCAGCGCGATGAGGCCCTGCATGATCAGCACGAAGATGACCAGCACGATGGTCCACGCGATGGCGCCGGCCATGTCGAAGACCTGCTGCTGCAGCAAAAGCTGGTAGCCGACGCCGCCGGTGGCGCCGACCAGTTCCGCCACCACGACGACGCGCGAGGCATTGCCGAGATTGACCTTCCAGGCCGTGAGGATGCCCGGCAATACGGCGGGCCAGATCAGCGTGCGCAGCAGGTCGTAGCGGCTCGGCCGGAACGACACCGTCATTTCATAAAGATCGTTCGACATCGATCGATAGGCGTCGAGCAATTGGAATGTGAAGCCGGGCAGCGTCGTCATCACCATGATGAAGAAGATGCGAAACTCGATGCCGTGAAACCAGATGATGGCGATCACCACCCAGGACAGCGCCGGAATGCCCTGGTTGAAGCTCAGCAGCGGATAGACATAGCGATCGAAGGTCGCAGACCGCGCCATCAGGGCCGCGATGGCGCCGCCCAGGACGAAGGCGCCGGCAAGCCCGAGCAGGATGCGACCGGCGGTCGACAGCGCATCGAGCGTGGTGTCGAGGGAGGAAAAGATCTCGACGAATTTCTCAAAGATCGCCGGAATGGTCGGAAACAGGAAGTTCGGGAAAAAATAAGATGCGATCTGCCACGCGATCGCGAGCCCCGCGATCGATATGACGCCCGCGAGCCAGCCGTGTTGTCGCGGGCCGGCCCTGTGCGCCTTGCCGGCAGGGGGTGAAGGGAAGGGCGCCGGGGCGGCCGCGCCGCTCTCACTCAATCTTGCCCCCGTAGACCGACGAAGCGAGATCGGGTGCCGTCTTGAACAGGCCGACCGCAACGCCCATGCGGTAGACCGCGTCGATCTCTTTTTCGGCGGCGCTCGCCGGATAAAGGTTCATGGCGAGCCGCGAATTGTCGCGGATCATGGTGGCGATCGCCTGGCGCTCGCCATCATCCTTGACCGGCGCGACCAGGGGCGCCGCCTCGGCCGGATGGGCCACGACCCAATCGGCCGCCCGCTGGTAAGCGCGGTAGAGGCGGGGGATCACGTCGTGGTTCTGGTCGATCCAGTCCTGATGGGCGGCGACGCCGAGATTGGGAAAGCGCTCGCTACCGGCATAATCGTGCCAGACCTTGGCGATGTTCAGGTCGATGGTGTGGATGCCGGGCCGCTTGCCGAGCAGCATCGAATAAGCCGGCTCCCAGATCTGTACCGCGTCGGCCCGGTCGGCCAACGCATAGCCGATGAGGCCGGACGTCGCGGTATTGAGCACCTGGAGTGCTTTGGGATCGACGCCCTGACGCTGCGCAAACCATTCGAACACGGTGAAATTGGTGGTGCCCCTGGCACCTGCGATCTGTTTGCCATTGAGGTCCGCGAGCGTCTTGATATCGGGGCGGTTGGTTACCACCGTCCCCCAATAGTCGAACAGGTTGAACAGATAGCTGATCTTGATGCCGCGCGAATTGCCGAGGCCGAGGATCAGGACCGAGGCGCTGCCGCCGACCTTGAACTCGCCGGAATTGAACTGCGCCGCATAGGCGTCCGGCGGCCGCTCGACGAAACTGATGTCGACGCCGTTGGCGATGTCGTATTTCTGCTGCTTGATGATGGCGGGAAACACCGCGCCCAGCGACGGTGGCGTGAACACCACGATGGTGACCTTGGCGGGGTCGGCGGCGTGCGCCGGCGAGGCGCCGGGAACAGCCAAAGCAACTACCGCGGCGCAGGTCGCCCCGCAGGCAAGCGCCAGCGCCTTCATGGTCGTTCCTCCGTATGGCCGGCGATTTTATCTGCCGAACCGCGCGCTTCCTCAAGCCCGGCGCTCTGCGACAAAGCGTGCCGCTGCTTTGAGCAGCGCCGCATCGGCGCCGAATGGCGCAAGTGCCGTCTCGGCCTGCGCGATCAATTCGAACAGCCGTTCCTTGGCCTTGGTGACGCCGAGGATCGCCACCGCGGTCGCCTTGTGGGCCTCGGCGTCCTTGCCGGTCGCCTTGCCGACCGTGGCGGCATCGCCTTCCACGTCGAGAATATCGTCGGCGATCTGGAAGGCCTCCCCGATGATGGCACCGAACCGGTCGAGCGCTGCCCGCCGCTGCGGGTCGGCCGCGCCGAGGATTGCGCCGGCGAGGCAGGCGTAGCGCAACAGCGCCCCGGTCTTCATCGCTTGCAATTCCTCGACGTCGGCGAGGCCGAGCCGCGGCGGGGTCCGGGCAAAGCGGCCCTCGGCAGCGAGGTCGAGCATCTGGCCGCCGGCCATGCCGCCGAGCCCCGATGCCCGCGCCAGTTCCAAAACCAGCGCGATCCGTATGGTGGGGTCCGGGTGGGTTTCGGCTCGCGCCATGATGTCGAACGCGAAGGTTAGCAGGCTGTCGCCCACCAGGATTGCGGTCGCCTCGTCATACGCCTTGTGGGCGGTGGGCCGGCCGCGCCGCAGATCGTCATTGTCCATGGCCGGCAGGTCGTCATGCACCAGCGAATAACAATGCACGCATTCGAGCGCGGCGGCCGCCATCAGGGCGCGCTGCCGCGGCACCGCGAACAGCGCCGCACTCTCCATCACCAGAAAGGGGCGGAACCGTTTGCCGCCGCCGAGACTTGCATAACGCATGGCCTCGAGAAGACGCGCCGGGCGGGCGCGCTCGCCGGGAGCCGGATCAGGAGAGAAAAGCTGGTCGAGGAGACTTTCCGTGGCCGCCGCAATCTCATTGAGGCTCGCAACGAATCGCGCGCCGTCGTCATTTACCGCCATGACAAGTCCCATTGGCTTCGATTTTGGCTGGCCGCTATTGTACAACAAGCGAACAACGCCATTTTTGGTCCCGCAGGGCGTTATATTGCCTAACCGTTTCAAGTTACAATAGTTCCTGCCGCCGTGCAGCGCGCGCAGGGGTGGGCTGGCAACAATATGGTCGTTGAAATCATTGCATTTCCGGTGTTGGCAGCGTGGTCGTATCTGGCCATCGGCAGGGGCGCGTTCTGGCGCTGCGCCGAGCGCGATGACGAGACCTCGCCTGCGCCCCGGACCTGGCCACGCCTTGCGGTCGTGATTCCTGCGCGTGACGAGGCCGAGGGAATCGGCAATTGCCTGGAATCGCTGTGCCGCCAGGACTATCCGGGCAACTATTCGGTCGTCCTGGTCGATGACAACAGCAGCGATGGCACTGCGGATGTGGCCCGTCGCGCCGCCTCGATGTGTGGCGCGCAGGACCGCTTGACGGTCGTTTCCGGCGCCCCGTTGCCGCGCGGTTGGACCGGCAAGTTATGGGCGCTCAGCCAGGGCATCGATGCCGCCATGGCCTTCGATCCGCCACCGCAATATCTCCTGTTGTCGGACGCCGACATCGTCTACACGCCATCGATACTGGGGTGGCTCGTCGCTCACGCGGCGGCGCGCGACCAGGTGTTGACCTCCCTGATGGTCAAACTGCGCTGCGACAGCCTCGCGGAACGCTTTCTCATTCCGGCCTTCATCTTTTTCTTCCAGATGTTGTATCCGTTCGCCTGGGTCAATCGTCGCGATCGCGCTGCCGCCGCGGCGGCAGGAGGATGCATGCTCATTCATGCGCGTACATTGCGGGAAGCCGGCGGCATCGAGGCGATCCGCGACGCGCTGATCGACGATTGCGCGCTTGCCCGCATGCTCAAGGCCAAAGGGCGGATATGGCTCGGCCTGACCGAGCGCGTCGCCAGCATCCGCGGCTATCCGGGCTGGTCCGACATCGGGCGCATGATATCGCGCTCGGCCTATGCGCAGCTCGGCTATTCTCCGGTCTGGCTTGTCGTCACGGTCGCCGCAATGGTGCTGATCTTTCTGGCTCCGACCGCCGCCGCGCTGGCCGGGTCCGGATATGGCCGCCTGTGCGGGGTCGGCGCATGGCTCATCATGGCGGTCCTGTTCCGGCCGACGCTGCGCCTGTACCGGCGGTCGCCGCTGTGGGGCCTGGCGTTGCCGGCCATCGCCTGCGCGTACCTCATGTTCACCATCAATTCGGCGCTACAAACGTTGCGCGGGAAGGGCGGCTTGTGGAAAGGCCGCTTCCAGGCCGTGAGGGCGAAATGAACGGTGCGACGGAACTGAGGTCCGGAAAGGGGCACCGGGACGAGAATTTTCCGGTTGCGTCCCTGTTGATCAGTGCCCGGCATCGGGCACCCATCCTCGCGTTTTATGATTTCGTCCGCACCGCCGACGACATCGCCGATCACGCAACGCTCGCGCCCGCCGACAAGCTCGCCCATCTCGACGCGCTCGAAGCCGCCCTGCTCGGCAACACCGGCGCGGAGCCCGTCGCGCAGCGGTTGCGCGCCGCGCTTGATGAACGCCGGCTGTCGCCGCGACACGCCCAGGATCTGCTCGCCGCATTCCGAATGGATGTGACCAAACTGCGCTACCGCAACTGGGACGAACTCATCGAATATTGCGCCTATTCGGCCATGCCGGTCGGCCGCTTCGTACTCGACGTCCATGGCGAGCCGTGCTCGACTTGGCCGGCGTCGGACGCGTTGTGCGCCGCCTTGCAGATCAACAACCATATCCAGGACTGCCGCGCCGATTACCGCGATCTTGATCGCGTCTACGTCCCACTCGATGCGCTTGCGGCGGCGGGCGCGCGGGTGGAGGAACTCGGCGCCACGCGGTCGTCGCCGGCACTGCTGCAGTGCCTGCATGCGCTCGCGCATCGCACCGATGCATTATTGCAGGAAAGTCTCGGCTTTACCGCGATGATCGGCGATTTCCGGCTGTCGCTGGAGGTCGCCGTAATCACTGCCATGGCGCAGCGCATCCTGGGGCTTATCAAAACCCGCGATCCGTTGAGCGAGAACGTGCATTTGAGCAAGATCGGCGTTATGGCAAGCACGCTGGCGGGCGTGGCGGCAGGGTCGTTCGCGCGCCTCGCGCGAGGCGGGGTCGCCTCCCACAGATCCAAGGATGCATGAGCGCCCGCGTGACACAGTCCGACACTTCTCCGAACTCCGCACGTGCATCCGGCAGCTCATTTTATGCGGCCATGCGGATCCTGCCGCAGGCGCAGCGCGACGCCATGTTCGCGATCTACGGCTTCTGTCGCCAGGTCGACGACATCGCTGATTCATCGGGGCCGCGCGAGGAGCGTCGCCAGCAGCTCGCGACATGGCGCGCCGATATCAAGTCGCTCTATTCCGGGCAGACGACCGGGCTGACCCGTGATCTCGCTCAGCCGGTTCATGACTTCGGGCTCGATCAGGCGGATTTTATGTCCGTCATCGACGGCATGGAAATGGACGTGCTGGCCGACATTCGCGCCCCGGCATGGACCGACCTCGACATGTACTGCGATCGGGTGGCGAGCGCGGTCGGCCGCCTGTCGGTGCGGATCTTCGGTCTCGACCTCAAGCCGGGCCGCCAGCTTGCCCATCATCTTGGGCGCGCGCTGCAGCTCACCAATATCCTGCGCGATCTTGACGAAGATGCCGATGTCGGGCGCCTTTACCTGCCGCGCGAGGCGCTGGCGCGGGCCGGCATCGCGACGACGGAACCCGCAGCCGCATTGGCAAGTCCTGCCCTCGGTGTCGCCTGCGCTCAGCTCATCAAGGCGGCGCGCGGGCATTTCGACAAGGCCGACGAGATCATGTCGGAATGTCCGCGCCGCGCGGTGCGCGCCCCGCGCATCATGGGGCAGGTCTATCGCATGATTCTTGAACGCATTGTGGCGCGCGGATTTTCCTCGCCGCGGCGGCCTGTCCGGATCGGGCGGCTGTGGTTCGTCTGGATCCTCACCCGCTACGCTCTCATCTGATGCCCCGCACCGTTCACATTATCGGCGCCGGGCTTGCCGGACTGTCAGCGGCCGTCCGCCTCGCGGGGCGCGGGGTGTCGATCGTCATTCACGAGGCGACCGAACAGGCCGGCGGCCGCTGTCGTTCCTACGACGATGCCGTGACCGGCATGCGCATCGACAACGGCACCCATATCCTGTTGTCCGGGAACACCGCGGCGCTCGAATATCTGGCGCACATCGGGGGGATGCCGCTGGTGCGCGGCGCGCCCTCCGCCCGGATTGCGTTTGTCGATCTCGCGACGCGGGAGCGCTGGACGCTCGATCTCGGCGCCGGCCGCGTGCCGTTCTGGATGTTCGACAAGAAACGCCGGGCGCCCGGCACCCGTGCGGTCGACTATCTGTCGCTGCTGCGCCTGTTGTGGCCGGGCGCGGAGCAGCCGCTCGGCAAGGTCATCGCGTGCAGCGGTCCGGCCTACCAGAAGGTGGTGCAGCCTTTCCTTCTGGCGACGCTCAATATCGATCCGAGCGTGGCGTCATCACGTCTCGCCCGCGCCGTAGTACGGGAGACCATCGCGGCGGGCGGCAACGCCTGCCGGCCTTACGTCGCACCGAAGGGACTGAGCACGGCCTTCGTCGAGCCCGCCATCGCGTATCTTGGACATCATGCCGTCTCGATTCGCTTCGCCGAACAGCTGCATCGCCTGGTGTTTGCCGATCAAGCCGTCGCTGGGCTCGATTTTGGCGCCGGTGAGGTCGCGTTGGGGCCGGACGATGCCGTCATCCTGGCGGTGCCGACCTATGCGGCAAGCGCAATTGTGCCCGACTTGCAGACGCCCGATGAATATCGGGCGATCATCAATGCGCATTTTCGCATCGCGCCGCCGCCGGGGCTCGACGCCATGATCGGCGTTGTCAACGGCGTTGCCGAATGGATATTCGCCTTCGACGACCGTATATCGGTCACGATAAGCGGTGCCGACCGGTTTTTGCAGCACAAGCGGGAAGAGATTGCTGAAATGATCTGGCTTGACGTGAAACGGGTCGCCGGTATCGCGGCCGAGTTGCCGCCCTGGCAGATCGTGCGCGAGCGCCGCGCCACCTTTGCGGCGACGCCGGCGCAAAACGCACGGCGTCCCGGCGTGCGGACCGCCTGGCGCAATCTTGCGCTCGCCGGTGACTGGACCGATACCGGACTGCCAGCCACCATTGAAAGCGCCGTGCGCTCCGGTAACCGCGCGGCGGATTTCGTGTTGCAGTCGTAGAAGGGTTCCGATCCGGACATGCAGACCGATTCCAGACCTGAGGCGGGCGAGCTGCCCGTCGGCCGAACGGCCCTCGATCACGCAATCGCGGCGGCGACAGAGGCCTTGCTGGCGTGCCAGCGCCCCGATGGACACTGGGTGTTCGAGCTCGAAGCCGATTCGACGATTCCGGCCGAATATGTCCTGCTCAAGCATTACCTCGACGAACCGCTCGATGCGTCGCTTGAAGAAAAATTCGCCGTCTATCTGCGCCGGCAGCAAGGCGTCCACGGCGGTTGGCCGCTGTTTCACGACGGCGATTTCGACATGAGCGCGAGCGTCAAGGCCTATTTCGCCCTCAAAATGATCGGCGATCCGCCCGACGCGCCCCACATGGTGCGGGCGCGCGAAGCCATATTGGGGCGCGGCGGCGCCAAGCAGTCGAACGTGTTCACCCGTGTGCTGCTGTCGCTCTACGGCGTGCTCGACTGGAACAGCGTGCCCGTCATGCCGGTCGAGATCATGCTGCTGCCGCGCTGGTTTCCTTTTCATCTCAGCAAGATTTCGTACTGGGGCCGCACCGTCATCGTGCCGCTGCTTGTCCTCCAGGCGCTTAAGCCGCGCGCAAAGAATCGTCGCGGTGTCGGCATCGACGAACTGTTCCTGAAAAGCCCGCGCGGCATTGGGGCGCCCGAAAAGGCGCCGCATCAGAAAGCGGCCTGGGTCGCGTTCTTCCGCGGCATCGACGCGATCCTGCGTAAGGTCGAGCCGCGGTTCCCGGCGGCGCTGCGTCGCCGCGCCATCGATCGCGCGGTCGCCTTCGTGACCGAGCGCCTCAACGGCGAGGATGGGCTCGGCGCCATCTATCCGGCCATGGCCAACAGCGTGATGATGTTCGACGTTCTCGGCTATGCGAAGGACCATCCGGATGTGGTGCTGGCGCGCGCCTCGGTCGACAAGCTCGTCGTCGTCAACGAGCAAGAAGCTTACTGCCAGCCTTGCGTATCGCCGGTTTGGGATACCGGCCTGGTTTGCCACGCGCTCCTCGAAGCGGACGATGAAGCCGCGACGGCGGGGGTCGCTCGCGGACTGCAATGGCTGGTGCCAAAGCAGGTCCTGGACGTGAAAGGCGACTGGACGGTACGACGGCCGCACGTCCGTCCGGGCGGCTGGGCGTTTCAATACGCCAATCCGCATTATCCCGACCTCGACGATACCGCCGTGGTGGTGATGGCGTTCGATCGGATGCGCAAGCTGCGACCGACCCGGCAGTTCGACGCCGCCATCGCGCGCGGACAGGAATGGATCGAGGGATTGCTGAGCCGCAATGGCGGCTGGGCCGCGTTCGATGCGGACAACACCCATTATTACCTCAACAACATTCCGTTCGCGGATCATGGTGCATTGCTCGACCCGCCGACCGACGATGTCACCGCGCGCTGCGTGTCCATGTTGGCCCAACTCGGCGAAAAACCTGCCGCCAACGCCATGGTGGGCGCTGCCATCAATTATCTGCGCGATACCCAGCTCGGTGACGGGAGCTGGTACGGGCGCTGGGGCATGAACTACATCTACGGTACCTGGTCGGTGCTGTGCGCGCTCAATGCGGCGGGCGTCGATCCCGCGAACGACCTGGTGCGCCGCGCCGCCGATTGGCTCGTTGCGATCCAGAATCCGGACGGCGGTTGGGGTGAAGACGGGACGAGCTACAAGCTCGGCTACCGGGGCTACGAACGCGCAGCGAGCACCGCATCGCAAACCGCCTGGGCGCTGCTCGGCCTGATGGCGGCCGGGCGGATCGATCATCCGGCGATCGCGCGCGGCGTCGCCTACCTTGCCGGCACCCAGGACCGGGATGGCTTCTGGACCGAAGCGCGGTTCACGGCGACTGGATTTCCGCGCGTGTTCTACCTTCGCTACCACGGCTATCGGAGATTTTTCCCGCTGTGGGCGCTAGCCCGTTACCGCAACCTGAAGGCGGCCAATAGCGGCGCTGTGGCGTTCGGCATGTGACAGGAAAGCCACGCTCGTTAACTAATTGATAAGTCACCTTGAAGGCGCACCCCCTGCGTGCTTAGTTTTGAGTCGGGCGCAGGCCGGGACGCGGACTCTCCGTCGTTTTTACGGTCAGGGGGCTTCAGGTGGGTGGCTTGGTTGAACCGCACTTCGTGGCGGTGACGGGACTTGCATTCGAAGCACGCATCGTGGCCGGTCCGGGGGTAACGGTGATTTGCGGCGGAGGCCGTCCGCAACTGAAACGAGCGCTTGAGGAAGCGCTGCGGCAGGGGTGCCGCGGCATTCTCAGTTTTGGGGTTGCGGGTGGTCTGGCGCCGCATCTCAAGCCGGGCGCCTGTATCGTGGCGCGAAATATCATTTCCGAACACGGTCGCTATTCAAGTCATGACGAGTGGGCGCAGTCGCTCATGGAGATGATTCGCGACGCCGCGGACCGGCATGCGAAACCGGGACATGCTGCCCTGCGGGAAGTCTCGTTCGGGGATATCGCGGGAACCGACGTTCCGGTCTCCTGCACCAGCGCCAAGCGCACGCTGCATGAAAAAACCGGAGCGGTCGCGGTCGACATGGAATCCCATGTGGCGGCGCGCATCGCCGCCGAGAACCGCGTGCCGTTCGCGGCGTTTCGCGTCATCACCGACCCGTCGAACCGGGCCTTGCCACCGGCCGCCTTGGTGGCGATGAGCGCCGCCGGCACCATCGACGTGCGAGCGGTGATCCGGTCGCTGTTCCGGCATCCGAAACAGGTGCCGACGCTGTTCCGCGTCGCGCTCGACAGTTGGGCGGCGCGGCGGGCGCTAGTTCCGAGCCGCCGGTTCCTTGGCCCGAATCTTGGGCTGCCCGATATGCGCCAGCATCTTCTCGACGTGGCGTGAGAACATATATTGCGCCGGGCGTTGCCGCTCGAGTGAGATTTCCGGCGCCATCGCTCCCTCGGTCCGCACGCCAAACATGGCAACCCGCAGCGCCTCGATGGGGTGCGCCAGGGTGGCTGTCGCCGCGGTCGGCTCATAGCCGCAATGCGCCATGCAGTTCGCGCATTTCTCGTATCGGCCGGTGCCATAGGCATCCCAGTCGGTCGTCTCCATCAGTTCCGTGAACGAGCTCGCATAGCCTTCGCCCAGCAGGTAGCAGGGCTTCTGCCAGCCGAAGATGTTGCGCGTCGGCATACCCCAGGGCGTGCAATGGAATTCCTGGTTGCCGGCGAGAAAGTCGAGGAACATGCCGGAGTGAGTCAGGTTCCACTTCTTGCCCTCGCCGAGCGCGAAGA
>Ga0116129_1001670_pt1 | contig 11986 bp, 12 predicted proteins | sample June2015DPH_17_2_FD_89732 | JGI IMG/M metagenome (GOLD analysis project Ga0116129, IMG submission 89732) | Peatland microbial communities from SPRUCE experiment site at the Marcell Experimental Forest, Minnesota, USA - June2015DPH_17_10 | ecosystem: Environmental > Terrestrial > Soil > Wetlands...
ACTTCATCATGGCATCGACCGTCGGCGCTGCGCCACGCCAGTCCTTGTACATCTTGGCGAGATCCTCGCTATTGCCGCGCGACAACACCATGCGCCGGAAGCGATCCCCATTGGCTCGCGTCAGACCACCGTGATCCTCAAACCACTGGTAGCCGTCATCGGCGAGCATCTCCGTCCACAAATAGGCGTAATAGCGCGCTGAAAATCCGCCGGCCCAAATTTGGCTGAAGTAACTGGCGCGATAGCGCGGCGGCACGGCCGCGACGAATTTTAGAAAATGGCCGCGCGCGTCGCGCGCTCGCTCAACGATACCAACCCGGGCTGCTGCGTGGTGTTCTGCAGTGGAATGACATAGCCGGGCACTCCTCGATCACGCGCGGTCTGCGCCGCGGCGGCGATTTGTGCATCGCTCAAGCCCGCCAGGGCTGCCTGGTCCGTCGTGCCGAAGGCCGCATCCATGGTGGCGTCCAGCGGCTTGGTCGTGAACGCATCCGCAAGCGCCGAGGCTTCCTCGTTGAGTTTCCTGAGACGCGCCTTGTCCGTTTCCGGCAGGTTCACGCCTGCACGCACGAAGCGGTCGTATACGACCTCGACCAGCCGCAGCGATTCCGGATCCAGTTGCAATGATTCGCGCTTTTTGAAAATTGCCTCGACCCGCCGGAACAAGCTCTCGTTGAGGTGAATCGCATCCTGATGTGCCGCCAATTTGGGGGCCAGCGCAGTCTTGGCAGCCTGCAGCGTCGGGTTGGTGTTCGCCTGGCTCACCGCGCGGAATGTATCCAGAGCGCGCTCGAGAAGCAGCCCGGTCTTCTCCATGGCCACGATGGTGTTTTCAAACGTCGCCGCTGCCGGATCGCGCGCGAGGGCGTCGATTTCGCGAATCTGTTGCGCCATGCCGGCTTCGATCGGGGGTTGATAATCGACGTCCTTCAGTTTATCGAGGGGCGGCGCCTGAAACGGTAACCCGCTCAGCGCATAAAAAGGGTTTGTCGGGCCGAATTCGGCCGCTGTCGCGCTGAACGCCAATGTGCCGGCGAGCAATGCGAAGCCGCCGGCCGCCATCAGGGTGTGCAGGTGTTTCAAACGGGTTCTACCAATCGGGGTATATCCGGTGAGTTTATCACCTGGGTTTACCCGATAGACCCGAAGCACTCGCGTAGCGGCCCTTGCCCCCTCAGCGCAGACAGGCGTGCTCAGCGCAAACGCGCGCGCTCAACGCAGACTGGCATGCAGAAACGCGGGATCGTCAGCGCGCATACAGAGGAACGTCAACTCTTCGCGCTTCGGCGACCAACTGTGCAGACCGGATTCCTGCGATTCACGAAACAGAACCTGCTCGCCCCTCTGGTCGCAAAATGCGCTGGCCGCGTCGAGGGCTTTGTCATTGGCGTCGGCTTGCCTGGCAAAGATTGGAGCTGCCACGCTCACGCGGAATGCATCCTGTCCGAGCGGCACGACTTTTTGCGGCGCCGCCGCGCATCCGGCAGCCGCTACGATCGTGAGCAAACTCCACAGTCGGTGGTTCTTGACGCTGCGCATTACTTCAAGGGACTCCTGTCTGTTGGGCCACCTTAGCCTGGCGCGGCGGCCGCGGGTCGTGACGCCCGTCACGCTCGGCGGCGGCGTGCTGTGACGAATGTCACGAGCAGTTTCCCCGGCCGAGTTCTGTCAAATGACGGGTCGGGCCGGCTTATTTCGCGCGTTCTGCGCCCACCGCGCGTTGTGCGCCCGCCGCGCGTTCTACGCCGACCCCGTATCGGTAGACGTTCTCGCCGCCGAGATAGCCTGTCACGGACAGCGCAACGCAGATCGCGCTCAGCACGACGACGAAAAGCCATGAAGGTCGCGATTGCTGCGCGCTGCCCGCGCCTCTCCATACAGCGGCCAGTATCAGGGCCAGGGAGGTAAACATGGCCCACTTCACGTGCGTGGAAATGGCGGCATGGGCGGCGGCGCCGACTTGCAGGTCGAGAACCCCCGCCAGTCCGCTGGCGAGCGCGAACAGCGCTGCAACGGCACCCACACACAGATTCCAGGTACCGATCGTGGCAAGAGTCGCCGCCAGCGGCTCGCTGCGCAGCACTTTGGCGGCGATCAAGAAGAGAGCCGCCGTCAGCGTCAGGGCGATGGGAAAGTGCACCACCATCGGATGCCAGCCCGGCGCCAGATTCACGGCGCCGTCCCGGCCGGTTGCCCGCGCCACCAGCGAATGGCATCGGACAATCCATCATCCAGGTTGAAGCGCGGCCGCCACGCCGTCTCCTCGCGCAGTCGGCGCGTGGCGGGCAAAAGCCGCGGCGGCTGCGGTGACGATGCGCGGGCACCGAGGCGCACCAGATCCGGCCGGCCGATTTTCGAGGCGATCCGCGCGATCAACTCGGCCAGCATGATGGGTTCGTCCGAACCCACGTTCACGGGCCCTTCCACAGGGGAATTCAGCATGGCGGCGAAGGCGGCACCGACATCGGCAACGTGCAGAAAGCTGCGAATCTGCCGGCCGTGAGTGCACAGCGCCTCGCGATCGCACAGCAGGCTGCGAATCACCGAGGGCACCAAGCGCTCTGGATGTTCGTATGGGCCGTATTGAAAGAAGATTCGTCCCCACGCGCTCGAGACTCGCTGCCGAGCGCTGAACTCCGCCAGCACCCGCTGCAGCCGCAGCTTGCACGCCGCGTAGGCAGGCGTGCCCGCGGCCATATCATCGGCCAAGACACTCGCGTACTCGTCGCACACGCCCGAGCCCGACCAGTCGTATTCGGCGCAGGAACCGGCCATCACGATGCGCCGGCCGCCGGCGGCGTGAAAACAGCGCAGCAGATGCTCGCTGGCGCTCAGCCAGCGAAAATTATCGGGACTCTGCCAATACACACCGGGCTGCGCAATCCAGGCGAAGTGCAGCATGTGAGTCGGCAGGATCCGGCGGATCAATGCAGCGATGGCCGCTTCGCCAAGCAGATCGCTGCGATGCACGGCAGCGCCTTGGAGCTCGTCCGGCACCGCGCCGTGTGCGGCAGACACGACCGCATGCACTTCGAAGCCCATGGCGAGCAGCGCGGGCACGCTCCAGCGGCCGATGAACCCGCTCGCTCCCGTGACCAGGACACGCCCTGCGGCCGTCAAGCGCCCGCCGCGTCGAGCAGCGGATACTGCGCATCGCGGGCAGCGATGACGCGCGGTTGCAATGGCCATTCGATGCCGAAAGCCGGATCGTTCCAACGCACTCCACGCCCGTGTGCGGGCGAGTAAGCAACCGAAATCATGTAGAACACCTCGCTGTGGTCTTGCAGCGTGATGAATCCATGCGCGCAGCCCGGCGGAACGAATAACGCGCGCCGATTCTGCGCATTGAGCTCGGTGCCGAACCAGCGGCGATAATGACTCGAGGCCGGGCGCAAATCGACGATGACATCGAATATCGCTCCGGCTGTGCAGCGCACCAGCTTGTGCTCTTCATGCGGGGCGATCTGATAGTGCAGGCCGCGCAGCGTCGCCTTGCGCGCGTTGTACGACACGCTGCACTGGCTCAAATTCGGCTCCAGGCCCTGCGCCGCGAATTCCTCCGGGCTGTAGCTGCGCGCGAAGAATCCGCGCACATCGCTGCTCGGCACAAGATCGACCAGATAGGCGCCCGGCAGCGGGGCTTCGGTGAATACGCTCACGGATAAATGCGCGTGACGGGCACCGGAGTCACGAAGCGCCCGCCCCACTCCTCGATGCCGCGCAACTGCTGGCGGATCTCACTTTGCAAATTCCACGGCAATATCAATACGTAGTCCGGCTTCGACTGCATCAAGACCTGCGGCGATACCACCGGTATATGGGTGCCGGGAAGCAGCTTGGACTGCTTGTTCGGGTTCCTATCGGCCACCATCGTGATATCGGCCGGCGTGACCTGGCAGAAATTCAGCAGGGTGTTGCCCTTCGCGGCGGCCCCGTAAGCCGCCACGGTCTTCGACGCGAGCTTGGCATCGGCGAGAAAGCTCAACAGCGATGCGCGGCATTCGTCCACGCGGCGCGCGAATCGCAGGTAGGTCGAAAGCTCGCTCAAGCCTGCGGATTGCTCCCGCGCACGCACCTCGATCAGCGCGCCGCTGTCGATGAGGTCGGTACGCCGCGAATGGGCGGCGTATATGCGCAGGGAGCCCCCGTGCGTCGGCAGCGTCTCCACGTCGTAAATGCGCAGGCCATGGCGGCTGAACACCTGCTCGATGGCGAACAGCGAGATGTAGGAGTAGTGCTCGTGATAAATCGTGTCGAATTCCACATGCTCGATGAGTTCGAGCAGGTGCGGGAATTCGATGGTCACGTGGCCGCTGGGCTTGAGCAAGCGGCCAATTCCCGCGACGAAGTCGTTGAGCAGGGGCACGTGCGCCAATACATTGTTGCCGATGATCAGGTCGGCCTGCCGGCCGCGGGCCAGCTTGTCGGCCAGGCTCGCGCCGAAAAACTCCACCAGGGTGGGCACGCCGATCTTTTCGGCGGCGGCCGCCACCGTGTCCGACGGGTCGATGCCGAGTACCGGTATGCCTAAGTTCACGAAATTCTTCAGCAGGTAACCGTCATTGCTGGCGAGTTCGACCACCAAGCTGTCCGCACCCAGCCCGAAGCGCTGCCGGGCCATCTCGCAATAGCGCTGCGCATGCATCAGCCAGTCGTCGGAATACGACGAGAAGTAGTGGTAGTTGCCGAACAGCTCCTGCGGCGCTACGTCATAGTCGACCTGTACCAAACGGCACGCATCGCACACCTTGGCGCGCAGCGGAAAGCGCTTCTCCTCCGCCGCCGCAGCCGTGGATGCAATGAAGGCATTCGACGCCGGCTGCAGCCCCAAATCCGCCATGGTGACGGTCAAAGCGGCACCGCAGGCGCGGCAGCCCTGCACTGGACCTACCATCGCACCCTCACTCCTTCCATGTTTTCCAAGGAGCCGCGCCGCTGTCCCATAATGCATTCAAACTCTGCTTGTCCCGCAGCGTATCCATGGGTTGCCAGAACCCGCGGTGCGGCCAGGCGCTCAACTGGCCGTCGGCGGCCAGGCGCTGCATCGGTTCGTTCTCCCACACCGTGTTCGAACCTTCGATCAATTCCAGCACGCTCGGCTGCAGGACGAAGAACCCGCCGTTGATCAGGCCGCCGTCCGAATGCGGCTTCTCTTCGAAGGACACGACACGGCTGTCTTGCGTCGCAATGCGGCCGAAACGCGCCGGCGGCCGCACGCAGGTGACGGTGGCCTTGCGGCCCTGTCTTGCGTGGAAATCCAGCTGCGCCCGCACATCGACATCCGACAAGCCGTCCCCATAGGTCATGCAGAACGACTCATCCGCGTTTAGGTATTTCTCCACCTGCAGCAAGCGCCCGCCGGTCATGCTCTCCTCGCCGGTATCGACCAGCGTGACCCTCCACGGATCGACGCGGCAGTCATGGTATTCGACGCGATTTTCCGCCATGTCGAAGGTAACGTCGGCCTGATGCAGAAAATAATTGGCGAAATACTCCTTGACCATGTAGCCCTTGTATCCCAGGCAGATGATGAACTCGTTGATTCCGTAGGATGCGTAAAACTTCATGATGTGCCAAAGAATCGGGCGTGTGCCTATTTCCACCATCGGCTTCGGACGGGTGCTCGATTCCTCCGCAATGCGCGTGCCCTTGCCGCCCGCGAGAATCACGCACTTCATGCGGGCACACGCGGCAACGATCGATACTGCGCAATCTGCATCCGTGAAAATGTCAGCATATCCTCCCCCTCAGTGTGCGCTCGATACCAATCCGCCGTCCAAGCCAGCGATGCGGCGACACCGAGCGCCGGACACCAGCCGAGCGAGTGCCGCGCCAGCGTCGATGATAATGTCAGGGCCTGGGCTTCCTGCGGATGCAGTCCTGGATCGCGTTGCCATCCGGGCTTGCCGCCAAAGCGCGCGCTGAAGGCCTCCACCACTTCGCGTACCGTGCAAAAGGATGCCGTGTTCGGACCGAAATTGACAGCGCGCGGCGCCGCCGCCGGCGTCTCGACCAGCGCTTGCAGCAAGGCGAGATAGCCGGACAAGGGTTCGAGCACATGCTGCCAGGGCCGTATGGCATCGGGATAACGCAAGCGCACCGGCACCCCCGATTCGAGCGCCCTGATGCAATCGGGAATCAGCCGATCGGCGGACCAATCGCCGCCGCCGATCACATTGCCGGCGCGCGCCGTGGCCAGCGGCGGGCCGCCCTGAAAGAAGCTATCGCGGAAACTGCCCGTCACCAGTTCGCAGCATGCCTTGCTGTTGCTGTAGGGATCGTGGCCGCCGAGGCGGTCACGCTCATCGAATGCCACACCCTCGCCCGAATTCTCGTAGACCTTGTCGCTGGTGACCACCAGGCAGCATTGCAAGCTCGGCAGCGCGCGGCATGTCTGCAGCACCTGGGCGGTGCCCATCACATTGGTGGCGAAGGTTGCGAGAGGATCGCGATAAGACTCGCGCACCAAGGCCTGTGCCGCCATATGCACGACGATTTGCGGATCGGCAGCCTGCATCGCAGCGTGCAGCGCCGCGGCATCGCGTATATCCCCGATGACGGAGCGAGCCTCGTGTCCCAGCAGCGCGAACAGACTGGGCGAGGTGTGCGGCGCAAGAGCGTAGCCGGTCACCGTCGCACCCAACTCGCGCAGCCACAGGCTCAGCCAGGCGCCCTTGAAGCCGGTGTGGCCGGTGAGGAACACCCTGCGCTGTCGCCAAAAATCGGTCATGGCCTGTATACTGCCCCCCGCTTCGGCAATCGCTGGTTACCACACACAGAGACCGAGTTGGCGCGATGATCAGCTATCAATTCGATCCTGCGTCGTTGCGGAAATTGGGCGAGGAAACCCATCAAGTCTACGCCGGCAACACGCCCTTCCCGCACATCGTCATCGATGATTTCATCGACCCCAAAATTCTCAGGCCCATTCTAGCCGAAGTCGATGCGGTTGATCGGTCGCGACGCTATGCCAAGTTCCTCGACCGCAAGACCGATCACAACAAATTCGCTTTCTTCCCGGAGGCAGTCGGCGCCGAAACCTCACGATTGTTTTATTTCCTGAATTCCGGGCCCTTCCTGAGCTATATGGAGAAGTTGACGGGCATCGAGAATCTGATCGCCGATCCCTCGTATTTCGGCGGCGGGATGCATTGGATCGAGAACGGCGGCTTTCTCGAGATACACGCCGATTTCAACCACCTCAAGAAATACGATTTGGAGCGGCGCATCAACCTGCTGCTGTATTTGAACGAGAATTGGCTGGAAGAATACAACGGTCAGCTGGAACTCTGGGATCGCACCACGATGACCTGCGCGAAATCCATCGCGCCGATTTTCAACCGTGCGGTCATTTTCTCGACCACCAAGGAATCCTTGCACGGCCACCCCGCGCCGTTGGCAACTCCGCCCGGCGTCGCACGCCGTTCCCTGGCGCTTTATTACTACACCAATACCTGGGAGCCCGCGGTGCAGGCGCATAGCACGCTCTACTACATATCGCGCGACAACAAGGTGAAGCTGCGCGTGTCGCGCATCGTGCGCGGCTTGTTGCTCGATCTGATCCCGCCGATCTTTCGCAAGAGCTTTCGCGCCGCCAAACGGCTCGTCAAGGGTGAAAAGTTCACCGAATTGTGGAACTGAAGAACGCGTCGAGCATGTCGCGGCTCCACTGCGCGCCAAACACCGTCAGGTGATTGTTGTCCTCGTACAGCGCGTGTCCCTGCGCCGCGATGGCACAGGGGCCTCGATTGGGGCAGAATTTTTCGGCCGGATCGATGAAGGACACGTCCGCCGAGCGGCGCAATTCGGCAAACGCCGCCTCGGCCGGTGCACGGCGCGATTCGATCTCGGCATAGGATCGCCGCAGCGATAGCGGGTCTCGGCCCTGGGTCACGGCCTTCGCAAGTGCCGAGGGCACGGCAACCAGCTGCGGCGGAACCTGCTCCATCACCCAGACATCGACGTCCATGGCCTGCAAGCGGCGCACGGTTTCCTCGAGCGAACGACGCAGGGCCGCATCGCCCGTATAGACGATGTCACCATCCGTGTAGGAAATCGTCAGGTCCTGATTCGTCTCGGTGCCGCCGCGCTCCCAGCCGGAAATATAGGTGTCCCAGCGGTTCACCAACAGCACATGGCGGATGTGCTGATCGCGGATCAATCCCAGCACCTTTTCAGCGATCGCCGCGCACGGAAAATCACCGGCGGCGTGTTGAATGGGCGCGGCCCCCACCAGCGATGGGCAGCGGCTGTAGCCGATCAACCATCCGGACAAGCCCAGCGTTTTGGCTCGCGCATCCACGCCCGGCGCCAACGCCGCCGCATGGCTGTCGCCCCAGACGAGAAACGCGGGCTTGGAGGCCGGCACACCGACGCGGCATACGCTGTCGGCCGTCAAGCGCTGCAGCGCAGGCATGCACCTGCCCCATGGCCATCGATCGTCCTCGCCTTGCGCATATTGCAAGGCTGCACCGGAGAATCGCGACGGGAATCCATTCATATTGACGCCGACGATGCCGAGCGCCCCCAACGCCAGCAACCCGCCGGCCGCGGCCGCGAACACGCTGGCGCGCGATTTGAGCAGCGTGCCGAAACGTATCGGCGCCTCGATCCAATGGAACGAGAGCAGCGCCAGGACCAGGGTGGCGGACAGCGCCGCCGCCGTCTGGCGCGCGGATAACGGCCGATCCAGGAAGTAATGCGTGAATGTCAGAATCGGCCAATGATAGAGATACAGGCCATACGAGATCAGCCCGATATACACCAACCAGCGCTGCGCCAGCAGCGCGCCGAGCAGCGTCGAGGTGCCGAGATTGGACACGATGATCAGCACGGTTCCCAGGCACGGCAGCAACGCAGCGGCGCCGGGAAAGACCGTGGCCCGGTCGAAGCCAATGAAGCTGCAGCCGATGCACGCGGCGCCGAGCACCGCCAGCAGTTCCGCGGTGAGCCGTCGCAGGGCCGCTCGCCGCGGCGCCGCCGCGATCAGGGCGCCCGCCAGCAATTCCCAGGCGCGCGGCGGCAGCAGATAAAAGGCCCGGGCGGGATTCAAGCGCACCAGCACGATGCTGCCGCACAGCGACACGGCGAACAGCAGCCAGATTGCCGCCCATCGAGCCCTTGGCGAATTACGCAGCGCGGCGTGAATGGCAACAAGCAGCGGCGGAAAAAACAAGTAGAACTGCTCCTCCACCGCCAGCGACCAGGTGTGCAGCAAGGGGATGGTGGCGGGCGGAGCGGCGAAGTAGCCGGTGGCCTGCTCGAACAGCACATTCGAATAAAAGAACGCCGTGCCCCACAAGGATGTCGAAAACGCGCGCAAGTCGTGCGGCACGAACAGGAACAGGGCCGCGAGCGCACTCAGGAATCCGGTGACGATGAGGGCCGGCAGAATGCGCCGCGCCCGGCGCTCATAGAAATGAGCGAAGGAAAAAGCACTGATCTGCAGCCGCGACTCGATCAAGTTGGTAATCAGATAGCCTGACAGCACGAAAAAGACGTCGACTCCAACGTAGCCGCCGCTGAGTCCGGCCAAATTGAAGTGAAAACAGATGACGCCCAGGACCGCGATGGCCCGCAATCCGTCGATGAAGGGTAGATACCCGGGTGGGGCCGTACGCGTATCCATCCGCAGCAGCGCTCGGCTTATCCTGCTTTCCTGGCCCAGTAGGACTTGAGGTCTTGCAGACAGCGGTGCACCGGCTCTACTTTGAGCGCACCGCCCATCCTGATCTGCAAGTTGCAGAACGAGCGCAGCGATCGGACCAACAGGAACACATCCTTGTACTGGCCGCGACGCTCGCTGGTGTAGGCTATTTTCAGCGCGTCGCAGATTATGGCCAGCGGCAGTTTGTAGACGCGCGAGCGCGCCGCGAACGGATCGTGCGCGCATACCAGGAAACTCGGGTCGGTGCACAGAATCCAGGTCGCCACGCGCTCCATCAGAAAGATTTTCATTTGTACGTCGCGACGCCCGCGGTATTGGGTGGGCGCACGCAGCAGCACGCCCAGGGGATCCTCGGGCGACTCCGCGACGGCGAACAATTGCTCGGTGACGGCCAGCCAGGCCCGCCAGAATCGCGGCCTCGCAATGAAATAATTGGAATGCACGGTATTGCGCGAATCCGAGATCAGATCGTGCAGTTTCGTCGGGCGTCCGATACGCTCGAAGAACTGGTTGGACGTGCTCAGCAAGCCCGGATGCTCGGCATCGCCGTGCTCGAACACATTCAGATAATAAGCGCTCGAGTGGATGCTGGGGCTCAACAGCACGACGTCGGTGTCCGGCGGCGCCGCCTGGATGAAAGCGACGGCGGCGGCGGCGTCAAGATTGGTCTTCAATTTGAACTTCGGCGACAGGAAGCCGTAGAACGCGTCCTCCTGCAGCGCTGCGTTCAGCAGGTAGTTTCTGATCGGCCAATACTCGTACCAATCGGGACGCTCGTTGGCGGAGTTGTCGAGAACCTCGAAACCGGGGTCCAATTCCTGCCGAGACGTGTAATGATTGAGGATCTGGTGTGCATGCACCGCGCGCATCCCCCGCAGCATACCTTAAGTCAGCTCGCCGCGAGCCGGCCCAGCAGCGCGATATAATTGCCGCGATAGCTCCGCATGTCATAGTGCTCGCGCACGTGCGCCAGGCCATTGGCGCCCTGCGCGGCGCGCAGCTGCGGCGAGCGGATCAGCTTCTCCAAGCTTGCTTCCCAGGCATCCGCGCCGGCCGCGTGGAAGCCGTTGAAGCCGTCGATGACGGCCTCCGTGTTGGCACCCACCGGGGATGCTACGCACGGCAAGGCCGCCGCCATGTACTGCAGCAGCTTGAACGCGCATTTGCCGCGCGCCCAGGCATCGTCGCTCAACGGCATCACGCCGATGTGCGCTCCGGCCAGGGAATCCGCCTCGGTGGCCGAGCTCCAGAGGACGGGTTCCACCTTGACATCGTGCCACTGGGGAAAGCGCGAGCAAATCACGCGCAACTTGAGTGTTGGGTAGCGCACGCTGAGGCGCGCCAACGCCGGCCGCAGCATCTCCAGGTAGGTCAAATTCTCCGGACTGCCGATCCAGGCGATGGTGGGCGCATCATCCGGGCGCGCCCAGGTCGGCCGGTAGCAGGCCGCATCGATGGAGGTGGGCAGGATGACGATTTCCCGCGCGGAACCGCGCGCCACGCCCGCCAGCACTTGATTTCCCGCCGCCACCACGTTCGCGAGCCGGCATGTGGCGGCGAACTTGCGCTTGCGCCAGATCGATTCATCCGGCGCCTCGCCCAGCCGGCGCGGCTTGCGCACATAAATCGCATCGTCCACATCGAAAACGCAGCGCCGCGACAACGCTGCAAACAGCCGCGCCTCCGGCGCGCTGAGCTTGATTTGATGCAGCACCGTGACATCCGCCCAGCGCCACAAATCGCGCCGTCGCCAGGTGCGAAGCCCGTATTGGCCGCCGGGAAATTGCTCGCAGCGTACCTGCCAGCCCGCAGCCTGCAGCGGCTCGATCAGCGTGCGCATGCGATGCCGGAAGGAGGGCTGCTCCAATCCGTAGCCGATCAATGCTGCGCGCGGCACGAACTACGCCCGGCTGCCGGACGGCAGGAGTGCTCGCAGCGCGTCCATCGCGATCTCGATGCCGTCGGCCAGCTGCAGCGCCGCGGCGCGGCGCGCCAGCGCGATGCGTTGCGGCTCGTCCTGCAGCAAGCCCTGGGTCGCTGCCACGATATTCGAGGCGCGCAGCATGCTCGCCCGTGCAACCTGCGCGGCCACGCAGGCGTCGATCCTTTGCCGTTGATCCGCGGCAATAGGAACGGCAACGCAAGCACAGCCGCAGGCTATGGCCTGCAGCAGCGTCGAGCCGCCATTGGCGATCACGACCCGCGCGGCGCGCATCATTACCATCAGTTCCGCCTGCGGCAATGGCGACAGGCAACGCAGGCCCGGCACGGGCGCGCCGTCGGCGCTCCGCTCGCGGGCGGGGCCGACGAACACCGTCG
>Ga0116129_1001671_pt1 | contig 11980 bp, 5 predicted proteins | sample June2015DPH_17_2_FD_89732 | JGI IMG/M metagenome (GOLD analysis project Ga0116129, IMG submission 89732) | Peatland microbial communities from SPRUCE experiment site at the Marcell Experimental Forest, Minnesota, USA - June2015DPH_17_10 | ecosystem: Environmental > Terrestrial > Soil > Wetlands >...
ACTCGCCGGCGACCCCGAGTGGTTCCCGCATCCGGTGCGCCTGATCGGTTTTGCCACGGCGCGTGGCGAAGCTACCCTTCGTCGGCCCAACCAGAGCGAGTTGTCGGAATTTGTGTCTGGCGCAGCCTTGAGCCTGGCTGTCGTTGCCAGCACTTACTATGCAACTCGCCAGTTCATCCGCTTAGCGAACTGCCTATCGCCCGCCTTGGGCAATACGGTAGAAACCCTGCTCGCATGGAACTGCCTGGCAGCTCGCAATCTTGAACAGGAAGCAACCTTCGTTGTCGATGCAGTCGATTCTGGAGACCTCCCGCTCGCTCGTCATCGCCTCGCACGCATCGTCGGACGCGACACCCAACATCTGGACACGCAGGAAATCTGCCGGGCCTTGATCGAAACACTCGCTGAAAGCGCATCCGATGGCATTCTCGCGCCGCTCTTCTATATGGCGCTGGGCGGCGTTCCTCTCGCTATGGCCTACAAAGCCGTCAATACACTGGACTCCATGATCGGGCACGCCGACGAGCGGTACTTCTACTTTGGCAAAGCTGCCGCTCGCCTGGATGACGCAGTCAACTACCTGCCTGCGCGGCTGACCGCAGCTGCCATCGTCGCAGTATCGAACGTCCACGAACATTGCGACGCTGTGGCAGCGTGGCAGACATGGCGTCGTGATGGAGACAAACACAAGAGTCCAAATGCGGGCCAGCCTGAAAGCGCCATGGCAGGAGCGCTGCACATTCGACTTGGAGGCAACAACACCTATGGCGGCGAGTTGGTTCGGGCCACGCATATTGGCAGTGAGTTTTCACCGCCATCACTGCCGAAAGTTAAAAGTGCAATCCGGCTGATCTCAGTCATAACGCTACTTGGTGTGGCCTGCGGCGTTCTTCTCTCAGCTTGTGCTCAGCCACGTGAAGCCCCAGGGGCGTCCCGATGATCGAACCTGTCCCCTTGCACGGTGGCCAATTACGACAGATATCCGAGCGCTTCAATATCCCCTCGTTGCAACTCATCGATTTCAGCGCTAACATCAATCCCGACGGGCCTCCGCCTACAGTCCTGTCCGCTCTGCGAACGAGCATTGAAGACCTCTCAATTCTGGCCACATATCCCGATCTCGAACAGGCCGAACTCAAGCGATCAATTGCCGATTACACCGGAGTTCACCCAAAAAACATCGTAGTTGCGAACGGCTTCATTCCTCTGCTCGAGTCTGCGCTCCGCACGCTAAGGGTCAAGCGCTGCCTTCTTCCAGTGCCCGCCTTCGTGGAGTACCGTCGCAGCCTTGCACGCGTTGGAGTAGAGATCGAACCGCATATCCTAACTCCAGATTCCAATTTCCGTTACGACGTCCATGCCTTGGTGCATGGTGGTCACGACGCTGTCTTGCTTGCCAATCCACAGAATCCCTCGGGCGTTCTTACCACGAGGGATATCCTGCTTCAGTTTGTATCGGAGTGCGCGGATCGAAATATAACCGTGCTGCTTGATGAAGCATTTATCGATTACGCGCCTTTGGATTCACTGACGCTGGATGTTGAACGATTTGCAAACCTGATCGTCTTTCGCTCCGTGACCAAGTTCCACGGCATTCCGGGCCTCAGAGTGGCCTATTCAGTAGCCAACGAAGCTATAGCGCGAGCACTTAATGAACATCTTCCACCCTGGCCAATCACTACTCTAGCCTCATGTGCCGTTATATCCGCGTTAGCCGACCATCCCTTCGCGGAACGCACCAGGCTACACAACGACAGGCGAAGAGCTCGTCTGAACGGTGACCTTGATGCCCTGGGCATCCACACCTACCCCTCAGCCGCCAACTTCCTACTCCTTCGTCTTCCTGATGGCACCTCTGTAGAGCGTCTCTGGGAACACATGATCGCTGAACACCATATGGTGTTGCGATACTGCTCAAACTATGAAACTTTGCCATCCAGACACTTACGCACGGCGATACGCACGGCGGAGGAAAATGACAAGCTCGTTGGAGCAGTAGCCCAGTCATTACAATTTTGCTAGCGAAGTCAGCGGGCGCAAACGAAGAGGAGGATATGAGGCGGGCAGAGAAAGGCAAAGTTTATTTGGTTGGCTCGGGACCGGGAAATCCGGAACTGTTGACCGTGCGCGCTGTACGACTGCTAGAGACAGCGGATGTTGTGTTTCATGATGACCTTGTGTCGGACGAAGTCCTCGGACTGGTGCATCCTAGCGCGCTTGTGACGAGCGTGGGAAAGCGTTGTGGGCGACCTAAGATTACGCAGGCAGGGATTAACGCACTCATGATCGAATCGGCGCGCGCAGGGCATGCGGTCGTGCGGCTGAAGAGTGGGGATCCGCTGGTATTTGGGCGTGCCGGGGAAGAAATTGCGGCGTTACGCGGTGCGGGAATTTCGTTTGAAGTGGTGCCGGGTGTGACCGCAGCGCTCGCGGCGGGTGCGATGTTAAAGTTGCCGCTCACGGATAGGAAGAGTGCGTCGAAGCTGATTTTTTGTACCGGGCATCATGCCGCGGATAAGGCTGATTGGGCCCCAATCTGGAGTGGCCCGTTGCCCGAGGATGCGACACTGGTCGTATATATGCCGGGACGTGACCTCGGTCGGATTGCGCAGGAGCTTAGAGTCGCTGGCGTGAAGACGGATATGCCTTGCTGTGCTGTGTCACATGTAGCCACAGCACGACAGAGTTACGCGACCTGTAGGTTAGTCGACCTTGCGGGGTTAGTGTGTGGGCCGGCGCCGCTTCTGCTGCTAGTGGGGCGTGCGATAGATTTACTGTTGGATCGTTCAGTGTCAGTCGTTCCCTTTGCGCGCTCATGATCGCCTCGATCTCGCCTACTTAGCTGTTCGACTTTGTCGGACTGCTCATTGGTTAGTTGACGGTGCTGAGAGCCTGTTGAACCAAAGGAACCGCTTGATCTCGCGCAATTCCAAACGAGCTTTCGTCACGTTGAGGAGGTCGTCGCGCCCCCGTATGAGACAAAAGTTCCGTGTTGATTGGACGACGCTAGTTGGGGGAATCGCAGTTTCAGTAGGGCGTCGATGGCCCTTAGCCTTCGCGCAGCATGAAATGGATGACAAAAACTGCGACATGAATCAACGCGGCTTTAGCCGCCGCGGCACCTCTGCTGGACCCAATCGGAGTCTCGCGAAGGACCGAAGGCGACTGAATTGCCCTCTTCCATCGAGTCACCAAACGCGCGCCGTCCAAAACCTTGTCAAGCCCCCCGAGCGCGCGAAAGCCGTCAAAACCATCATCAACACTGGCGATTGAATTTACAGAAACATGGCATAGTTACCCCACCCAACCCGCTAAACTAGAAGTAAACCCACAGCCCGGCACACGCCGGGCCTTCGCATTTAGCCACTATCCACTAGCCGCGGAATCGACGAAGTATGACTTTCACAAGTCCGGCCCCATACCATTTCTCTTCAAGACTTTAAGTCCAAAAGTACCAGGGGGGAGGCCCCCCACCCTGCCAACGAAACCCGTGTTTACCTACCGAATCTAACGACAATACCTGTAGAGAGGCTGAGGGAGTTCTGAACGTTGGTCGTGGTATTGGGGAACTGCGTGTAGAGGTAGCTGGCGCGGAGGGCGCGGAGGGCGAAGCGATGATTGAGCTGCACATCCAGGCCGCCGCCTACATCTACCGCCAGAGCATTGGCGCTGGAGGTGGTGCCGGCATTCGCCGATCCCACCGGCCCCGAACCCTTTGAGAACAGGCTGTTGAAGCCGCTGGACTCACCCGCCAACGCCTCCGCGAAGATCGCATAGCGCTGGCTGCGCATCCGCACCGTGTAGCGTGGACCGGCGACCGCTGTCACCAGGCTCAGCGGCTCTCCGTTGGCGTTGGCTGCGCCCGCATGCAGACCTTCCACGCGTGCCGCCACACCCAGCCCGTGGTATAGCCGCGCTCCCATCTCCGCAGCTCCGCCCTCCGCCCAGAACTCCTGTGCGATGAGGTGGTTGGTGTGTAGAACATCAAAGGTCGCCGCAAGATCCAGCCGCGCGCTCTGTCCTTCCGCCTGCGACGGCGCGGTCTGTGCCGCAGCTATGCCGGTCGCCAACATACCCGCCAGCAGCGTCGCCGCCGTGGCCACTATCGATCGTCTCGCGCTTCTCGTGCTCTTCATCATTACTCTCCTATTGATCTGTACCTGATCGATGCGCAGGTACAGCCGTATTGGACTGTACCTGCGCACTTGTTCTGTTGTTGCAGGTTGGTTCTAATTACTGCACGATCAGCGTTACGATCTGGCTGTGCTGTAGATTTCCGCTGGTTGCGGTCACCGTCAGGGTGTAGGTCCCCGGGCTCTGCAACATGAAGCCGTTGTTGGATGCGCAGCCGCTCATTGCAGCCGTCGTTCCAGCAAGCAACAGCACCAGCAGCAGCATCCGTCCTCTCAGCTTCTCTCGCAGCTTGCGTTTCATGCCGAAGGGCAGAAGCAGCAGCGCCAGCACCACGCCTCGTCCCAGCTGGCTATTGCCGTGGTTCTCGTTATGTGCCATCGGCGCCGCCGTCTGCACCGTCATCGTCACCGGCACAGCTCCTCCATCGGCCGCCACCGAGCTCGGTATAAAGCTCGCCACAGCTCCTGCCGGCAGGCCCGTCACCGTGAAGTTCACCTGCCCCGGATAGCCGCCGCTATTCAGCGGAGCCAGAGCGAAGTTGTACGTCGCCACAGCTCCCGGAGCCGCCGTGTATGCCGCCGTTCCCGTGTTGGTGAAGGTGAAGTCCAGCACACCCACACTGTCGTTGTTCGATGTGCTCGTCAGGAAGTTGCCGTCCCCCGAGTACACCGCCGTAATCACCGCGGTACCTGTAGGAAGGCTCGCTACATTCAGCGTCGCGACACCGTTGACCAGGTTCACCGCCGCGCCTAGCTGCGTTCCGTTATCGAAGAACGTCACCGTCCCGGTCGGCATCACCGGCGTTCCGGCCACCGTCGCAGCTACAGTCGCTGTAAGGGTCACAGCCTGTCCTGCCGTTGCCGTCATGGGGCTCGCGCTCACCACCGTCTGCGACGGCTGCTGGGCCACCGTCATGCTGAACATGGCCGTAGCTGTCGCTCCGTTCGCATCCGTAACCGTTACGGTGTACGTCGTAGCCGCGCTTACCGCTGTAGGCGTTCCGGTGATCGCTCCAGTGTTCGGATTGAAGACCAGACCCGCGGGCAGACCCGGCGAGATGCTGAACATCAGCGGCCCCGCTCCGCCCGAGCCACTCACAGGAGTAAGCCCAGACATGCTCTGATACACCGTCTGCACCGTAGAGGCAGCAGACACCGTCGCCGCTATCGCGCCGTCCGCCGTCAGGCTGAACGCCGCCATTGCTGTCGCTCCATTCGCATCTGTCACCGTCACGGTGTACGTCGCAGCCGCGCTTGCCGCCGTCGGCGTTCCCGTGATCGCTCCGGTGCTCGTGTTGAACATCAAACCTGCGGGCAGGCCAGGCGAGATGCTGTACATCAGCGGTGCTGTCCCACCCGCTCCGCTCACCGGTGTGAACGAAGCCGCATGGCCAGCCGTCAGGGTCGTTGTCGGCGCCAACACCGTCGCCGTCACGCCCGCCAGCGCCGTGCCATTCATTACGAGCGCCTGCGTGTTTGCAGGAGCCACCGTTGCATTCATGTTGTTATCCACCAGCACCAGGTTCTCACTGAGAGCACCCGGGATTGTGGTGGTTGCCGGAGTGAAGTCGACAGGGAGCGTGCAGCCTGTTCCAGCAGCAAGTGGCGCGCTGACAGAGCAAGCACCCTCAGCTTCGCTCACCTCCGGGAAGTCTGTGGGATAGGTCAGAGAAGTAAACGTCAGCGGCGCATTGCCATCGTTCATTACCGTGACGGTCTTCGGGCTATCGCTGCTCGTCGCTCCTAAGCTCGTCGAGGCAAAGCTCAGCGAGACAGGAGTGGAGACGTTCAGCTCGGTCACTGTACTGTCATTGTTGGCAAATACATTCCCCAACTCGTCCACCGCAAGGGTCGACAGCCCGATAGGCCCGAAGGGCTCCACCGTCTGCGCTCCAAAGCCATTGGACGTCAGAGGCACCATGACCGCGCGAGCGTTTCCTGCATCGGCGATATAGACATCGCCAGCCGCGTCCACCCCTACATCGGTCGGCGTGGTCAGGCCGCTGCCAATCGTAACCGGAGCGCCGTATCCGCTTCCCGTCCAGGGCATCTCCACCACCGCGTTGGCATTGGTGTTGGCAACATAGACGTTCCCGGTCCCATCCACAAACAACCCTCTGGGAGAGTTCAGCCCGGCGTTCATCTGGTTGAACAACACCGTGGGTTCACCATATCCATTTGCGGTCCGCGGCACCTCTGTCACCGTGTTCGCAAAGTAGTCGCTCGCATAAACGTTCCCGGCTCCATCGACCGCGACACCGCCTGGATTCAGGCCATCAATCAGTACGACAGGATCTCCATAGGTGCTGCCGTTCCATGGAAGTTCCACCAGCTCGGCATAAGTGATAACGAGAAGGTTCCCAGCTCCATCCACTGCCATGCCATTCGCATAATTGAAATCTTGCCCGGTGAGCGGAATGGCAATCGGAGTTCCATAACCCGTTCCAGTCCACGGCGTCTTCACAATGCGGAAGTTCGAAAAGTCAGCGATGTAAACATTGCGGCTTTCATCGGTTCTCACATAACCGACATTGCCGAGCGCGACACCAGCGGCGCTATTCGGCAGTGCAATCTGCGTTCCGGGAGCGAACGCCATCTGCGGCCCGGTACCCGTGCCCTGCAGATAAGCCGTTCCAAGCACATCTCCGCCGCTGTCCGTGATCACCACCGCGCCATACCGCGGCCCGGCGAACTCCGGTGCAAAGTTCACACTCACCGTGCAGGTCCCACCGATATCAGGCGGGCTTGTAACGCAGGTGTCCCCCGTTACCGCATTGGTGAAGTCAAGGTTCGGCGCGCCCTCCGTCAGCACGCTGATATTGGCCGGTGTTCCATCCCCTGTGATGGTTACAGTCACAGGGTAGCCGGAGATCGGCGTCCCGATGGCAGAACTCAGACCTACCTGCACCTGGGCCGTATTGGTGCTGCCGGCGATGAAGCCAGTTACGCCCGAATACACAGCCGTAATGGTGTGCATCCCTCCGCCGCTCAGCACGACGCCCGTCAATGTAGCTACACCGTTATTCAAGTTCACAGCAGTGCCGCCGTTTAGCACTGTGCTTGTGGTTGTGTCGGTAAAGATCACCGAGCCGGTAGGTATCGTAAGGGGGGTCGTCACATCCGCTATCGTCGCGGTAATCGTGACCGGCTGCCCTGCCATCACCGGGTTCGGGTTGGCCTGCACCGTGGTCGTGGTTGTATCCAGCGTAGCCAGCCCTGAGATCACCAGCGTACCGGTGGCAGTGCCCGAGTAGTTTTGGCCGCTCGCAATGGTAGCGACCACCGTGTACGTGCCGTCGGCCGTAGGCGGTGTCGAGCTCGGCCCATAGACCGTGGTGCCGGTTCCAGTATAGGTAAAGGTAAACGTCACCGGCGTCGCCGTCGTCGGACTGGTCGTCGCGGTCACCATTGCCGGTGAACCAGTGAAACTCTCCGTCAGCCCACCCAGCACCACTGTTACCGGCGCAGGGATGACCATCAGCGTAACGCTGCCCATCCCCGTTCCCGTGAAAGTGTTGGTGTCGCTAGTCGGCGTATACATCACCGAAAGCGTCAGCGGGCCCACCGAAGGAGGGACATACCCCACCGCTGGAGTATAGACATAGGTCCCAGTGGGCGCATTGCCCACGGCATCCAGCTGCGTTGCGCTCAAAGCCGTTCCAAAGGTAATGGGTGCCGGAGTAGCCCAGCTAACCGCCGCAGCCTCCACCAGCGTGATGGTAATCGGCGACGACAAATTGCTCGAAAAGTTTGCGCTGGCAACTTGCGCGGTGACAACGCCTGAGCTCGTCGGCTCTCCTCCCGTAGCCGTGGACGAAACGCTCACCGTAACTGTGACCGCATCGCTCGTGCTTAAGGCCAGGGGCGTAGTCCTCGTGCAGGTTAACGTGCCGACCGTGCAGATCCAGCCGCCGCCGGCGGTTGAGTCCGTCATCGCTGTCGCGGTAACACCGGGGGGCAATGTCATGGTGAAGGTCGTGTTCGCGGGCAGCGGGTTGCTCGAACTGGTGTTCAGCACCGTGGCCGTGATGGTATCGGTGGTGTCACCTTCCTTGAACTGCCCATTGGCAGGATCAGTGGCAATGCTGATCGACGCCGTCGGCGCGATCACAGCCGTCACAAAGTTGGACAGGTCGAACAGGGCATATTCAAGCATCTTCTCCTGTGCGATATCAGTCTCGTTCAACGTTGGACACTCGGCGGGAAATATCTGGCCCGCGGAGTTGGTCACAGCTTCCACATGATAGTCACTGAACAACACGCGCCCAAATTGCGCATCCAGGTCTGCGCCCACCGGCGTATTGAATGTCATCTGCATGATTGCGCCAGAGGCCGCGCCCTCGCTGCTGTTCATGGTGAGCCAGGACTGTGTCGGTGCAGTAACTCCCATCAAGTCCCAGCGCAGCGTACTGATCTCAACCTCTCCCGCCGTGCCGGTGTCAGCCCCTCCCGCAGTGTTGCCGTCAGAGTAGCCACCGTTGAACAACCATTGGGAGAGCGTCGATCCGTCGGTAAAGCCGGTGTTGACGATGGCGACGCCAGGATCGGGGGTGAGGGTGGAAACGGGAGAAGCAAGCCACGTCGCAGCTCCCGCAAAGGACGCGCCGGTTGGCGGAGGGTTATTCAGCCACACACGGCTGTCATGGGTTGCAAAAACACGGCCGCCAGCACTCGAGTAGGCGATCAGGTTCTCGACATTGGTGGATGATTCAGCGGTTGTGCTGCCCTGGCAGGGAAACATCGCCATGTCATAGCTATTCAGGAGCGTCGTGTTGGTCATCAGCGTGGTTTCGCTCGGAGTCGACGGGCTGATCTCCGCTCCAGGCTTGAAATCACCCTTGTAAAGATGGATGCGTCCCCCAAAACTGGGAGCGCCGCTGACGACAGAGTCGTCGGTAAACTCGGTACTGGCGATACCCACATCCCTGAAGACGCACTCCACTGCATCGACGGCGCCTGTGGAGAGGGCGATCAGCGGGATCGAATTCACCGTCATCACCGTGCCGCTGCTCTGCGACCCAGGCTGAGCGCTGGTGATGGAGCCGGTGAACGTGCCATGAGCAGTGGGCATGGCCAATTGCAGCCCGCTGAGCGCCGTAGTGCCGACCTCTACAGCTTCAAACTCTCGCTGCCACTTGCCCGCCTGAATGACCAGGTTGTAGCTGGCGCTGACGGGAACATTGCCCAGCGTAAAGGTGCCGTCCACGGCAGTAAAGGTGAAGAGCGTTATGCCGGAGGGCACGGCGTTCGCAGCCGTGATGCAGCCCGGCCCACTTGGGCAGTCCGCTCCCGAAACCGGTGCGGCCACCGTCCCTGTCGTTACGTAGACAAGCACATTGGACAGCACATTGGTGCCATTTGGCATGAAGACCGTGCCGCTGATCGTCGTCGTGCTCTGCGCCGACGCAGGATTGCAGAAAACCATCCCGATCGCCAGCAGAAGAAGCGCAATCGAGCCCACGGAGATCCGGGCGTATTTGCGGATGGAGGCGAGAAGCGGGTGGACAAAACGAATCGATGCGGCCATAGCGATGGTTCTTCCTTTGGACATGTTTGCCTCAACCCCTGTGGACACACAGGGATATCGGCAGGACTCATATAAGTGCATGGCCCGACGGCCTCGCAAATTATTTCTACGTAGAGAACCTATCGGCACTATGTGAGGTGAGCTTTAGCGAATGCTGGAGGAAATTTTTAGGTCGTATCGACCTATTCAAATTCAAACGCCAAACACTGTCTGGGAGACCGGCTTTGGCCATATCGCCAGCGTCATCTTGCCTCCGTACTTGAACACGACGGCGGACACGAGCACATGGCCCTGCAGATTCTCGCCGACGCCGGGGAGGTTCTCGACGATTCCAAATGGGTACGAAGGTTGAACGCTAAACGAAGCCGTTCTATTTAGAGATAAAGGCAATGAAACGACTAAAGACGTGCGCCGGTGCGCCGATAGGGTCTCAGTCCCACTCGATGTTGATTTGAGTCAGCGAAAAATGAGGAGCACCATGCGCGATCGTCTTGTAAGCCCCAGCGGTAGTTTCTGCTTGTCCACTGGTTGGACGGTGTTACGTTTTGTCTATGTTCTGGTGGCGGTCTTTGGTCTCCTGTTGATGAGTGCTTGCGGTGGCGGGTGGGGCGTACGTCCAGAGATCGTAAAGGGGCCGGTGAACCAGACGGTGATCTCCGGGCAGTCGGCTACGTTCAGCGCGACGGCAACGGGTACAGCTCCTATGAGTTATCAGTGGTACGAGAACGGTGCGCCGATCAGCGGCGCTACGAGCGCCTCGTATACCACGCCTCCGACCACCGGCAGCGATAGCGGCTCGGTCTTTATGGTGACGGTCACCGATGCTGCCGGCGCTCAGACCAGCTCTTCGGTGACGTTGACGGTGGAGCTGCCGCCGGTGATGGTGACGCCGCCGGTAAGCGTGACGGTAAATGCGGGGCAGACGGCGACGTTCTCCGTATCGGCAACGGGTACGGCGCCGCTCAGCTACCAGTGGCTACGCAATGGGAGCGCTATAGCAGGTGCGACGGCCAGTTCGTATACGACGCCGGTGACCTCGGGCGGCGATAGCGGAGCAGCGTTCAGTGTGACGGTGAGCAATATGGCGGGGACAGTCACGAGCTCCACGGCGGAGCTGACCGTGAATGTACCGCCGACGATCACCCTGCAACCTGTGACCATGACGGTGAATGCCGGTGCGACGGCGACGTTCAGTGTGGCGGCAACGGGGACGGCGCCGCTCAGCTATCAGTGGTACCGGAGTGGCGCAGCGATTCCTGGAGCCATGGCGAGCTCGTACACGACAGCAGCGACGTCTGGTACCGACAACGGAGCGGTCTTCACGGTGGCGGTGAGCAACGTGGCGGGCACGGCGACCAGCGCTGCGGCGACGTTGAATGTGCATGTAGGGCCGACGATTACGTTGCAGCCTGTGAGCCAGACGGTGAATGCAGGACAGACGGCGACGTTCAGCGTGACAGCCACGGGCACTCATCCGATGACGTATCAGTGGTATGCGAATGGCGCTGCCATTGCAGGCGCCACAGCAAATTTTTATACGACGCCGGTGGTGTCGGGTACGAATAGCGGCGCGGCGTATACCGTGACGGTGACCAATGTTGCCGGAACGACGACGAGCGCTCCCGCGGTGTTGACGGTGAATGTGGCGCCGACGATCTCTGCGCAGCCCATGAGCCAGACGGTGGTGTCTCCGGCGACGGCTACTTTTAGCGTGGCGGCGACGGGCACAGCTCCGTTGAACTACCAGTGGTTTATGGACGGAGCCGCGATCAGCGGAGCGACAGCGAGCAGCTATACAACGGCTGCGACGACCTTTAGCAATAATGGTGCGCTGTATACGGTAGTGGTGACGAACGCGGTTGGGTCTGTGACCAGTGCAGCGGCCACGCTGACGGTGAACACGGCGCCGACGATCACGTTGCAGCCGATGAGCCAGACGGTGGTGTCTCCGGCGGTGGCTACGTTCCGCGTGGTGGCGAAGGGGACTTCTCCGTTGACCTACCAGTGGTCTGCGAACGGTGCTCCGATCGGCGGGGCGACCGCAAGTTCGTATACGACGGCAGCAACGACCAGCAGCAATAACGGCACAGTATACACAGTAGTGGTGACCAATGTGGCGGGGTCGGTGACGAGCTCCGCGGCAACGCTGACGGTGGACTCTGCGCCGACGATCACCATGCAGCCGATGAGCCAGACCGTGCTTTCGCCTGCGGCTGCTACTTTTAGCGTGGCTGCGACGGGCACTGCACCGCTGACCTATCAGTGGTTCGCGAACGGAGCTGCGATCGGCGGAGCGACGTCGAGCAGCTACACAACGGCA
>Ga0116129_1001673_pt1 | contig 11974 bp, 13 predicted proteins | sample June2015DPH_17_2_FD_89732 | JGI IMG/M metagenome (GOLD analysis project Ga0116129, IMG submission 89732) | Peatland microbial communities from SPRUCE experiment site at the Marcell Experimental Forest, Minnesota, USA - June2015DPH_17_10 | ecosystem: Environmental > Terrestrial > Soil > Wetlands...
GAAATACAAGATGATCTGGACTGGCGGCCTGTTGGTCCCGGTTCCACCACAAAACACCAGCACTCCTTGTCCTGGATGTGGACAAATCTCCAAGGAGAACCGCAAGAGTCAAGCGCAGTTTGCTTGTGTCGAGTGCGGCTTCTCAGAGAATGCCGACCTGGTAGCCGCCAACAACATCCTAAGGGCGGGATACGCCCGGATCGCCTGCCAAGTGAACTCTGAACTAGGGGGTCAGCAACAGGAACCCACCGCCATCGCGGCTTAGCCGTGATCGAAGGAATCCCCTTCCTTTAGGGAGGTGAGGATGTCAATCTGCAGGTCCCGGCTCGCTTGACTTCCTCGGCAGGCCGCTCGAAGCCATCGGATATCTGGTCGGCATCTGCCTGTGGGTTCCGAACCTCTACAGCATTCCCGCGCGAAGAAGCTGGTGAGATGTTCTGCGAGTTACTCGCGGTATTTGCGCTCAAAGCGGGAGGTAGGTGTGACGACGGTTGCGCAATTCTTGTGCGTCCAACAAGTTGATCGAGCTACACAAGCGTCAGTTCACACTCTGGACCGGGATCTTGGCGGCGATGCTGACATCAGGTGAATCGTCGTGACGCACTGCATCTCGACATCATTCTTTCAAGATCCATCGGAAAGATCGGCAAAAGTATACATCCCACTCAGGTCCTTGATTGCAGCAAGTTGCTTCGCCCCTCTATCACCGTGACGGATGCCCCCGAAACAGCAAAACCACCAAACACTACCTGTCTGCGATATTCGGAAGCAGACGCAGCACTGGAGAGCGCAAGCCTTACGGATGCACACAGAAAATAAAGACCGTATTGGAAATGCACTTTCCGCATGGATGCAATCGCCCCTCGGAAGATTTCGGATTACTCCTCGACATACAGATCGATTTATGCTGACGAACCAGCAAGACGGACACCTCACTGTTAATTCGCGGAAGGCCTTTCGTCGTGGTCGATCACCAGAACATCGACAGGAGCTCTGGCCGTTACTAGCTTCAACCCCAACTGCTCCTGGATCGCAGTGAAGAAATCTGGCGGGGCATCGGCGCTTTCCGTCGCCGGGGCCGATCCATCGGGCGTCCAAGTCAACCTGAGATCAAACTTTCCTGTGAGCCCAGTTTGATCCACTACCGGCCGGTTCAGAACACCCACTCCAAACATATGGCCAATATCCGCCATCGTTGCATTTGTCGCGCCACAATGTCCGGCTGGTCCGAATCCGAATCCCGCAGGTGTATTAGCGTCGCTCTGACTCTTGGTGAGTTTGAGACCGGTCTTGACGACGCTGAGCACGTACACGGTTTGTTCTTGCTTCTCGTAGTGAAATTTGAGCTGAAACCGGTCCGCCATCAGCTTTCCGACCATCGATTGCCACTGCTTGATGCTTGGATCACCGTCTCCGTCGGGCTCAGCGGAGATATCGTAGCTCTCTGAATTGACCCAATCTTGCGTTTTCGCGATCTGGCTTTGCTGAATTCCGTAGGAGAACTTGAGCAGGTCACTCAGAGAAGCGTGAATGACCGAAAAGCGATGGCTCTCAAAGTCGTATCTTGGGCCGGGTTCATCAGGCCTGGTCGGCTTGATGGTGGCGACCTCAAATGTCGGATTCGCATCTGCAGCCATGGGTGGTATGCGCGGCCGCTGAGGGATCGGCCACTCGGTCTCCGGCGTGGCGCGTGCGAAGTTCAGCTTCTCCGGAGGACCGTTCTCCCAAATTCCCGTGATCGAGTTGCCGTCAACGCTCACAGTGCCTACATATGTGCCAAAGGGAAACTCGATCTTCAGCAAAGAGCCATTAAGCGTAGTGGAAATCGCGGGTGCGCCGCCCGGCTCCCAGTCGATGTTGTAGTGGGTAGCCCTCAACGTGCCATCCGCCGCCTTGATGATCTTAACCACGATGCGATAATCCCTATTCGTGTGCAGTATCCCCTGCCAAGTCGCGGGGATATTACTGGCTGGGTTTGCGGGTGAGGATTGAGCGCAGACCTGCGTGGCATGGACGAGACCGAACGTGACAGGCAATGCGATGACCATCACAGCAGCCACGCTCAGAACCAGTTTTCTGCTCAGGTCGAGTTTCCGCCCGGTCTGCTCCGTCATAATGCGGACAATCCGACGCTTCAGATCCGAACCCGTAACACCCGACATACATGCCATAGGAGACTCTGTATAAAACTTGCAGACGTTGAGAATGCTCTGCGCATATACATCCGCTTCATTGCCCAGTTCCAACACGGCTTCGTCACAAGCCCGCTCACGCTCTTCGACCAGACGAGTCCCAATCCACCATATTGCTGGATGAAACCAAAAAATCGCTTCGACCACCATGTGGATCGCAGCCGTCAGGTTATCGCGGCGGCGGACGTGGCACATTTCATGCGCCAGGATACTGCGAAGCTGCGGAGTCGAAAGCCGGTTCAGAATCTTCTCAGGAAGCAGAAGCACCGGACGGAAGATGCCGAAGACCCCAGGTTCAAGCAGAAGCGAAGATGAGAGTACAGGAACATCCGTCGACAGCGGCATTGGGGATGCAAATCGTACCGTTGCACGAATCGCCCGCCAACTGCGCGCCCACCGTACCAGCAAGAAAAGAAACCCACAAAGCCACACCGTCAGCAAAAGTGCTGACAGAAGATGAACATGATGCGGACTGGAGGCAGCAATCGCCGGCTCGGGGAGACGAACGCTGAGAGCCTCAATATTCTGCGAATTCGCCGAGAAGGGTTGAGCAATATTCACGATTGCAGAGGCAAACTGAGTTCTTTCCGTCAGGGGCGCGGCAGCCGGACGAAGCCATTCGCCGATGGCAACGAACAGCGAGAAGGGCACAAGAAGTTTTGCCGATGCGGCCATCCAAACCCAATAGCGCGTGCGCGCCTGATTGCGCTTCAACACCCATGTGAGTAGCAACGCGAGCACGATCACAAATGTCGACTGCCACAGATGATTGATGATCGATACAAACCAGCCTTCATTCCATAGAGTTGAGGTCATGGCTATTTCTCCTTTGAAGAAAGCTGACGCAAGACCTTTTCCGCTTCCTTCACATCCGCAATTGACAATTTCCCAGACTCGATCAGGCGCGCCATGACCGGCTGCGAGCGGCCACCGAACAGCGCCAACAAGTCATCGACCAGTCTGCTCTGTGCCGCGTCCCGTGTAATCGCAGCTGCAAAGAGATGAAAATTGCCCACCTTTCGCACGCGGCGCACAATCCCCTTCGCTTCCATCCGATACACGGTGGTCTGAATGGTGGTGTAGGCGGCCCGCTGCTTGGCTGGAAAGGAGTCCTGAATCTCACGGAGCGAAGTCTCACTTTTAGCCCACAGCGCCTCCATGATTTGAAATTCCAATTTCGACAACTTTGGTGTGAGCAAATCACCCTCCTATACACGCATAGGTACAATTACTACACATGTATGCGAATTGTCAACGATTTTTGTCGCGTTTTGTCGAAAGGGCTGTAAAGGGTGCAGCCAAAGGGGCTTGGCCAGATAACCCCTACCGATTTCAAGAAAATCATCCCGCCCGGAATTGCTACTCAACGAACCGAGCGACCTCGACTTTTAATAACTGTCAGAGATGATTGAGCTTGTTTGGACGCCGACTCATTGCCTGAATTCCACCTCAAAAATGTACACTACTTTAAGTCCTTGAGTAGATTCCTGTCGACGGCTTTGATGATCGTCTCCTGAGTCTTAGTGAGCGGCACTGTACGCGAGATGCGGAAGCGCTTTTGGCTATCGCGCAGGTAGACCTTGTACAAGGTGGAGAGCTCGTCCAAGGCTTTGTCCGGTGTGAAGTCGGTGTCGCGCAGATGATAACGAAGTAACGACAGGAGCAGATAAGCCAGATAGCAGAGGAAGACATGGGCGCGCACGCGCTCTCGAAGCCAGTGGCGGACGGGACGTAATTGGGTAATTCCTTTAAGCGATTGAAAGGCCTTTTCGATCAGGTCCTTGTTGAAATAAAGCGAGATCATTTCTTCTGCCGGCATGGAGCGAGTAGAGAAGATGCAGGAGTAACCGTCGAAGTGCTCGGCTTCGGCCAGTTTGTCATCGAGCAGGCTGCCCTTGGAATCAAAGAATGGTCGCACGCCCGGCTTAATGGCTTCGCCTTTGGCCAGCTGTTTCTGGGCGTGCAGGATTTCATCCCGGCGCGACTCTCGCGTCTGCCGCTGGCGCCGTTCATTAAGACAGAGGGCAAGCTTGCCTTCCACCTCACCCACCTTGTAAGGGAGCAGATGAGCGTAGAAGACAGTCGAGCCGACGCGGACTCGATTGGCCATTTGCGACATGATGTCGGCGTTGGCCCAGGGCCGCAGCACTTTTTGTAATCCCCGATTGATTGGGACACCACACAGTGTATCCCAGTGAAGCTTGTTAATCTGCTCGACGTTGCGTTTCGATATGATGCCACGGTCGTAGACGAAAAGGCCCGTATCCAGACGGTAGGTGCCGAAAAGGTTCAGCAAATCGGACAGAGTCCGCGCATCGTGCACGTTGCCATCAAAAACCTTATGGAAAAGAGGGAACCCTTCCTTTTGAGTGGCCGCCAACCCGATCTGTACCAGCGGTCTTCCCTTGACCCCCTCTTTGTCATGTCCGAGCTTTCCCATAGGACAGTTGCGGCCATAAAGATAGGTATTCGTGACATCGTAGATCACTCCTGAAGGACGGAGCCGATAGAGTCGACAGAGCTCTTGAAACATCCCCCGCTGGAAAGCCTCGGCATCCATATCATCCAAATGATCCAACGCGTTTAAGAGTCGCTTCTCGGTTAAGCCATCGAGATCGAGCATCTGGTTCAGGTCCGTGCGCTCAAACCACTTCGGCATGTGGTTAAGACTGCGGTAGTCGAGGCAGTGGGCATAGACCATGCTGAGAATCTCCTGGCCATAAGGGCCGAGCCGTTCGGGTAGCCCGATCTTTTTGGCCAGATGATGAAGTACGAGCAGGGGGCCGTACACCTTGACCTGCTCTATCTCCGCGTCAGACAGGGACGCGGAAACCACGGTCTTGCCGTCGGCTTCGCGACCGACATAGCGAATATGTCGCTGGACAACTTTGCCATTGATCCGGAGATTCTCTACTTCTGCGAGATAGACCTTGTTACCACGTTTAATCCGGCGAATAAACTCATAGTGTACATATTGAACACTACACTAACGGAGAAACAAGTACCTTTCTTGGTTCCTCAAGCGAGCGAATCAATAGGCTACATCAGGGTTTCAAGCGGATTCGGGAAAAATGCAGATGGCGTAGTGTACAAAAAACGAGGTCGAATTCAGGTCATTGGGCGTTAATATAGGCAATAATGTTCCAAACAAATCGGCCTAGCGAGGATGGTCTCCTCGAAAGGTTCGCAAACTTCGAACGAGAAGAGACTTGGTTTTGGATTTGAGTTAAGCGTCGATATAGTCGGGCCGAGTAGCTACGCAGAGCCATTTTGTGACTGCCAGATTCCGTCATTGGCACCGCAAGGCCTTCGCCGGACATGCGCCCGTCTGTGTCATCAGGCAGAAGGGAAACTGGAGCATAATCAGTTTTTGTTGGGACACGTTGTCGTACAGACGACGAAACGCTACTTTGGCTGCAAACAGCAATTCCGCAACGCCGTTAACGATCGAATCGGGCTGGAACCAGACCCGGCGGGATCTCAGCAGATCCCGCCACGCTGGCCGACATATCGGGACGAGTCGGTTTTTCGACGAATGACTTGGCGGATTTACTACTCGTTCGGCCCCAAATACACTGCCAACTTTCTTCTGGCCGACGACACAACAGCGGTCGGACTAAACCGGCAAATATCTGCTGCGGCGCCAAAGATAACCTGCCATCACTTTGCCTCCGTCAGGAACGGCCCAAGCTTCATTTCATCTGTACAAGAAGCATCCACTGTTCCAGCAGTGGCTACGAATTTCGCGACGATTTCATCTACGCAGGGAGATCCAGTCCCATGCGTACCGTTGTTGAGCAGCACCGTCTGACTCTTGCTTAGATCGCGAGCTGTCTCTCGTGACACCGCTAGCGAAGTTACCGGATCAAGGGCCCCTGAGATCAGCAGTGCAGGCACATCTGAGTGAACTGCAGCATGAAAATTTGCTGGCGCACGCCCCTGCGCCCACTCCTTGCAATAATTTTTATACTGCCTCACCTGATAATCGCCAAGATAAGTTCCCGCGGTTTCTTTACTTATCATGGCCTCGGTCATTCCAGGAATATCTTCTGAGCAAGCAACCGAAATACTCAGATCCCGATTGATGGCCTTATCGATCGCGGTTCGAACCTGCAATGCAACCGAAGCGTATACGCTCCAATTTCCCTCGTATGCTTTGTGAATCATCAATGGAAATGCGCTGATAACCTGCGGCACATAAAGCGCTGGTCTCATTGTTGATACAAACAATCCTTTTGAGATAGTCACCGTCTGTTTGGTTTCGCCAACTGTCACCTCCGCCTTCGCTGGTACCTTGTCCAGTCGCACCAACAACGTATCGAACTCCTTATGCAAATCCGGGTAGCTCTGTTGACAAGCTGCCGTCGCTTCGCACCGCTTGATGATCTGATCGATCGAACTTTGCAAGGCGCGTGAAAACGAGAGCGGAATTCTGTACTCTGGCGAAACGACTCCCTCAAGCCCAATCGTCCGTACATGACTTTCATGCTGACGCAGATAGACCAAAGCTGCGCGCGTGCCATACGACGTTCCAAAGACATCGATCTTCTCGTAGCCCAGCGCTGCCCGCACGTCATCAAGATCGTCCGCAAAGATCGATGTTGTGTACTGCGTCAGGTCCGCCGTCTGCGCCAATTGTTGACGACAGGCTTGCAACCGTTCGGCTGGAATCTCTTCTCCCAGCACCTGCTGCGCGTTTGTTATATCCCGCAGGTCGCACTGCAGCGGCGCGGACCCACCCGTCCCACGCTGGTCGACAAGCACAACATCACGATCTCTGCGAATTACGTTCGTATACCCCGTCGCAGGATATGTCTCGATAGCACTCTGTCCGGGGCCGCCCGCCAGAGGAAAGAACGCATCTGACGCCCCACCGTGAAGCGCGGGCAAGACCATCACTTTCAGAGCAAGGTGTCGCCCATGCTTCGACTTCCGGTTCTCCCAAACCGAGACCGTCCCGCACAACCCCTCGATATTGCCATCCACGGTTCGGCAAGGCTCCAGTGGAACCGTACCGATCGTTCGTGGCTTCAAGGTAAACGCCGCAGGCAACGCACCTGGACGATGCAAAGTAAGCGGCAGGTTTGCCGCTCCCTGCGCCCATGTTCCCGTGAACGAGTCGCCTGCCGCGCTCAACGTCGCCACGTAGCTTGCTCCAATTGCCTTCATCTCCACATCCAGCTTGCCGCTATCAAATGCGACGCTGTCCACTGGAACCACCGCGTTCCCCTGGTCAGGACTGGTCAGCCTCAACTTCAATCCGCCCTCGGGCGTTTGCTCAATCACAAACACCAGATGCAGCTTGCCGACCATTCCGTCCCATTCACCGGCAATAGACTTTCCTGCTACGGTCTGCGCTGTTGCCATCATCGGCGTTGTCGCGATCGCCGCAACCAAGGCAGTTTTTAAACCAAGTACTCCCCATCTCGCAATCATCGAGCAAGTCCTCGTCATCTTCAGTTTCCTTGTTTAGTTAGTCTTTCTCGGATTCAATGGGCCGCCCGCGCCAGCATCAGCAGCCCAGCCATCCCGATGAGGTAAGCCGTACCCAAATACGTCGCCGTATTGGCAAGATTCAGGGAATAACCGCGACCTCCTTTGAGCACCAGCATCGGCACTTGAGGCTCAAAGCATACCGGCCATCGCGCCTGCACTGCCTGCCCCATCAGGTCGGGCAGGCGAATGGGATGGACCTTTGCTCCCATATCAGCCAGTTGCTTCCTTCGTATCTCAACCCACACGGCTCCTGCAATCGTCAAAACCAACCAGGCCCCAAGCCCTATCTTCACTAAGCTCTCAAACTCCCCCTTCGGAGCACTCAACAGGATTGGCCAGAACACAATTCCGCATGTTGACACAATTCGGTTCCAGTCGCACATTAGCAGATAGTACCGACGCGTAGCCTCCTTAGCCTCCCTGTACTCAATTGTCTGCACTGTCGGCAATGGTGTCCGCCACGCAACGATGATCCGCTTGACGAGCAAGATCCCAAGCTGGAAATAAAGGTAGAATCCCGGTACCCAAAACACCAGCCGAAGACTGTGCTCTTGCGGCGACGTGCGGTAGGCATGAATGAGCGCCAGCACAGCCCCTGCCGTCGCCAAACCCAACACCCATTCCAGTGGCCAGCTTGTGTAGTTCCTCAGCCTCCGTGGCGTCAGCGACAATCCCACCGTGGAGGTCATAACCGCCTGCGATTGCTCAACCCTCGCAAACTGCCAAGCCTGTCGCTCCGCGATGCTTACGTTGTACAGGTGGTTCAAGTGGATTGCCGGAACCAGCGCAAGAATTACCCAGAGCAGCCACGACGTATAACCCGTCAGCAGCAGGACAACCGCCGGAACATCCAAAACACATGGGATCGCCATCCGCAGCCAGTACCTGCGAAGAATCAGTCGTCCGGGCCCTTGGCAGAAATTAGCCTCAACCGGCACATCGAAGAACCAACCCTCTCCACGCAGATGAGGCTGCTTGGCCCGGCGTAGCACCCCGCGAATCCTGCTGAGCCAAAACAATAAGTAGAAGTACACCATCAACTGCTGTAGATGCGACCCAGTCATTTGCCTCCCCTTCCCACCATCTCCAGTTCTTGTGCGACTGCTTCTAAAATCCTGCCCTTCGTCCAGCCAGCCAACACAAACTGTGTCAGTGCAGTCCGTAGCGGAGTTCTTAGTTCTCCCGGTGTGCGCGCAGTCGGCATTCGCGCCGCAACCACCGAGCCGGAACCATGCTTCACGACAATCAGTCCGTCTTTCTGCAATTCGCGGTAGGCGGTTGCAATCGTGTTCAGGTTCACACCAAGGTCAGCCGCAAGCTGTCGTACCGGAGGTAACGGAGTGCCCTCGATCAGTTCACCTCGCGCAATCAGCTCCTTGATCCCATCGGCGACCTGCTGATAGATCGGGCGCGCATCATCGGTTTTTATCGTCAGCAACATTGTCTTTTGTATGTATACTCCATACACTTTAGCAGGGTCAAGAGCTAAGATGAGCCGGTCCTTGTTGGCCAACCTCTCCCATACTCTCTCTGGCAAGCACTTGCTGACATGTCTGACCATCGCATAAGGCACTCCAATGGACTCGGGAATACCGAATTCATTGCGGGCAAAACTCGATCGAACCTCAGCGAGTGAACAGGCCAACGTACTCATTCAGCGTGCTATAAGAAACTGCGTCCAAATCGGCTTCGGCAAGTGCCGTTGTCACCAGGGGGAAGGATTTTTGATTGATGCTTGATCACTGCATCGCTCAGGGATCGGCCCTGAGTCTGTTTTCGGCGAAATTAAAATCTCACGAAACGAATGAACCGACTATCAGGAAACTGGCAGACCAGAGCCTATCAATCCCGCTGCCCATGGGCCTGAAACAGTGATACCGACAGGACGAATCGAGGCCAAACTATCAGTCCATTCCTCGCCGGAAAGCTCAGACTGCGAGATCTCAGACCATCCTCTTTCCACTCAAGGATCTCTTCGGTCGTCGCAGCAATCAGAACAGTCTGGCAACCGATGCGGTCGATCTCGTCGATCTTCGCCCTTCCCTCGACGATCCAAAAGATGTGGTGGCCCCAGGTCGGATCGGCAGGTAGCCCCAGAAAGCTCACCAGTGTGGCCACGCCTCCTCGCGCTGCTATCGCTACAGGATCGTACGTCCGGCGCTCCCATTGATGTCGAGTTCCTGGGAAACCGCCAGCGGATGCCGCAGGATGTTTCCGCCCCGGCAGAATCACGGCCCCTTTGTAGCAGGAGGCATGTTCGCCGAGCGGCACGTCCTTTTTGTCTCACCATCCAGAAAGGTCGCGCTGAATGCGGCCTTCTCTTGAACTGCCGCCGTAACCAGTCGTAGCGAAGGCCGTTATAACTCTGCTCCGCCTCGCCAGTTGGAGAAACGGAACAGGGAGGGCGCGCCTGGCTGCAACTCAGAAAGCCCGACGAAGCTTCCATAGAGGCCGACGCTCAAGAGTTGCCGCTTATTGTTCTCGACGGCCGCTCCTCTGACATCGCACTGCAAACCACGTACCGCGATCTGCCGGCACTGGACCGAATCCTCGTCTGTCATTCGTAAGACGGTGAGCCTGGCGAAGTGGGAAATCAGGATGCCGACACTGTCATGTAATCTCTCGAACGGATCACGAGGATCAGAAAGCCGTCCATTGCCAGACAGCGGTAGGAATGTTCGAGGAACACGGCCTCCATTCTGCGATTCGCGATGGAGCCGATCTACGAATCATAGGGTGGATTCAGGTACAAGAGCGAGAAGAATTCGAATCTTGCAATGACGTCAAAGGAATTGCCGGTCTCTATGCCGTTGGTGCTGGCAATCGGCGCTCGTTCGACATCGAGTTCGACACCAAAGAGCCGGGCCTCTGCGTCGCTGGTAGCCAGATGCAGCGCAGTTTCTTGTCCTATGCAGGGACCTATCACCGGAGCCCGCCCAACAAAGCAGAGCAAACAGCGAAGCTTCACTCCCTCGCCCTCCGGTCATGAGTAGCAACTTATTTTCCAGTGCGCGACATTCCTCATGGATTTACGTTGCCTGTCCGGATTTTCTGATTATCATCCTTCCCATAGAACTCCGAGTGGTGTATGCTGAATTTCCATAGGAGTTCGAGTGGAGGAAGTGACCGTGGTAAAGAGAGGTCAGTCGGACGGAGAGATGCTGAAAGGTACGCTGGATATGATGGTGCTCCGGACCTTAGCAACCGGTGATGCCCACGGGCACACCATCGCCAAAGTAATTGAGCGCACTTCGGAGGATGTACTGGAAGTGGAACAAGGTTCGCTCTATCCGGCACTCCATCGACTGGAGGATCGCGGGTGGGTGTCCTCTTACTGGGGCGCGAGCGAGAACAATCGCAAGGCAAAGTTTTACCGGCTGACCACTGTCGGGAAAAAGCAGCTTATCTGCGAAACGAACCGCTGGCGGAAGATGGCTCGCGCCATTGGCTTGGTCATGGGCCAAAAAACCCAGCCGGAAGAAGATATCGTAGGAAGTGGTTAAGGTTCTTTCGCCGACGAGAGGCAGATGCCGAATTGCTGCAGGAAATCGGTCTTTATCTGGATGAGGAAATTGCCGAGAACATGGCGCGTGGCATGTCGAAGGAAGAAGCGTGGCGCCAGGCCAGAATGAAGCTCGGAAATCCCCAAAGCATTCGAGAGAGCCTGTGGCAACAGAACTCCATTCGAGCGGTCGACGACCTCTGGCGTGACCTGAAATTCGCAGCTCGAGCGCTGGTTCGCGCGCCCGGCTTCGCGATGACCGCTATTCTCACGCTCGCGCTGGGCCTTGGCGCAAACACAGCGATCTTCTCGCTCATGAATGCGCTTTTGCTGCGACCGCTGCCCGTACCGCATGCCGAGCAGCTCGCCATGCTTCAGTGGAGCAGGTCCCAGGAGATAGATCCGCGCTGCGCCTTCAGCGCACCCATGTTTCGAGCACTGGAGAAACGGCACGAAGCTTTCCAGTCAGTTGCCGGATTCAGCAGTAATGTATTCCAGGTGCACAGCGGATCGGCGAATGTGGCGGTGCCTGGCGTTCTGGTCAGCGGCGAGTTCTTCCAAGCTATGGAGACATCACCGTTGCTAGGCCGCTATCTGACGCCGCAGGACGATCAGCCAGGCGGCGGCTCGAGGGGATTCGCCGTCGTCATCGGCGAAGATTTCTGGCGGAACTGGTTCAACCGAGCGCCTGATATAGTCGGTCGTCGACTCACCATTTCTAATGCGCGGTTCACCGTGGTTGGGGTCATGCCGAAACAGTTTATTGGAGCCGACCCGACGCGCC
>Ga0116129_1001674_pt1 | contig 11961 bp, 10 predicted proteins | sample June2015DPH_17_2_FD_89732 | JGI IMG/M metagenome (GOLD analysis project Ga0116129, IMG submission 89732) | Peatland microbial communities from SPRUCE experiment site at the Marcell Experimental Forest, Minnesota, USA - June2015DPH_17_10 | ecosystem: Environmental > Terrestrial > Soil > Wetlands...
AGTGTATAAGTATTTGTTATATATAATTATTATATATAATTATTTTGGCAGCGGTTCCCGTACACAAGGCCAGCCATGAATAAAATCAGCCCCCGGGATTTTCGCAACGCGTTCGTGGCCGTCATGAAGTCCGAGCACGACAGCTTTCGCACGGCGCTTGGCTTCGAGACGAAATCCTACAACTATTTCATGCGGACCACTATTTATCCGAAGATCGCCAAGCATCTGAACCTCCTGTCCTGGAACAAGGAGTACTACACGCTCAACGGCATGTTCTACGAGGAACGCGCCACCGACAATTTCGGCAACTACACGGCCTATGCGAAATGGATCTCCGTCGCGATCGAACACGAGAACAACGGATTGAAGGCGCACGAAACCATCAACAAGCTGCAATCGTTCAATGCACCGTTGAAAGTGCTGATCACGTACGCAGCCGAGGGTGCGGAAACCGACGCCCTGTTGAGCAAGTACGAGAAGGTCATGAGCGGCTCGGATGTGTTCAACGACTTCGCCACGCTTCGCCAGCAACTGCTGATCCTCGGCACCCCCAGAACCATCAGGAAATGGCGCTTCTACGCCTACGAGAGCGACGGCTTCGTGCTGATGTTGCCGACCCGCGAGCAGGAGCGCGCGGCGCTCGACGAATCGGACGGTCTCATCGATCAGCCCTGATTTTCGGGCGCGCCACGTTGCAAGGACCTCAACTTGGTTCGCATCGCGTAAACTCCCGCCTGGCGAGCTCATGCTGCATCATCTTTCATCACCTAAGGGAACCCAAGCTAGTGGTTAGAATCGTTTCTGCGCAAGCCTTGTGCCTGTTGATCATTCTCAGCATGGCCGTGCGCCTGAACCGCGCGGACGCCGCGGGCGCGCCGACGCCGGCTGCCCCGCTCGCCGTCAAGGTGATGGTTGTCAGCATGTTCCAGCCGGAAGCCGCGCCGTGGCTCGCCGTGCTGCACACGGATAAGGACATCACGGTGCCCGGGCTGCCCCAAGAATATCCGAGCGTGCACTGCACGCCGGCGGGGGTTTGCCAGATGACCACCGGCATGGGTCACGCCAACGCGGCTGCCTCGATCATGGCGGTGCTCTACAGCGGGCTGTTCGATTTGAGAAAGACCTACTTCATCATCGCCGGCATCGCCGGCATCGATCCCGAGCGCGGCACGCTGGGTTCCGCAGCCTGGGCGCGCTACGTGGTCGATGCGGGAATCGCACACGAAATCGACGCGCGCGAACTGCCGCCCAAATGGAACGACGGCTACTTCGGCATCGACACCGACGCACCGGATCAATTGCCCAAGTTCTCCTTTCACACGGAAATGTTTCAGTTGAACGAAGCACTGTTGCAGAAGGCACTGGCTGTGTCGCGATCGGCCGTCCTCGAGGATAGCGAGGACATCAAGGAGTACCGCCGCCATTACCTGGAAGCGGCGGCCCGCCGGCCGCCGAGCGTGATTCAATGCGACACGCTCTCCAGCGACACCTGGTGGTCGGGGCGTTGGCTCGGCGAGCATGCTCGCAGCTGGACCCGGCTGCTGACCCACGGCGGCGGCAACTATTGCACCTCGCAAGAAGAGGACAACGCGACGCTCAATGCGCTGACTCGGGGCGCGCATTCCGGGCTCATCGATCTGCAACGCGTCGCGCTGCTGCGCACCGGCTCGGATTTCGACCGGCCCTATGCGCATCAGACGGCGTTCGATTGCCTGCGCGCCCAGCGCAAGTTGAGCGGCGCGTTTCGCGCTTCGACCGAAAATCTGGTTCGGGCGGGGATGCCGTTGGTCGAGGCGATCTCTAGTGATTGGGCTCATTGGGAGGCTGGCGTGCCAGAATGACATGGACAAGCTATTCATTTCAGCCGATTCGCTGCTGCGTGATTCGATGGAACTCGCGCGGCGCGTGGTCAGCAGCGGCTTCAGGCCCACCTTCCTGGTGGCGATGTGGCGCGGCGGCGCGCCGATCGGCATCGCGGTGCAGGAGGTGCTGGAATACCACTCGATCCACGTCGATCACATCGCCGTCCGCACCTCTTCCTACACGGGCATCGACACGCGTAATAAGACCGTTCGCGTGCACGCCGTCGACTATTTGGTGTCGCGCCTGACCGCCGAGGACCAGCTGCTGCTGGTCGATGATGTATTCGACTCCGGGCGCAGTCTGGAAGCGGTCATCGCGGAGCTCAAGGCGCGCTGCCGGCGCAACTGGCCGGAGCGATTTCGAATCGCCACTGTTTATTACAAGTCGTCGCGCAATCGCAGCTCGCTCACGCCGGACTACTACGTGCTGGATACGGACAAATGGCTGGTATTTCCGCACGAGCTCGTCGGGCTGACGCGCGAAGAGATACTGGAACACAAACCGGTGACTGCAAATTTCTTCGAAACGCCATGATGGCGCCAACCATGATGAACCTGTTACGAAACTCCCTTGGTGCCGCCGCGCTTGCCGCCGCACTGGCCGCGCCTGCCGTCGCGCAGAAGCGCATGGTGGTCATCGACCAGGATACCTCCGGCCCCGGAGGATCCAACATCATGTCGATGCTGGTGATGCTGCAATCGCCGCAGGTGGACGTGCTCGGCATCACCGTCGTGACCGGCAACGCCTGGCGCGACGATGAGGCCCGCCACGCGCTGCGCATGCTCGAATTGATCGGGCGCAGCGACGTCCCGGTCTCGCTCGGCGCGGTATTCCCGTTGGTCCGTACCCAGCAGGAGACGCGCCTCATGAGCGAGTTGGTGGGCCAGGTCGCATGGTTGGGTGCATGGGGTCAGAAGTTGGCCACGCTCGCGACGCCGGCCGGGGCCGTGGATGCCGCGCCGCTTGCCGTGCAGCCGGGGCCCTTCGAGACTCCGCCGCTGGCCGAAGGTGAGCCGCACACCAAGCCGATCGCGGAAGATGCGGCGCATTTTTTGATTCGCCAGGTGCATGAACACCCGCATCAAGTGACCGTCTACGCGGCGGGTCCGCTCACCAATATCGCCGTCGCGATCGCCATCGATCCGCATTTCGCCGAACTGGCACAAGGGCTGGTCGTCATGGGCAGCAGCCTTGATCCGCACACCGATGATCCGGAATTTGCCACCACTCCGCGTCATGAATTCAACTTCTGGTTCGATCCGGAGGCGGCGCGCATCACCCTGCGGGCACATTGGCCCCGCATCGATGTCACCACCGTGGATGTTTCCATCAAGGCGATGTTCACGCAGCAGATGCTGGACGCCATCGCGACATCCGCCAATCCGGCGGCCCGCTACATCGCCAAGTATTCCGCCGAGCATTACTACCTATGGGATGAACTGGCGGCGTGCGCCTGGCTCGACCCCTCGATTATCACCCATGAGATCAAGCTTTACATGGATGTCGACGTCAGCCATGGCCCCGCCTACGGTGAAACGCTGACCTGGAGCGAGGCGCTCAAGCCACCCGTCGATCTGCAGTTGGTTCATGCTCAGACCGACCTCGATCTGCCGCGCTTCAGCAAAATGTTCGTCGATCTGATGTCGGCGCCGACACCCCACACCGCGCGTACGCCCCAGACCGTGCTCAAGCCAGGTAGATGAACCGCGCGACGAACAAGGCCGCGAGCACATAGACGAGCCAGTCGCGCCACGCCGCGCGGCCGCGCAGCAATTTCAGGACTGCGTGACTGGTGATGCCGAAGGCAAGCCCGTTCGCGATGGAGTAACTCAAGGGAATCATGATGACCGTCAGGAAGGCAGGGATGGCTTCCAGCGGTTCGACCCAATCCACTTCCGCGAGCGCGCCCATCATCATGCCGCCCACCAGAATCAATGCCGGCGCCGTGGCGGCGCTCGGGATGGCCTGAACCAGCGGCGCGAAAAACAGCGTGCAGAGAAACAGCACGCCGACGACCACGCTGGTCAAGCCGGTGCGTCCGCCGACCGCGACGCCGGCGGCGCTCTCGATGTAGCTGGAGACAGGGCTGGTGCCCGCCATGGCGCCTACCGTCATGGCCAGCGAATCGACGATGAGAATGCGGTTGAGCCGCGGGATGCTGCCATCCGGTGCGGTAAGTCCCGCCTTCTTGGTGACGGCGACCAATGTGCCGACGTTATCGAACAAATCGACCAGCAGGAACACGAGCACGATCTCGAGCACCGACAATCCGATTCCCCCTTTGAGGCTCAAGGCCGCCGGCACATTGAGTTTGAAGGCGGTGGCCGACAAGTCGGACAGACCGTAGCTGCCGGGCGTTATGTGCGCCAAGCCGATGCTCCAGCCGATTGCCGCAGTGACCAGAATGCCGAGCAGCATGGCGCCCTTCACCCGCCATGCTTGCAGGCCCGCGATCACCGCCAGTCCCAGCAGGGACAGAGCGGCGGTCGGGGTCGTCAAATTGCCGAGGCCGACCATGGTGCCGGGCTTGGCAACGATCACGCCCGCGTCCGCCAGGCCGATGAAGGCGATGAACAACCCGACCCCGCCGGCGACCGCGGCAAACAGCGATCGAGGCACCGCGTTCATGATGAGCTGACGAACGCCGATGAGCGTCAAGATCAGGAATGCAATACCGGAAATGAACACGCAGCCAAGCGCCGTCTGCCAGGGCACGCCCATGCTCTTGACCACCGTAAAGGTGAAATAGGCGTTGAGGCCCATGCCGGGCGCCATGGCAAGAGGATAGTTCGACGCCAGGCCCATCAGGATGCTGCCGAAGCCCGCGGCGAAGCACGTGGCCGCTGCGACCGCGGCCACCGGCATGCCCGCACTTCCCAGTATCACCGGATTCACCACGACGATGTACGCCATCGTGAGAAAGGTCGTGAAACCGGCCAGTAACTCGGTGCGCAGCGTCGTGCCGTGATCATTGAGACCGAAAACGCGATTCAACATCCCCGACACCCTTGCCGTGTCGTTCCCGCGCACGGTCCCTTCCCGATGCTGCAAAAAGGAGCAGCCGCCGCCCCACAATGGATCACCGCACGTGCGAAATCGCGCAGCTTGTTGATGCCGCTTCACACTAGCGGCGTTTATTTGCGCTGTAAAGCGGCCGACCGCGTTGCCAGTCGCCGCAGCGGCCGAAGCGCAGCCCAGTGCGCACAATCGATGCGGCACATTGTGTACAAAATTCGCGGCGAACGTGCTGTAATGTCCTGCCTAGGCGGCGAGACAATGGGCAAGCTGACCACACATGTGCTGAACATAGCGTCCGGAATCCCGGCCGCCGGCGTGCGCGTGGAACTGCGCCGCACGGATGCGGGAACGGCCACGCTGATCGGCGCCGCGCAGACCGATGCCGACGGGCGCTGTGCGGCGCCGCTGCTGGACGGCGCCGCGCTGCGCAGCGGGCGCTACTCGTTGACCTTTCACGTAGCCGCCTACTTTCGCTCCCTTGGCCTCACCCTCAGCGAACCGCCGTTTCTGGATGAGGTCGTGATCGACTTCGGCGTATCGGATCCCGCGCAGAACCATCACGTACCGCTGCTGGTCTCGCCCTGGAGTTATTCGACCTACCGGGGCAGCTGATGACGCAAACCTCGCCAGCCAACGGGGCCAGCTGTGCGCGCATCCTGCGCTTCGTGATGGATGGCGAGGAGGTCGCGATCGAGGACCCGCCGGCGACGATGACGGTGCTCGAGTACTTGCGCGAGGTCGCCGGCCGCCGCGGCACCAAGGAAGGATGCGCCGAGGGCGATTGCGGCGCATGCACCGTGGTATTGGGCGAACTGACGGACGGCGGCCGCATGCAGTATCGCGCGGTGAACTCCTGCATACGATTCCTGCCCACGCTGGATGGGAAGGAGCTGGTCACCGTGGAGAGTTTGCAGCAGCCGTCCGGCGCGCCCCACCCGGTGCAACAGTCGATGATCGACAACCACGGCTCGCAATGCGGATTTTGCACCCCCGGCTTCGTCATGTCGTTGTTCGCCCAATACCTGAACCGCAGCGACCCGGAGCGCGGGCATATCGTCGACGCGCTGGCGGGAAATCTGTGCCGCTGCACCGGCTACCGGCCCATCATCGAGGCGGGATTGCGACAATGGAGCTATCCGACACCCGCGCGCTGGAGCCGCGCCGAGGCGCAATCCACAGCGCATGTCGATGCCTTGAAGCGCCTGGCGCGCGCGCCGGGCACCGTCCCTTCGCTGCAATATCAGGGCTTTCACGCACCGCGCACACTCGATGAGCTTAGCAGCGCGCTCGAGGCGCAACCCGATGCCATATTGCTTGCCGGCGGCACCGATGTCGGCCTCTGGGTCACCAAGCAGCTGCGCGACTTGCCGGCGCTCATATACTTGGGGGATATCGCGGAACTGGCGCGCATCGATAGCGGGCCGAAGGAAATCTGGATCGGCGCCGCCGTCACATTGACCGATGCCTGGCCCGCGCTGCTGCGCTGCTTTCCCGCCCTCGAGGAACAGGCGGCACGCTTCGCTTCGCCGCCCATCCGCAATTCCGCCACGCTCTGCGGAAATCTTGCCAATGGCTCGCCGATCGGCGATTCGATTCCCGCCTTGATGGCCCTGGGCGCGCAAATCGAGTTGCGCCGCGGCGCCGTGCAGCGGCGGCTGCCGCTGGAGGATTTCTATCTCGGCTACCAACGCAAGGCGCTCGCCCCGGGCGAATTCGTGAGCGGCGTCGCCGTGCCCGCGCCCGCCGCCGGTCAATTGCTGGCAAGCTACAAATTGTCGAAGCGCATCGATCAGGATATCTCCGCGGTATGCGCCACTTTCTGCGTAAGCGTAGAGGGCGAACGCATCGTGAGCGCCCGTCTCGCTTACGGCGGCATGGCCGCCGTCGCCTGCCGCGCCGCCCACGCGGAACGCGCGCTCGAGTCGGCGGGTTGGAACATCCGCGGAGTCGAGAGTGCGATTGCAGCGCTCGCCGCGGACTTCAAGCCCTTGTCGGACATGCGTGCCAGCAGCGCCTACCGCCTGCAAACCGCGGGCGCCCTGCTGCGACGCTTTTATCTGCAGTCGCGCGGCGGCGCCATGGCGCTTCGCACGGCGGATGCATCGCTCGGAGTCGCGCCCATATGAGCGCCGGCGCCTCGCATCCGCACGACAGCGCGGCGCTGCACGTCAGCGGCCGCGCACAGTATTGCGACGACATCGGCTTGCCGGCGAACACCCTGCACGCGGCCTTCGGCATGAGTCCGATCGCGCACGGGCGCATCATTTCGATGGATTTGTCCGCCGTCGCGGCCGCGGCCGGTGTCGCAGCCATCGCACTGCCCGAGGATATTCCCGGCGAGAACAACTATGGCGGTGCGGTGCATGATGATCCGATCTTTGCGCAGAACCTGGTCGAATACGCCGGTCAGCCCCTGTTTGCGGTGGCGGCGGATTCGATGCGCGCCGCCCGCAAGGCAGCGCTCCGCGCCAAGCTCGAGATCGCGCCCCTGCCCGCGTTGCTCGACATTCGCGCGGCGCTTGCTGCGCAGAGCTTTGTTCTGCCCAGCCAGAGCATGCGCCGCGGCGAGCCGCGGGCGCGGCTGGCCGCGGCGCCGCGGCGTCTCACTTCCACGGTCACGATGGGCGGCCAGGATCATTTCTATCTCGAAGGGCAAATCGCCGCGGCGCTGCCTCAGGAGGATGGCGGCATGCTGCTGCACAGTTCCACGCAGCACCCCACCGAAGTGCAGGCTGTCGTGGCGCATGCGCTCGGCATGTCCGTCAACCGCATCGTCGTGCAGTGCCGGCGCATGGGCGGCGGCTTCGGGGGCAAGGAGAGCCAGGCCGCCCTGATCGCGGCCGCCGCCGCCGTGCTGGCACGCAAGACCGGGCGGCCGGTGAAGCTGCGCATGGACCGCGACGCCGACATGCTGATGACCGGCAAGCGTCACGATTTCCTGGCCGACTGCGACGTCGGTTTCGATGACCACGGACGCGTGCTCGCGCTGTCCGTGATGCTGGCCTCGCGCTGCGGATATTCGGCCGACTTGTCCGGGCCGGTCAACGATCGCGCGATGTTCCACCTCGACAACGCCTACTACCTCGAGCACGTCGAGATCGTTTCGCACCGCTGCAAGACGCACACCGTCTCCAATACCGCATTCCGCGGCTTCGGCGGCCCCCAGGGCATGATGGTGATCGAGGCGATATTGGACGACATCGCGCGTTTCCTTGGGCTGGACCCGCTCGATGTCCGCCGCCGCAATTTGTACGGCATGACGGAGCGCAACGTTACTCACTACGGTCAAACCGTCGAAGGAAACCGGCTACCCGCCATACTCGATCAACTCGAACTCAGCAGCGACTATCGTCGGCGGCGTGCCGCGGTAAGTCGCTGGAACGCCGCCCAGCCCATCATCAAGCGTGGATTGGCGCTTACGCCGGTCAAGTTCGGCATTTCATTTACCTCCACCTTGTTCAATCAAGCGGGTGCCTTGGTACAGGTGTACACCGACGGCACCGTGCTTCTGAACCATGGCGGCACCGAGATGGGCCAGGGACTGCACGTCAAGGTGGCGCAGGTTGTCGCCAATGAACTGGGCTTGCCGCTGTCGGCCATCCGCATTACCGCCACCGATACCAGCAAGGTGCCGAACACCTCCGCCACCGCCGCCTCGTCCGGCTCGGACTTGAACGCCAAGGCGGCGCAGGCAGCGGCAATCACCATCCGCGACCGTCTTGCGAAACTGGCCGCCGAGCGCTGTGCGGTGGACGCGAGCGAGGTGCGCTTCGTGGACGGACATGTACAGGCGGGCACGCAGCGGCTGCCGTTCGCCGACATGGCACGCCGCGCCCACGAGGCGCGCGTGTCGCTGTCGGCCGCGGGCTTCTATCGCACGCCTAAGATCCACTGGGACAAGGACACCAAGCTAGGCAGGCCGTTCTTCTATTTTGCTTTCGGCGCCGCCGTCACCGAGGTGTCGGTCGATACCTTGACGGGCGAGACGCAAATGCTGCGGGTCGACATCTTGCACGATGTCGGCAACTCGCTGAACCCAGCGATCGATCTGGGCCAGGTCGAAGGTGGCTTCTTGCAAGGCGTGGGCTGGCTCACTTGCGAGGAGTTGGTATGGAACGCCGCCGGCGAACTGCGCACGCACGCGCCATCGACCTACAAGATCCCGACGGCCCGCGATTGGCCTGGCGTTGCTCGGGTAACATTGCTGACGGCGCCCAATGACGAGGATTCCATTTATCGCTCCAAGGCGGTGGGCGAACCGCCCCTGATGCTGGCGTTGTCCGCCTTTTATGCCATTCGCGATGCCTGCGCCGCTTGCGGCGACGGCGCGGCGCTGCCCGCGTTGACGGCACCGGCCACCCCCGAGGCGGTACTGCGCGCCATCGATGCGCTGAAAGGGCGGTCGGCTGCATGAGCGTGCGGCGGCAGTACCTCGTGCGGCCCGGCGGCGCTGCGCGCGCACCGGGCGGAGAGTGGCTAGCGCCCCTCGCCGGACACTGGATCGAGGCGGCGCGCAGCCACCTTTCGCGTCATGCACGGCTGGTCCGCGTCACCGTCGTTGCCCTGCGCGGATCGGCGCCGCGCGAGCCGGGGGCCAGCATGCTGGTCGACCCTGTGGGTACCGTGGGCACCATCGGCGGCGGCCAACTCGAATGGCGCGCAACCGCGCTGGCGCGCGAGCAGCTCGAAGATCCGCACGCCGCACCCGTGCGCCTGGTCGACTTGATTCTGGGGCCGGATTTGGGCCAATGCTGCGGCGGCAGAGTCGAATTATGGCTCGAGCTGCTGACCCGCGATGACATACCATGGTTGACGGCCGCCGCGCAGCGGCTGCGAGGCGGCCGCGATGACACCATCGCCACCGACGTGGCGCATGGCAGGGTGTCGCACCGGCTCCTACCCTCGCTGCGCGACACGGCACGCTTGCGGCTGATGCGCATCGCTGACGATCGCCTCAGGCTGCTCGAGGTGCTGCATCGAGCGCGGCCGCCATTGTGGATCTTCGGCGCCGGCCATGTCGGCCAAGCCCTGGTGCGGCTGCTGGCGGACCTTGCAATGTTCGAGATCAGCTGGATCGACCCGCGTGCCGAGTTGCTGCCCGGCGGCCTGCCTGCGGAAGTATGCGCCTGCGTCAGCGCCGCGCCGGCGCAGCTGGCGCCCGCCGCTCCGCCCGGCACGCGCTTCGTGGTGATGACGCATGATCACGGCCTCGATTACGAATTGTGCCGGGTGATTCTGCGGCGCGACGACGCATTTTGGCTGGGACTCATCGGCTCGGCCAGCAAGTCGGCGCGCTTCCGCTCGCGCTTGCTGCGCGAGGGGCTTGCCGCCGCAACCGTGGCGCGCCTGCACTGCCCCATCGGTATTTCCGGCATTCCCAGCAAGCTGCCCGCGGCCCTCGCGATCGCAATCGCCGCACAGCTGTTGCAAAGCGACGCCGCCGGCACGGCGCACGCGAGCCCTGCCCCATGCGCCGCCACGGGCGCATGCACTGCCTGCGGCGAGCGGCCATGAGCGCGTTCGCGCTCGAATTCTTGAGCCTGCTCGGCCGCTGGGTGCACTTGATCACCGGCATCGCCTGGATCGGTGCCTCATTCTATTTCGTCTGGCTCGACAATCACCTGCTGCCGCCCAGCGATGAATCGCTGACGCGCAAGGGGGTGGGCGGCGAACTGTGGGCAGTGCATGGCGGCGGTTTCTACAATGCACAGAAATACCGCATTGCGCCGCAAACCTTGCCGGCCTCTCTGCATTGGTTCTATTGGGAAGCATATTCGACCTTCCTGTCCGGATTCTTCCTGCTGTGCCTGTTGTACTACGCACAGGCGGAGGTCTATCTCATCGACCCGCGCGTCGCCGCGCTCTCGAAGCCCGCCGCCATCGCCATCAGTCTTGGATTCCTCATCGGCGGCTGGTTGCTGTATGACGCCCTGTGCCGCACCCCGCTCGCGCGCCGCGGGGCATGGCTCGGACTCGTGATCGCGCTGCTGCTGAGCGGCGCCGCCTATGCCCTGTGCCATCTGTACAGCGGCCGCGGCGCCTTCATTCAGTTCGGCGCCATGTTGGGCACCATCATGGTGGCAAACGTCTTCTTCGTCATCATTCCCGGGCAGCGCGACATGGTGCGCGCCAAGCAGCAGGGCCGCGATCCGGACCCGCGGGCGGGCCTGCGCGGCAAGCTGCGTTCCGTGCATAACACCTACTTCACCTTGCCCGTGCTGTTCACGATGATCAGCAATCACTATGCGCTCACCTTTGGCGCACGCTACAACTGGCTGGTGCTGATCCTGATCTCGACGGCGGGAGTGCTGATACGCGCGTATTTCGTCAGCCGCCACAAGCGCCATGAACGCGGCGGCAAAACCTCGCCATGGCCGGCCCTCATCGGTCTCTCGATCATCGCCGCGACCGCCGCGGCGCTGGCCCCCAAACCCAACTCGGCCGGCGCGGCGCCGGCTGGCACGGCGCCCGGTTCTGCGGCGGCGCAGTTCGCCGCCGTTCAGCAAATCGTCGCGCAGCGTTGCGCTCCCTGTCACGCCGCGCAGCCTTCGCAACCCGGCTTCTCCGCGGCGCCCAATGGCGTGTTGCTCGATACGCCGGCGGGCTTGCTGGCGCACACGGCCGTGATCGCACCGCAGGTCGAGACCGGGGCCATGCCCATCGGCAATCTGACTGGTATGACGGAGCCCGAGCGCAAACAATTGCTCGACTGGATACGGCGTGGCACGCCTCACTGACGCCCAAGTCCACGAGCGCATTTGGAGCGCCATCATCGACCACAGCCTGCCGCCGGAGACGCGTTTGGTGGAAAGCGAGCTTTGCGCGATCTTCGGTTTGGGCAGAACGCGGTTGCGCCAGGTGCTGCAGCGTTTGGCGCATGAGCGCGTGGTTACTTTGATGCGCAACCGCGGTGCGACGGTCGCGAAACCTTCGATTCGCGAGGCGCGCGACGTGTTCGCCGCGCGCCGGGTCATCGAGAGCAGCATCGTCGAGACCTGCATAAAATCGGCGACGCGCAAGGACCTCAAGCGGCTGCATGAGCATTCGGCCAAAGAAGAGGACGCTTGGCGCAATCGCGAC
>Ga0116129_1001675_pt1 | contig 11956 bp, 11 predicted proteins | sample June2015DPH_17_2_FD_89732 | JGI IMG/M metagenome (GOLD analysis project Ga0116129, IMG submission 89732) | Peatland microbial communities from SPRUCE experiment site at the Marcell Experimental Forest, Minnesota, USA - June2015DPH_17_10 | ecosystem: Environmental > Terrestrial > Soil > Wetlands...
ACAAGGTTCTGGGACGAGGGAGCTGCCCCTGGCCAGCATGGTTTGTTCCGCCTCGTTTCTACAGCCTGTGTTCGTGACGCGGCCTCCTGTCGCGCGCACGGATGAGTTGTTTCGACCACCCATCGCCTCAGTCTAAACGCGCTGATACCCCACTGGCACGCCTCGCATGCGTCGGGTGCTGTCGGAATTCTGGGGCAACGTGGTCCTCTCAAGGATCACACGGGTTTGACAACTGAGGATTTGAAATGGCTCGATCTCATCGACCGTCCGCCGCTTATGGTCGCTCACGAAGGCGCTTCGTGCAGGGCCTTGCGGGCGGTGCGCTCGCTGCCGTCGGCGCACGGCACTTTGGCTGGGCCGCCGACTCGGCCTCTGCAAGCCAAGCGGGAGCGACTCTCTGCGGAACTGAATTCAATTTGGAGATTGACACTCTGGCGGTCAATCTGACCGGACATCCGGCCGTCGCCACGGCGGTGAACGGGCGAATGCCTGCGCCCCTGTTGCGTTGGCGCGAAGGCGATGCCGTCACGCTGCGCGTGTTCAATCGGCTGTCTATGCCTACGTCCATTCATTGGCATGGAATGATTGTCCCCGCGGATATGGACGGCGTGCCGGGGTTGAGCTTCGACGGCATCGGCCCCGGCGAGACCTACGTTTATCGATTCAAAGTCAACCAATCGGGTACGTATTGGTATCACAGTCACTCGCGCTTCCAGGAGCAAACGGGACTCTATGGCCCCATCGTGATCGAGCCTAGGCGTGGCGAGCGGCACAGTGCCGACCGCGAGCACGTGGTGTTGCTGTCGGATTGGACGGATCTTGACCCAGAGCACATTTACCGAACCCTCAAGCGCCAAAGCAACTATTTCAATTTCGGCCGGCGCACGGTGGGCAGTTTCGTCAACGACGTGCGCAAGCAAGGCTGGAAACCGACAATGGCGGACCGGCGCATGTGGGGGCAGATGCGAATGGACCCCACGGATCTCGCCGATGTCTCCGGGTACGCCTATACCTACCTCTTGAACGGCAATACACCAGCCGGTAACTGGACGGGACTGTTCCGGCGCGGCGAAAAGGTGCGATTGCGCTTTATCAACGGTTCTTCGATGACGTTCTTCGATGTTCGCATTCCGGGGCTGAAGCTGACGGTGGTGGCTGCCGACGGACAGGACATCGAACCGGTCACCGTCGATGAATTCCGCATTGGGCTCGCAGAAGTGTACGACGTGATCGTGGAACCGAAAGACGATCGCGCTTATACGCTCTTCGCGCAATCAATCGACCGCTCGGGCTTTGCACGCGGCACACTGGCGCCCCAACTTGGCATGCAGGCGGAGGTGCCGCCACTCGATGCGCGGGCACTTCTCACCACGATGGATATGGGTATGGGTCACGACATGGGTGGAATGGACATGAGCACCATGGCGGGCATGGATCATGGCGCCATGGGTCACGGCACCACGCCGCATCACGCGTCGGTTGAATACGGCCCGAATGTGGATTCGCTGGCCATGCAACCGCAGAGCCGCCTCGACGACCCCGGCATTGGCCTTCGGGACAATGGCCGGCGCGTACTCGCGTATGCCGACTTGCATACGCTCGGTGGCCCGATCGATCATCGCGAAGCGGGCCGCGATGTGGAGCTGCATCTTACCGGCCACATGGAGCGCTACGTATGGTCATTCAACGGCCAGAAGTTCTCGGAAAGCGAGCCCCTGCGATTCAACTACGGCGAGCGTTTGCGCCTGGTGCTGGTGAACGACAGCATGATGAATCATCCCATTCATCTGCACGGCATGTGGGGGGAAGTCGAGTCCGAGAAGGGTGAGTTCCTGGTGCGCAAGCACACCATCACGGTGCAGCCCGGACAGCGCCTGGCCTACGGCGTCACCGCCGACGCGCTCGGCCGTTGGGCATATCACTGCCATCTGCTGTATCACATGGAAGCGGGCATGTTCCGCGAGGTACGCGTCGAGCGCTCATCGACAGAGCCAGCGAAGGCATGATGCGCTGCCCGCAGCTCGCTCTGCTGTACGCCGTCCTGGGGCTCCTGGCCGGCTCACTCGCACTCGCGGATGACCCGCAACCACCTGCATCGACCGGCGACCAAGGCACTTCGAGCGAAGCGACTCACGTGCCCCCCGATCCGCCACAGCACACCATGGGTGACATGGGCTACCGACAGATGGCGGACATGATGCAAATGGATGACAGAGGGCCTACGAGCATGGTGCTCTTCGATCAACTCGAGTGGCGCAACACCGCCGCGGGCAGTGACTTCACGTGGGATGGGGAGGCTTGGTACGGCGGTGACACCGACAAGGTTTGGTTGAGATCGGAAGGCGACCGTGTCGACGGCACCACACAGAACGCGCGCGCCGATCTGCTCTGGGACCATACTTTCGCGCGCTGGTGGAGCTTGCAGGCGGGAGGACGCGAAGATTTTGGCGCCGGCCCACCGCGCACATGGGCGGCGATCGGCGTCCAAGGACTCGCGACGAATTGGTTCAAGACTGAGGCGACGTTCTATGTCGGTGAGCAGGGGCGCACAGCCTTGAGGTTCAAATCGGAATACGACCTGCTCTTCACCCAACGGTTGATTCTTCAGCCGGAAGCGGAGGCCAATCTCTACGGCAAGTCTGATCCTGAGCGCCAATTGGGATCCGGATTATCCGATCTTGAGATCGGTCTGCGTCTTCGATACGAGATACGGCGCGAGTTCGCGCCCTATGCCGGGATCGTTTGGTCGCGCCAATTTGGAGGAACCGAAGACCGCGTACGCGCGTCCGGCGGAAATCCAAGCGAAGCGCAGTTCGTCGCAGGCGTGCGCGCGTGGTTTTAGCGCACATTTGAGTCAATTTACAGCTTCTTTACGCGCTCTGGCTTATGCTGTTCCGGTAGTGGGATATTGCTTGTCCCTTGTTATCAGCGGTTGCACCGCGAGGTGTTGGTCGTGGCGATCAAAGAGTATGTGAGATCTCTCGCGGCGGGAGACACGATTTCCAAGGCACAAGTATTTCGCTATCTCGAAATGCAATTCGCGCGGATCGATAGGAATCACGACGGCCTATTAGACCGCGAGGAACTGGCGGCATTTGTTCAATCCATCACCCGCCCAGAAATGAACCAATCGTAATTCAGGTTCTCCCGCGGGTCGAACGAAGGAATTGAATTAACATACCCGGCAATTCGTCTTGACCATACAGGGGAATCGCGGTGATAAGACGCAAAGCACTTGCAGCCATCCTCGCTCTTTTATCATCGACATTCCTGATGCCGACGGGCAAAGCCGCTGATACGGGCGGACCTCTCGCCGAACGCTGGGTGGTAACCGCAGACTTGTACGGGACGCCGATCTACGGCCGTTTGAATATTGAACAGCAAGGCGAGAAGATCTCTGGCCAGTTTTTTGGAGACAAGTTCGAGGGCTCGCTCAATGGCAGCGCGATTCATTTTATTGCGAAAGACAATTCGGGTGGGACCTCGAAAGTCGATGGAACGCTTAAGAACGGTGTGTTGTCCGGCACGGCCGTCAAGACCGATGGGGCTGACGAACCTCCTTCCGACCGATACTCATTCACAGCGGTACCCGTTCGCGATCGTCAGCATGTCGCGCCCGTTCATCATGAGTTTTCGCCATCGGTCTTCTACCGCGAGTTCTCTGCATCCAATAAGCCGGTTCTGTCTGTCGCTCCGGGAGACTCGATTCACACGACGACCGTGGATGCGGCCGGGACAGATCAAGAGGGCCATAAGCGAGTCTTAGGCGGAAATCCCCAAACCGGACCGTTCTACATTCAGTCGGCGATGCCGGGAGACACACTGGTGGTTCACCTAACGCGGCTCCGACTCAACCGAGATTACGCGATCAGCGACGACGCTGTCGTGGGTCGCGGATTGGATGGCAATCTTGCGGTAAAAATGAGGGATGGCGGCAAGACCGTATTGTGGCACCTTGATCTGGCGCAGGGCCTTGCCTCGCTGCAAAAGCCGGGCGTGCACACGGCCAACTACACGGTTCCTGTGCACCCGATGTTGGGCTGTATCGCAACGGCGCCTGCACCCTCGCGAGGAGCGCCACCCACGGGTGATTCAGGGGGTTACGGGGGTAATATGGATTTTAATGAAATCGTGGAGGGCGCCACCGTTTTTCTTCCCGTCTCGGTTCCTGGGGCGCTCCTCTATCTCGGCGATGGGCACGCTGTGCAAGGCGACGGCGAGCTGAATGGCAATGCCCTCGAGACATCCATGGATGTGGAATTTACGGTTGACGTGATACCGGAACGAACGCCCGGGCCACGCGTGGAATCCTCGACACACATCATGGCCATGGGATTGGCCGGATCCTTGGATGACGCCTTTCGAAGCGCTACTTCGAACATGGCGGCGTGGCTCACCGAGAACTATAAGCTGACGGCCGCGGAGATCGCGGAGGTGCTCGGCACGGCTGCCGAGTACAAGGTGAGTGAGGTGGCGGACCGAAATGCCGGCATCGTGCTGAAGATCAACAAAGAACGGCTGAAAGGGCTGGCGGCGGCCGAGAGCAAGTAACCAAGCCGGATCTTGGTGTGATTCGTCCCCTCGCTCTGGTGTTAGGCACTCACGAGCCTGTCCGAATAGGACAGCGGCTTTCGCATCAGGGTGCTCTTTCCAAACAGAGATTCCACCAAATCGACCGCGAGCACGGCGGTCTTGTTGCGCACATCCAGGGCTGGATTGAGTTCCATAATATCCAACGAGGCCAGCCGGCCGGTGTCCGCAATCATTTCCATACACAGCTGCGCTTCGCGGTAAGACAGCCCGCCGGGCACTGTCGTGCCCACTCCCGGCGCTATTTCCGGATCGAGACAATCGACATCGAAACTAACATGCAGGTGAGTTTCTGCATCCATGTCCTGTAATGCCAGTTCCATGGTTTGCCGCACACCCATTTCGTCAATGAAGCGCATGTCGAACACCTCGAGTTGTTGTTCGTGCACAAAGCGCCTCTCGCCAGTATCGACGCTGCGTATACCGACTTGGCGGACCCATTTCGCGGATATGGCCGGCGTCGCACCGCCGATCTGCAGCAGTTCGCGGGGGCCGAATCCGCACAGGCACGATAGGGGCATCCCGTGCAGACTTCCGCTCGGCGACAGTTCTCGCGTGTTGAAATCGGCATGCGCGTCCAACCACAGCACGCGCAACGGCCTGCGCTTATTGCGGCAATGGCGCGCCACGGCTGCAATGGACCCGATACTGAGACAATGATCGCCTCCGAGCAATATCGGCATGCGTTGTTCGTTCAACTCTCGATACACGGCATCATGCACTTCGTGATTCCAGGCGGTGACCTGCGCCAGATTGCGGTAGCCATCAATCTTGATCAACCCGGGGTTGGCAGGGCCACTGACATTTCCGCAATCCACCACGTCCAATCCGCGCTGCGTCAGGGCCGCGTGAATTCCGGCAACCCGCAGTGCTTCAGGCCCCATGGAGGCGCCGCGATCACTGGCGCCAATGTCTGTGGGCGCGCCGATGAGACTGGCGTTGCGATTAGGGGCGCCCATTAGGCGAACCGGCGTTGGCGCGCGCGCACGGCTTCATTTGCCATACAGGCAAACAGATCCTTCGGGTCTTCCATCTCCGGAATGAGATCGATCCGCTGGCCGCCGTCGGGGTGCTCGGCATTCAGTCTCTGCAGATACCGCAGCGAAGAGAAGTCGCTGAGTGCAAATCCGACGGAATCGAAGATCGTGACCTCGTGATCACTCAATCGACCGGGTCGATTGTTCATCAAGACATGCGCAAGTTCGCTGACTTGAACTGCTCCGCCGAGTTGTTGAATCTCGCCCTCGATACGGGCCTGTGCTTCGAATTCCACCACGATGCGAGCCGCCGGCGAGCGCAGGATATCCGGATGCAATTCCGTCTTGCCGGGGCAGTCACCGCCGACGGCATTCAAATGCATGCCTGGCTCGATCATCTGCGGCGTTAGGATCGTTGCGTTACGCTTATCGGCGGTCACGGTGGTGATGATGTCGGAGCCTTGGGCGGCCTCGGCCGCGCTGCTGCAACGAGTCACGGACAGGTTCGGGAGTTGCAACCTCGTTAGGTTGCGAACCAGTTTGGCCGTCGCCTCGGAGTCGGTGTCGTAGAGCCGCACTTCACGAATGTCGAGCATCCGATGAAACGCGATAACTTGAAATTCACTTTGGGCGCCATTCCCGATGAGCGCCATGACACGGCTCGACGAACGCGCCATCCGAGACGCCGCCACAGCGGAGACGGCAGCGGTGCGCAGCGCGGTCACGAAAGTCATTTCGGAAAGAAGAAGGGGATAGCCGGTCGCGACGTCGGCCAGCACGCCGAACGCCGTCACCGTGAGCAGACCCTGCGCAGTGTTTTTCGGGTGTCCGTTCACGTACTTGAATGAATAGAGACGCCCATCCGTCGCGGGCATGAGTTCGATCACCCCGGCGGGGGAGTGGCTGGCGTGCCGCGCCGATTTCTCGAAATCGTCCCATCGTCGGTAATCAGCCGCGATTTCGCCGGCCAGCTCCTCGATGAAATGGCCGACACCAATTCGCGATACGAGCGCGCGCAGGCGCTCTGTTCCAATGTAATTGACCATGATTCCTCCCACAGCAGAGGGCCAGTGTCAGGGAGGGGTAGGACCAATGGCTAGCCAGAACATTGATCAATAAGTGCGTAATATTGTACAAATAGTCATAGTAAACTGACGTTTTGCGCAAATTTACCGGATTGCGGGGTGCACCTCGGGAGAACTCATGGATTCGACGGATCGAAAATTGCTGTCAATGCTGCGCGATGACGCGCGAGTCCCTGTGGCGACGTTGGCCAAGAGACTTAAGGTCGCTCGTGGCACCGTACAGAATCGCCTCGCACGAATGGAGGCTGACGGCACCATCGTGGGTTACACCGTCAAACTCAAGCCACAGGTGGAGGAGCAAACGATTCGCGCCTTGATGACCGTGGCGGTTGAGGGCAACCGAACGGATGAGGTACTCAGATCACTGCGTGGGGATCCTGCAGTTTGCGCGCTTCACACCACGAATGGCCGGTGGGACATCGTGGCGGAACTTCGCACCGACAGTCTCGAAGCGGTTGACCGCGTCTTGGGCCGCATTCGTCTCATCGACGGCATCTCGAATACTGAAACGAGCCTGCTACTGTCGACCCATAAGTTTTGATCGATTGACTTCCTTTCATATGTCACATATAGTTGACATGTGGTATCCAAACATTTCTATCGTAATGGAGATCAGCTGCTGGCGATGCTAGCGGCACTTGCCAATCCGCACAGGCTGCGAATCATTGCGGCACTCACATCCGGCGGACGCAACTATGTTAGTCAGCTGGCGCGCGAGCTCGGCATAAGCCGCCCATTGCTACACCTACACCTGCAGAAGCTCGAGGACGCGGGGCTTGTCACCAGCCAACTCGAGCTGTCGGAGGATGGCAAGGCACTCAACTACTTCGAAGTCCGCAGTTTCGACTTCGCACTCACCCCAGCCGCCATTGCCGAGGCGGTGAAATCCCTCACATCCAAACTCGAACCCTAAAGGTGTCCCCATGTTGTCCGAACACATTGAAAGTATCTTCCTGGCGGCGTTCTTTTTTCCCGCTGCCGCGGCCGTTCTCGTCTTCTTCATGAAGTATGTGTCGGCCGTCCTGCAGGCACGAGTGCGCCTCGCCCAGGACGAAGCCTATCGCGAGATCGCGGCCAAGGCTGCGGCCGCTCAGGCCGAGACGGCGGCGGCGCTCTCATCCTTCGGCCCGGCGCTCGCGCAGATCCAATCCCGGCTTGCCGTGGTTGAGAAGATTCTCAAGGACGTCGAGTAGACAGATCAAATTTCTGCGGAAGAGCAAGAGCCACTCGGATAGGAGCCCCAAATGAACGAGGTTTCGGTGTTTCGCCTGTACGTCTTGCGCGCCATGTATCTGTTCATCGTGGTCGGGCTGGGCGTCTACCTGTGGCCCGGCGTGCTTGATCCTGGAAAACGTTGGGAACTGATGGAAGGGCAGGCCTCCTGCATGCTCGCCGCCTTCTCACTGCTCTGCGTCCTCGGGTTGCGCTATCCGCTGCGCATGCTCCCCGTGCTCCTGTGGGAAGTGGTTTGGAAGACGCTTTGGCTCATCCTCGTACCCTTGCCGCAGTGGCTGGGGGGCCGTATCGATGAGTCAATCAAGCCCTCGATTTTTGCCTGCTCCATGGTCGTGCTCGTTTATATCGCCATTCCCTGGCGCTATGTGTTTGCGCACTACGCGAAAGCGAGCGGGGATCGCTGGCGATGACGAAAGGGACATAGGCAGCTGATGCCCTGAAACGCCCACATTTGGGGGCGTGCCGCCGCCCGGCAGTGCAAGCCGTATACTGACGTCCGGGAGGATTGTTGGGATGCCGGCCCAGGAAACGAGCGGTGCGGTGCAGATCGGCGAGTGGATCGTCCATCCCGCGCTCGATTGCATTTCGCGGGGCGTCGAGACTCAAAAACTCGAACCGCGAGCGATGCGGCTGCTGCTGTGCTTGGCGGACTCCGCCGGCGCCGTCGTCAGCGTGGACCGTCTGCTCGCAGAGGTGTGGCCCGACGTGATCGTGGGATCCGCGTCCGTTTATCAGACCGTGTCCCAATTGCGGAAATTTCTCGGCGATATAGATCCGAATCCCACTTATATCGCGACGGTTCCACGCAAAGGCTATCGGCTCATTGCCAAGGTGCAGCGGGTTACCGGGCCCGCTCAGACCCCTCAAGCCCCAACTACGCTGCGTAGAAGGTCAATTCCAAAAGTCTGGGTCGTCGCGGGCGCCTTCGTCGCCCTCGCGTTGGCTGGGGCTTACTTGCTGGGAGACAAGGCATGGCTCTCAAAGTACATCACAGGTAACAGCGAAGTGCCTGACGCTTCCGTCAGCAACAAGTCGATCGCGGTGCTGCCATTTGCGGACATGAGCGAGAAGAAGGACCAGGAGTACTTCTCCGACGGCCTGGCCGAAGAACTCATCGGGCAGCTTGGCAACACCCCTGGCCTCAAGGTGATTGCCCGCACCTCGTCGTTCTCCTTCAAGGGTAAGTCCGACGACATTCCGACGATTGCCTCCAAACTCAATGTGGCGAACGTCCTCGAGGGCAGCGTTCGCCGCTCCGGCAATCACCTGCGGGTCTCGACTCAACTGATCCGCGCCGACTCCGGGCAGCGGCTCTGGTCGGAGACCTTCGATCGGGAGTTCAAGGATGTCTTCACGATCCAGGACGAGATCGCCGCCGCCGTCGTCACGGCTTTGAAGATGCAGCTCAATGGGGGGAGCATGGCCACCCGGGGGCACAGCACCTCCAATCCTGAGGCCTACAACGGCTATCTGCTGGGCCGAGAACTCTTCTTGCAAGGCACAGTCCCCACCTGGCGCCAAGCCATCGAGGCTTACCAGAAGGCGATCGGCCTTGATCCGCACTATGCCGATGCGTACGCGGATCTCGCCGTGGCGCAGTACTACTTGGCGGACCAAACGGGCGACCACGCGCTTGGGAAAATGGCCGAACAGTCCGCCCAGAAGGCGATCGACCTCGATCCCCGTCTGGCGGCCGGCTATTCGGTCCGTGCGTTCCTGCGCTACCTGTACGGCTACGACTGGGTGGGCGCGGAGTCCGACTTGAAGCAGGCACTGGCGCTCGAGCCGAAGAACAGCCGGGTATTGTCGCGTTATGGAAATTTGTTGAGCTACCTCGGCAGGACGGAGGAAGCCACGGCGATGCTCCGAAAAGCCATCGAACAGGATCCTTTACAAAACACCAATTGGTACGAGCTTGGCATCGCACTTTCGGAGTCGGGAGATCATGCAGCGGCCTATGACGCTTTCCATCAGGCGCTCACGATCCGGCCCACAGACAATTTTTCTAAATTCCACCTTGCGCGCCTGCAGCTCGTCGACGGGAAAGTGCAGGAGGCGCTGGCCACCTTCCGAAGCAACGCCGACGAGGAATTTCGCGGCGCCGGTATAGCCATGGTCGAGCATACGTTGGGCGATGCGAAGGCCTCCCAGCAAGCGCTGGAGACTCTCATTGCCGCGGGGGCCGGAGACGCGGCCTATCAGATCGCTGAGGTCTACGCGTGGCGAGGGGAGAAGGATAAGGCGTTCGAGTGGCTCGAACGGGCCTACCGCCAGCAAGATGGAGGGCTTGCCGACCTCAAATGCGACCTCCAGCTCGCATCGCTACGCTCCGATCCGCGCTACGCGGCGATGCTCCGAAGACTGAATTTTCCGCTCTGATGCGAACGTTGGTGATCGGCATGTTTGACGGATCAGGTAGACTTCCCCTCCCATGCATATCGCCATCCTGACATTCGACGGCTTTAACGAACTCGATTCGCTGGTCGCGTTTAGTATTCTCAATCGCGTTAAGCGGCCGGAGTGGCGGGTCTCGATTGCCTGCCCTTCGCCGCGCGTGCGGTCGATGAATGGCGTGGTCATCGAGGCTCAAGTTTCTCTGAGTGAAGCGCGCACCGCCGATGCCGTGATCGTCGGTAGCGGCGTGCATACCCGTGAGGTGGTCAAGGACCACTCGCTCATGGCTGATCTGCGGCTCGATCCCTCTCGGCAACTGCTGGGTGCCCAGTGTTCAGGAACCCTGGTACTGGCGAAACTCGGGCTTCTCAATGGTGTATCTGCATGCACTGATGTGACAACCAAAGCTTGGGTCGAAGAGGCCGGCGTCACCGTCTTAAATCAGCCATTCTTTGCCAAGGGCAACATTGCCACCGCCGGTGGCTGTTTAGCCTCCCAGTATCTTGCCTTCTGGGTCATCGCGAAGCTGGCGGATATCGGTTCTGCACAGCGCGCTCTTCATTATGTCGCCCCGGTCGGCGAGAAGGATGAGTACGTTTCTCGCGCGATGCGAAACACAGCGCCATACCTTGCGCCGGAAAACGCTGCCGCCTAAGCCGAAACGCGCCTGCGTACTTGCGAAGAAACACTAGCATCATTTTCCGGGACGTCCGCGCGGCGGTCGAACATTCATTTGGGGGAGAGTGCCAGCCGTTGACTTAAGTCCCTAAGGAGTTAAGATCCGGGCAGGGAGCAAAGCGTCTGCCGCTTTGCAATGCAGCTGCCGACGACACAAAACAATCAATGCATTTCAAATCAAAAAGCATTTCAAAGCAAAAGGTCACCGTCGCGGGCGAAGTTTACGTCCTGATTAAACCGTTCAATGCTAATGCAATTACCTGAACTCAAATTTTTTACTACACCAATCGAGGGGACTCCGATGAGAAGGATATCTCTATACAAAACCGGTATCGCGGCCGCGATGATCGGAATGATCGGTACGTCAGCGGTATTGGCCGCGACGCCAGCAGTCGACATGGGGGCGCTCAGTGGCGCCGGTAACCAGACAATTTCGGTCACTGTCGCTTTGAAGCTGAGCGACCAGGCCGGCGCCGAAGCACTGATGCAGCGCCTGGCGACGTCGAGTGATGCGTTGTACGGCAAGTTCCTGACTCCCGATCAGGTGGCGGCGCAGTTCGGCCCGAGTGATGCCGACGTGCAGAAGGCGACGGCAACATTCACCGCCGCCGGCCTGACGGTGGCGAGAACCAGCGCGACGACTTTGTCCGTGACGGGAAGCGTGTCGGCGTTGGAGCAGGCGTTCCAGACCAGCGTGCATCAATTCCAAATGCCCGCGAGCGTCAAAGGACCGGCCTTTACCTTCCGGGCCGCCGTGTCGAAGCCGGTGGTGCCGGCAGCGATTGCCTCAGTGGTGCAGGGAGTCGTCGGCTTCAGCACCCAGCCGACGTTACATAACAACATTCAAAGAGCCCCGGCCGCCGTCAATGGCGCACCGGTGCAGCGGCTAAGCAGCACCGGGCAGCCAGGGGACTTATCCGCCAAATTCGGCAACTTGACGGTGCTCGATTTCGATTCTGTCTATGATGTCAATCCGCTGGTTGCAAAGGGCGTCAA
>Ga0116129_1001677_pt1 | contig 11934 bp, 12 predicted proteins | sample June2015DPH_17_2_FD_89732 | JGI IMG/M metagenome (GOLD analysis project Ga0116129, IMG submission 89732) | Peatland microbial communities from SPRUCE experiment site at the Marcell Experimental Forest, Minnesota, USA - June2015DPH_17_10 | ecosystem: Environmental > Terrestrial > Soil > Wetlands...
CTCATAGACATCGCCCGAATTGCTCCCTCATATATATAGGCAATGGCGAGGATCAGTCGGGACGCTCATTCGCAGCTTTTTTGGCAGTGTGCAACAGTTTGTGAACACTTTGTGAACAATCTGTAACTTTGCTCGCCGCCCCCGGAGGAGTGCAACAGTTTGTGAACAAAGTGCAACAGATTGCAACAACCACGGGCAGCAAAGACCCCCCTCAGACAGCCAAAACCCGGTAGTGGAACATAAAGGATCGTCTGCCGGAGTGGTTGTATTGGCTTTGTAGTTGGCTCACTCCACGCCAGTTTAGGCGTCCGACGATCCAGCCAGTTGTCTGCCGTTTCGTCCGACGGCCTGTTCTTCAGGCGAAATCGCGTTCCGAAGTGCCTCTGCCATTTCCTTTGAAGTAGAAGGGCGATCATGCAAGATGAACGATTCGGTTGACTGCTGACATAATGAACGACTTCAATCGACGGAGCCTGTGGCAGGCTCCCTGTGGCTTCCAGAACGCTGGGCACGTCTCACAAAGATTCTCATGGGTGCGTTTGACGATACGACAAAGCAGCAAAGCAGAAGCTGGTAGCGATTCGGGCGGCCGCACTTGAGCGGCGTTGAGCAAGCGCGTGTGTATCCGGCACGCGGCGGATTCAGGGACGCTGTAGATAGTGTGCGCCTTCTTCCGCCCCATCCGAATCTTGATCACGCCGGGATCGTCCTTGACGAGCTTGCGCACTGTCTCCCTGCCCTAGCCCCCAAAGACGAGCGAGATCGCCGATACGGTAGTGCCTTTCGAAAGTGGTATTCTCATCGAGCAAGGCTGCCACAACTAGCTGCTTCCGCTGCAATGATGATTGTACGTATGTTCGGCGTCTCAGGCAGCCGGGTTTACGGGTCGGTTTCAGCGAAGAGAGATGTTGATAACTCGCAGTCCAGCTTCGGGCAGTCTGCGTCCCGCCCGTAGGAGCTGCTGGAGTTGGGTGGGTTGCTCGATCGGCAATGCGGCCGAACTGGATAGTGACCGCCAGCGTCGGGTGGACTCTCTCGGCGACTATCAGATCGCCGAGATGTAAGGTGCGGTGGCATTGGCCAGCGGATCGGGCGACAATGGTCCATCGTACCGTGAAACCCCGACCTAAACGTTCCGCTTCGCAGGCGGTTGCGGCGTCTGTGCGCCAAGAGTCGCTGCGGTGTCCGGCCGCGATAGTGGCGCTGTCCTTGCTTAGCCTGCTGGTCTATGCGAATTCCTTCCGCGCAGGGTTCACTCTCGACAATAAAGGCCTGCTGATCGAAGATCCGCGCCTGCGCACGGTCAGCGCCGAAAACGTCCATGAGATTCTCGACGATGCGGCCAGTACGAGCGGACGCCGGTAGAGCATAGCCGCCAGCGGCAGTAGAGTTGCTCCGCACCCAGCCAAGCCTGCTGGCGTGGCCGCTCCGTCTCTCCTGCTTTGCGCAGATCGCACTGGCGCGCGGCAGTCTTGCCAACTGGATCGCATGGACGGCGGTGGTCGCCGTCGCGGCGATTGCCGCGATTCGGTACCGGCGCCAAGGCAGCGCATTCTTCTTGGCCGCATTCGCCTTCGTCACGCTGCTGCCGGCATCGAACCTTCTGTTCCCCATCGGCACCATAATGGCGGAGCGGCTGCTCTACCTGCCCGCGATCGCGTTTGCGGGTTCCCTGGCCGCGGGCGTCTATGCAGGCTTGCGGCGCTTTCGCCGCCCCAACCTTGCGCCCGTGGTGCTCGGCGTGGTCACGGCCCTGTTTGCCGCCCGTACTCTGGTCCGCAATTTGGACTGGCAAAATGACCTCACCCTGGCCAGTTCCACTGTTCGCGTCAGCCCCAACAGCTTCAAAGCCCATAAGCTAATGGCGGGAGCCTTTTCCGCTGCCCACGACTCGCACGCCAACATCGACCGCGTAATCGAAGAGGCGGACAGAAGCGTGGCGATACTCGATCCCGTCCCCGACTTCCGCAATAACGCGCCGGCTTTTCGTGCGGCGGCCGGCTATTATCTGCTGAAGGGCGATCTTCAGTTGCCGCTCGATATCGACCGCGACACCCCCTCACCGCCGGCTGCGCAGGCCGCCTACCTTTTCCGCGCCGTCGTTGTGAAATGTGACGATCATCGAAATGTTGCGGAAACCCGGCAGGTCAGGGTAAACCCAGAACGAAATGCGATTCCATGCGGACCAATCCTCACCCGGCACCACTCGGCGGGCGGAAGCGGTTCCGTAATTGCGGCCGGGCGCGGGTTTCTCGCCGGTCGTAGCACAACGGAGCCGGATGGAAGCGCTGCCGCTGACTGCCCGCTCCTTGGTTACGGTCATTTCGCCACTGGCCTGATCGACGTTGACCAACTGCCACGTAGACAGCATCTCGGCGTCGTCAAGGAGCTTGGACTCCTCCACCGGCTTATTCAGCCACCGGGTTTTGATGGAATTCTGATAATCGGTGAGGATGGGCATACGGGGCCTCGGCCAAGCTCAAAAAGGATGCGATAGCCATTGGCAAGAGGACGACGCGAAGGACCGTGAGTCTCATCTCGTCCGAATTGTATGGTGCGCGAAACTGTTAATGACCGCATAACCTTAACGGAATCAACGAGGTTACGCTATCCGTAACGTTGTCTGCATGGCGGCGCCCGGATCGCCTCTACCGTAGTAGAAGCAAGATCCTCACGACGGTCACTTCGAGTCCACTAGAATCGCCCCATGGGCCGCCCGTGCCATCGGAACGGAAGGTCCGGCCGAAAAGTTGCGTCCCGGCAACGTTGTCGTTGGCGGCAGCGACCGGGAGGAACTGCGATTGCCGATGGACAGACGTCGATTCACCGAGCTTGTCGATCTGTTCTTCGGTCCGGATAATCCGGGTAAAGGCGGCGACTTGAATGTCTAGGGCGGCGGCGTACCGCTATACTCCGTCAGTTTGACATCCTTGAAAGAAGCGGGGGAAAACGACGCCATCGAGAAGGTGTGCCACCGAATCGAGCCAAAGGCTCACGGCAGCTTACGCCATCGTCCAGGCCATCGAACTAGTCGAAGACGACCGCGATCCCTCCTGTAACCACGGTTACCGCCAATGTCACCAACCTATGAATCTATTCGGTTTATCGACGCATTAACCACCGAGGAATCGGCCCTTAACAGTTTACGCTGGATGTCGGAAAGCTCTTGGTAGTAACCTCTCTTTATATTTTGCTTAGAGGCTGCGGAAAAACCCTTTTGTCATCCGAAATGGCATTTAAGCAAGTCTTGCAAATTGCTGATTCTACAATCAGGGAAACAGCCGCGAATGGCTGATTTCGACGGAAAGCCAGGTAGTCGGCTCTTTTTCTTACGTGAAGGGATTGCGCCATGTGGGCGCAGGAGGAACAATCGTGAAATTCGTATTTCGAATCGCGGCAACGGTCGTGCTGCTCTCTACTTCAGGTCTGGCCCAGTTGGATCGAGGGACGATCACCGGGACAGTCACCGATGCTTCGGGTTCTGTCGTGCCAAACACCAAAATTACGATCAAGAACGTAGCCACGAATGCAACGTACCAAACGGCTACTACGCGGGCGGGCGATTATACGGGCACCAATCTGCCGGCCGGCGCCTACGATCTGACCTTCGAGGCCATTGGCATGAAAAGTCTGGTCCGATCTAACGTTGTGGTGGCGGTATCGGAGACGCTCCGGCTGGACGTTTCTCTTCAAGTGGGCGAATCCAAGGAGACGGTCACTGTGAACGCCGTCGAGGCGGGATTGCAGACGGATAGCGCAGTTGTCGGACAAGCGGTGCAAAACCGCGATATCAACAACCTGCCCCTGACCTTCGGCAACACCGGCCGGGATTCGGAGAATTTTGCGATTCAGCTTGCTCCCGGGGTCGCCGGCAGCGCCTCGGGTACCGAAATCAACGGCACTCCCGAATTTTCAAAGCAGGTCCTGCTGGATGGCGCGACTGCGACTGGATACCGGTCGGGAGACTTTTACCAGCAGAGTCCTTCGCCCGAGGGCGTAGAGGAATTTAAGGTCGAGACCAGCGGCATGAGCGCGGAATACGGCCACACGTCCGGTGGGCTATTTAACTTCGTGATGAAATCCGGCGCCAACCAAATCCACGGCAGCGCGATGTTCGAGTCCCGAATCAGGATCTGGATGCCAATACATTCTTAGGCAATTTCGACGGCCAAGCCAGACCAATCGACCGCCAGTTGGATGGTGGCGGATCGTTCGGAGGTCCGGTCTGGATTCCGAAAGTATACAGCGGGAAGAACAAAACCTTCTTCTACTTCGCCCTGGAACGCTTCCGTATCGCCGGCAGCGCCACCGGTGGCCCAAACCAAACCGTACCGCCTCCGAGTTGGCTGACGGGAAATATGAGCGATCTTCTCACCACCCAGAATGTCGGAACGGACGCCTCGGGAAACGCCGCATATCGGGGCGTGATTTACGACCCGAATAGCTCCCAAACCGTCAACGGAACCATTGTTCGAACCCCATTCCCTGGAAACATCATCCCGACAAGCCGTATTTCCAAGGTTTCACAGCAGGTGATCGGCCTGATGAATCAATATTACCCGGCTACCGTGCCGGGACTGAGCGGCAACTACCTGCTGGTGAAGATGCGTTCGGCGACTATAACACTTGGTCGCGGTACACCCAGCGTTCGGTGAAGGCCGATCACAACATCTCGGCCCGCAACCACCTCTCTGGAACGATGGCCCGGTCCACCCAGCCGCAATTCCAGGGTAACGCCTCAGGAACACATGTATGGACCACATCCGCCGGCGACGGTGGACCGTTCTCTTCCGCGGTTATCAAGCCGGTCAACACTACGATGTACCGTATCGCCAACGATTACACGGCAACGCCGACCCTGCTGAACCACTTTGGAATCTATGTCAACCGCGTCACCAACTCCATTGACAACCAGCACGCCGGTCAGCCGGATCCGTTGAGTATCGCGGGCGTCGCCGATACTAGCGTTCCCCAGATTGTCCGGAGCGGCGGGGACCGATACAGCCTGACGAATCTCGGACAGGACAAGGCGTCGGACTCGGTACGTTCGATCACTTACGGAGCACAGGACACCCTGACATGGGTTAAGGGTACCCACACGATTAAAGTCGGCGCCGTGCACAATGTCTACAAACTGAATTATATCCGCCAGCCGGATGACGGCACCTTCACTTTCAGCTCCAACCAAACAGGACTGCCGGGGCTGACGCAATACACCGGCAACCCGTTCGCCAGTTTCCTGCTGGGCGACGTAAATAATGCCAGCGTCGGCATCACTACGCCTACCTTAGCTACCTATTCTTCCGTCGGCGCGTTTGTTCAGGACGACTACCGCGTAAGTACCAAACTGACGGTGAATGTGGGCTTGCGCTGGGACTACAATCCCACGGAGAACGAAGAGCACGACCGGCTATTCAGCTTCAGCCCCACCGCGATCGATCCGCAAACCGGATTGCCCGGCGCTCTCACCTTCGCCGGGAATTGCTCTGTGTGCAACGGGTCGTCCGGGTTCGAATCTCAGCACTATCGCAACTTCGCTCCGCGGCTCGGTTTAGCATGGCAGTTTGCGCCCAAGACAGTGATTCGAACGGCCTATGGAGTTTTCTTCTCCAACCGCGCGCCCAACGATTATTACGGCGATCCGACCGGTGCGGTGAGCCTGAACGGTTGGGGGTGGGGCGTATCGGATGTCGTCAACTATGGGAACAACCTCGCCCCGGCGTTCAACTGGGATAACGGATACCCAGGCGTGCCGCAATACATAACGCCGAACCCGTCTCAGGCGGACGGCAAGAGCGGCGCTCTTTACTGGTACCCCAACGGCAGCCGCCTGGGCTACACGCAATCATGGAATTTCAATGTCCAACGCGAATTGCCCTTCAATCTGCTCCTGGACGCCGGATACGTCGGGACCAAGGGAACCGCACTGGACGCGAATGGACTAGGCCTACTGAACCAGCTTCCCCCAAGCGCGCTGGCCCTCGGTAGCTTGCTCAACGGCACTGTCACCAGTCAGGCAGGCCTGCCGGCTGCGGCAGTGGCCATGGGAGCCCGTTATCCCTATGGGACTACCGGACAATCGGTGGCGGTCTGGCAGACTCTGGCTCCGTTTCCGCAACTCCTGAACGGGAGCACGGTCGCAGCGTGGGATGCGCCTCTCGGATTCTCCACTTACAACGCTTTGCAGTTACAGCTCAATAAGCGATTTTCCCACGGCGTGAGCTGGATCGCCAATTACACCTTTTCGAAATCCCTCTCGAACGTTACGAACCTGTATTCGGGCGGGTCTGCCACAGCGATGATCGCCTCGGACCTGGCGCTGCAGAAATCGATTTCATCCTACGATCAGCCCCAAGTAGTGAAGATCGGACTCAGCTACGAACTTCCCGTCGGAACGGGCAAGCCCATCGGGAACAGCTGGAATCGGGCGGCCAAGGGCATCCTCGGCGGCTGGACGCTGCAGTACATCGGCAATTACAACAGCGGTACGCCGCTGGCTTTCACAGCCAACAGTCCCGACTCTTCCACCAACCTTTCAACCAATCGCCCTGAGCTGACGAATCCTGCCGGAGTTGGTTTGGGCGTGCCTTTCAATTCCGCAAATTTCAACGCGGCACTGATCGGCGTCGGCAACACCACGAATCTTTACGTGAACACGAAATACGTCCAACAGCCCGCTCCCTATACATTAGGCGATGCAGCGCCTGAAATAGCGCAAATTCGCGGCTTTTGGGGGCGTACTGAGAATATCGCGCTACAGAAGAACTGGAAGCTGCGCGAGCGGGTTCGCTTCCAGTTGCGGGGGGAGGCTTACAATGCTTTCAATCGGCACACTTTCGGCGGAATCTCGACGAGCGTGAGCAGCGCCACCTTCGGGGATGTAACTTCGGTGAGTGGCAACCGCAACATGCAGTTGGGCGCTCGCATCGATTTTTGAGGAGATGCGGGCGCCAGCCCGCCCGGACTCCGGCCGGAAGTGTCACGGAGACGAATCGAGGTTCCCGACGCCACCGGCCGGCTCGACGCGGCGCTTACGAGCGGGAGGTTGCCCTGCCCTGCCGGCGAGTGTCCCGCACTCGAAATCGCCGCCGAACGCCGGTGCGGCTTATTGATCGCATTGCGTGGTTTCCGGAGAGCACCTGCGCCGACTGACGTCGCCGTTCATGGAGCGAGGAGAGTGAAGAGTGTGGATGCTGTGAGTTTAACGCGGCGGCACGGAGAGGCGGGGGAAAGCGCTGAGTTCTTTCGGGAAGGAGGCTTCTCACTCTCGCGCACGACGGCGCAAAGACATACAGCGAGACATTTGAGCTGGCCTACCGGTGGGAAGCTGACAGATCCAATGCGATTTGGCAGGCCGGCGATGTGCACTCAAAATCTGCAAAATCGCGTCGGCATAGCCGCCAATAGTTCTTCCTATGTGGCTGGCACAACGCGATCGATGACTCTGTAGAAAGCGGGGATGTCTCTCTCGGAGCCGCGGAACCATGCGAAGAAGGGTTGGCCGTGTACACCCACCGGTGTCTCGCAGTCAACCTGCCACAACGGTCCGGTGGCAGCGGCCAACACGGCAGAGTGCCGGCGATCCGAGAGCAAGTACTGCCAACGTGTCAACCATACGTCACTCAACCGGAACTCCTTGCGGAGCACCTGGGTTCCCTCAGCGTGCATCTCCTCAGCGGATTGAACCTATACGCCGAGTTGTCGGCGTCGCTTTTTCGGCTTTCAAAACCCACTTCCGAAGAGAACAGTTCTCTTCTCCAAAAGGGCGTCCAATAGAGGTTGCCGTCACTACCCAGGAGGGCGAGCGCTATGACGGCGGAATCGGCGGGGCAATCCGGGCGGCGATATGATCGCGATAGTCCAGGGGATGGAAACTCGATAGGGTCCCAGCTTTTGTGAACCTGGATGCACCAGGTGAAAGGCCTCTGGGTAGAAGAAAAGCACCGCTGCAGCGATCAGCGATGGCGCCCAGACGAGGACACGCCTCGCAATCCGCTTGCGGCGAGCAAGTGTGGGATGCAGTTGCGCTCCGCTTGGGCGAGCGTCCAGCCGACAGCGTCGTACTCAATTTTCCATTTCCTGGTTTTGCCGCGAACCGCTATGAGTCCCACGATGGCTAGCTACCGGAATACGCAACAAATCAACTTGGCACCAACGTTATGATTTGCTCACGAGAGACCTACTTAGCGGCAATGGCGGTAGTACCCTAAAACTGCGCTTAGCGCTTTTATTCAGTATTCTATCAACAGCCGATCTATAAATGCCATAAGTGCCTGACCGTCGATGGGCTTCCTAAAGAACCCATTTGCGCCTTTGCCCAAATAGAAGCATTCCGAGTGTACGGATGGCTTTCCGGTAATAATGATCACCGGGGTCTCGCAGTGACTGCCTCTAACACGCTGGAGGAGCTCTAGTCCAGTCATCCGCCTCATCCCGACATCGGTTATTATACAGTTGCTCCGGGAGAGGCCGTCCGAGGCGAGGAACAATTCGGCGGACGAGTATGTCTGCGCCTTGTAGCCGCAGGATGTCAAAAGATTCTGAAGTGATTCGAGCACACGGGAGTCATCGTCAATCACCGCGATGCTGCGCACACGCGAGTCCATCTCAGTCCATCCAGTCCTTTTATCCAATCGAAGCGACACCTAGTTGTCCGTACCCTGCGGGAGAGGTTGTTCGAGACCGAGCTTTTCCGCCAGCTTGACCAGGGTCGCAAACGAGCCAGCCTTCGTCTTGCGCATAATATTCCCCCGATGAATCTGAACGGTGTACTCGGCAATTCCTAATTCCGCCGCAACCTGTTTGTTTAGCAAGCCCCGTGTCAAGAGAGGCAGCACTTCCTGCTCTCGCGGCGTAAGCGACCGATAGCGCGATACGAGATCCGCCCGTTCAAGGGCTTCCCGCCTGTCGGTTCGGTCCTTTCGCAAGGCGTCCTCGACCGCCGCCATAAGGACAGCTTCATCGACGGGTTTGGTAAGGAAATCGATCGCGCCGCCCTTCATCGCCTTAACGGTGGAAGGGATATCACCGCGCCCAGTTATGAAAATGATGGGAATCGATATCTGCGCCAAAACGGCGGTCTGAACCTCCAGTCCATTCATTCCGGGCATTTTGAGGTCGAGAATAAGACAAGCCGCGGAGTCCTTCCGTTCGAACTTCAGGAATTCCGTCCCGCATGCGAACAACCGAACATCCTTGCCCTTTGCGCGCAGCAAGGACGATAGCCCATCACGTACCATTGCATCGTCGTCGACGATGTAGACGATTTCGTTTTCGGGTCCCATAAAACCACCCCAGACAACCCCATATTGTAAGCGGAAGGAATCTCCGTCAGGCTGAAGTCCTCGATGCCCGCCCTGGTCCAATAATGGCCTCCGTCAGACGCAAACGCAACTTCGAGTTCGTGCGGCCTTGCCGCCGGATCACCGCCTGGGGATGAAGCGATTCGACCATGGCTCGAATGTCGCGGTTCTCGAAAACCCGGCCTCCCCCCTGCCCGGTTCCCCGGACCACCACCTCCACCATGGCCCGGGCCAGGTCGTCGGCGCGAATAACCTGGTTAGGAAATAGCACACGAAACGCCGGATAGATGGCGCGCAACAGACGATAGCTGAAATTCGGCTCCGTGCGCGCCTCCACGGGGTAGATGTAGGCCGGCCGGAAGATGAAAACGCGCGGGAAAACCCGCCGCGAGGAGCGCGTTCTCGGCCTCGCCCTTATAGCGTGCGAAGGCCATCCGACTTCGTCCCGTAGGGTCCGCGCCATTCCCGCTCAAGAAGGAAAACATGGCGTCAGGACTGCTCTCGTGCAGAACACGCGCGAACTCGATGGTGTAGTCCACGGTTATTTTGCGGAGATCCGCGTCCGGGACCGACCCCGTATAAGCGCCCAGGCAAAAAATCGCCGCGTCCCGACCCGAAAGCTTCTCCGCGAGTGCAGAGCAGTCCGCGAAGTCCCGGTGCAGAACCGCGTTGAGCTTGGGGTGCGATATGCCGAGGTTCCTGCGGCCGATCGCTGTCACACGTCCAACGGCGGAGTGGTCCAGCGCATAGCATAGGGCATATCCACCGACCATTCCCTTCGCTCCCACGATGACAAGGCGTTTCTGGCACGCCGACGCAGGGCTCATGACAGCGCGCGCTCCTCCTGCCAGTCGACGTAGAGCTTGCGTTCCGCAAACAGCCACGTGCCGTCCGTCTTCACGAATGTGTCGTAGTATCGGAGAGCGGCAATCATCAGGCGCCGGTTTCCATCCTTGATCGTGAGGTGATGGGGCATGCAATAAGATTCCCCTGTGCCCCGGTCGCGGGTCAGCGTCAGGATCTTCGTCTGTCCAACGAAGTGCATGGTTGCAGCGTACTGGTTCAGGTCGGCGAAGACAGGAGCGAGCGCCTCGCGCGAGTGCAGTTCCATCGAGGGCTTTGGGTCTTTGGCGTCCATGTACACCACGAAGTGCGTATCTGCGGTAAAGAGAGCCATCTGACCTTTTGCATCGCGATGATCGGCGCAATGTGCGCAGGCCTCGACGAGCTCCCGGATCGCGAGGCGATCCGCTGCTTCTTCGGGGGAGATGCTAACGTGTTTGCTCATAATCTGGTGTCCTTCGTTTAAAGTCGTTTATGCCCGGCAAGAGGGCGGTCATTCAAGGATGGCTTTGGGTTCGAGAAACGCGTCGATCCCGTACCTGCCATATTCGCGGCCGACGCCGGAGTACTTGAACCCTCCCCAGGGCGCCTGCGGATCATCCGTCATGTTGTTGATCACGACCCGCCCGGCCCGTATCTGCGAGGCGACGCGACGCGCGCGCTCAAGGTCGGTCCCAAGGACGGCGGCGTGGAGACCATATTTAGAGTCGTTGGCGATCCGGATCGCCTCCTCCTCGGAGTCATAAGCAATGACGCATAGCACGGGGCCGAAAATCTCCTCCTGGGCGATTGCCATGTCGTTCTTCACATTGACAAACACCGTGGGCTTCACGAAGTAACCCGCATCGAAACCTTTCGGACGACCCTCGCCGCCGACGAGCACCTCCGCGCCTTCTTGGATGCCTTTGCGGATATAAGACTGCACTTGTTCGTACTGTTTCTGCGACACCATCGGTCCTATGGCGGTCTTGGGATCAGCCGGATCACCAACCGGAAAGGCCGGCATGGCGTTCACGATTGCCCGCCTGACTGCGTCCAACCGGCTATTCGGCACGAGAAGGCGCGTCCCCGCTGCACACGCTTGACCGCTGTTCATAAAGGCCAAGATGAGGGCCGACGGGATCTCCTTGTCGATAACGGCGTCGTCAAGCATTATGGTGGGCGACTTGCCCCCCAGTTCCAGCGTGACGCGCTTCATGGTTTTCGCCCCGTCGCGCATGATCGTTTCGCCCACAGCCACTGAGCCTGTGAATGAGATCTTGGCGACGTCGGGATTACGTACCAACTCGGCGCCGACGACGTTGCCCAGCCCCGTGACCACATTTAAGAGACCCTTCGGAAGGTCGGCCTCGTGCAGCGCCTCGACCAACACCCGAGTCTGCAGCGAGCTCAACTCGCTGGGCTTAATGACGACCGTACAGCCGGCGGCGACGGCCGAGGCGAGCTTTAAGCAAATGAACAGCGCATTCGCGTTCCAAGCGGTAATCAGACCGGCCACGCCGACTGGCTCCAGAGTGACCGTCGTCTTGCCCCAGCTACGTGTCAATGGAAGTTCATCGAGCGCCTGCTCGGCGGCCTGAAACGCATTAATGCCCGACTGGACGATGAGACCGGCGAACTGGACGACGCCTCCGTATTCCTCAACCATCGCAGACGTTAGATCGTCAAGGTGCGCCGAGGCGGCCTCATGCAGCCGGCGGAGGATCTTTGCGCGCTCTTCCCTGGTCGACCGTCCGAAACTGGCGAATGCTGTCTTGGCTGCGGCGATGGCGCGCCGCGTGTCCTCTTC
>Ga0116129_1001678_pt1 | contig 11933 bp, 7 predicted proteins | sample June2015DPH_17_2_FD_89732 | JGI IMG/M metagenome (GOLD analysis project Ga0116129, IMG submission 89732) | Peatland microbial communities from SPRUCE experiment site at the Marcell Experimental Forest, Minnesota, USA - June2015DPH_17_10 | ecosystem: Environmental > Terrestrial > Soil > Wetlands >...
GATGGTCAGCGCTGAGCACGATGAGAGGATCGGCGACCGTGTTGAGAATAGCCTTGGTGAATTCGCGCTCGTAAATGGCCTGACCGGTGCTTGCACGGAAAGCAGTCACATTCGTGAGGGTCAGCACGGTGCCGGTGACCGTACGATCAACTGTTGAGTGGGGAGATATCCGAACAATGAACCATCTTTCCCCTTCGCGAAAATTCACCCTGGACTCAACACCGCAGGCGATTACATCGGCGCAATGCTTCTCCAGATTGGGCAGGGAAGCGAGCAAAGGGATATCGCTGGAGACCCGACCAACGTCAGATGGCGAAAGGCTGAGCACATTCGCAGCAACCGAATTGAAGTAAGAGATCGTAGTGTCGCGTCGCAGGAGAACGATCGGAACTTCAATGGCATCAAGGATGTTGATCAGGTCGGCCGTGGCCGGGCTTGCAACTGCGTCGTCGCCATTGGCCCCTTGGAAGTCTGCCCTTGCACCATTGATCGAACCGCGCTCCTTCTTCATCAGGCCACCGCTGACGCAACATATAAATTGCGGCTCCGCTGCAGGACGGGATCTGCAACTGACGGGAGAACTTGCCGCAATGCCAGCAGCAACGATTGGGCGCGCGGCATCTTAAACGGCGGCCGATAGTCGGAGAGCAGCCGGCCTTCAAGCACCCGGGCCTCCTCTTCGCCGACCGTCTCCCGAAGCGCATCGGCTACGGCGCGCTCCAGTCGGCCATAGTCCTCCACTGGTATAAGGTGCGAGTGATTCGTACCAAGCCTAGGCAACATGTGGGTGTGAACTTCGCCGTTAAAGTTGTCCATCAAGAACGAACAGAAGATCGCGATGTCATGCTCTTTGGCGAGATGGTCGAATTGGTCTTCGAGGTTCATGCTGGCAGCGGCGTTCCCGCGCTCCCATAGAACATTGACCATTTCTCCCCACCAACGCACTTTCTGGTAGCGCACTCCGGCGCGAGCCTGGCCGATGACGTCTGCGGCGAGGCCTAGGAATATGGATGAATCGGGCATTGAGTTCCGCATGAAGCGGGGTAGGCATTCGTCGGCGTCGACCACCGTCAGCTGTCCACGTTCCCGTGCGGCTTTCACATCCACGCCCTCGGCCTCGAGGCGTGGGCGAATGGCGTTCCAATGGGCTTGCGTTGGCACCAGAATGATGCCTTCTCCGTTCGCGAGAGCACCACCAGCGAATCGGCAAACGGCACGACTGAGAAAATCTTCGTCCTGGTAGAGTTGCACGACATGATCACACGGGGCGGCGTCAGTCAACAGTCGATCCCAGGGCTCGGCTTGTCTCTCGGTTTCGACTTGACGTTCAAGGTCATTGTGCATGGTAAATCCCTCCGATTTGAGCGTTATTGTCCAAATTCCTCTCTACCAAAACGGCTCATCCAGGCGACAATCTGACTATCGAAAACCAAAGGAAAGTGCGGGAACGATTGGTTTCCTAGAGATTGTTGCGATCTCGATACTTCGGCGTAAAAGTAAACTTCTCGACGAAACCCGAGATTAAAAGAGCCGTTCTGAGGCAACTAAATTTTCGGGATCGAGCAACGCAAAATGCAGGTGAAAGGCAAGAACATTCGCAATCAATTCTCTGACCTTTAGAACTGCGGGTCGACGTCCGAGCGCCAGCTCCATCTGTCGAACATGGGCTCGTGAATCGTTCTTCAAGCTGTTAAGAAATACTCATTCGGTACTAGGATGTGCGATCGGTCCGGTGGTTCGACCGGCCGTCCTAGGTTCTCACGAACTATCCCATGCCGGTGCATCATGGCTATCAAGGTTGTTCTGGGTACTCCAAGTTGCGTAGCTGCTCCGTATTGTCCTCCGAGCACCCAATTGGTCTCGCGTAGGGCCGCTAAGATGTGTGCACGTGTTGCGTCATCGAGTGTCCGTGTGGAAGCGGACTCCGCGTTCTGTCTTCGAAGCTTTGTCGAATGCAGTTTCAGGCTGCGGCCCGTGCTCGAAATCACGGCGCACTCAATGACGTTCTGCAACTCTCGGACATTGCCGGGCCAGTCATGGCTGATCAACTGATCCAAAACGTCGTCCGGAATGCGGTCGATCGTCTTGCCTTGCTGTTTGGCGAACTTTTGAGCGAAATGCTCAACTAGCCGTGGGATGTCGTCCGTCCGGTCTCGCAATGGCGGAAGTGTTATTGGAAATACATTCAGCCGGAAGAAAAGATCGGCGCGGAATGTTCGCTCTTGGACCATCTTCCAGAGGTCCTGGTTGGTGGCTGCAATAACCCGAACGTCCACACGCACCGCACGGTCGCTGCCTAAGCGCTCCACCTGCTTCTCCTGAAGAACACGAAGAAGCTTTGGTTGGAGTTCGAGAGGTAGATCTCCGACCTCGTCCAAAAACAGAGTTCCGCCATCGGCGGCCTGAAATCTCCCCATTGTCTGGGTCGCCGCTCCGGTGAAGGCGCCCCGCTCGTGGCCGAAAAGTTCACTCTCTAGCAAAGCGGCAGGGATCGCTGCGCAGTTCACAGCCACAAATCGTCTCTGACTGCGTGAGCCGGCGTCATGTATCGCGTGTGCGATTACCTCCTTTCCCGTACCTGTTTCCCCTTGAATCAAGACTGCCGAGTCTACCGGCGCAACCATCTTTATCTGGTCCAGCACAGTCCGGAATCTAGCACTGGATCCGATTAGTTCGAGAATAGGCATCGTTGACCTCCCTTCGGAATCGCGCCGCGAAATGACGTTGATTCCTCGTCCCCGTTGATGGCGGCATCCTGGATCGCATCGAGCTGGTCGGCGGTGCCGAAAGACCTATGAAAAACCTGACCGGTGTTCTTATCGAGTGCTCTCCGAACGATATGTGTCCGGTCGAATCTGCGAAGGTGCTGAGATTGCCAACATTCTGGCTCCCAACTGACCCCAATGATGAACGGACTTCATTTTGAAAACATCCCTCAATGGGGGCTTCTGAGTCCATCTCAAAGGACGGCAGTCGGAAACAACCCTATTGAGGGGGAAAGGAACAACTCTAGTGTTCTCGAATGTCAATCCGCTTTCGTCCAAAGAGACGCGCATCGATCGACCGAACCCCTGGACCAAGCATCGCCAGGGCGGCGCCGAACGTGGCCAATGCGACGCAATTGCGCAAATCATCGGTTCTCGACAATGCTGACCATAATTCGATAAGTACGACCAACACTCCAGCCATGGGTGTCCATAAACCCACGAAAAGGAAGAACCCAGAAGTGATCTCTAGGGAAGGCCGTATTATCCCTGGCCACTGGGAGCCGGCCAACAGCTCAGTGCCGCCATTATTGATCAAGAGAACGCCTGAAACTAGCCGTAGAAGTAAAAGGCCCCTACCGGGCCACCCGTTGGGAAACATTGAGAACAGTCGTTGCACGGAAACCTCAACGACAAGCGTAGGTGTTTCGCAACGCTGACCGAATCTCCAAATATTGGGTCTGCCGTACCCCTCTTTCGAGGGGGTCACAGTTCAATGATTCCGCGTTTCAGCCCAATCGTTACCGCATGCGTTCGATCATTTGCGCCTAATTTAGAAAGGATGCTTTTGACATGGCCTTTGACCGTCTCTTCGGTGATCGAGAGTTTGTCCGCGACGATTTTGTTTGCATTTCCCGCGGCAATCAGTCTGAGCACATCGATTTCCCGGGCAGTCAACGAGTCATCTGCAAGGTGGTCGGCGACCTGGGCTGCGACCTCAGCTGGAATCCGCTTTTGGCCTGCATGGACTGCGCGAACCGTATCCAGGAGTTCTCTGCGCAGAAGACTTTTGAGAAGATATGCGCGAGCCCCAGCCTTGAGGGCTCGTGAAATCTGAACATCGCCCGCGTAAGTTGTAAGGATAATGAAGCGCGCATCGGGGAAGTCATCGCGGATCGCAATCATGGCGTCGATGCCGTTCATGTCAGGCATTTGCAAGTCCATGAGGACAACGTCAGGCCGGTGTTTGCGAAACTCTTCAATCGCTTCGCGCCCGCTGGACGCCTCCGCGACGAACTCCATATCGCGTTCATCCGCCGCCAGCGCGCGTATGCCCTGGCGAAGCACATGGTGATCGTCGACTAACAAGATGCGTATGGGTCTGGATGGTTTGTCCGTCATGGATTTCTTTTCCTTCTCCAAAAATGCCAGGAAGTATCCTGCGAAGGAACTGTTTCGTACGAAATGGAAGCAGGAACCCTCAATTCAATCTCGGTGCCCGCTCCGGGTTCACTCCACACTTCCAATTCTCCGCCAAGATGTTCGGCGCGCTCACGCATGCCTTTCAAACCCCAATGCCCGATTCGTTCAGCACGGAGCCGCTCATCGGGATCGATGCCTTTCCCGTCATCCCGGATTCGCAACCGAAACAGGCTGTCGGTGTATGCCAATTCAGTCTCGATCAGGCTGCCCTGAGAATGGCGGAACGCATTGCGCAGGGCCTCGCGCGCAATTCTGAAGATATCAAAGTATGCATTTGGGCGTAGCGCGTGCGCTGATCCCTCTACCACCGCTCGGAATTGCATCGGCCTACTCTGATTGGTGACCTCCGCGGCCAACTCTTCGCCAAGTGCCGTAATCTCCTCTGCCAGGGCTTTGGCGGCAGTTGTGGGAGAGCGTAAGTCGTGGATCGCATCTCTCCCTTCCACTATCGCCTCTTCCGCTCCATCCAAAGCTGTGTCCAACGTTTCGATCGCTTCGGCTGTGCGATCTGGCAGAAGATTGCGAGCTCTTTGAAAATGTAGAGTGATTCCTTGGAAGCTTTGCAGCAGCGTATCGTGCAACTCGCGCGCGATTCGCTCCCTTTCATCCATTCGCTCTCCCAGCCGCGCTTGAATCTCAGCGGTCGCCTGCCTGAGCCTGACAAGATACAGGATCCACAATGCCGCGGCGGCTGCCAGCGAGAAAAGGGCCCTGAACCACCAGGTCTGGTAGTAGGCGGGCGCAACAGTAAATCTCAATTCGGCGCCCGTCTCATTCCATACTCCATCGCTATTGCAGGCGATCACGTGAAACCGATATGGACCTGGGGCAATGTTGGTATAGAAGGCCTCCCGACGTGTCCCAGGATCTTGCCATCCCTTGTCCTGACCTTCGAGCATGTAGCGGAATCGGACTCTCTGCGGAAGCGCGAAACTCAATGCCGTGTATCGAATTTCAATATCGTGCGGACCCGGAGCAAGACGAATATCGTCTTGGGGGGAGAATGCCTTTTGGTCGGCAATGATCTCTTCAACGTGCACCGGCGGCGGAGATGGATGGAAATAGGAACGGTTGGGGTCGATCATCTGAACGAATTGGCTTCCGACGAACCACAGCCTTCCGTCCGGCGATTTCGCCTCGATCGGCTGGAGGGCGCCAGAGGAAGAGTGAGCTCCGTCGAATTGGTCAAAAATGCTGAACGCTACCTTGCTAGTGGGCTGTCTCACCCAATTCGCGAATTCTGTCGCGGAGACCTTCAATATTCCGCAGGCAGCATTGAGCCACAATGATTCAGAGTTATCTACGATCGCCGAGAGGATATTGGAGCAAGGCAAACCATTTTCTGAGTTCAATAAGCTCAGGTGGCCATCCTTCCAGCGATACAGACCTTTCGTGGTGGCGACCCATAACGCATTATCGGGAGCAACAACGATGCTGCGAGTGATCAGCGTTTTGTCGCCATTTGCCAATGAAACAACTTCTTTCCTGTTCCCGCGAAAGCGGACCACCTTATCCGAACGATCACCGACCCAAATACCAATGTCCCGGTCAGGTGCTAGAAAACCAACCTCATTGGCAACAGGACCCAGTGGAATCTCTTGCTGGACACGTTCATTCCTGATTCGGAGGAGCCTGCGTTGATGGTCGGAAACCACGTTTGCCCAAATGTTACCCTCCGTGTCTTCGGTGATAGCAGGTGTGCCACCTATCTGCCCTATGGGCCTACCGTCTGACTTTTTCGCTTCAACAAAGCGAGCATTGTCGTAGATCATCAGCCGACCATTAACCCCCAACCAGACCCGGCCGGTGTGGTCTTCAAACATCGAATCCACATCCTGCCCTGGCAAGCCGTGATTGGCCTTAATCTCGGCGACTTGGCCGCCACGAATTACGTCGAGGGCTCCGGAACTGCCAACCCATACGGACCCATCTTTCAAGGCAAGGATAGAAGTGTGGGCTGCACCGGATAATTGTTCACTCGAGGAGAATGTCGCGACGGTGATATCTCGGAACAGGTCCAGACCTTTATCAGTTGTTACCCAGAGATTGCCCTCGCTGTCTTCGAATAAGTCTTCAATGGTATTGCCGGAGAGGCCATCCGCGACGCCATAGTGGTCGGCGAAACCATCATGGATGTGATATAGACCCTGGGAATCCGTTCCAACCCACAACGTTTTATCGCGATCGATAAACAGGGTATGCGATCGGACTGCATCTCCTTTGAATCCGGGCACGTCATAGCTGCGCCATTTTCCATTTGCGTAGTACTGTACGCCCAATCCGGGTCCAGCCCCATCGAGACTTGCCCAGAGCGATCCGGAAGGTCCCGCAACAACGTTGAGAACTCCCACGCCCGCAGGATCTGTTTGTTGATGTTCGAATGAGATGCTGAAAGAATCAACCGTCCGGCGACAAAGCATCTGACATCCGAACCATATGTCTCCGGAGCTATCTTCAGCCAGACCGAGACCATACCTTCCTGGGTTGCCGTCGTTCTTGCCGTAACAATGAAGCTCGTCGCCTTCGACCCGGCAAAGTGATCCTTTCCCATCATGGACTTGGTACCGGGTTACCCAGATTCTCCCCGCATGATCCTCAATGATGGAGGAGATCCCCGAATCCCAGGACAGCCCAGCGTAGCTGAACAACTTACCGTCTTTGAGGCGTGCCAAGCCATGGTAGGTGCCAATCCATAAGCTTCCGTCGTGACTTCCGAGAAGGTACGAGATTCCGGTACTCGGAAGGATCTGCCCGGAAGGTGGAAACCAAGGGGTAAACCTCACTCCATCGAACCGTAAAATGCCGTTGCTCACTCCAATCCAGATATATCCGTCTGTAGTCTGAGTAATCGCTCCCGGCAGATTCACGAAGCCATCCTGTGTTCGCCACGCGGTGTGTCCATATTGAGTCAGCAGCCGGTGAGGATCCAGCTCTGCGGCGTCAAGGCAAACGATGGCTGCCGCCAGCGAAAAGAAAGCAATACCAAGGAGTGGAACCTTGCATAAAAAACTATCAGAAAAGGTGCGGATCATATTATTCCTTCGCTGTAGGACGCTCGGGCCATGAATCATATTTCGCTGGGCTAGTCAGAAGCACTTTCCAAGAGGCTGCACGGCCTTCCCGTCAGGGATTCCTCGGCCGTCTCCAGAATTGCCAGGAACTATCCTGTGAACGAACTGTCTCGTATGCAATGGAAGCGGGAACTCTCAATTCAATCTCAGTCCCAGCTCCCGGTTCACTCCACACTTCCAATTCTCCACCAAGACGCTCGGCGCGCTCGCGCATGCCTTTCAGACCCCAATGGCCAGTTCGTTCTGCTCGGACCCTCTCATCAGGTTCGATTCCTTTCCCATCATCGCGGATTCGCAACCGAAACAGCTTCTCAGTGTATGCCAATTCTGTCTCGATAAGATGTCCATGAGAATGGCTGAACGCATTTCGTAAAGCCTCGCGTGCAATGCGGAAGATTTCGATGTGCAGATTTGGATGCATCGTGGACGCCGAACCCTCAATCACGATTCGGAATTCTACCGGTTCTTTCTTGTTCGTGTCCTTCGCGACCAACTCTTCGCCAAGCGCCGTGATCTCTTCTGCCAGTGCTCTGGCGACGGTTGTGGGGGAGCGTAAATCGTGAATCGCATCGCGACCTTCGACAATTGCTTCTTCCGCTCCATCCAACGCCTGATCCAACGTGAAAATCGCCTCCGAAGCGCGATCAGGCAAAAGATTGCGTGCTCTTTGAAACTTGAGCGTTAATCCCTGAAAGCTTTGCAGAAGCGTGTCGTGAAGTTCCCGCGCGATTCGAGTCCGTTCGTCCACGCGCGTCTTAAGGGCCACGCTGAACTGATGCTCAAGTCGCTTCAAGCGGAGTTGATAGATCATCAACACTATAAGGATAAGGGTGCCGGCACAGAAGACTCGAAACCAGGTGGTCTGATACCACGCCGGCAATATGGTGAAATCGACTTCGGCCACTTTGTCTGACCACACGCCATTCGTGTCGGAATCCGCAACGCTGAAATGGTAATAACCAGGGGAGAGGTTTCGATAGATCACCGGAGCAGCAGTACTAACTTCATGCCAGTCGGCATCTGTCTCTCGCAACCTGACCCGCGAGCGCACTGCTGCGGGGTCAGACAAACTGATCGCCGCATACTCAATCTGCACATTGGAGGTATGCGCTGGGAAGATCAGCGGAGAGATGAGGTCATAGTTCTTATCGTCCCCCGAAACCGATCGGATTGTGATTGGCGGCGCTATCGCTTTGCGTTGGGACTTTGTGGGATCGAGCCGCACCAATCCGCCGCTCACAGAGAACCATAGTCCTCCATCGCTGCCTTCGACGGCCGATGGGAGCGGCCGTATTTGCGCGGCAAAACCCGGCAATCCTTCCCTCGTGCCAAAGTGCTCTCCCTTGACACGATAAGTGGGATCCTTCAAAGCCAAAGAAATCTCGGCTCGACTTATATGAAAAACCCCTGAAAGACCGTTAAGCCATAAATCCCCGTTCGCTGTCTCAACGATGCCAGATATTCCGAGAAGCCAGTCGCCATCTGCAGCAACGATCGTGTGAAAGTGTTCGTTGTCAAACTGCTGTAGCCCAAACTCGCCTCCAATCCATATCTGCGGTCCGCGTCCGTAGATCGCAGTGATGGTGCCCACTCCAATTCCAGCGTTGGGGCCGAATATGTGAAATCGATCTCCTTCCAGGACTGCGAGCTGATTTTTGACACAGCCGAACCACAACCGACCAAGGCTGTCTGTAAACTCGCTTATGACGTTCGGCATGGGAAGGCCCCCGCGGCCATCTTTGAGTGTCCACACTCCATTTGCCAATCGATAGAGGCCGAGGCCGGAAAAGAAGATCCACAGTCCTCCAGCCCGGTCAGCTGTCATGGCCTGAAGCTTGATAGCGTCTCCACGCCTCTCCTTCGGCAGAGCAACTTGAACAAACTTGCGATCAACGAGATGCCAAAGGCCACTCGCACCTCCAAACCAGAGCGTTTTGTCAGTTGCGCGGTAGGCGAGAGTCCATTGTTCTGAATTGGCTACTTGATGCGCGTCGATCCTTCCGTTTGCTACATGATTTAGACCGGGGCTGCTCGTGTCCCATGCACCGACCCACATCCCTCCATTGTCATCGGCAGCGATTGCAGAGGGTTCCCGCACAGCGGGAAGGTTCTGTCGGATGAAGGGAGTATAAAAAAATCGATAAATCCCATTGCTATCTGAAAACCAGACATTTCCTTCGCGATCAACTAGCGATCCCTGCTCGTACGGATTGATTGCGAATTGCTCAGCATTCTCTTCCTTAGCCTTAGTCACAGCATCGCCAAGTTGCCCGGAAGTCTGGATGTGCATCAAATGGGCCGGACTCCTGGAAATGATCCAGACGCCATGGCTTCGATCAACAATCTGTTGTGAGTCCTTCCTGAAGACCGGAAAGGCACGCACACCATCCGCCTGATTGCTGCTGGAAGTTAGCGCATGGGGCCGTGCACTCGGGCTGGTCACAACCATTTGATCGGCATCCTCGGTGAAGTGGCTCCCAACAGGGTCATTGTCGGCAACGCGAAACCACTTGGTGCCTGGAAGCATGCATACAAGCGTCCGCTTCGAGTATCCCGACAATGCCCAAAGCGCTCCGCTTCGATCGAACCCTAAGTCGATAACTTCAGTAGGGGCGTTCCACTTGGCTCTTGGGTGTTTCCAATTCGAGTTGTCAAGCCGCCATACCCCAGTGGACGTACCAGCCCATAGAACTCCATCAGGGCCCAAGGCAAATCCGTTGACGGTTCCGGTTTCGATGCCGCTCTCCGGGCTGTAGTTATTTACCTTCCCGTTGTTGACAAAACTGAAGCCCCCATACTCATAACCTACCCAAAGGCCGCCCGTCGACGGGGCGAACACCGAAATCACATCCGTGGAAAGGAGTTGATCGCCTGACGTAGCGTGAAACCGCTGGTAGCGCGTTCCATCAAAACGAAAAAGTCCGCTGGGTCCGCCAAGCCAAAGGAAGCCATCAGTCGACTGTGCCAGGCTGACGATGTGCTCCGGTGCGCCTTGCTGGACCGTCCAGGACTCGTGCATCACCTGAAGGCTGTCCGATTCCGCTGACGAAAACAATACCGAATGACTGGGATTCGCTTTGCTAACAACCGGAATATATCTCGGCGCACGGTCTTTTACGCTTCGGGCCGTCTGTGCCGTAGTCCGTTTGTCTTGGAGTCCGAAACCGTAAGCGCACACAACCGCAACGATCCAACCGATCCAAACGCTGCGCCAAATGTGGCGGGATGAATTCATCTACGTCCGCGAATTGACAACAAACAAGAGGGAACCGATTGGAGGTAGGGGAGACGACCCTCAATCTTCTTTGTCAATCTTACTCAAGGAGCCCGTGGCGGTCTAGATGGGCCGTCCGTCATTGATTGCTCTTCCGTCTCCAGAATTGCCGGGACCTGCTCGGTGCGATGACTGTTTCGTAGGCGATGGAAGCGGGGATCCGCAGTTCAATTTCTGTACCTGCTCCCGGCTCACTCCATACTTCAAACTCTCCGCCAACAAGCTCGGCGCGCTCTCGCATCCCTCTCAGACCCGAATGCCCGGTTTTTTCGGCGCGGACCCGCTCACCTGGATCTATGCCTTTCCCATCATCGCGGATTCGCAATCGAAACAGACTCTCCGTGTATGCCATTTCTGTCTCGATCAGTTGCCCCTGAGAATGGCTAAATGCATTTCGAAGTGCTTCGCGCGCAATGCGGAAAACTTCGGTATGCAGATTTGGGCGCATTGAGCGAGCCGAGCCCTCAACTACGATTCTGAACTCCACAGGCTTTATCGTATTGGTGCCCTTCGAGACCAACTCCTCTCCGAACAGAGAGATTTCTTCTGCCAGAGATTTGGCTGCGGTTGTGGGGGAGCGTAGATCGTGGATCGCATCACGGCCTTCGACAATCGCTTCCTCCGCTCCATCCAAAGCTGCGTCCAACGTTTCGATCGCTTCGGCAGTGCGATCTGGCAGAAGATTGCGCGCTCTTTGAAAATGGAGCGTTAGTCCCTGGAAGCTTTGCAGCAACGTATCGTGCAGGTCGCGTGCAATGCGAGTCCGTTCGTTGACGCGCGCTTCCAGTGTGATGTTGAACTGATGCGCCACTTGGCGCAGGCGGAGTTGATACAGCGCCCAGAGCATCATCAGAAAAGCAGCCATGCACGCGACGCGGAACAAGTTGGTCTGAAACCAGGCCGGGGCGATCGAGAAATCCAGTCGGTCGCCGGTCTGGTTCCACACGCCGCTGTTATTGCAGGCGATTACGTGGAAGTGGTAGGTGCCTGGAGGCAGATCGGTATAGAACGCTTGACGTCGAGTGACCGCGGCAACTCGGATTTTGATATTCGCGATGCGTTCACAGCAGGCGTGACCTACAGTCCGCCCTCGCCTGAATCGAACAAGATTGCCCACGCCGTCTTTGGAGGCTGGTCGGCGGATAGCTTCATTTTTGCCAGGACAGCTCCGCCGGTGGACGTGGTTGGCGGACTTGTATTTGCGGACGGCATCGCCCTGTACCCGCGCCCGGACGTAGTGCCCGGAGTGCCGCTTGTGCTCTATGGGGCGGAATATGCAGGAGGCAAGGCATTCAATCCTGCTGCATTTACTCCAGCTCCGACTGGGCAGCAGGGAGATTTCGGGCGCAATCTACTTCGGGGTTTCGGAGCCTGGCAAGCCGATGTCGCGTTTCAGCGGCA